>ERZ795061.3716-NODE-3716-length-13138-cov-5.052358_pt1 | contig 13138 bp, 16 predicted proteins | sample MGYA00375145_ERZ795061 | MGnify/ENA primary metagenome ERZ795061 (study PRJEB30190, sample SAMN05720144) | anaerobic digester metagenome | isolation source: active sludge of municipal wastewater-treating anaerobic digesters | place: USA | collected 2014-12-22 ... | reverse complement strand
CAGGAACAGGTGTTAAATCTGTAGGTTTGATGTTGGCAAAAATAGCAGCAAGGTCAGGTTATCAAATTTGTGACAACACAGAGTACCCCTCACTCATAAGAGGTGGTCACAATGTTATGCAGGTAAATTTTTCAGAAAGAGAAGTTACGGCACCAAGAGTTAAGTCAGATCTTTTAATAGCCTTTGATCAACTGACAATAGACCTGCATTTTTCAGAAATTGAAAGCGGGGGAGGAATAATTTTTGATTCAGATTCCAAAATGGATATCTCAAAAGTTTCAAAAGACATTTCACTTTACGGTATTCCGTTAAAAAAACTAGCTTTTGAAGCCGGTGAGAAAAATATTTTTGTAAATATTGTTGCTTTATCGGCAGCTATTGCCTTGTTGGGTGGGAATTTAGAAACATTTAAAAAATTAATTGAAGAAGAGTATGGCGATAAAGGAGAAAAAATCATTGAGGATGATAAAAAAGCCGCAGATTTAGGTTATAACTTTGTCTTAGAAAATTTTAAAAACGACCTTCATGAGTATATGAAGGTAATTGATACATTTAGCTCCCCTGCTTCATATATGGTTTTAAGCGGTAATGAGGCGGCCGCTTTAGGAGCTATTTCCGCAGGTATGCAATTTGCCGCAATATATCCGATGTCTCCCATCAACAATATTCTCCATGTCTTGGCCGCCAACCAGCAAAAATTTGGTTACATTTACAAACAACCTGAGGATGAGATTTCCGCAATTAATATGGCCATCGGTGCTTCTTATGCAGGAGTTCGTTCTATGACAGCAACTTCGGGAGGTGGTTTTTGCTTAATGACAGAGGCTTACGGACTTGCCGGAATTACTGAAACACCTTTGGTAATTATTGAAGGTATGAGGGGAGGTCCTGCGACAGGTCTTCCTACTTGGAGTGGGCAAGGAGATCTTCAAATGATTTTGCATTCACATCAGGATGATTTTCCAAGAATAGTTTTAGCTCCGGGAGATGTTGAAGAGACCTACCGTCTTACGGCCAAGGCTTTTGATTTGGCTGACAAATATCAAACTACGGTAGTTGTTTTAATTGATAAAAACATTTGTGAAAATGATAGAACTGTTTTATTTCCGGAAGTTTCAAATATAAAAATTGATAGAGGAAAGTTTATAAAAGAAAAAGTCGAGGATTTTAAAAGATACGAATTTTCAGAAGATGGGATTTCTCCAAGAAGTATTCCAGGAGTTGGAAATTATTTTCTTGCTAACTCTGATGAGCATGATGAGTATGGTTATTCCACAGAAGAAATGGAACTGCGAAACAAAATGATGAAAAAAAGAATGCAGAAACTTATAACATGTTCTCAAAAAGACATGCCAGACCCCGAAGTTTATGGTCTTGAAAACGCCGATATAACAGTGATTTCGTGGGGTAGTAATAAAGGAAGCATTATTGAAGCTTTAAAAAGTTTTTCTAATGTAAATTATGTACATGTAACTTGGATGAATCCTTTTCCCGCTGAATTCTTATCTAATATTTTGTCTAAGGCTAAACATATTATTGATATTGAATGTAATTATTCCGGCCAATTAGCAGATCTTGTAAAAGAAAAAACAGGAATAGATATAAAAGATAGATATTTAAGATCAGACGGCAGGGTGATTTATCCGGAGGAGATAGTAGAGAAATTAAATTCAGTGGAAGGAGTTAAAAAAATATGACATTAGAAGAATTAAAAACCCCATATACTCCCAATTGGTGTCCCGGCTGTGGAAACTTAAATATTTGGGCTGCATTTAAAAACGCAGCTGTAAAAGAAGGTTGGGATAATACCAATACAGCTTTGGTCGCAGGTATAGGTTGCCATGGCCATATCTTAAATTTTGTTAAACTTACATCTTTTGAAGGATTGCATGGTAGGGCAATTCCGGTAGCTTCGGGATTAAAAATGGCAAACCACAGGTTAAATGTTTTTGCCCATGTTGGTGATGGCGACTGTTTAGGTGAGGGGGGAAATCACTTTGTTCATGCGGCTCGAAGAAACCATAATATTACCGTGCTTTTGCATGATAATGCACTGTACGCCTTGACCGCCGGTCAGACATCTCCCGCTACGGGAAAAGGAGTAAAAACTAAATCTACTCCCGCAGGAAACCCCGACCAACCGGTTTATCCTTTAGCTTTAGCAATAGCCTCGGGTGCCACGTTTGTCGCTCGGGTTTATTCCGGAGACATGCCAAAACTTACAGAACTAATTATAGAGGCAAATAAACATAAAGGTTTCGCGGTGATAGACATCCTTCAACCGTGTGTCACTTTTAATAAAATATGTACACATGCAATGTTTCTACAAAATACTTATTATCTTGGAAAAGACTATGATCCGACAAATAAAAAAGAAGCTTTTGAGAAAGCTCACGAGTTTGGGGAAAAGAAAATTCCCGTTGGTATTTTTTACAGAGAAGAAAAACAAACCGTAGAGGATGGGTACGCTCAAATTTCAGAAATTCCGCTGGTTAATCAAAAACCAAAATTAAACAGCCTTACTGATTTATTCAAAAAATATACTTGATAAGGTAGTATTTAATTAGTCAGATAATTTAAAAAGGATTAAAAATGGAAGATAAAGAAGTTCAAATTGGAAAGTATAAAGTAAAAGTTTTAAGAGATGTTTGTATTAGCGCCGCCTCTTGTGTAGCTTTTTCCCCGGCTGTTTTTGAATTAGACGGAGAGTCAAAAGCTGTCATAAAAGAAGGAGCGACTGACGAAGAAACTAATATACTTTTGGCAGCTCAATCATGCCCAACAGGTGCTATTGTAATAACTGATGCCGAGACAGGTGAGAGAGTTTGGCCTAAGTAAGAAGTTTTTTTCAAATATAGCATTTTTCGTAAAACAGCTACCTTACTTGTATTCAGTATTGCCAAAATACTTTACCAAATGTAAAAAGAAAGTATGAAGGTTTATATATTCGGAAACGAAGATCTGGAGTTTGATAACAAGGCTATTAAAATAGCTAAAGCATTGGAAAATACTTTGGAACATTGTGATTTTATTTATATTAAGCCAAACCAAGACCTGCCATTTGTGTGTGAGGAAGAAGTTGTAATAATGGATACAATCGAGGGAATTGAGGATATAAAAATAATAAATAACGATCAGGTTAAGAATATATCACTTGAAAAAAGAACTACCGCACACGATTTTGATTTGGGTTTTCAGCTTAAATATTTAAAAAAGATAGGGAAGCTTGGAAAAGTAACAATAGTAGGTTTACCGATGGCAGGGGACATAGATTATTTACGAATCCAATCAATCTTAAGGAAGTTAGTTGCACAGGACATACAGGGATCATAAGCTCGGATTATACTTTCCGCATCAAATTTTAATTTTTCTTCGTTTTTATCTAAGTTTTCATTAAAATATTTTTTAAGGTCGTTCTCTATTGCTATTTGATTCTGAGAAGTTGGTACAATCACATCGTAATCAACGACTACCCCTTTTTCATCTATCACCGCTTTGTGATATAGCGTTCCTCTTGGAGCCTCTATTACACCAATCCCAACCCCAGCTTTTAGTGGTTTTTTAATTGGTTTTTCATCAACGATTTTTATGTTTTTCAAAATTTCTATTGCATCATCTACACAATGAAGTATTTCTATAGCTTGTGCCAAATTGTTGTGATAAATATTTTTCGAAGGAAAAATAGATAGAAATTCCTTTGTATCATCAAGAGTTCTAGGATTAAGAGTGTCTTTATTTAAGTTTATTCTTGCCAAGGCGCCTAAGACATAATTTCCATGATTATCTGAAAACACGTATCCTTCGGATTGTGAATAAGGAACTACCACTACATCAAAATGTTCTAAGAATTTTTCAGGCGGTATTTTTCTTCCATCTAAACTAATTAGAGTGCCTTCGAGAAAATCAAATTTGCTCTCATTTCTTAAAGCTACGTAATCTACATCTTGCTCAAGAGAAGCGTCGTAATCGTAAAAAGCTTTAATTCCTCTTAAAACCTGTGGTCTTATTTTTTCTAATCTTTCTAAAAGTTCTGGAAATTTTGATTCGTCAGGTAGTTTTAAAAATCCTCCGATAGTTGGTATAGGTGCATGTATAGCAGCACCTATAACTACTTCTGATATATCAGTTCCTAGTTGTTTTATATCAAAAGAATCGTGGAGAAGAGTGTGGCCCAAATTATCGTGGTCGTCGGGAATGTCCAAAATTGAATCTAATCCTAATAAATCTGGTAGAACAAAAAAATATAAATGAAGGGCATGATCCCTAATCATTAGTGCATCATAAGCCAATCTTCTTAAAGTTTTAGTTTGTTCAGTAACTTCGATTTCCTGCGAATTTTCTATTGCTTTGATTGTGGCAAAAAGGTGTGCTACCGAACATGTTCCGCATATCCTTGATAAAAAAGATGGGGCGGAGATTAGAGGTTTTTTCTTTACTGCATCAGTATAAAATCTTCTGGAATCCTGAATTTTGAATTTCACATCAATTACTTTTCCGTTTTCAATTGTGACATCAAGGCCTGCGGAGCCTTCAATTTTAGTAATATTTTCGATTGTAATATTTCCGCTGTGCATTTTTATATTATATTAAATAACTTTAAATATTTATCCATTACGGATAGGAATTTTGTCACATTCATCGGACACCCCTCTATCTTATCGTCTACTTTTACCACATCTTCGAGTTTTTGTACCTTTTTATTATAGTCAAAATGTTCTAAATACCATCTAATTCTGTCATCAATATCTTTTTCTTCAAAAGCATTTCTGCTAGCCGAGGGCATTCCTGTACAGGCGCATTGTCCTACAGCTACAACATATTTTGCATTATCTCTTATTTTTTTTACTTCATCTTCTTGAGTCTTTGATGAGATAGCTCCTTCAACAAATGCTACATCAAGGTCTTCTGATTCGTTTTTGGTTTTTAAAGGTCTGATGTATTTGAAATCTATGAGTTTCTTCCACTCGTCAAAGTGTTTATTTAAAAGTTCAGTAAAAAGTATAGTGCTGTCCTCACTGCACGTAAAACAAAACCATCCGATTGCTAATTTTTTATTTTGATCAGAATTCATATTTTCTTTATTCTAATATTCCCATCACGGGATATTTAGTAATTTGACTTTTTACGTGTTTTTTGTAGAAACCTTCAGTTAGTTCCTCACCTGCTAAATGCTCATAGTGTGTCCCGTTTTTAAAAACTTTAGTTAGATCGTAAACAACGCCATCAACTGCTACGTAAGATGGTTTTCCATCCTTACCATTGTATTTTGATAGTTCTTCTAAGGTGAAAACCTTTTGGTCTGCGTTTGTGTTCTCAGGTTCTTTTTGGTTAGTATCTGTCACTACTTTATTCACATTGGTTGTTTTTTCTTCTATTAAATTTGCTGGTTTTATATCTTGTTTTTGTACCACTACTGATTTTTCTGTATTTACTTCTTTATTGCTTCTCATTACAAAAACTTCCAGATAGATAAAACCAAGAAAACCGAGTGTATAGGCTAAGATTAGGAATATTTTTGTTACTTTGTTCCAAATTTTTTTTCTCATCATGGCGTTTTTGACTGCTAATGAGGTGTGTCCAACAAAAGCTATCATAGTGATTGTAGGTAGAATATTTCTATGTAAAAAAAGTGATATCTGGCTATTAATGATTCCTTTGGTTAGCCCGTAGCCACTCAACATATAGGCAATAATTGAAAACAACAAGACCCACGCCGAGGCCCGGTCTATTTGAATCAACGATATTTTATTTTTCTTTGGTTCCATTTTTTAATTTTTTTAATACCGGAACATTAAATTTGTACTTATCCAGTATTAAATAAACAATCTCAACTATACCCAAGGTGTTGAAGAACAAAATAACTGCAAAAAATATTTTATGATTATTTTTTGATGCTCTCCAAAGGGTGTAGCCTTTCAAACCAACAAGTATAAGCGTTAGTAAAGTAAACAAAGCAGGGTTCATATTTTTTATAAATTCCATAGTTGAATTGTATCAGATTTATTTTTACTTATTTAAGATAAGTTAATGTGTTTGTTTGTAAATATAGATTTTTAGTTTTATCATTTATGTATGAAAAAAACATTCTCAATATCAGAAGCCATTTCGTTCGGTTGGAGAACTTTCAAGTCAAATTGGAAGTTTTGGATTGTTGCATCTTTGATAACCGGTATGGCCACCGGGTCCTCAAGTTTACCAGGTGTCGGTAATTTAAATAGATCAAGTTCTACACAGACTTCTTCTATTACTAAAACGGTAGGTCGGGATTTACCTTACCCAAAGGAACCGATTATTTATGATAAGGTACTTGGAGCTAGTACCGCTGTCCAAAAATTACCTATGTCAGATAAAGGACAATCTTCAAACTCGATGTTTATATTAATTCCTTTTGTAATCATTACAGTCGTCGGGTTTGTAGCTGTTGGTGTTATAGGAATATTAGTATCAACAGCACTTAGAATGGGTTATGTAAATCTAACTTTGGATTCTGCCAGAAATAAACAGGTTTATTACAAAACAATATTGAATCAGATGAGTTTAAAAAAAGCATGGAGATTTTTGATAGCGAATTTTCTTGTTACATTAAACATAATAGTTGGCTTAATTCTCTTTATAATCCCAGGAATTTTATATGCTCTAAAATACTATTTTGTTTCGTACTTAATTGTTGATAAAGATATGAAACCAAGAGAGGCTATGAAGGAGAGTGGTAGATTAACAAAAGGTGTGAGGTTTAAACTCGTTTCTTTAACAGTCGTTTATTTTCTAATTGCTATTTTAGGATTTTTAGTTTTTGGGGTTGGCGTAATTCCTGCTTCTATAGTTATTTCAATTGCTAATGCTTATATTTTTAATAAACTTCTTGAACAGAGTGAACCCGCGGTTGTTCCTCCAAGTCCTATAATTCCCGATGTACCTGCTATTGAGACGCCACTTCTCCCATCTATTGAAGTACCTTCGATTAATTCAGGAAATCTTTTGGCTGAAAACCAAACTCTTAATGAGAGTTCATCTATAAAAACAGAAAATTGATAAAAAAATTAGCGACAACCTTTGTTTTATCAAATGATTGTCGCTTCTTTTTTAAAAAGGTTTTGGTAAGCAGCACCCCCGGCCTTTATTATAGCAGTGATAATTTCCGCTTGTTCCTTCACAGCCCGGGCACTCACAATGACACTCCCCCTCTACATATGGCTCTCTATGCGGAGCTGGTATAGTTTTTCCTTGTGGAATCACTATATCGTAATTTAAGGGTAACGGTAACTGAACATCAACTCTCTTTCTCTTTCTCTTCATCTTCTCCTCTTTCTATTTTTTTGGATTATTGCCTGAATTTTATAGCACTCACTACAATATGTCAAAAACTACAGGATATTAAATATTTATAGGTAACTATTGTGTATGAGTTGTGTTGTAGATTAGTCCCAGCCTTTTGAAAGTATTTCTCTGATCTTATTTTTGTACTCACCAATTTTATCTTCTGCGTCTTCCTTATCTTCTCTGGCGTCTTCACAGGAATCTTTAAAAAATTCTCTTGCTGATTCAGTATCAGCTTCGCAAGTCATTTCAATTCTACTTTCGGCCGAATCACGCATCATCCTGTTTTTATCTAACTCAAAGAGATAATCCTCGAGCTTTACCATGTTATCCCATGAATAACATTTATTACTCTTAAACTCATCTTCCTCAATTTCAACTCTGTAACATTTTCTTTCGGTCACAGGCTCTGATTGTACTGTTGTATTAGTATTGTATTGTGTATTAGAGTTCTGATTAGTACTTGGTTGTTGTGGGGTTTGCTGTATCGAAGGTTCAGTTTTGGAAACGGTCTTCTTATTTCTTTCAAGTGAAGTCATTTCTTTTATTAAATTTTCATTTTCGATATTTCTTTGTTGAAGTAAACTGTATTCTTTTAAAGGGTTGATTAACTTGTCTTGTATTAAATTACTATTTGAAACTTTATTAACGGTAAGTCCAAACACAATCAAAAAAGCAACATAGGCAAAAGTAATAATCATTAAACCTTTACTGACTATTTTATTTTCTTTTAATTTCTTTTCTTCCATTTTAGTTATAAAGATGGATCAAAAAGATCTTCTGACTCAAAACCAAATATTCTTGCGGCTACAAGTCCCGGGAATGTTTGTACTGAATTGTTGTATCCCATAACAGTTCTGTTGTATTCTTCTCTGTAAGCAGCAATAAGATTTTCAATGTTTTTTAGATCTTCGGTGAGAGAAAGGAAATTTTGATTGGCTTTTAATTCTGGATTACTTTCAACTACCATCATCAAGGACCTTAAGGTATTACTAAGCATGTTTTCTGTTTTAGCAGCTTCGGTAGCGGTACTTGGTGTATTAACAGATGATCTCATCTCAGCAACACCTTTAAAGGTGTCTTTTTCATGAGTAGCATAATCTTTTGTTAGGTTTATAAGATTTTCTACAAGATCGGCTTTTTTTCTAATTTGTACGTTTATGTCAGAAAGGTCTGTTTTAACCTGATTTCTTTTTTTAACAAAATTATTAAAAGTAGACCAGAAATAAAGTAAGGTAAAAATAACTACGATAAGGATATATATTAGAGTTGGTGATAAATATTCTTGCATAGAATAATTATACAGATGTTGGAAAAATAACAATATGATTTATATGCTTGATTTGAGACTAAAAAATAACTGCAGGTTATAAGAGATCGTTTCTTACAGCCTGCAGTGAATTATTAGTATCCTACAAATGTGGCAATATGCCCACTGTTTGTTTCTATACCATCATGTAGGATATTGAAAATCAACAAAAATTCCCCCGTTTTGTGGGATTTGAATGTAACTTTCGTATCCATGGTTTCCCCTGGATTTAAATCTCCTACCATGCAGGTCACCGGACCCTTTTTCAGCTCTTTTGATTGAAAACGGCATACTACTGAGCCGTTTTTGTAAACGAGGAGACTTTTTAGATCAAGGGTATCCTCTGTGTGAGGGTACCACGGTCCCCCGTACTCGAAAGTAACGCCCACATTGTGTGCGACTCTGGGATCCACGTTCTCTACCAACACCCCCTTAAACACATTTCTGTGTAGAGGTAGCGGGTTTGGATCCCCGTACAACGTGGTACTGATTGTTGCCCATTCGGCGGCAGAAACAGGTTTTACTGCTACTGCCAAGAAAACTACTACCAGTAAAGCAAAAAAAATTTTTTTCATTTTTCATCTCTCTTTCGTCTTTTTATTTTTTTAATAAGTTTACTTTGTATTATATTATTTTTCACCCCAGTAGTCAAATACTACAGGATATTTATGATAGCCTTTAAAATAGAATGATAGATTTTTTTACAATCTTCCTCGCAGTTACAGTAATCTTCGGTCTCAACATCACACACTCCGTTTCCACACGGGCTACATATTTGATTGGGTACTCCTGTAATCATTGCACATCCTCCTAGTAGACGTTCACTGATAGGCAAATCGTTTCTTTGCTTTTTTTCAATTGCCTGTAATCCTTCACAGCAAGGAATAACTTCAATACTTGGATTTATTTTTCCTTTTGTGAGATCAAAATTACTCACAGGTTCCTCTCCGGCTTTTGCGCACTTGCTTTTTTCCGGAGAAGGGTCCGGAATTAGGGTAGGGCAATTTGATACATTACTTTTCTTCCCGAGTTGTTGAAGTAAGCACTCTAGGCGGTGATTTTTTATTATAAAATACCATAACAATACAGATGAGGTAATTATTAAAAATGGGAGAATTTTTTTATTCATAGTTATATTATTTCTTACAAGCGCTTGGTAGTCAAAAATACTTTTTCTAAAATTTATGTTTCTTACAGTTGTTGTTAACTATAAATTGTAGTTTTTATGACAGTGTGCAGTTTGATTGCAGGTTGATAGGTTTTGAGGGGAATTAATTTTTAAAATAATGTATACTTAATTTATGCTGACAGAAGAAAATCTATTAGAGTTAATTAAGAAGGGTAGCTATCTAGAGGCTGATTGTTCAAATTGTAAAAAGAGTGGTTATTACTTTTATCCCGAAGGTACAAGAGTTGTAACTCTTGGAGAGAAGGTCTCTATTTCTGCGATTAAACATGACAGCTGTGGTCATGTGTTTTATGAATTGCTGTGTACTTGTGGTGTGGGCGGTAGCGTTGATAGAAATTTCGATGATACTGTCACGTGTCCTATGTGCAAAAAATCACATTCAATAACGGATTTTAACTCCGGAGATGTTTTTGGGTTTCTTTCTAAAGATGAGCTTCCGGCTGGTGTTAAAAAAGTTTTGAGAAGACAAGAGCTCCCTATTATTATATTTTTATCACTGATTGTTGTTTATACAGTCCTAAAAATTTTCGGGGTTAATATTTAAGGAAGCTGAGTCAGTTATATTAAGGTCGACTTGGCTCGCCATACAGAATTTATTACGAAAGTTTGTTGAAATAACTTATGGGTAATAAAAAAGTACTCTTATTTTGATTAAAGAGTACTTTGTTGGACTTGTTTATTTTAAGGGTAATGTGGTTTATTTGTTAAAGATATCAATTCGTTTCTTAGTTTTAATACTTCGGTAGCCATTGCACGAGGGCCAAACATAAATCCCGTATCCCAGAAACTAGAGTCTGCTAAATCACTCACTACTTCACTTAGAAGGTTGATTGCCGATTCGTAGTTGTTATTCTTAAGCCCCCGCTCAGCTTCTTTGTATTTTGCTACCTTCTTGGAATCTTTATCAATAACATTTAACAGTTTTTTTTCTTCGTTCCGCAGAAATAAGTTTTTAACCCACCCAAAAAGACGCTGATCGTTTTCAGAAATCTGCTTTTGTAGTATTTTTAGGTTTCTCTGATTAACCACTAACGCATTTTCAATATCCTTCCTGTTATGTTCCAAGTTCCCCATTACATTTGCTACAATGTTTTTCTTACTCATCTCCATCTCCTTTTATTTTAGTTTTTTAGATTTATTCGGATTATATGTCGAGGTGCTTTAATAGTCAATACTACAGGATATTGGCTCAAGGACCGTAACCTTAATATGAAGATTTTCCACTTCTTCGGAAAATCTTCTTTCTCGCACACGCTCGAAATAAACAGCTATTTATCCCAATCTATCAAGGTATTTGAAGATTTTAAATTAATGGCTGAGATGAGACAGGAGATTGATAAGCTCAAGAATTAAACTATTACGATTCCCACATTGAAACACTGGGCAAATGTTTAAAAAGATTTATTTACTAAGTAGACACCTATCGTAATTGCAAGTATTGCTAAACCTCTTTGTGCTAATGTCTTTCTGGATATGTCCTCTTTTGATATTCGAGGAAAGAAAGCAGTAAGCATTATCCCGAAAAGAAAAACAAAAAATGGTTGAAGACCATTGATTATCCATACTAGTGCCACTGGGGCAAGTACCGTAGCGTAATTGAATGAAATTTTTGCGATTATATTCACAATTTCATTTGTAATATTAACGGCAAGAACCTGAGTTTTATTAATTCTTAGTACGCTAATAAATCCTTCTCTGTAATTTTTAACAAAGATTAGTAAAAATAGTCCAAATAATCCAAATCCAACATATTCCCAAAAACTTGCGATAAAGAAATTTGTTTCTATTACAAAGTACTTAAAAAATATGAAATTAAGGCTGTACAGAATGCTTGATAATACCATCAAGAGAAATACGTCCCATTTCATATGAATTCTTTTAATCTCACTTATATTAAGAGAAATGAAAATAGAGGCCACAAGAATTATTATCCCCCCAATGATTTGATTGATATTTAAATTTTCCTCGAGAAAGATATAGCCAAGTATAAATGAGAAAACCGGAATCATCTGAAACAGCGGAACTGTTAGTGATGCGTCATCTTTATCTAGAGCATAAAAGTAAGGTAATGTTGCAAGTAGGTAAAAGGAGCCATTTATAGCAATTAATAGGTAATTAGGATTAAATTTTTGGAGAACTGCTGGGTGAATTACGGCTATGATTGGAAGAAGTAAAATAGAGATGCTCGCGGAGAATATCATAACCGAACCCACGGCACCTTTGTTAAAGAACTTAGTTAGAAGATATTTATCTATATGATTTGTAATGCTCCAAAATATTGGTGGTAGAAGTGCTATCAAAAACCAATTCATATTGAAATTATATCAGTAGTTAATCTTTATTTAGGAAAGTGTTAGTTATATTAAGGTCGAGTTGGCTCGGGACAGCAGACATATTACTACACCAACGACTTGACCTTGATTATAGTTTAGAAGAACTCCAAATGGTGTTTTCAAGGCTTAATATACCTGCACCTGTCTTTGTCTGATACTCTAATCACTTCCTATGAAATACACTATAATGTAAGTGTGGCAAATCCAAATGAGATACAAGGAACAGAAGAAAAAATGACAATACAAGATGCCGAAAAACGCATTGGGATGGTAATTTCAGATATAAAGAGCAATGTTACAGAAGCGGGACTTGTTCCTGAATTAAACGAAAGAGGAAAACTTGAAACTGTTGAGGGCGTAGAAGGATACGGGTTTAACAGCGAAATGTTAGGTTATGCTATGCGATTAGCCATTGAAAATGATGACAGAGATTTGTTTGAACGGTTGCATAGTGGTTATCAATTACTTCAAGGTAAAGGCTCTAACGGTCTTTTACGGGCAAGATTACATCACAATCTTGCTGTTGATGAGAGTGGCAACGGTGTGGAAAGTTGGGCAGATGGCAACCAAGATGTAGCACTTTCTTTACTTGAAGCGGGTCAAAAATGGGGAAAACAATACGAAGAAGAAGGAATTAGGTTAGCAACCGCCTTTATTAACAGCGGGCATATTCAGGAAGTAAACGGCAGGCTATGTGTTTTTAATTCTTTTGCTGAAGACCAAGAAAAGTACTTGGGTGAACGGTTGCGGTTAGTTGACCTTTCAATGTGGAATTTCCGACTTTATGAAAGAATGCAACAATTACAACCTGATGAAGTGAGATGGCAAAGACTATATTCAACAGGAGCAGAAGTATTTACAGATACACTTGATAAGTTCAAGTTACCGCCAAATAGAATACCTTTAATTGATGGTCAAGTTGTATCTTATGAAGAGTTGTTTCAAAAAGTGAATAGTATTAAATCGGAAGTGCAGTCTTTACAGGCGATA
>ERZ795061.3713-NODE-3713-length-13142-cov-5.025216_pt1 | contig 13142 bp, 9 predicted proteins | sample MGYA00375145_ERZ795061 | MGnify/ENA primary metagenome ERZ795061 (study PRJEB30190, sample SAMN05720144) | anaerobic digester metagenome | isolation source: active sludge of municipal wastewater-treating anaerobic digesters | place: USA | collected 2014-12-22 ... | reverse complement strand
CGCGGGCTGACCCGCAGGCTTCACTGCGCTCCCAGCAAGCAGTTCCGGCGCTTCACGTTTCCTCGCCCCTGACGCCGCCGGCGTCTTTTGGCCCGCTGTTATACTGGGCCCGGTAGCGAACTCCGCAGGGTCATCGTGCAGACACAGATCATCGTGCTCGCCGCAGGCAAGGGGATCCGGATGCACTCCGCCCTGCCCAAGGTCCTTCACCTCCTCGCCGGCAAGCCCCTGCTCGCCCATGTCCTCGATACAGCCCAAAGGCTCCCTGGTCAGCGCACCTGGGTTGTTGCCGGCGTGGACCTGACGCTGGTGCAACAGGCTTGCGTCGGCTATCCGGTTTCCTGGGTAGCGCAGCGCGAACCGCTGGGCACCGCGCATGCGGTGAGCCAGGCACTGCCCGAACTGGATGACACCGGGACCGCGCTGATTCTCTACGGTGATGTACCGCTGCTCGAACCGGCCACACTCACCGCCATGGTGGCATCTGCCGCCCTGGGCGCGCTGGCGTTGTTGACGGCGCACACGGAACATCCCACCGGCTACGGTCGTATCCTGCGTGATGGCAGCGGCGCGGTGACCGGAATCGTCGAAGAAAAAGACGCGACCCCTGAGCAGCGTGCCCGCACCGAAATCAACACCGGAATCATCGCCGTGCCGGTACAAAAACTGCGGGCCTGGCTGGCTCGGGTCGGCAACGCAAACGCGCAGGGCGAATACTATCTGACGGATATCGTCGCCCTTGCCGCGGCGGAAGGCGCGATGATTCAGACCTTCCATCCTCACAGTCTGGCGGAGATCGAAGGCGTCAACGACCGCGCCCAGCTCGCCCGCCTGGAGCGCCACTACCAGAAGTCCCAAGCAGAGCGCCTGCTGGCCGCGGGCACGACGCTCGCCGATCCAGCGCGCTTCGACTGCCGTGGCGAGCTGCGCGTCGGGCGCGACGTGTTCATCGACATCAACTGCGTATTCGAGGGCCGCGTGATGCTGGGCGATGACGTCCGCATCGGCCCCAACTGCGTGATTCGCGATGCGCAAATCGGTCGCGGTGCGGTGATAAAGGCCAATACTCTGATCGAAGGGCCGGTCGTCGTCGCCGCCGGCGCCCAGGTCGGCCCCTTCGCCCGGTTGCGGGAGGGAACGCACATCGGCGAACAGGCGCGGATCGGTAACTTCGTCGAAACCAAGCAGGCGGAGTTCGGGCGCGGCAGCAAAGCCAACCACCTCGCCTATGTCGGCGACGCCTGGCTGGGTGAGGACGTGAACGTGGGCGCGGGCACCATCACCTGTAACTACGACGGTGTCGCCAAGCATCGCACCAACATCGGCGCTGGCGCCTTCATCGGTTCCAATAGCGCCTTGGTGGCACCGGTGACGGTCGGTCCCGGCGCCACCATCGGCGCTGGCTCCACCATCACTGTCGACGTCCCCGCGGGGCACCTCGGCGTCGGTCGTGGCAAGCAGCGCAACATTCCCGGTTGGCAGCGGCCCCCAAAAAAGGATGAGCACTGATGTGCGGCATCGTTGCCGCCGCCGGCCAGCGCAATGTGGCGGCCATTCTGCTCGAGGGTCTCAAGCGGCTGGAGTATCGCGGCTACGATTCGGTGGGCATGGCAATCGTCGCCGCCGGCGCCCTGCACTGCCGCAAGCATGCCGGCAAAGTCGCGCTGCTGGCGGACGATCTGGCACGCCTCCCCTTCCCGGGCCACCTCGGCATCGCTCACACCCGCTGGGCGACGCATGGCAAGCCGAACGAAGTAAACGCTCACCCCCACCGCTCGGGTCCGATTGCGCTGGTCCACAACGGAATCATCGAGAACTTCCGCGCCCTGCGCGCGGAGCTCGAGGCCTTGGGCTATGAGTTTCAGTCGGACACCGATACCGAAGCGGTCGCCCACCTGATGCACCACCTGCTGAAGCAGGGTCTGGATCTCGCCGGTGCTCTGGATGCCGCAGTGACAAGGCTGGAAGGCGCCTACGCGCTGGCGGTGGTCTCGGCGACCGAACCCGGCACCCTGGTGGGTGCGCGCAGCGGCAGTCCACTGGTCCTGGGGGTCGGCATCGAAGAGCACTTTCTCGCCTCCGATCCTCTGGCGCTGCGCCAGGTCACCGACCGATTCGTGTACCTGGAGGACGGCGACCGGGTCACCTTGACGGCAGCGGACTATCAGGTGCGCGACTGCAACGGCGCGGTGGTGGCGCGCGGCGTTCACACCTTGTCCGACGCGGTCGACCACGCCGACAAAGGCGGTTTCCGCCACTTCATGCTCAAGGAGATCCACGAACAGCCGGCGGTGCTGGCCGCCACCCTGGAAGGTCGCATCAGTGCGCACCGGGTCCTGCCCGAGATATTCGGCGCAACCGCAGCCGACCGCTTTGCAGTAGTGGAAAATCTGCATCTGGTGGCCTGCGGCACCAGCTATCACGCCGGACTGGTGGCGCGTTACTGGTTGGAGGAATGGGCCGGCATCCCCTGCCAGGTCGAAGTTGCCAGCGAATATCGCTATCGCAAGGTCGTGGTGCCGAAAAATACCCTGTTCGTCGCCATCTCCCAGTCCGGGGAGACCGCCGATACCCTGGCGGCGTTGAAGGCGACACGCGAGGCGGGCTATCTCGACAGCCTCGCCATCTGCAACGTGGCCAACAGCTCGCTGGCGCGGGAGACCGGCCTCGCCCTGCTGACCCGCGCCGGTCCCGAGATCGGGGTGGCGTCCACCAAGGCGTTCACCACTCAGCTGGTGGCGCTGCAACTGCTGTGCATCGCCATCGCCCGGGCGCGCGGCAAGCTGTCCGTGGAGCGGGAAGCCGAACTGGTCGCCGCCTTGCACGCCCTGCCCGAACTGAGCCGACGGGTACTGGCGCTTGACGCCGAAATCGAAGCCACGTTCGAGTGCTTTGCCGACAAGCACCACGCGCTGTTCCTCGGCCGCGGTGTCCAGTATCCCATCGCTCTCGAAGGTGCGTTGAAGCTCAAGGAAATCTCCTACATCCACGCCGAGGCCTACCCGGCCGGGGAGCTCAAGCACGGCCCTTTGGCGCTGGTCGATGCGGATATGCCGGTGGTTGCGGTTGCGCCCAACAACGAGCTGCTCGAAAAGCTCAAGTCCAACCTGCATGAAGTGCAGGCGCGCGGCGGCGCGCTGTTCGTGTTCGCTGATCGCGACGCCGGGTTTCGCGATCAGCCCGGAGTGACGGTGGTCAGTTTGCCCCACGTCCCCAAGAGTCTCGAGCCTATCGTCTACACTCTGCCCTTGCAGCTGCTCGCCTATCACGTCGCGGTGTTGAAAGGCACCGACGTGGATCAGCCGCGCAACCTTGCCAAGTCGGTTACCGTCGAATAACGCCGGACCGGTCCTGCATCAGACCCGGCGCGGCGCGTCAAAACAGCGTGTCGAGGGCGCCGACCCGGCTCATTCGGCCTGTACGGCAACCAGGGATTCTTCCGCGGCGATCCAGTCCGCTTCCAGTTGCTCCGCGCGCTGGCGCAACGTGCCCTGGCGCTGGAGCAATGCGCTGAGCTGGTCGCGAGCGTCGGTGCCGTACAGCGCCGGGTCCGCCAGTTCCTGTTCCAGCCCTGCGAGCTCAGTGCCGACCCGATCCAATTCCGCAGCAAGACGGGAGGCGCGCGCTTGCAGCGGACGCAATTCCGCGCGTCGCGCCGCGTCGCGCCGACGCTGATCGCGCCGGTCCCCGACGTCGATCGTGGTGTTTTGTGCAGCCGGACGCGCCGCGTTCCGGGCACGGCGTTCGAGCCAGCGGCGGTAGTCCGTAAGGTCGCCATCGAAAACGGTCACCGCGCCGTCGCTCACCAGCCAGTAGGTGTCCACGGTGGTGGCGAGCAGATGGCGATCGTGGGACACCACCACCAGGGCGCCGGCATAGTCCTGCAATGCCAGCGTCAGCGCCGCGCGCATTTCCAGATCGAGGTGGTTGGTGGGTTCGTCGAGCAGCAGCAGATTGGGTGCCTGCCAGACCAGCAGGGCGAGCACCAGGCGCGCCTTTTCACCACCCGACAGCGGCGCCACCGGGCTGCTTGCCAGATCGCCGGCAAACCCGAAACCGCCGAGGAAATCGCGCCGCCGCTGCTCGGTGGCGACGGGACTCAGCCGGGCGAGGTGTTCGAGGGGGCTGGCGCCGGGATCGAGTTGCTCCAGTTGGTGCTGGGCGAAATAGCCGATGCGGAGATTGGCGCTGGTTTCGAGCGCGCCGGTCAGCGGCCGCAGTTCGCCCGCCAGCGCCCGCACCAGGGTCGACTTGCCCGCGCCATTGGGACCCAGCAGGCCGATGCGATCGCCCGGTGAGAGTTGCAGTCCGATGCCGTCGAGAATCGGCGGATCGCCATACCCCAGACGCGCTTCGGTCAGCGCCAGCAGCGGATTGCCGGCGCGCGGCGGTTCCTTGAAGCTGAAGCGGAAGGGATTGTCGACCTGGGCGGGCGCCACCAGCGTCATTCGTTCCAGCGCCTTGATCCGACTTTGCGCGGCGCGCGCCTTGGTCGCCTGTGCGCGGAAGCGGTCGACGAAGCGCTGCATATGGGCCACGGCGCGCTGTTGCTGCTCGTAGGTCGCTTGTTGGCCCGCCAGACGCGCCGCGCGCTGGCGTTCGAAATCGCTGTAGCCACCCCGGTACTGGTGCAGTTGCCGGTGTTCGATGTGGAGTACTTCGTTCACCACGGCGTCGAGGAAATCGCGGTCGTGGGAGATCAGCAGCAGGGTGCCGCGATAGGCCTTCAGCCAGTCTTCCAGCCACAGCACCGCTTCGAGGTCGAGGTGGTTGGTGGGTTCATCGAGCAGCAAGAGATCGGACGGACACATCAGCGCCCGGGCGAGGCCGAGGCGCACGCGCCAGCCGCCGGAAAACGCGGCGGCCGATCGTTGCTGGTCGGAGGCGCGAAAGCCGAGGCCGGACAGCAGCGTCGCCGCGCGGGCGTGGGCGGTGTAGCCGTCCACCTGTTGATAGTGAGCATGGGCGCGGCCGATGGCGGTGCCGTCGCCATCGGCGTCGGCGTCGGCACGCAGGACTTCGCGCTCGGCGTCCCGAAATCCCGGATCTCCGTCGAGTACCAGGTCGAGCGCGGAGCGCTCCAGGTCGCCGAGATCCTGCGCCATATGGGCGATGATCCACTGTTTCGGGATCGCCGCCTCGCCGGTCTCGGACGAAAGTTCGCCACGCAACAAGGCCAGCAGCGAACTTTTGCCGCTGCCATTGGCGCCGATCAGACCGACGCGATGGCCCGGGTAGAGTGTCGCCGAGGCGTTCTCCAGCAGCGGCTCGACATGCCGGCGCAAGGTAATGCCGGTGAGTTGGATCACGGTTTATGGGTTCCGGGGTGGTGCTTGAGTGGCGGGTTGTTCAACGTCTGGCGTGGAGAATGGGGCTGACTACCGCTGCGACCCGATCCGGCGAACAATTCAGGTATAGCGACTCGTTGAGCCAGCGCCGATCCGGGTAGTACGAAAACAGGAACTGGCCATCCTTGAGGTTCTCCACCACCTTGTTGATGATATTGGGGCGGACCGCGGGACAGCCGTAACTGCGGCCGATGCCGCCCTTGAGCTGGATCCAGATCGGATCGACGTACTCGGCGGAGTGAATCACGATTTTGCGTTTGCGCGCGAGGTCGTTGATGCCGGGCTCGAGCCCGTCCATGCGCAGCGAATAGCCGAAATTGCCGTAGTAGGTTTCGGCGGTGCGGAACAGCCCCAGGCTCGATTGACGACTGCCCATGTCGTTGGAGAACCGCGTCGCCATTTCATCGCCCGATCCGCGGCCATGGGCGACGTGATCCTCGATCAGCAGCTTGCGCCGCTCCAGGTCGAAGACCCAGAACCGCTGTTTGGTAGACGGCAGCGAAAAATCGATTACCGCAAGTCGGCGTGCCGGGCTTACCCCGCCCGCTACAGCGCAGTTCATCGCCGTGACCGCTTTGGTCAGCACCTGACGGTTCAGCGCCGGAGCACTGCGCGCCAGTGCCTGGGTCAGGGATTCGCTGTACGGGCCCGCCCACGCCGGTGGCAGTAGCGCGAACACCAGGGCGGTCAGAATCAGGCGCGATACGGCGGCCATGGGTGAGCGTCTCCTTTCGTCGCGCCGGGGAATCGATGGGCGCCGCGCAAGCGCACGCTGATTCTGCACCACAAGGCGGTCTCGATGCACGCCGTGATGGTTGAAGCCTGGCGGTGCCGGGACATCTGGTGCCGGAAAGAGGATTTGAACCTCCGACCAACGCATTACGAATGCGCTGCTCTACCGAGCTGAGCTATTCCGGCGGGAGCGGGAGTCTACTTGGCGGTCGCTGCGCTGTCACTCCCGTGGTGCTTGGCGCGAGCGGCACGTTCGATGGCAAGCAAGTGGTCGACGACGGCGAGCATGGCCGCGTGGCCGCCGGCCAGGCTGGCGGAGACACGGTACTTGCCTTCGACCACGATCTCCGGCGTGCCGGTGACCTTGTAGCCGCGCTGGCGGGCGTCGGCCTGGCCCACGGCACTGCCGACGCCGAAGGAGTTGAACGTCTTGCTGAAGGCATCACCATCCACGCCGTGAGCCGTGAAGATTTTTTTGATGTCGTCTTCCGTGGCCAGTTTATCGCGGCTTATGTTCATGGCATCAAACAATGCCGGGTGAAGGGCGTCCAGAACATTGAGCGCTTTGGCGGTGTAGTACGCGCGCGCGTGCAATTCCATGGTGGGATGCCAGATGGCCGGGCTGCGCGACAACACCACATCGGCGGGTAACGTCTTGCTCCATTTTTCCAGCTGGGGCTCGAACGTGTAACAGTGACCGCAACCGTACCAGAACACCTCGGTGACTTCGATCTTGCTGGCATCACCGGTGCGCACCGGTGTCTCCAGCAGCACATAGTGCTTGCCGGCGACGTAGTCGGTTGCGTGCGCCAAGGTCGTGGTGAGCACCAGAACGGTTGTCGCGAGCGCTTTCAGAGCCAGGATTTTCAGCGATGGACCCACTGGAGGTACCTCCCTCATGGTGTTGGGCGGGGGTTGCCTGCCGGCCGTACCGCCCATTCGACACCGCATACCCGCCACCGTTGCGGGCGCGGCGATCTTATTTCAGGCCGGCGATAAAGTTTGCGACGGCCTGGATTTCCTGGTCGGTCATATGAGAGGCGACTCCGCGCATGATGGCGTTCTCATCGTTGCCGCGGGCCCCGGGCCAGGCAGCGTCGTGCGCGCCGTCGCGGAAAGCACGCAGTTGCCTCGCAAGATACTCGGCATGTTGTCCGCCCAGTGCCGGATAACCGGCCGGGGCGTTGCCATTGCCCACCGGCGAATGACAGCCGGTACAGGCCGGTACGCCGGTATCGAGGTTGCCGGCGCGATAGACCGTGGCACCCAGGGTCATCGCCTTGGCGTCATCCTTTGCGCCGGCCCACTGGCGCGGCTGGGCGTCAAAATAGGCAGCGATATCGGCGAGATCCTGCGCGCTCGACGTATTCAGCAACCCGGTCATTTCTGGGACGGTGCGCTGACCGGACTGGATGTCGCGCAGTTGCTTGAGCAGATATTTCTCTCCCAGCCCGGCGAGATGGGGGAAGTTCGGGGCCGCACTCGCCCCGTTGACGCCATGGCAACCGGCACACGTGGCAGTTTTGCTTTTGCCGGCATTGGCGTCGCCGGCGGCCAGGGTTGTCGGCGCCAGCGCGATGGCCATCGCACCGGCCAGGCACAGAAGTATCGCTTTCATCATATGCTGCTCGCTCGATTTGGCTAGAATGGGCGCCCGTCCGCGCGGGTCGGCGCGACGGGGGCGGAGTATATACCAATCGTCTGCCGAGCCTGATGCGATGAGCCGTGCGCGGCGGGATAACTGCCAGGGGCAGGTGTCGATAGTTCTTCTCTGGGCGTGTGCATTGCAGCAGATTTCGACATTCGAAGGATACGCCGACATTTGCCCAGGATCCGAATCATGTCCAAAGACTCCGGCCAACGTGACGACCAAGCTCCGGTGACGGAGCCCGACGCCGCCGCCAATCACGTCCCGCCAGGGCCGCGCAAGATCGACTTCCAGCGCGCCGTATTTCTTAAAAGTGCACCTACCTTGGCGGATTGCCCGCCGGATCAGGGCGTCGAAGTGGCTTTCGCGGGCCGCTCCAACGCGGGCAAATCAAGCGCGCTCAACGCGTTGACGCGCCAGGGCAAGCTGGCGCGCACCAGCAAGACACCGGGGCGCACCCGGCTGATGAATTTTTTTGCGCTGGCGCCGGGGCAGCGCTTGGTCGATCTGCCCGGTTACGGCTACGCCAAAGTGCCCAAGGCGATGAAGGCGGAGTGGGACCAGCACCTCGCCCACTACCTGCGCGCGCGCTCCTCGCTGCGCGGGTTGGTGCTGTTGATGGACATCCGTCACCCGCTGCAAACTTTCGATCAACACATGCTGGCGTGGGCCGCGGAGGCGGCGCTGCCGGTACATGTACTCCTCACCAAGGCGGACAAACTCAATCGCGGCCCTGCCCAGGCGACGTTGCTGGGGGTGCGGCGCGAGGTTGCCCGGGTGGGCCTCACGGAGGTCACCGCGCAGACATTTTCCGCGCAGACCGGACATGGATTGCCGGCGCTCGAGGCACGCTTGTCGGATTGGCTGGCGGATAGCACGGACCAGCCTTAGCAGACCGCGAAAACCTGCTGCGGCAGCCATCTGCGCTGTTGCGCGGTGCTCGCCGCGCGAGTTGACAAGTGTCGGTACGCTGCGCGTGTACCTGGCATCGGCTCTTCAGCACGACGTTTTTCAAGTTGGTCAGGCCGTTGGCGAGCAGGTACGCTGGCGCATCGCGAAATTTTCCTGACGCAGTTTTACCAGGATTGCCGACGCGCGCTCCGCATCCCCCACCCGTACCAGCGCGTGCAGTATGCGTGCAAGCTTTTCGAGCTCACCCAAGCGATAAACCGCGACGATGCCGGCCAGTTGATGGCAAGCTTCGCGGGCGCCGCCGAGATCGGCGTCGGCCAGGAACTCATGGGTGCGGGACACCAGATGTTCGATTTCGTCGAAATAGGGCTCTTTGGGCATGCTGTCGCCACTGCCGAACCACTCGGCGGCGGGTGCGCCCGTGCGCCCCGACAGTTGAAGCAAACTCTCCAGCAGTTGGCGTTCGTCGTAGGGCTTGCCCAGAACACGCGCTACCCGCACCCGGCCGAGCTCGCGCCCTTCGTCGAGCAGTTGGTCAGCGGTAAGCACCACGACCGGCGTTGCCGCATTAAGCATTCCCGGCTGCTGGATTTGCAGCAACGCGCCAATGCCGGTGATCTCGGGCATGTGAATGTCCATGAGAATGACGTCGAATTTCTGTTCCCCGCAGGCGGCAATGGCTCCGCGCCCGTCCGGAGTCGCCCGATAAGTGCAGCCCGTGCGTTCCAGCAAGGTAGTGAGCAGCAGGCGGCTAAAGTCATTGTCCTCCGCCACCAACACCTGAATGCCGCTCAGGTCCGCGTGCCCGGGTGAGCGCACGACGGTATCGGTCAGCGCGGCCACAAAGTCCCGGATACCGGCAGGTTTGCCAAGCCAGTGAACGTTGGGGTGCTTATCGATGAGATCCCTGGGGATGACTTCGTGCAGGGTGCGCAGGGGCAGTTGCACGATGATCGGGCAGCGCAGCTCGTCAAGGACGTGACGCAGGGACATCAGCTGGCGTTCCGGTGGTTCGCCAAGTGACCAGTTGATCACCAGCGCGGCAGGGGCGGTGTCGGCCATGGCGTCGATCAGGTCATCGAAGGTGGCCAGCACGCGCGCATCGTCGAACAGGCGCTGCAACAGGGACCGGGCGCTGTTGCGTCCGCGCGCGTCGGTGTCATAGATAAGCACCTGGCCGGCGTGTTGCGGCGGCGTTGCGGCGGACTGCCACTGCAACGGCAAACTGACCCTGAAGTCGCTGCCGGCGTCCGGATTGCTGCGCAGCTCAATGGTCCCGCCCAGCAACTCCACATGGCGGTGCGCGATGGCAAGGCCGAGCCCGGTGCCCCCGAAGCGGCGGGCGATGCCGGTATCTGCCTGCACGAAGGCCGCGAAAATCTGCTGTTGCTGGTCGGGCTCGATGCCGATCCCGGTGTCGCTCACGGTGATGGAGAAATGGCCCGCCGGATCCAGGCCGCAGAGCACCAGTACATGGCCGTGGGGCGTGAATTTCACCGCGTTGCCCACCAGGTTGGCGAGAATCTGTCGCAACCACCTGGCGTGGCCGAAAGCGCGTGCGGGGACGGCAGGGTGGATGTCCAGATAGACTTCGACGCCCTTGGCGTGCGCCGCCGGCGCCAGCAGGCGGACGCAATCCTCGATGCATTCCAGTACATCAAAAGGTTCGGCACGGCTGCTTTCGGCGCCAACCTGAAGTTTGGTGAACTCGAGAATGTCGTCGATCATCGCCAGCAGCGACACGGATGCCTGGTCGATGATGTGGCAATAATTGCGGTCAGCGGCGTTCTGCAGATCGCGCTCCAGCAGGCGCACGAAGCCCTGGATCGATGTCAGCGGGGTGCGCAGTTCGTGGCTCATCCGCGCCAGGAAGTCGGTTTTGGCACGATTGGCCGTTTCCGCGCGTTCGCCGGCAATTTCCAGCTCCTGATTCTTGGTCCGCAGCTCGTCGAGCGTCCGAGAAAGGTCCCGGGTGGCCTGCGCAACCTGCTGCTGGAGATCGAGCTGACTGCGTTCAACCGCATCGGCAAGATGGTTTATACCGGCCGCCAGGTGCGCGAGTTCATCGCGCGTGGTGGTTTGCGCGCGTGCGGCGAGATTTCCTTGCCGCAGCCGTATCACGGTGTTGGTGAGGTCGCGAATGGGAGTGACGACGGAGCGCGACAACACCAACGCCATCAGCAGCGCGGTGCCCAGCACGCCGGCACCGATGCCGATGCTGCTGACCACGGTCGCGTGCTGGGCGCGGCGCGCCTCCGTGAGATCCATGGCGATCACCACCCAGCCCAGCGGAGCGCGGGGCGGGGCAGCGGTGGCCGGATAGTCGTCCACCTCCATGGGCACCGCATAGACGCCGCGCTCCAGGATCAGCACGTCACGCATTTCACGGCCCGCCATGCCCTGGGGTTGCGTCAGATCCAGGTTCGGGCCAGATGCCGGAAAATCAGCGCTGGCAACCATGACCTGGCGCTGCCGGTCGAGGAAGGTGACGCCGCGAATCCCCGGGACCGCGGCGATGGTGTCCGCCATGCTTGTGAGCAGGGCGAGATTGCTCGAATAAAGGGCGAAATCCACCGTTTTGGATAAATAGTCGATCATGTGCGCGCCGGATTCTTCGACCTTGCGCAGGATGTCGCCGTGTCGGCCGTGGATGCTGTAGCCGGTCAGCAGCGCAGTGATCAGGAGCAGCGGCAGCGAACCGATCGCCAGCAAGCGCAGTTGCAGATTCCGGCGAATGTCGAATGCAGCGAACTTCATGGTTGCTCCTGCAGCGCGGCGGCGTACCGGTTCTGCAGCGCGGCGGTGGCGGGCAGGACAATGCCCAGGGCTTCCGCCACGGTGGCGTTCGTGGCCAGCGTGTAATAGCGCGGTGGCAGCAGGCCGGGCGGAAACGGTCCGTGCGCCAGCCGTTCGGCGACGAGCTCGGCCCCCTGCTGGCCGATATTTTCCGGGGTCGAGTACACCGATGCCAGAGCACCGGCATCGGTGTAGGCGCGGGAAAAACCGATGACCGGAATCTTGGCACGAAAGCTCAATTGCAGCAGCCATCGGGCTACCGCGCGATTGAAATCAGCGCTATCGGGCAACGTCACCGTGATCTGGGTCGCGCTGATCAGCGGCCATAGCGTGGCGATCGGATTGTCGCCCGGCGCCAGAATGCCGATGCGCGGTTCAAAGCCAAGTGCGATCGCCCCGCCAGAGAGTTCGGCGCCATGCTGGCTTGAAAGGGGCCCCAGCACTGCGGACAGGGTGTGCGCCTCGGGCACCAGCAGGCGGGCCAGGGTCAGCAGCCGCTGCGGCGGCTGGTCAAGCGCGACCGCGGTGTTGTTGCCGAGCCCCGGGTCGCGCAGGCTTTGTTCGCGCCAGAAATCGCTGGTGACGAACAGATGCAGCACGGCCCGGTCCGGGTAGCGCGCCCGCAGTTCGGTCAACGCCGGTGATCCGATGCTGACGAGGACGTCTTCCGCGGGCCAGTCGTTTGCCACGCTGTGGATGCTGACGGAAATACCCGGCGCCAGCCGTCCGAGGTGGTGTCTGAGGCTGTCCGCGGTCGCGCGGTAATACGGTGTTTCGTTCGCAAGCAGCAGGCGGACGTCGGCGTCGGCGAGGGATGGCGCGCCGCAGCACACCCACACCCACACCCACGGGAACGACCACACCAGGTATGGTTGACGGCGCGGCCCTCCCCTGCTGTCTGACCCCTTCACTAACCGCACTCCCTGCCCCGGGCCTTCGCCCGCGTGTTCCGGTCTTGGCTGCTCGCCACTGGTCAGTCGGGAAAGTCCAGACGCGCGCGCAGATACACCGCAGTTTCGAAGACGTTTGCCCGATTGAATTCAGAATAATCCGGCCCGAGATTCTGTGCCACCAATTGCAGGTCGCCTTTGCTCGAACCCGCCTTGAAATGCCACGTGGCCTGGGCATCGACTCGGGTAAATCCGCTGATGGGGTTACCGTTCCGCCAATCCACGGCGCTTTGCGAGTAAACGAAAATGCCGAAATCGAGCGCATCCGACCAGCGATGGTTGACCAGTAGACCACCGGAATGGCGTGGAGTGCCGCCGTCGAAGTTCCTGATCTGTAGAATGGGGTCGAAGCGGGCCACGCGCCGGCTATTGAGATCCTGGTTGGCATAGTGAAGGCGAAACCAGGTGCGCGGCGAGAGGTGGTAGACCGCTTGCGCCTCGGCGCCGGCGGCATTCCAGCGGGCCACGTTGTCGCGCACCAGACGTTCGCTGTCGAAAAAAGGCGGCAGGGCCGCGATGCTTTCGCGATAGTCATCCAGTCCGTCGCGGACCTCTTCGCGAAACAGCTTGATATCGAAGTCGATCTCCTGCTCGGGAAAGCGGGCCAGATAGGCCAGTTCCAGGTTGTTGATGCGTTCGGCGCCGAGGTTTGCCTCCACCCGACGCTGGTCGTCCGTGATCACGTCGCCCAGGCGGAAAACCTGACGTTCGTCAGCTTCCGTGATCGAAGGCGCGCGCTGTCCGCGCGCGTTGCTC
>ERZ795061.3698-NODE-3698-length-13169-cov-9.244929_pt1 | contig 13169 bp, 12 predicted proteins | sample MGYA00375145_ERZ795061 | MGnify/ENA primary metagenome ERZ795061 (study PRJEB30190, sample SAMN05720144) | anaerobic digester metagenome | isolation source: active sludge of municipal wastewater-treating anaerobic digesters | place: USA | collected 2014-12-22 ... | reverse complement strand
ACGGGCTTCCACATCCATCGTGGCGTTCTCGCCCTGGCGCGCCGCCAGGCGATGTTGAGCGCCGCTGACCTGCTGGCGCAGCATGCGGGCGCGCCGCTTACCGTCCTCGTCGTGATCGGCCTCTCCAACCACGACAATGTCGGCGCGTGCTTCCGCAACGCTGCAGCTCTCGGCGCAGATGTTGTACTGCTTGATGCATCGAGCTGCGATCCGCTCTATCGCAAGGCGATCCGCGTCTCATCCGGAGCAGCTCTTTCACTTCCCTTCGCTCATGGAGGAACCGGCGAGGAACTCATCGCGCTGCTCGCCTCGAACAACATTGAATGCTGGGCGCTAACGCCCTTCGGCGGCGCTGTGCTCGCGAAAACAACACCGCCCTCAAGGCTCGCCATCATACTCGGCGCCGAGGGGCCCGGCTTGCCCGAAGCCCTGATGCAACGTTGCCGGCGCATCTCCATCCCGATGGCGGCGGGCATGGACAGCCTCAACGTCGCCACCGCGGGCGCGATCGCACTGGCTCACCTTGCCTCGCAGCGCGTTACCAGTCGAGCTTGATGCCATCGAGCACGGCGTCGAGTTGGGCCAGTTCTTCATCCGTCCGGTATGACTGGACAAAGATGATCATGTTGTTGCCGCGACGGGCCGCATAATACCGCTGAAGGATGTCCAAGCCGCCGGGAGCGGTAACCTGAGCATCCATGCGATCGAACGAACGACCGTCGATCATTCGCTCCGCAAATACGTCGCTTGTCACGATCGGAATTGCTGACATCTCCATGGTCTTTCGGGCATGGAAGAAATAGTCCTTTCCGCGCGTAACGCCCGGCAGCATCGAGATGTCCTCGGCGATCCCCATGGCCGCAGGGATGTACTCGCGCGGTGAGCCCGGCGGAACTTCAAGGAAGCTGAACAGCGTTACAGTGCGCGCCATCGCGCTATCGACCGCTGCCTTCTCTCCGGCGTTCAGGTTTGCGCCGGAAATCTCGACGCCCTCATCCATAAGCTTGCCCATCAGTTCACTGTCAGCCACATACCAGCCGGCCGGGGCGTCGACCGTTATGCCGAGCGCGGCAACGCGATAGGTATTCTCGCCTCTCTTCTCCAGCAGAGGCTGGTCTGGCTTCTCGGCGGGTTTGGCGGGCCGGGCGGCAGCGACGCTCCCCGACGGCCCTGAGTTGTTCGATGAAGGAGAAGGACCGCAGCCCGAAAGAATGATCGCCGCTGCAACAGCCGTAATGAATTTCACGTGGAGCCCCCTGTTTCGCAAATTGATAGCGATTTCGACCGCGCTTTGCTACCGCCGGGGGGGCACATCTCGCGCGCACGTCAAGTCCTGCCGGACTGTTGACACCCGACACCCCGCCTATCAACGTTCGGATAGCTGGCGGTTACAGCCGGTAGGTTGTGGGAGGTAACGATGACGGAAGCCACGTCCTACGCGGGCGCGCGTCTCTGCTATGACGCGGACAGCCACATCATGGAGTTGCCCGACTTCTTTCGCGAGTTCGCCGATCCCGGTCATCGCGACGCCATGCCGGAACTGGACACTGCCGCCGGCAGCCGCATCGGCCCGATGATCGCCGAGTACGCCAAGACGAAGAAACACTCGGCTGAAGAGATCGCGGCGCAGGTCGCGCTCGGCGAGCGGCTGGTCACCGGCCCCAAAGGATATCAGGCGCTCGGCGCCTTCGACCGCGACGAACGCAAGCAGGCGCTCGATCAACTCGGCTTCCAGAAGCAGCTGGTGTTCTCTACCTTCGCTGCAGGCACGGTGTTCCGGAAGATCCCCGGCGGCGTCGACCTGCAGTACGCAGCCTCCCGGGCGCACAACCGCGCGATGGCGCACTTCTGCGCCAAGGACAGCCGCCTGATGGGCATCGCCGCCCTGCCGCTGAACTCGATCCCGCACGCACTCGCCGAACTCGACAACATAATCAGCCTTGGCCTCAAGTCCGTCTGGGTTCCGCATCAGCCCGCCGGCGACAAATCCCCCGGCCACATCGACCTCGACCCGGTGTGGGCGAAAATGGCCGAAGCCGGCCTGCCCTTCGCTCTGCATGTCGGCGGCGATCCGCTGCAGATGGACCCGGCGTGGATGAACAATGGCCGCCCCTTGCCAACCGATTGGCTGGGCGGCGGTGAAAACCTGCGCGGCAAGGACATGACTGTGCTGCACCAGGCGGCCGAACGTTTCATCTCGGTCCTGGTGTTTGACGGCGTCTTCCAGCGTCATCCGAAACTGCGCGGCATCGTCGTCGAACTCGGCTGCGGTTGGGTGCCCGAAATGCTCGTGCGCCTCGACTGGACCCACAAGAACTGGGCGAAGAGCGAACCGCTGCTGGCGGAACTGAAAATACCGCCCAGCCAGCAGATCATCGATCGCATGGCCTTCACGCCCTATCCGTTCGAGGATGTCGGCGACATCATCCGTCGGTCCGACCCGCGGCTCTACATGTTCGCCTCGGACTATCCGCACACCGAAGGCTCGAAGACGCCGATGGAACGGTTCGACAAATTCCTCGAAGGTCACGATCAGGCGAGGAAGGACCTCTTCTATTCCGGCAACTTCGCAAGGCAGTTCGCATTGTCGCCCGTGCCTGCTATGCAGGCCGCCGAATAGAATTCGGAGTCGAACTTGCTACGTTCATTGATTGTGTTGCCTGCGGTCGCCTTGCTGGCCGCGTCACTTGTCGCCTGCACGCCAGCGGCGAATGAAGCCACCTCCGGCGCGGATGTCGCCACGCCGCGCAATCCCTTCTTCGGCACCTGGGAGGTGACCCGCGCCCGCATCGCTCCATGGCTGAAGGAAGGCGAGCCCGAGCCGGAAGCAGATCCCGATTTCACCCGGTTCTCGCTGCAGGCAGACGCATCGAGCGGCCCGCCACTGCTGACCTGCAAAGATCCGCAGTACGCCACCAACATGGTGTCCCCGCGCGGCCTGTTCGAGGGCAACCTCCCCGATCCAGTGGCCGACGCCACCGCGCTTGGTTTTGCCTCGCCTGACATCACGATGCTGTCCTTCTCCTGCAAATCCGGGACGGCTGACGTCGGTGTGGATTTCGCCATGCTGGACGACGGCCAGATCATGCTCGGGCTGGACAATGTGATCTATACCTTCTCGCGCACGGGCGACTGACCCAGGCTGACCCCTCACGCTGTTAACCCTTCGCTAACCCGGCGCGGCGCAATCGTTAACGCTTGGAGGCTGGGGTCGATGCGCGTCCTCGTGACTGGCGGTTGCGGATTTATCGGGTCGGCCGTTGTTCGGCTCGCGGTCGAACGCGGCGACAACGTGCTCAACATCGATCGCCGCCGCAAATCCAATCCCACGCCCGCACTTGGGCCCATCGGCAGCCGCGAAGGCTATGCACGCCTGGAAGCCGACGTGACCGATCGCGCCCTGATGCGCGCCGTTGTCCGCGAATTCGCTCCCGACGCCGTCATCCATCTCGCCGCTCCCGAAAGTGATGATCCCACCGCCATCGTTGACGGCGAGATCGGCGGCGCGTTCTCCATTCTCGAAGCCGCGCGCAGCTGGTTCGAAAGCGCGCCTGCAGCAGTTCGCGGCCGCTTCCGGATGGTGCATCTGGAGCGCGCCGAATCCGACATGCCCGATCACATCGACCGCTCGCAGGCGGTGAAGGGCGCAGCCTCCAGCCTGATCGAGCGCTGGGCGCGCGCCACAGCCATGCCCGCCGTCACATGCGTCGCCAGCGCGGCCTTCGGCCCGTGGCAGCCGCGCACATCGCTGCTCTCCCGCATGCTCGCCTCGCTGATGCACGACCAGGCATTCGCGGTTCCAGATGGAGGCGAAACCGTTCGCGACTGGCTGCCAGTCCGCGACCTGGCCGAAGCCATCCTCGCAGCCACGATCGCACCGGACGCCGAAGGCCGCATCGACGTCTCCGTCGGCGCCGAGCGGCGCGACATCGACATTGCTGAATCGATCTGCGGCCTGCTGGACGAGCGCCTGCCGCGTGCATCCGGCGCGCCATGGTTCAGCTTGGTGAAAACCGAAGGCAGCCCCCGCACCGCCCTGTCGAGCCCCATGCTCGATTCCAGCGAAGCCGAGCGCTTGCTGGGATGGCGTCCGCAAGGCTTCCATGTCGGGCTGGATCGCCTGCTGTCCTGGACCATCGCCTCCTACGAGGCGTCCCGCGCGCGGGCCTCGGCCATGGCTGTGGCGGCCGAATAGGCACCCCTCTCACGCGACGGTGACACGCCCCGGCTTGCAACCGGGGGACGCGCGGATACGGTCCCCCACAGAGAGACAAGAAGCTCCGGGGAGGAAATCATGGCCACAGGTCGCGCTCTGGCGCTGGCGTTAGCTATTGGCTTGACTGCAGCAGGCTGTGCCCCCCGTCCCGGCGAGGTAGCTGTCGCTGAGCATGGCGCCGAAGCCGCCGGCGAACATCCAGGCAAGGCCGTCTATGATCAGTGGTGCGCCTCCTGCCACAACAATGGCGGCCAGAGCGGCGCGCCCTCGTTCGAGGCCATCCGCCAGCTCAACCGGGCCACGGTGAAATACGCGCTCGAACTTGGCTACATGAAGATCCAGGCCAAGGATGTTCCTGCCGACGATCTCGCACAACTGATCGACTGGCTGCCCACATCTGAAGGCTCGAACGATGCGTGGATCGACGCCGCGCGCTGCCCGATCAAGTCGCGCGAAGTGCGGCTCGACGGCGCGCCGCGTACGTCCACGACCTTCGGCGTCACCAACGACGCCAACCGCGCCCAGACCGCCGAACAGGCCGGCCTCACGCGCGAGCAGATGAAAGACCTCGACGTTGCCTGGGTCGTCGCTTTCCCGCAAACGCCCACGATGCGCTCGCAACCCGTGGTCGTCGGCGACACGCTGTTCATAGCCGCCACTGATTCCGGCCGCCTCTATGCGCTGGACACCAACACCGGCTGCGTCAAGTGGCACTACGTTTCCGAGATGACGCTCCGTTCCTCGCTCACCTTCGCCGAGGCGACCGAGACATCCCCCGCCGCAATCATCATGGGCGACGCCGCCGGCTTCGTGCATGCCGTCAATGCGAAGACGGGCGGCAAGCTCTGGGTCTCCAATGCACGCCTGAACGAATACAATCGCATCACCGGCGCGCCGGTGGTTCACGATGGCATGGTGATCACTCCGGTCTCGGCCATCGAAGTGAACTATGCTGGCGCGGACGACTATGAATGCTGCAAGGGCCAGGGCGCCGTCATCGCCTTCGACCTCGCCACCGGCGACAAGTTATGGACTGGCACCACGATGGAAGAGGCCAAGCCCACGCGCCTCGGCCGTACGGGTACACAGCAATGGGGGCCATCCGGCGCCATCATCTGGTCGACGCCCGTCATCGATCCCAAGCGCAACGTCGCTTACGCCGGCACGGGCGAGAACGTTTCGTGGCCCGCGACCGACACGTCCGACGCCATCATCGCCTACGACCTCGACACAGGCGACAAACGCTGGGTCTTCCAGGCGACGAAGTCCGACATCTGGAACTACGCCTGCGGCCGCCGTGGCGCCAACTGCGACTGGCCCGGCGAATACCACAGCCCCGATCACGACTTCGGCGCTACCGCCATGCTCATCAAGCGCACTGATGGATCCGAACTTGTCATCGCTGGCCAGAAGTCAGGTGTCGTCTGGGCGATCAATCCGGACAATGGGCAGCTCGTCTGGTCAAACAAGGTCGGCCGCGGCTCGGCCAATGGCGGCGCACACTGGGGCCTCGCATTCGACGGTGAGCTGATCTTCGCACCGATGAACGATCCCGGCCGCCCGCCCACGCCCGGCGAGAACCCCGCCTTCGGTCCTGGCATCCACGCGCTCGATGCGATGACCGGCGAGATCAGGTGGTCCTACAAGCCGAACCAGCGCGACTGCGGCGCCGATATGCCGGCGGCGAGGGCATACACGCCCGCACCCGAATGGCGCATCCAGCCCGTATCCGCGCCCGTGCTGCCGACACCACGCGTCGCGGCTCCGGCGCGTCCTGCCGTACCCACCGCACCACCGGGCGTCGCGCCTACAGCCGCCGCAGCTTCACCGCCACCACAGCGCCCGGTTGTCTGCCGCCTTGGCATGTCGCCCGCCCCGCTCGTGGTCGATGGCGCTGTCGTCACCGGAACGACGCAAGGCATGCTGCGCATCTTCGATGGCAAGACCGGCGATGTGTTGTTTGAGTACATGACCAACCGCGAATTCCCCGACACCGTAAACGGCGTTGAGGGACACGGTGGCGGCCTCGACAGCGCCCCCTACATCGCAGGCGACGGCACGTTGTTCGTCCAATCCGGCTACGCCCGCTTCGGCGAGCCGCCGGGCAACGTACTGATCGCGTTCAGGCCGAAGGCGACGTAACGCCTACTTCTCGAACGGGTCACGCATCAGGATGACGTCTTCCCGCTCCGGCGAAGTCGAGAGCAGCGCCACCGGCTTGCCGACGAGCTCTTCCAGACGCCGCACATACTTCACGGCCTCGCCCGGAAGCTGCGTCCAGCTCCGCGCGCCGCGCGTCGAGCCTTTCCAGCCCTTCACGGTTTCATAGACGGGCTCGACCTGCGACTGCTCGGTCATGCCGGCCGGGAAGTGGTTGATGATGCGATCGCCCAGCTTGTAGTGCGTGCAGACCTTGATCTCGTCGAAGCCGTCCAGCACGTCGAGCTTGGTCAGCGCGAGACCGTTGACGCCCGACACCGCACACGCCTGGCGCACCATCACCGAGTCAAACCAGCCGCAACGCCGCGCGCGGCCCGTGTTGGTGCCGAACTCATGGCCGACCGTGCCGAGGCGCTGGCCGATTTCGTTGTCCTGCTCCGTCGGGAATGGTCCGCCGCCAACGCGCGTGGTGTAGGCCTTGGCGAGGCCCAGCACGTAGTTGATCGCGCCGGGACCAGTTCCCGAACCCGCCGCCGCCTGCCCCGACACGACATTGGACGAGGTGACGAACGGATATGTGCCGTGATCGACATCGAGCATCACGCCCTGCGCGCCCTCGAACAGGATACGGCGGCCAAGGCGAACTGCCTGGTCGAGCCGTTCCCACGCGGGTTGCGCAAATGCCAGGATCTGCGGCGCGATGGCGAGCAGATCCTTCTTGAGCTGCGCGCCATCCGGCTCGGGCAGGCCGAGGCCAAGACGTAGCGGGCGATGGTGCGCCAGCAGGCGATCAAGCTTGAGATCAAGCGCGGCCGGATCGGCAAGGTCGGCCACGCGAATGGCGCGGCGTCCAACCTTGTCTTCGTAGGCCGGGCCGATGCCACGGCGCGTGGTGCCGATCTGCGCGCCGGCGGCGGCTTCCTCGCGCGCCGCATCGATGTCCTTGTGCCAGGGCAGGATGAGGCAGGCGTTGTCCGCGAGGATCAAGTCGTCGGGCCCGAGATGCACGCCAGACTTCGCGATCGAGTCGAGCTCATTCAGCAGGTGCCACGGATCGACCACCACGCCATTGCCGATGATCGACAGCTTGCCGCCACGAACCACGCCCGAGGGCAGCAGGTTCAGCTTGAACACCTTGCCGTCGATGACCAGCGTATGGCCGGCATTGTGGCCACCCTGGAAGCGCACGATCACGTCGGCCCGGCTCGACAGCCAGTCCACGATCTTGCCCTTGCCCTCGTCGCCCCACTGGGCGCCGACAACCACCACGCCGCTCATCGGATTCTCCGCTGAAATCCGGGCGCAAAGGACACCAGCGAGCCCCCCGGCGCAAGGGCGATAAAGCCGCATAAACCATTCGGTAAGCAATGCGCGGCCAGCCTGCCCGCATGGCCCAGCGCAAAAGCACAAAATCCCATCCCCGCAGCCGGAAACGCTCGCGCTCAGGCTCCACGTCGCTTGTGGTGAGCGTGCTGGCGGCCGCGGCGGCCGGCATCTGGTTCTTCCTGGCCGAGGCCGGGGTGGTTCCGGGCATCGACGTCGGCGGCATCGAGATTGGCGGAAGCACGACTTCCGCGCCGGTCAATGAGCCCACATCCGGCCCCTCGGCCGAAGTGGAGGCCGGCCCGGCGCCTTCGGCAGGCGCCGATGCGATTTCGGGGACCGCCTCGGTTGTGGACGCGGACACCCTGGATATCCACGGCGAGCGCGTGCGGCTCAACGGCGTCGACGCGCCGGAATCCGGACAGAAATGCAAGGACGCGGCGGGCGCTCTCTATCGCTGTGGAACCGTTGCCGCGAACGAACTGGACAAGTGGATCAACCGCAATCCGGTCACCTGCAAGGTCACCGGCAAGGACCGCTATGGCCGCTCGCTTGGGGATTGTAGCGTGCGCGGCGAGAGTGTTCAGCGCTGGCTGGTGTCCAACGGCCATGCCCTCGCCTATCGCGCCTACTCGACTGAGCACGTGATGGCCGAGGTCAAGGCCCAGCAGGCCGCGGCCGGCATCTGGGCTGGCGAGTTCGTAATGCCGTGGGACTGGCGCCAGGGCCTGCGCATGTCGGGCGAGACGCCGACCAAGGCGATGATCGACGGCAAATTCGCAAGCGAGTGAGGCGGGCTGGCCTCGTGCGCCTGCGTGTTCTAAGTGAGGTCACATGACCTCCGTGCGAAAAACCATCCTCGTCACAGGCGGCGCCAAGCGCGTCGGTCGGCATATCGTCGAGCGGCTGTCAGCCGCCGGGCATCGCGTGGTGATCCACGCCAATGCAGGCGCAGCCGAGGCTGAAGCGCTTGCGAAGATGCTGCACGCGGGAGGGGCATCCGCGTGGGCCATCGCGGCTGATCTGTCTGATCTTGGCGCGACCGAAGCGTTGGTCCCGCGAGCCATGAAACTGGTGGGCGCGCCGCTCAGCGGCCTCGTCAACTCCGCCTCGATCTTCGATTTCGACACACCCGAGGCAATCGACGCCGCTGCCTTTGATCGCGCGATGGCGGTGAACCTGCGCGCGCCCGCCCTGCTCTCGCAACACTTCGCGGCTCAGGCTGATGCAGGCACAGACAACTGCATCGTCAACATTCTCGATCAGAAGCTCTGGAACATGAATCCGGATTTCTTCTCCTACACGCTGAGCAAGGCGGGGCTGCTGTCAGCCACCGACATGATGGCGCGTGCGTTCGCACCAAAGGTGCGGGTCAACGCCGTCGCGCCGGGCCTGCTCCTGCCGAGCCATGACCAGACGCAGGCCGAGTTCGAAGCTACCGCCAGCCGCAACCCGATGGGCCGTCCGATCAATCTCGACGACGTGGTGAGCGCGGTCGATTTCCTGATGTCCAACGCGTCGCTGACCGGACAGGTGATCCACGCCGACAACGGACAGCGTATGGCGGCGAGCGCCCGCGATGTGATCTTCGAGGCGCGGCTGGACCCCAAGGACAACGCATGAGCTTCCGGGATTTCTACCTCGTCCGCATTTCCGGCATCGAGACCGACGCCTCCATCGGCATCCACGGTTTCGAGCAGGCGGCCCGCCAGCGCCTGATGGTGTCGGTGACCCTGATGGTCCAGCCGGCCGGCGGGGCGGACGATATCGGGGCGGTGGTGGACTATGATTTCGTGCGGGAGGGGGTGCTGGCCATGATCGGAACCCGGCATTTCAACCTGCAGGAGGCCCTTTGCGGTGAAATCCTCGACCTTTGCCTGCGTCAGGGCGGCGTGCTGGGGGCAGTTGTGCAGACCGACAAGCCCGACGTATACCCCCGCGTCGCGGGCGTCGCCTGCCGCATGGCGCGGCTGGGCCCCACGATGGCCGGCTTCCCGTGGTGGACGCTGCCAGTCTGAACTGACTGTCTGAGAAGTGCGATGTTCGAGATCAGCGCAACGGCGAGCTTCGAGGCGAGCCACTATATCGACGCCGAGGCCGGCGCCCCGCACTACAAGCGGGTGCACGGCCATTCCTTCGTCGTGACCGCCAGCGTGTCGGCAAGCGCGCCGGACCGGGATGGCTGGGTGATGGACCTCGGCGCGCTGGAAGAGCTCCTCAAGCGCACCCTTTCAGGGCTCGATCACACGGTGCTGAACGAGGTTCCGGGCCTTGAGAAGCCCACATTCGAGCATATCCTTCTCTGGATCGAGTCGCGTATGAAGGCGGAAGGCGTTTCGCCTTCGCGGCTCGAGATCGAACGGCCGACACTGAAACAGAAGGCGGTCTACACGCCCGCCGCATAGGGAGCCCGATAGGGAACCGACACATGGCGGAATCCGACAAGAAAAAGCCGGCCAAGAAGGCGGCGGCCAAGGCTGCCAAGCCGGCCCAGACCCAGAGCCAGGCGGACATCGCGAAGAAGCTGCTCGAAAAGCTGCAGACCCAGTCGAAGGGCGGCGCCCCGGGCGGTGCTCCCGGCGCAAAGAAGGGCGGCTTCGATCCCAAACAGCTCAAGGGCGGCGCCAAGAACTTCGGCGGCGGCAGCGCCCAGATGCTTCGGCGTACCCAGGGCAAGGGTGGCGGAGGCGGCGGCGGCGGTGGGGGCGGCGCGGGCGCCTAGCCCTCCAGCGCTTCCATGGCTTCAAGCCATTCGGCCTCGGCATCGTCGAGCTGTGCTTGCAGACGACCGCGAGCTTTCAACTTGCCTTCAGCGTCGGCCTTGTGCGTGAACGTGTCGGGATCGGCCAGTTCGCGATCAAGGAGTTCGAGCGCGGCGCGGGCCTTTTCCAGAGCTTTCTCGGCGGTCTCGATGCGGTGCTTCTGCTTGAAGCTGAGTTTGGGCGCAGGCTTCGATTTTTCGGCGGCCTTCGGCTTGTCTTCCGCCTTCGCGGCGGCGGACGCGATCTCCGCGCGGGCGATGGCATGCTGCTTGTCTGAATCCGGGCGATCGGCGGCGAGGACCAGCGCCTTGTAGTCGGCGAGGTCGCCGTCATACGGGTTGGCCTTGCCGTTGTTGACCAGCCAGAGACGGTCGGCGGTGGCTTCGGCGAGGTAGGTGTCGTGGGTGATGACCAGCACGGCGCCGTTGAACTCGTTGAGCGCGTAGATCAACGCTTCGCGGCTATCGATGTCCAAGTGGGATGTCGGTTCGTCGAGGATGAGGATGTGCGGCTTCTTGTAGGTGGTGAGGCCCATCAGCAGGCGCACCTTCTCGCCGCCCGACAGCTTGTCGACCTTAGTCTCGCATTTCTCGTGGCCGAAGCCGAACTGGGCGGCGAGCGCTCGTACCTGCGCCTGGCCGGCGTTCGGCAGCAGGTCCTTGACGTGATCGAGCACGGTTTCGCCCGCGCGCAGTTCGTCGAGCTGGTCCTGGCTGAAATAGCCGATGCGAAGGTTCTTCGATGCGCGCCGGACGCCCTGCAGCAACGGCAGCTTCTGCGCGATGGATTTCACCAGCGTCGTCTTGCCCTGCCCGTTGGCGCCGACGATGGCGATGCGGTCGTCGAAATCGAGGCGCAGGCTGACCCGCTCCAGCACGGGCTTGCCCGTGGCGTAACCCATGTCGACCTTGTCGAGTTCGAGAATGGGGGATGCGAGTTCATCGACCTCGTAGAACTTGAACGGGATGGTGCGTTCGGCCAGCGGCACCGTGATGACCGTCATCTTCTCCAGCATCTTCATGCGGGACTGCGCCTGGGCGGCCTTTGACGCCTTGGCCTTGAAGCGGTCGATGAAGGACTGCATGTGGGCGCGCTGGACGTCCTGCTTTTCCTTCTGGGCGGCAAGGTGCTGCGTGCGTTCAGCGCGGCGCTGCAGGTAGGTGTCGTAGCCCCCGGCCTGCAGGACGAGCTTGGTGTTCTCGACCGCGAGGATGTGAGTCACCGAGCGATTGAGCAGGTCGCGGTCGTGGCTGACGATGATGACGGTGTGCGGATACTTTCGCAGGTAAGTCTCAAGCCAGGCGGCGCCTTCAAGGTCGAGATAGTTGGTCGGCTCGTCGAGCAGCAGGAGCTCCGGCTGGGCGAACAGCACGCCGCCAAGCGCCGCGCGCATGCGCCAGCCACCGGAGAATTCCTTGCAGGCTCGGCTGAGGTCGTTCTGCGTGAAGCCGAGGCCGACGAGGATTTCGGCCGCGCGCGCTTCGCCCGACCATGCATCGATGTCTGCAAGCCGCTCGTGGATCTCGCCGATGCGCATCGGATCTTCGCAGGTGTCCGCCTCACGCATCAGGCTGGCGCGTTCGATGTCGGCTTCCAGCACGACATCAAGCAGCGTGGTGTCGTTGGCGGGAACTTCCTGCAGCACGAAACCCATCTTCGCGCCGCGATTGATACGGATCGTGCCATCGCCATTGCCCTCGCCCTTGGCGAGTTCTTCCCGGATGATGCGCAGGAGGGTCGACTTGCCCGTGCCATTGCGGCCCACCAGACCGACCTTCCAGCCATCAGAAATCTGCGCGGAAGCGTTCTCGAACAGGGGGCGCCCATCGATACGGAACGTCAGGTCGTTGATCTGAAGCATGGCGGGACTGGCGGTGAAAACAGGCTGGGAGGGGAGGTTTCTGATTTATCTGGCGCCCGTATGACCGGTCAGACCCGATACGTCAAATGTCCCTGTATTTTCAGGCGATATGACACGCAATCAGCCTCGGCCCCCGCGTCGACATGGCGCGGGAAAGGGCATCATTGAACTCCCCGCAGGTGCGAGCGTTCTCCGCGCCAACGCCCAGCCCCTCAGACACCTTCACCCAGTCGATATCCGGATTGCCGAGGCTGAGCATGCCGTTGGCCGCCGGGCCGGGATTGCCGGCGCCAGTTCGCGCCAGTTCGATCTTGAGGATGCGATAGGCGTTGTTGACGAACACGATGGTGAGCACGTCGAGGTTCTCGCGCGCCATCGTCCAGAGCGCCTGGACCGTGTACATAGCGGCGCCGTCGCCCGCGAGGCAGACGGTCTTCACATCAGGCCGCGCGATGGCGGCGCCCACGGCGACGGGCATCCCCTGCCCAATGGCGCCGCCGGTGTGGCCCAGCCATTCGTGGCGCGCAGCAGTGTTCATCGCCGTGTAGACCGGCAGGCCGGACGAAACGCCATCATCGGAAACCAGCGCGCCTTCGGGCAGGTAATGCGCCAGTGACATGCCGATCGTGTGCGGGTTGAACTTGTCGCCCGTGCCGGCATCGGGCCGCGTCCAGTTAATGGACGATGGGGCGACGGGCGCATCAAGCCAATCTGCAAGGCGAGCGATGGCGTCAGCGCTGTCAGTATCCGGCCCACCAAGCGCAATAGTACGCCCGCCCTTCGGCGTGAACGCGCCGGGCGTATTGGGATAAGCGAAGAAGGCAACCGGCGGCTTCGTGCCGGCGAG
>ERZ795061.3697-NODE-3697-length-13171-cov-19.949756_pt1 | contig 13171 bp, 10 predicted proteins | sample MGYA00375145_ERZ795061 | MGnify/ENA primary metagenome ERZ795061 (study PRJEB30190, sample SAMN05720144) | anaerobic digester metagenome | isolation source: active sludge of municipal wastewater-treating anaerobic digesters | place: USA | collected 2014-12-22 ... | reverse complement strand
GTCAAAAGCAAAGTCACGATGAAGCTGGCGAATGTGCCGTGGGATCAGGCCCTCGAGATGCTGCTGAAAATGAATGCGTTGGGGATGATTCGCCAGGGCAACATCGTGTGGGTGGATACCCTGCAGAATATTGCCAAGCAGCAGGATGAAGAAGCGCGGGCAAAGGACTCGAAGGCGAAGGCAGAGCCGATCGTCACCCGGGTATTCTATATCCGGAATCTCAACGCCACGGAAGTGCAAACGTCGTTACGCCAGAACTTGAGTCCGCGCGGGACCATGACGGTCAGCGCCGCGAGCAATGCCCTCATCATCAGCGACACGGAGTCCAAGCTGGAAGTCCTGCGGCAGTTGCTGGACGGCGTCGATCTCGAAGTACCGCAAGTGCAGATTGAGGCCCGCATCGTTCAAGCCGACACGACCTATACCCGCTCACTCGGTGTGCAGTGGGGTATCCAGAACGTCAACCAGCTGGGAAGCTCCAGCGGAACGTCTGCCTTCAAGACCGGAACCACCGGGGCATTCGGCGCCCAAGTCTCGGACTTCCTGATCAACTTGCCGGCTAACCCCGGATTGCCGTCGGTGCCGGGTGCCGGATTCTCGATCGGGAAAACCGACGGGGCGATGTTGGATGTGCGGTTGTCGGCCGGTGAATTGCTGGGCTTGACCAAAGTGATTGCGGCGCCGAAGATCACGACGCTGGACAAGCGGGACGCCAAGATTGCCCAGGGTGAATCGATCCCGTTCCAAACCACGTCCTTGCAGGGAACCCAGACGACCTTCGTGGATGCGAACCTGGAGTTGAACGTGACGCCGCAAATTACCTCTCGCGACCCGAAAGAGATCGGCAAGCAGATTCTCATGAAGGTGCGGGCCACCCGGAACGCCGTCGGCGCCCGGAGCAACCCGGCCGGTCCGAGCATCGATCGTCGTGAAGCGACGACCCAGGTGCTGGTGCGTGACGGGGAAACCATGGTCATCGGCGGTGTCTTCGTCGATACTCAGTCGAACAACGTGGCAGGAATTCCCTATCTGTCACGTATCCCGGTCCTGGGCTGGTTGTTCAAGAACAAGACCGAGAACGTCTCCAAGCAAGAGTTGCTGATCTTCCTGACGCCGACGATCGTGCGCTCGACAACTTGACAGGTCCCAGCGCGGCAAGTTAATAATCGCCCCCATTGAAGATGGTACGCTATCTCAATGGGGGCGAATCCTGCGGAACGTGTCTTCTCCCCCTATCTGATAGCGCTCCTTCCGGGTGTCTTCTTCCTCTAGATATCGCAGGTTACGATCCAGTCTCCTTCGCCTCATGGCCTATCGGGGTATCTGGATTGTTCGCGTGGCTCGCTTCCCGGGCCATGCCGCCATCATGGACTTGAGACTCAGCCCTGCGTCCACACGCTGCGTGATACCTGATGACACGTTCTTCTATTGATAGGCCGTCCCACTCCATTCATGTCGAACTCGGTGCGCGAAGTTACGCCATCGTCATTCGCCGAGATCTTCTTCGGGAGATCGGGGAGGAGCTGAAGCGTCTCAAATGCGTGGGCAAGGTAGGGGTCGTGACCGATCGCAATCTTGCCAAGCACTATCTCACGCAGGTGACTCGCAGGCTGAAGGCCGCCGGGTTTACGGTCGTTCCCGTCGTGCTGCCTCCCGGGGAGCGGACAAAAACCCTTCGCTCCATCGGGACGGTCATGGATGCCCTCGTGAATGCCAGATTTGAGCGTTCCTCGACGTTGCTGGCCTTGGGTGGGGGTGTCATCGGCGACATCACGGGATTTGCCGCCGCAATCTATCAGCGTGGCATCCCGTTCGTGCAAGTGCCGACGAGTCTGGTGGCCCAGGTCGATTCAAGTGTCGGCGGGAAGACGGGTGTCGATCACCCCAAGGGGAAAAATTTGATCGGGGCCTTCAACCAGCCGCGCGCGGTGTTCATCGATCCTGCGATGCTGGCGACTCTGCCGCCGCGCGAGTGGGTGGCTGGTCTGGCTGAGGTCATCAAATATGGTGTGATTGCGGACGCGGCCTTCTTTGAGTATCTGGAACAGAACATGGAATCGATCCAGAAGTTGACCGATGACGCCGTTGCGCACATCGTGAAGCGGTCCTGTGAGATCAAGGCACAGGTGGTGTCGGAGGATGAGCGTGAGGCCGACCGACGCCGCATTTTGAACTTCGGCCATACGATCGGGCATGCGTTGGAATCCCTCGGCGGGTATCGGGGCTTCATCCATGGGGAGGCCGTTGCGGTCGGGATGGTTTATGAGGCCGACCTGGCCAGGCACCTCGGCTATTGTGGCGCAGAGGTGGTTGCTCGATTGCGCGCACTGGTGAAGGCCGCGGGTTTGCCGGACCGGTTGCCGAAGGTCGCGTTCAATGCGTTGTGGGGTGCCATGCAGCAGGACAAGAAAGTGTCTGCCGGAACGATTTTTTGTGTGGTGCCGGAGCAGATCGGGGCCGTGCGCATTGTTCCATTGGAGAAGGCCACGACGCGCGCCTGGTTTCAGGATGTCCGCACCAAGAGGCAGCCGAATTGAAGCGTGCAAGGCCCGTCGGACGGGCACGTTAGGAGTGGAATGGCGACTAAACGAACGCTGACTCAAGTCGAGCAAGCCTTGCGTGAAAAGACGCGTGAGGTGGATGTCCTCCATCGCATCAGCGAGTCGATCAGCAACACGCTCGACTTGGAGGCCGTGCTCCGGCATATCGTGGATATGGTCGTGGAAGTGACCAAGGCCGACGCCTGCTTGCTGTATTTGTTGTCGGATAACAGGGACGAGCTGATCCTGCGGGCCTCCAAGAATCCGCATCCGAAGCTGATCGGGCGAATCACCATCGGCATGGGCGAGGGCATCACCGGTTGGGTCGCGCGGGAGCGGACGCGTGTCGTCATTCCCAACAGCGCCAGCGATGACACACGGTTTAAGTTCTTTCACAACCTTCCGGAAGACCGCTACCAGGCGTTCGTCTCGGTTCCGATTACGACCAAGCAGGAAGTCGTCGGCGTCATCAACGTGCAGCACAAACGGTCGCGCCGGTATCGGCCCGACGAATTGGCGCTACTCTCGACCATCGCCACGCAGGTCGGAGGGGCCATTGAGAACGCCCGCCTGTACGATCAAATGACGCGGAAGGCGTTGCAGCTGGATACGCTGTCCCAGGTCTCGGAGACCGTGTCGTCGAATCGATTGATCGAGGACGTGCTGCAGTTGATTGTGACGATGACGGCTCAAATGATGGGATCGAAGATTTGCTCCATCATTCTTCTGGATCAGCCGACCGGTGAACTTCGGATCGCCGCCACACAAAGTCTGAGCGAGCAGTATCGGCGCAAGCCCAACGTGAAGATCGGGCAAAGCATCAGCGGGCGTGCCGTTCAGGATCGTCGGCCGATCATCGTGCCGGATGTCATCAAAGAAGGCACCTATATGTATCCGGACATGGCTGCGAAGGAGGGCCTCTGCTCGCTCCTGTGCGTGCCGATGCTGGTGCGGGAGAAGGCCATCGGCGTGATCAATACGTATACGTCCAAGCCGCATACCTTCACGGCGGAGGATGTCAAATTGATGCAGGCGATTGCCAATCAGGCCGCGATTTCCATTGAGCACACCACGTTGCTGGAGAAATCGTTTGAAATGCAGGAAGCCTTGCAGGTCCGCAAGTTGCTCGACCGGGCCAAGGGATATCTCATGCGGTCGAAGCGGCTGTCGGAAGAAGACGCGTTCAAATTGATTCAACGGCAGAGCATGGATCTTCGCAAATCCATGCGAGAGATCGCAGAAGCCATTCTCCTGGCCGGAGAAATCGAAGAGCGGGCCGATAAGGGCAGGAGTTGATCGCCACTAGGCGAACTTTACGACCAGAGGAGGGTGCAGGCCCTGGCAGTTGGATCGATCTTCGCGGTGCTGGGGTTGAGCCCGAGCCGTTCCTTCCAGATTACTTCACGCTTCGTTTGTCTTCTGCTCCTCATTCTGCTTCATCGGCGGTACTCTCTTGGAGGGCTCAGGGGGTGAGACCGACTTGTAGCCCGCCTGACGGTCAAGTGCCACAGTGAACTGATTTCGCTGAATGTCTACACATCAATGAACGCAACAGTACATGTTCGAGACTGTCTGGGAATAGGTGAGGTTTGGATGGCGAAGAGCCGACGCGTTGCCACAGCTTTTCTGCTAACTCTTATGACAAGCGCCTGCGCCACCGGGCAATACACTCCGTTGGTCGGGGCCGATCGCGATGAGGTGGAGCAGCTCAAGGAGAATGTCTATCGTGTGGAATACCGCGTCAGTTCGTTTACCTCGCAAGAACAACTGGATGCCTACCTGCGACGGCGTTGCGCGGAGCTGACCTTGCGCGAGGGCTACGATTTCTTCCACCTCGCCCAGCGTGCCGATGTGCTGGCACTCTCACGACGAACGTCGATGACGGTGACGATGTACAAGGGCAAGAAGCCGGTGGGCGCTGATGACGTCTATGACGCGAAGGAGGTCTTGGCGCAGCCGGACCTCCTTTCCGGCAGCCAATGACCGCTGCCGTTCGCCGTTAGGGTGTTGCCGTCGGCTTGCGGGGCGCCGCTTTCGGCTTGGGCTTGGACGCAGCGACGTCTTTCTCAGCTAACTGGCGCCGTACCGATTCCAACTCTGCCTTGAGCTTCTGGAGTTCCTCCGCCTGTTTGACCACCACATCCTTCGTGGATTGCAGTTCCTGCTGCAAGCGGCTCTGTTCGGCAGTGGGCGAGGTTTGTGTCGGTGCTGCCTCGGCAGTTGTGTTGTGGTCGGCTGCGACAGGGGATGGCGCAGGAAGCTGACTCAGCGCCTCAAGGGAGACGGCGATACGCGGCTGTTCCGGCTCGACGGTCATCCAGGGTTGAGGGGCATCGGCTCGCACGAGGGCTTGTGGGGGCGTGAAGGAGAGTATGAGCGACGCGGGTTTGGTCTGTCCATCCCCGGATGTTGATCGGTAGTGAGACAGATTCACTCGCAGCGTGGTTTTGTACACGTAGAGTGTGCCTTGGGTCGTGAGACCGTCATCCTGCATCGTGAAGCGAACCCGCTGGTCAGGTTGGGCCTGTGCGAGTGCGCCGACGATGAGCGGGGCCAGAAACTCCACTTCCTCGTGAGAGAACAGCGGATAACTCTCCTGCGCCATGCTGCTTCCCGGCCGATCGAGTCCTGAAACGGACAGGCCGGTGAGCAGGCGTCCCGTCAGCGAGGCCGTCAGATGGGCAGGATGCGACGCCTGAAAAGTCTGCGGGGTGCCGTATTTAGCGGTGGTACCACGGCTGGTCTGGCGTTCAAGAGCGACGGCTCCCAGGGGGCCCTGTCCGACAGGAGTCAGGTTCGTCCCGAGGCTGCAGGCGCAGAGGAGGAGGCAGGGAAGCGCCAGCTGCCAGGCGAGCCGGAAACTGCTGAGTCGTGATTGTGTTGGGGTGGGACGGCGAATCATGAACCGCATGGCGGCCGATTGTACCACAGGCTGACCGCGGAACCGCCTGGTTTTCCCTGGAAAAGTGCGATTCAATTGGTTGACAGCCTGTTTAGGCCGGTGGTATACACACGGGATAATTTCCGGGGACAATGGCGTCTCCGACGAGTAATTCGTTCCGAACGATACATTGGAAGCAGGACAACGACGTCCTCCGATCCACCGAGGTGGGTCTGAGGACGTTTTTTTTATCAGCATGCTGATGAATCCCGTCAGCTCAGGATCTTAAAGTTCCGATGACTCGTGTTCAGGCTGATAGCTGAACGCTGAGGGCTTACAGGCTTTAGATATGCGGTCGCTCCGAATTGCCATGGCCCAGATCAATCCGACCGTCGGGGATATTGTCGGCAACACGCGCTTGATCCAGACGTGGATCAAGGAAGCGCGCCAAGCCAAGGCCGACCTCGTGGCCTTCCCGGAACTGGCCATCACCGGCTATCCGCCGGAGGATCTGTTGTTCAAGCCCCGTTTCATCGAGGACACGCATCGTGCATTGAAGGCGGTCGCGGCGGAAGCGCGGGGGGTGGTCGTGGTCGTCGGGTATGTCGGGCAGGGGGCGACGGCTGTTTCGGCGTCGGACGCTTCTTCGTTCCCGCTGTCCGGTCGGCATGAGTTATACAACGAGGCGGCGGTGCTGTCCGATCGCCGGATTCTGGCCACCTACCGGAAACGGCATCTGCCGAACTACGGCGTGTTCGACGAGAGCCGGTATTTCCACCCCGGCTCCCGTCTGCCGCTGCTGGTCCTGAACGGCGCGACGATCGGCGTCAATATTTGCGAAGACATCTGGTTTTCTGACGGTCCCACCCGTGCGCAGGCTGCAGCGGGGGCCGAGGTCATCGTCAATATCAACGCATCCCCGTTCCATGTCGGGAAGGGACGGATGCGCGAACAGGTGCTGGCGACCAGGGCCCGTGAAAATCGCGTGATCGTGACGTACACCAACACGGTCGGCGGGCAGGATGAATTGGTTTTCGACGGCTGCAGCATGATTGTGGACCAGGCTGGCGAGATCGCGGGGCGGGGGAAGGCGTTTGATCAGGATCTCATCGTTGCGGATCTCGATGTCGCGGCCGTGGGGCGGGCGCGACTGGCCCAGGGCCGCAAGAAACCCCTGCCGCCGCGTGTGGCGGCCCTCATTGATCGGGTCGATGTGCGCTTGCCTGCGAGAAAGTCGCAATCGGTCGTGGTGCCGGATCTGGAGCCTCCGCTGGGTCGCCTCGACGAGGCCTATCGCGCCTTGGTCCTCGGGGTGCAGGACTATGTCCGCAAGAACGGGTTCAAGCGCGTCGTCATCGGATTGAGCGGCGGGGTGGACTCGGCCATCACAGCGGTCATCGCGGTAGACGCCTTGGGCGCTGAGAATGTGCTCGGGGTGTTCATGCCCTCGCCCTATACGTCCAGAGCCAGCCGCGAAGATGTCGCCGATCTGGCCAGCCGGCTGCACATTCAGGTCGATACCCTGTCCATTACGGCGACGTTCAAGAGTTACCTGCGCGCCCTCAGCCGATCCTTCAAGGGACGGCGCCCGGACACGACCGAAGAGAATCTACAGGCCCGGATCAGGGGCAATCTGCTGATGGCCTATTCAAATAAGTTCGGTCATCTGGTGCTGACCACCGGCAATAAGAGTGAAATGAGCGTCGGATACGCGACGCTGTACGGCGATATGGCCGGAGGGTTTGCGGTGATTAAGGATGTGCCGAAGACCATGGTCTACGAGCTGTCGTACATGCGCAATCAGGTCGGGCCGGCCCCGGTGATTCCGAAGCGAGTGCTTGAGCGGGCTCCGACCGCGGAGTTACGCCCCGATCAAAAGGACGAAGACAGTTTGCCGCCCTACGCCATCCTCGATCCGATTCTCAAGGCCTACGTCGAGGAGGACCGCGCGTTGGAAGACATTGCAGCGATGGGGTTCGATCGGGAGACGGTCGCGCGGGTGATCGCGCTGGTGGACCGAAGTGAGTACAAGCGGCGGCAGGCGCCGCTGGGGATCAAAATTACGCATCGAGCGTTCGGGAAGGATCGGCGGATGCCGATCACCAACGGGTACCGGTAGTACGGGCCGCATCAGGACCGACAACGACGTCGGTCGGCAACACTGGCAATGGCGCCAGAGAGACGGGGCTCATAGACCGTTCTGTACGACGGTCTTCTGAGCGGGCACTTTTACTTCTTCTCTCTTTGGAGGCGTCATGAATATGCTGGTTGGCCGAAAGGCACGGACATGGGTGTTGGGGTTGGCATTACTTGCGGGGGGCGGAGGTGGGGCGCTCGGCGAGGCGCAAGCCGGGACGACAGACGACCTGATGGATACGACCAAACACCCCGTGTCGGTGACCATGGCGATGCAAGCCGACAGTTTCTTCGGGTTTAATCCCTCCATCTACGGGACCTATGGACTGACCGACAACATCGCCCTGGCCTTCAACTTCACCTATTGGACCATGATCAACGGCGTGGGTGTGCACGACAACGCGCCCTGGCTTGAAACTGATATGGGCTTGAATTTTACCTTCCTGGAAAAGCGGTTATCGGTCACTCCTATGATTGGGTTCGTGCACGGGCAATTGCTCTCTTCTCGCGGCGGCTTCTTTCCCAACGGTGGTGGGAGTGTGAACGAGCGAACGACGGCGTTTGAAGGCGTCGTTCCCAACATTATCGCGAATTATACGGACGATCGCTTCGAAGGCGAGTTCTATCTGGGCTACTACAAAGCCATCCGGAGTGAAGGGGGCAGCGGAGGCGGCGGTGCGACCGGTTGCACCGGACTCGTCGACACGAATTGCTTGGGCGCCAGTCAGACCGGTGGCCGAGGGACCTGGGACTTCTTGCATTATTGGGTGAGTGCCGGAATGCGCGTGAACAGCATGTGGTCCCTCGGGGCCCACTACGAGCATTTGTTGACGACGAGAGACAGCAGCGCCCCCGGGGCGGCTCAGGACTACTATCGCTGGATCGGACCGTACGTCGAAATGAAATTGCCGGGGAACATGGCCTTCCGGTTCACAGTGGGTAAAGACCTGACAGACAATCAGGATTTCTATAAGTTGAAGTTCACGAAGACGTTTTAGTCTCTCGCCCGGGCCTCCTCCTCTGCTGAGTCAGGGAGGAGGCCGATCGGTGAGCGGCGCAGCCGAAGGAGGATATGGTGAAGAGATCGGCACAGCGGAAAACGGTCGTCGTGGGCGTGGCAGGGGTGTTGATCCTGCTGGCGGAGTCATGGGGGACTCAGGTCTGGGCGCAGAATACGCCGCTGAAGGTCGATACCGGTGATACGGCATGGGTGCTGGTGTCCTCGGCGTTTGTGCTGGCGATGCTCATGCCGGGACTGGCGCTGTTTTACGGGGGCCTGGTACGGACCAAGAACGTACTCGGCACGATCATGCAAAGTGTCATGATCCTGAGTGTGGTGAGTCTGCTGTGGATCTTGTTCGGGTATAGCCTGGCGTTCGGGCCGGATAAGGGCGGGGTGATCGGTGGCTTGGAATGGGTCGGGCTCAGCGGGGTGGGTAGTGAGCCCCATCCGGTCTATGGACCGACGATTCCGCACCAGGCCTTCATGTTGTTCCAATTGATGTTCGCCGCCATCGCACCGGCGTTGATCACCGGCGCGTTTGCCGAGAGGAAGCGGTTTACGTCGGTCATCTTGTTTGCGGCCTTGTGGTCGGTGTTCGTCTATGTGCCCCTGGCGCACTGGATCTGGGGCGGAGGCTGGCTGGCCAAGCTGGGTGCCTTGGATTTCGCCGGCGGCGCGGTGATCCATATCAGTTCCGGGGCGGCGGCCCTGGTCTGCGCCATTGTGCTGGGGAAGCGGCGAGGGTACGGGACGGATTATATGGCGCCCCACAATCTGCCGATGACATTGCTCGGAACCGGATTCCTCTGGTTCGGCTGGTTTGGGTTCAATGGAGGCAGCGCACTCGGCGCCAACGGGATCGCCGTCTCCGCGATTATCGCGACCCATGCAGCGGCGGCGATGGGGGCCATTGCCTGGTGCGGCGCCGAATGGGCGCATCGCGGCAAACCCACGGTGCTCGGAGTCGCCAGCGGCGCGGTGGCAGGATTGGCGACCGTGACCCCGGCGGCCGGCTATATCGCACCCATGTCGGCCATTGCCATCGGTTTGGTCGCCGGCATGACGTGCTACGCCGCGATTGTCTGGAAAGGGCGATTCGGCTATGATGACTCGCTTGACGTCGTGGGAATCCACGGAGTCGGGGGGGTGATCGGGATTCTGGCGACGGGACTGTTCGCCAGCAAGGTCGTCAATCCGGGCGGCGCCGATGGATTGTTCTTTGGTAACCCCGGCCTCTTCGGCATCCAACTCCTGGTCGCGGCCGTCACGACGATTTTCTCGATCATCGGCACGTTTGTCATTCTCAAGCTGGTGGATTCTATGACCGGGCTACGGGTGTCGTCTGAGGAAGAAGCGACCGGTTTGGACTTGAGCCAACATAACGAGCGGGCGTATTCGTGAAGCCAGCTCAGCGCAATCGGCCATCAGTCGTCAGCAAGATTGTCAGGACTCTTTCCTCGCCTGAGAGCTGACTGCTGACGGCTGAGAGCTACTCCCTGGAGGCAAGGATGAAATTAATCGAAGCCATCGTCAAACCATTCAAGCTCGACGAGGTGAAGGACGCCCTGCTGGAAATCGGCATTCAGGGCATGACGGTCACGGAGGTTAAGGGCTTCGGCCGCCAGAAGGGCCATAAAGAAACGTATCGCGGCCAGGAATACACCATCGAGTTCGTGCCGAAGGTGAAGATCGAGGTCGCCGTGAATGACAGCCAGGTGCAGCGTGTGCTCGAAACGATTACGCGTGCCGCCAAAACCGGCAGCATCGGCGACGGGAAAATCTTTGTGCGGGAACTCACCTCCGCCGTCAGGATTCGTACGGGCGAGACGGGGGAAAGCGCCCTCTAGGTATGTCGCACGCTGTGAATGCGGATTCTCATACAGCCCAGGACGCGGCCCCCGCGTCGGTATCCCAGCTGCTGGTCGAGCAACGACAGGCGATCCGGCAACGGCTGCTCGCGGGCGCCTCGGGCGACGAGGTGGTCACGGCGACCACCGACATGGTCGATGGATTGATCGTCGGCCGCTACCGGACTGCGGCGAGAACCGGCGGCGAGGCGCTCACGACGGCTGGCTTTCAACATTGTTGCCTGGTGGCGATCGGCGGGTATGGCCGGCGGGAATTGGCGCCGTACTCCGATATCGACCTGATGTTTCTGTTTCACCCGGACGCCGCGAAGGTGATGCCTGAGCTGGTCAAGCAGGTGCTCCACCCGTTGTGGGACAGCGGATTCCAGGTCGGCCATAGCGTACGGACTATTCAAGACTGTGTGGATTTGGGCCTCGCCGATCTGACGGTCCGGACGTCGATGATGGAGGCCCGCTTCCTGGCCGGCAGCGCCGACCTGTTCCAGCAGTTTCATGCGCGGTATGTCCGGAAAGTCGTGGCGCACGGATTCGATACCTACCTCGACCAGAAGGTGACCGAGCGGCAGCGCGAGTACCAGAAGTTCGGTGAAACAGTCTACCTTCTGGAGCCGAACGTCAAAAAAAGCAAAGGCGGGTTGCGGGATCTCCATCTCCTGCAGTGGATCGGGGCTGCGCGCTTCCATACCGCGACGATTCGTGAATTGTCCGATCGCGGGATTCTCTCGCAAGCCGATTATCGGGCGATCAAGGAGGCGAAAGAATTTTTGCTGCGCGTCCGCTCGTTCCTCCACACTCGGGCCGGCATGGCGCAGGAAATTCTCACGTTCGATGAGCAGGTCTGGCTGGCCACACATCTGGGCTTCACCGACCGGCCGCATCTGCTCGCCGTCGAGCAATTCATGCAGCAATACTATCGACACACGATGGGGCTGCACGCGGCGTTGATGCGATTTGTCGAGCGGTGTCGCCGTCGTTCCTTGTGGCAGCGCGTGGTGCGATGGTTGCCGTCTCCCCGGATCGATCAGTACTTTGTCGTCGACGGCGAGGCGCTGACGGTGCCGGTTGAATTGCGTTCTCAGGTGTTGGATCGGCCGGCATCGCTCCTGACGCTGTTCGATCTGGCGCGATCGCGCCGATTGAATATCGATCCGTCACTCCTCGAAGACATTCATCGTCAGGCGGAGACGCTGTCGGCTGAGCAATTTCATACCCCGGAGACCGGCCGTACGTTCTTGTCGATTCTCGCGGGGCCCGGCACGGCGCGGACACTGGAGGCGATGCATCGAGCGCATCTCCTGGAGAAACTGGTGCCGGCCTTTTCGCGCGTGCGCGGGCTGATGCAATTCAACCAGTACCACAAGTACACGGTCGACGAGCATAGTCTGTTGGCAGTGGCGAAGGCCGAAGCCTTGGCTGAGCATACCGGTGTGCTCGGTGAAGTCTACCGGGAGATCAAACGGAAGGATTTGCTGCATCTGGCGTTGCTGCTTCACGATCTGGGAAAGGGCCACGAAGAAGACCACAGCGAAGTCGGTAAACGGTTGGCGGAAGAAACGGCCGCGCGATTGGGGTTTGATGAGCGGGACTCGCGGACGTTGGTCATGTTGGTGCATCGCCATTTGCTGATGGCCCATACGGCCTTTCGTCGTGATCCCTACGATGAAAAAGTGTTGCTGCCGTTCGCACGCGAAGTGGGCACGCCGGAAGTGTTGCGCAAGTTGCTGGCCCTGACGGCTGCAGATATCGCTGCAGTCGGGCCGGATGTCCTGACCAAGTGGAAAGAGTCCCTGTTGATCGAGTTATACCTGCGGGCCATGCAGGAAGTGTCCGGCGAGCGTGAGACGGCGGATGAACCGCAGCGCCTCGCGCGTATTGCCGACGACGTGGCTTCACAGCAGGGAGCCGATCGGGATCTCCTGTCCGACAAGGCATGGATCCGGTCGGAGCTGGAACAGTTTCCCCTGCGATACGTCTATGGAACCTCTCCCCGACGCATCGCCGCGCATCTTGGCGCCATTCGCCGGTTGCAAGTCGGTGGGGTGGTGGTGGAGACGGAATTCAATGCCCCATTGGGAACCTGCGAATATGCCGTGATTGCGCACGACGATCTGATCCCCGGGTTGTTCTCGAAGATCGCCGGGGTGATGGCGGCCGGCGGATTGCAGATTCTGGATGCCCAGATCGTGACGCGAAAGGACGGCGTGGTCGTCGATACCTTCCAGGTGGCTGATCCGGACTACCAGGGGGCTCCGCCTGCCGACCGGTGTGAATCGATTGCCGGCACGATCACGGAGGTGTTGACGGGGCGTCAGGCCATTGAGACGCTGATGCGTCGCGGGACCAGGCTGAACATGGGGCGATCGTTGCCTGCCCACCGGCAGCCGTCTGAGGTGCGGATCGACAATGAGACGTCCGACCGCTTTACCATTCTGGATGTTTTTGCGGATGATCGGCAGGGATTGTTGTACATTATCACGAACGCGATTTTTCAGTTGGGGTTGTCGGTGCATGCGTCCCGGATCTCCACCCGGCTCGATCAGGTGGCCGACGTGTTTTATGTGACGGGTATGGATGGGAAGAAGGTGGAGGAGGCCGGTCGGCTGGAATCGATTCGGGCGTCGATTCTCAATGAGATAGAACTGTTTCTCGGGGCTCATGCGGCGTAAACGACAGCGTGTGGTGCGGTTATTTTATCGGCGGTTGAAAGGAGGAGGGGATGAACGTTCGTGAGGTGTTAGATTTT
>ERZ795061.3696-NODE-3696-length-13174-cov-4.818508_pt1 | contig 13174 bp, 8 predicted proteins | sample MGYA00375145_ERZ795061 | MGnify/ENA primary metagenome ERZ795061 (study PRJEB30190, sample SAMN05720144) | anaerobic digester metagenome | isolation source: active sludge of municipal wastewater-treating anaerobic digesters | place: USA | collected 2014-12-22 ... | reverse complement strand
TTTTAAAAATGATAATCTGCCGGATGCTGATGTTGCCATTGGGCGCAAAGGTAAAATACTATTGGTTTAAAGAGAAACCTGCTTTTATATAGAAACTTGTATGGTTTTAAATGAGTGCCAGCCCGAGTATTGGAAAAGAGAAGCCCCCGTAGAAACAGGGGCCGTTACCAAAACTAACTGCTTATGAGAAAATTTGAATTTCGTAGTGTCTTTATTAAATACGCAAAACAGGTGCCAAAAGTTTTCCGGTTTCTGTTAAGCATTCCTTAAAAGGATTGAGCCATATAGGATAACGGGAAAAAGCGTTTATTATTTTGATATTTTATGTAATTGCCTCTAAAAACAGCCTGTTTGACCCGGCCAAAAAGACATGGTTTAATCCAATAAAAAACCCCGCCGGATCATCCGGCGGGGTTCAATTGAAAAAATGATGTGGTTATTTAATAAATCCTTTGATCAGGTCCATTAATCCGCCTCCGCCATTGCGTTGCTGTTGTTGCTGGGCACCTCCGGCCAGTTTGGATACTATGTCCATCAGGCCGCCACCGCCCTGCTGGCCACCGCCTGTAAACTGGCCTATCAAATCCTGGAAATTAAATCCGTTATTTCCGCTGCTTTGCTGTTCCTGCACTACCTGTGTACTTTGTCCGCCGGTGATGGAATTCAACAGGCTTTCAATAGAGAAGGTACTGTTATTCGGGTCATTGGTTTTGTTGATCAGTTTACTGATCACATCGGGTATCAAACTGCCGGCAACATTGCTTGCTTCCTGCCCGCCCAGGTTATATTTGTTCATCAGCTTGCCGGAAAAATGCCCGACCATCATATTTACAATGGGGTTGTTCATCAGGCTGTTGCTGTTTGCCTGCTGACCGCCCCCGCTGTTGAATAGGGCTAAGATATTCTCCAGTCCGCCACCGGCCACCATATTCCGTAACCCGGAAGCAACGGTGTTGGTAGCTTCTGCCACCACTTCATTATTGTATTCATTGGGCACCTGGGGATTGTTGATCACCGCATCTCCCGCTGAACCTTTTACAAGGTTGAATAATTCTTCAAGCATAGGTTAAGTTTTTTAGAAGGTAAATGTATTGAAAACTAAATTGAGGCGGTTACTGTTTTATCAAAACCGCTGAAGAATTTTTTTAAGGGAACATTAATTCTGCATTGTGAGCTTTTCAGCATTTTCGGCAAACTGTAAAGCGTCTAAAAATTCCTGCAGGTCGCCGTTTAAAACGGCATCCAGGTTGTATACGGTTAGCCCGATGCGGTGATCGGTTACCCGGCCTTGCGGAAAATTATAGGTTCTTATTTTGGCGCTCCGGTCTCCGGTGCTTACCAGGCTTTTTCTTTTATGCGATATGGCTTCTTCTGCTTTTCTCACTTCTTCGTCGTACAATTTGGTTCTGAGCATATCCATGGCCTTCTCTCTGTTGCCCAGCTGGCTTCGCTCTGTTTGACAAACCACTACAATGCCTGTTGGTTTATGCGTTAAAAAAACCTTGGTCTCTACTTTATTTACATTCTGACCACCGGCACCGCCGCTTCGGGCGGTTTCCATTTTTACATCGCTTTCTTTCAGTTCAAAATCTATTTCTTCTGCTTCGGGCATTACGGCTACGGTGGCTGCACTGGTGTGAACACGTCCGCTGGCTTCGGTATCGGGCACCCGCTGCACCCGGTGAACACCACTTTCAAATTTCAGGATTCCGTACACGTCATCGCCCACTACTTCCACCTGCACTTCTTTATAACCACCAACGGTTCCTTCGCTTTCGCTGAGTAAGGCTGTTTTCCAGCCACGCTTTTCGCAATACTTTAAATACATCCTCAGCAGGTCGCCTGCAAATAAGGAAGCTTCATCACCGCCGGTGCCCGCCCGTATCTCCAGGATGGCATTCTTTTCATCGTAGGGGTCTTTTGGAATGAGCATATTGCGCAATTGCTTTTCCAGGATCTCTTTTTTTTCTTCCAGCGCAGGTAACTCCATTTTGGCAAGACTTCTCATCTCTTCGTCATCGCCGCCGAGTACCTCTTTGTTAAACTCAATATCGTCGAGCAGCTTTACATACTCGTTACGGGCATTCACGATCTTTTCCAGGCTACGGTATTCTTTGCTGGTAGCAGCAAATTTTTTATTGTCGCTTACGATCTCGGGATTGGTGAGTGCAACCCCCAGGTTATCGAACCTTCCTTTTATGGCATCCAGTTTATCTAACATACCCCTGTCCCCTAAAGGGGAATTTATTGTGTTTTGTTAATTAATATCCAGCTGTAACACAAAGTCAAACATCATAACTTTGTCCAATTCCGCCTGCTTTTTACAGGCAGGCCGCAAATTTACAATATCTCAATCAATCGTTTTGTACAGAAAATTTTCAGCGGATCATATTTTTACCGGGTACGGATTGCTGCAGCAACATGTTTTAATAACCGATGTAAAGGGGGTGGTTATTGATATGATTGACGAAAGGGAGGCCGGTGATGATGTAGAAAAACTGAACGGCCTGCTAAGCCCGGGGTTCATCAACTGTCATTGTCACCTGGAGCTGTCGCACATGAGGGGCCATATACCCAAACATACCGGCCTGGTTGATTTTGTGCTGACAGTGATAAATGAAAGGCATTATGAAGAGAAGGAAATACTGGCGGCCATTGAAAAGGCAGAAACTGAAATGCTGCAGGGCGGAATTGTAGCCGTTGGGGATATCTGTAATAACATACTTACCATACCGCAAAAAACAAAGGGCCGGTTGCGGTATCATAATTTTATTGAAGCCAGCGGGTTTCCGCCTGCTGTTGCCGAAGCAAGATTTAAAAGGGCGGTTGATCTTTATGATTCATATACTGCTTCGCTGCCCGCCAATTCCATTGCTCCCCATGCGCCTTATTCTGTATCGCCGGAAATGTTCCGCATGATCGATGCATTTCCCGGCAATAATTTACTGACCATCCACAACCAGGAAATTGCTGAAGAAAATGAGTTGTTTGAAAAAGGCAGTGGCGACCTGCTGCGGATGTATGCAACCATGGGCATTGATATTTCTTTTTTCAACCCTTCGGGCAAAAGCAGCCTGCAAACGGTTTCTCCTTATTTTAAAAAAGGGCAATCGCTCATACTGGTACATAATGTCTGCACAAGAAAAGATGACCTGGCATTTATTAAACTTCAAACTCATCCTGAGCGTAGCCGAAGGACAAACCCCAAACCTCAAACTTTTTTCTGCCTTTGCCCGAATGCAAATCTATACATCAGCAACCTGTTGCCCGATGTAAATATGCTGATGCAGCAGGGTGTTGATATTGTTTTAGGAACAGACAGTCTTGCTTCCAACGACCAGTTGAGTATTTTAGAAGAAATAAAAACACTGCAGGAAAATTTTCCTGGTCTTGCGCTTACAACATTATTGAAATGGTCCAGCATCAATGGCGCCAGGGCCCTGCAAATGGATAAGATGCTTGGCAGTTTTGAAAAGGGAAAACAACCGGGGATTGTTTTAATTGAAGGGGCAGATGATCTTCGGGTTAGTAAAAAAACCGTTGCAAGAAGAATTTTGTGAGGTTTTATTACGGTCCCGACGGCTTGCAGCCTCCAGGTCCTTATAAAACCTCGTGCAGTACCATCAGTGTTTTCATTTGTCCAAAATCGGGGATGTGCAGCGCATAATATTCCAGGTATTTAAGCAGCAGGGTTCTTCTGATCTCCTGGTTCAGCCTGAACTCTTCCAGTTCGGCCGGCTGCATTACTTTAAGCAGTTGTGCAGTAAGTTCAGCATAGTTGCCTTCTATGAAATGCGGGTGATCTGGTTGATGGCCAATAAAATTCCCTTCCTGCAGGTCAAGAAAAATATTTGCCGGGTTAAAATTGTCCGTCATCCGGAAACCGAAGAAGTGGGCCAGGTGCAGGGTAAAGAACAGGGCAAAATTTGCCGATACGGTCTTGTTTGCTTTGTCTAACTGCAAAAACGATTCTTCACAAAAATTAAAAAGATCGGCATTGGCTTCGGGTTGTTTTAAACATTTATACATCAGTTCGGCCATATAGGCGGCAATGCTGTTCTTGATCACATCGGTCAACAGGTCTTCATACAGCGCCGACCAGGAAAATTCCTTTACCCGCTGCATGGATTTATTGTCGCTGTGGTAAACCACCAGGTCTAAAACAGCGGTAGGCTGAAAGTGATTGGCTTTTGAAGATGACTTCTTTGATGTTCGTACCCCGTTCACCATGTAGGTCTGCACCCCAAACAGTTCGGTGAATATGGTAACCACCAGGCTGGTTTCGCCATACTTGATGCTGCGTAATACAATGCCTTTTGTTTTATGTGTCATGCCATTCCCCTGGGGGAAATAATTTGTACGTTTCAAAATTAGCAAACAATCTGCGGCTTACTTCATGCAGAACAATTCAAATTAACGTTCTTTGCAAAAGCTGAATTTTAAAACGGTAAATCAAACATATATGTGGAAACGTTTGGGAGAGTTTGTACTTAAGTTCCGGGTGGTACTGCTGGTGCTTTTGCTGGCGGTAACAGCGGTGATGGGCTATTATGCAAGCCAGGTAAAACTGAGTTACGAATTTTCCAAGGCCATACCTACTGATAATCCGAAATACAAAGACTATGTAGCCTTCAAAGAAAAATTCGGCGATGACGGTAATTTGCTGGTTGCCGGTATTCATACAACGGACCTGTTCGACATAAAAAATTTTAATGCTTACCGGGAACTTCATCAGCAACTGAAAAAGGTCAATTATGTAGAAGATGTATTGAGTGTTTCGTCGGCCGTATTGCTGCGTAAAGATTCGCTGACGGAAAAATTAGTTGCAGAGAAAATATTTCCCGACTCCATCAACAGCCAATCGGCGCTTGACAGTGCAGTAACTGTTTTTTACAATTATCCTTTTTACCGGAGCCTGCTGTACAACCCACAGGCGCATGCATACCTGGCTGCTGTAAGGATCAATAAAGACATATTAAATTCAAAGGGCCGAACCAGGGTGGTGGCGGATATAGCTGCCGTAGTAAAAGAATTTGAAAAGAAAACAAATATTGAAGTACATCTCAGTGGCCTGCCATTGATAAGAACCGTTGTGGCCGACCGCATACAGGATGAAATGAAATATTTTCTATTCGGCTCGCTGTTGTTAAGTGCACTCATCCTTTTATTGTTCTTCCGCTCCATCAGCACAACGCTGCTTTCGTTGCTGGTGGTGATCTTTGGTGTGGTATGGGCGCTGGGTATACTGCAATTGTGCGGATATAAGATCACCCTGTTAACTGCCTTGATACCCTGCCTGGTGGTGGTGATCGGTGTACCCAACTGCATCTACTTCATCAATAAATACCATACTTCTTATTTACAGGACGGCGACAAACGAAAAGCGCTGGTAGATATGGTGAGTAAGATGGGTGTGGTTACGTTGTTCTGTAACCTCACAGCAGCCATCGGCTTTGCCGTTTTTGCGCTCACCAAAAGCGCCATACTAAAAGAGTTTGGTGTGGTGGCTGGTATCAGCATCATGGTCATCTTTGTGATCTCCTTTATTTTACTGCCTGCAGCGCTCAGTTTTTTACCTGCGCCCAATGCTTCCCAAACAAAATACCTGAGCAACCGCTGGATAACCAATTTCCTGGTACGGGTGGAGCAATGGGTGATCCATCACAAAAAAATGGTGTATGCTGTTACGGTTGCCGGCCTGCTTTTTTCGGTAGTGGGCATTTTTAAACTGAAGAGTGTTTCTTTTATTGTTGACGACCTGCCCAAAACAGATAAGATATATACCGACCTGAAATTTTTTGAAAAGAATTTTCATGGAGTGATGCCGCTGGAGATCGTGGTTGATACAAAGAAGCGGTATGGGCTGGCAGGAATGAAGGCGCTGGCTGTTTTTGAGAAAGTGGATTCGTTGGCAATGTATATATCTTCAAAGGAAGAGATGAACCGGCCATTGAGTGTTGCCGAAGGCCTGAAATTTGCCAAGCAGGCTTTTTTTGAAGGCGATTCGGCCAATTACCTGTTGCCAAACAGTTTCGACGGGGCTTTTGTGGGCGAATACCTGCGGCCGGCAAAAGGCGACAGTAATAATAAGAACAGCCTGGCTAAAATGATCAGCAGTTTTATAGATACGGCCCGCCAAAGCACCCGTATCAGTGTGAATATGGCAGATGTTGGTACAGAAAAACTGCCCATATTGTTGAATGGAATTGAGCAAAGAGCCAACCAATTGTTCGACAGCAGTATTTATAAAGTACAATTGACCGGTACCAGCATTACTTTTTTGGAAGGAAGCCGCTTTATAGTAAATGGCCTTAAAGAAAGTATCTTCTGGGCCTTTTTACTGATCGCCCTTTGTATGTTTTACCTGTTCCGCTCTGTCAGGATACTGCTCTGTTCACTCATTCCCAACCTCATTCCCCTGGTAATAACAGCCGGTATCATGGGCTGGGCCGGGGTTCCGCTGAAACCCTCTACCGTTCTGGTTTTCAGTGTGGCCTTGGGAATTGCCATCGATATCACCATCCGCTTCCTGGTAAACTACAAACAGGAATTGCCCATCTATAACAACAATATTTCTGAAACGGTAAGCGTTACCATCCGGCACACGGGGCTGAGTATTGTATATACAGCCCTGGTGCTGATCGCCGGGTTTGTAATTTTTTGCGGCAGCAGTTTTGGAGGAACAAAGGCATTGGGCTGGTTAACATCGGGTACCTTGTTAATTGCCACACTCACCAACCTTGTTTTGTTACCGGTTCTTTTGTTGGCACTTGCTCCAAAACCATCTGCAAAGCGTCGTTCAGCCTGATTTTGAAGGCGTAGAAAAGCAGCTAAAAACCGAACAAACTTGTCCTTGTATTTGATAATTACCGGGATTCTGGTATATATTTGTCGTCATAAACTATTAAGCAAATGAGAAAACTGATCTTAATCTTATCGGCTGTGTTTGTTATTATGCAAACTGCAGCCGGACAGAACCGTACCATCAGTGGTAAAGTCACTGATGAAAAAGGAACTCCGATAGAAGGAGTTACTGTTACAAGTTCTGATGGAAAACAAGGAACCCAAACAGACAAAAGCGGGAACTACAGCATATCCCTCCCCGCTGCTGTAAAAAGCCTGATCTTCACCAATGTTAGTTATGAAGCGCTTACCCGTACGGTAGGAACCCAAACGGTGCTGAATGCTACCCTTCGGGCCAAAGATTCCAAACTGGAAGAAGTGGTGGTGGTAGGTTATGGTACCCAACGAAGGAAGGAGGTTACCGGTAACCTTGTTACGATCAAGGGTGCAAGTGTGGCCAACAAAGCGGTACAAAGCTTTGACCAGGCATTGGCAGGAAAGGCAGCCGGTGTGCAGATCACCATTCCGAACGGGGTGTTAAATACGCCTCCCGTATTCCGTATCAGGGGAACCAGTTCTATTTCACTGAGCTCGTATCCATTGATCGTGATTGATGGCGTGCCAAGTCCTACCGGCGACTTCAGTTCAACCAGTGCGGCTGGTAATGCATTATCCAGCATCAATCCCAATGATATCGAATCTATAGATATTGCCAAAGACGCCGCTGCTACCGCTATCTATGGTAGCCGTGCAGCCAATGGGGTGGTGTACATCACTACTAAAAAAGGAAAAGCCGGAAAAGCAAGGGTTGCCTATAATGCAAACTTTGGTTTTACCAGCGCTTACGGTATCCCTGAAGTATTGAATGCACAACAGTATACCGATTTTAAAAATTCGGCTGTGGCAAACAACCAGAATTTAAACCCCGTTACCAACCGGTTTAATATGACCAATGGGCCAGACGGAAGACCCATTGACACAAGATGGGCTGATTATGTTTATCGCCAGGGATTTTCACAGGATCATAACCTGAACCTTTCGGGCGCCAATGAAACAACATCTTATTACTTTTCTGCTGGCTATTCACGCCAGGAAGGGATCTTAAACACCAACAATTTTGTGCGTAAGAACATCCTTATGAATGTTGACAGCAGGCTAAGCAGAAAATTCACTATTGGTGGTAAACTCTCTTATTCAAATGAGCAGAACCTCGCCGCTGTTTCTTCAGGGTCATTAAATGGCGAAGCATTTGGAACGGCAGGCCTGGGCCGTATTCAGTTTGTTACTTCACCCAATGTGTCGCCTTACAAAAATGATGGTACTTATAATATATCAACTGCCGGTAACTTTATAGGAGCAATGAATAACACCATTGCGCAGGTAGGTTTTTATAACCCGGTAGTGATGTTCGATAAGAACCGTTCAAACAGTGAAACAAACCATTTCCAGTCGAATGTATACCTCCAGTTCAAGCCGTTTAACTGGCTTACACTGAAAACGATGTACGGAATTGACTACCTGTTTGTAGACAACGATATTTTTCAAACGCCTATCCATGGAGACGGTCTTGCAGCTTCAGGAAGCGCCAGCAGTACCTTGGGAAAATACAAAAGGTGGACATGGTCTAATACAGCACAGTTCGACTATACCTTTAAGCAAAAGCACACGGTAAGTGCACTGATAGGTCACGAGCAGGACCGTCGTACTTCCATCGGTTTCGGCATAAACCGCCAGCAGGTATCCGACCCGGTTTACACAGTTATACAGGCAGGATGGGGAATCAATAACTCAACCGGATCTGTATACGGAGAAAACTATCTTAAGTCTGTTTTCGGAAGGTTGAACTATGACTTCAATAAAAAATATTTCATCAGCGCCAATGTTCGCCAGGATGAATACTCTGCCCTTCCTTTCCAGAAAGAAACCTTCTGGGGTGTTTCTGCAGGATGGACAGTAAGCAATGAAAAATTCTTCAGCGCTTTAAAGAATGTTGTAAGCAGTCTGCGTATACACAGCAGTTATGGAAAAGTGGGTAATACCGGAGGAATCGGCGACTATGCTTCTTATTCAACATATGGTTCCGGTTTATACGGGGGTCTTCCCACTCTCTTATTCAACCAGGCGGGTAATGCCGACCTGAAATGGGAAACCAGTAAGAAGTTTGACATCGGTGCCAATATCGGTTTCCTGAATGAGCGTATCAACCTGGAAGCCGCTTACTTCAAAAATGATATCAGCAACCTGATCCTGAATGTGCCGCAGGCGCCATCAGCAGGTTTGCCTACAACGGTGCCATCCAACGTAGGTGTGATGTATAATAAAGGACTTGAACTTGGATTAAACATTGTTCCGATACAGAAAAAGAATTTCAGCTGGACGGTTAATTTCAATTATACCAGTATCCAAAACAAAGTAACAGAACTGGCTCCCGGTTTAACGGAAGTTCTTACTGCTACTTCCGGCCTGGAAACAGTAAGCCGTACAGCAGTGGGATATTCAGTAGGAAGCCTCTGGCTGGTTCGCTCTGCAGGGGTTGATCCTGCAACCGGAAGCAGGGTATTATTAAATGCTGCCGGACAGCGTATCCTTTATCGTTTTGCACCGGGTGCCGGCCAGTTCAACTGGAGCAATGAAGACGGAACCCGTTATAACAAACCAGATGGTTCTGCCAATACCATTAACCAAACGGCAGACGCTTATATGTATAATGCACAACCTAAATTCTATGGTGGTTTGTCAAATACGTTCCGCTATAAGAATTTTGACCTGGATATATTACTTACCTACCAGGGTGGTAACTATGTGTACTATGGTTCATGGGCAGGCTTGCACGATCAGCGTTTCTGGAACAACCATGTAGATGTATTGGGTGCCTGGAAAAAACCAGGCGACGTAGCTACGGTTCCAAGGCCTGTTTATGGCGATAACGTTTCTAACGGATCGGCACTGGCAATGACATACAGCATGTTCAAAGGCGATTTCATTAAACTGAAGAACGTAACTTTTGGATATAACCTGCCATCCGAACTGGTTAGCAAGGTTAAGATCAGCAGCGCCCGGTTCTTTGTGAGTGGTACCAACCTGTACATATTCACCGATTATCCTGGTCCTGATCCGGAAGTTTCTTCAAACGGAAACACGCCGAGTGCACCAAGTGTTGACAGAAATACAATTGCAAACGGCCGTACCATCACCGTAGGCTTAAACATTGTGTTTTAATAAAATTGAATTGTAAATTTTAAAATTCTTTCAGAATGAAAAATAAAATCAAGATCATTATCAGTTTGAGTTTTTGCCTGCTGATGTCGGTTTCCTGTAAAAAGGAATATTTAACACCGGTGCCGCAAACGTCGATAACAGATATCACTTCTTTCGACACCCCGGAAAGGGTTTTGAACCAGGTAAGATCCATTTACCAGGCATTAAAGAATGGTAACTTCTATGGAGGCCGTTTCCAGGTGTATGGAGACATACGGGCTGATGACTTCATCAACGAAACCACCAATGGCGTTACCGGTTTTGACGTATGGAATTTAAACCCGCTGGGAACTTCCCAGAACTCTGTTAAAAACCTTTGGTCACAGGCTTATTATACCATTAACCTTTGTAACCTGTTCATTGATGGTATGGCTGCCAAAGGTTCTGTAGTAGTAGGCACCACGCTGTCTGCCAATTACCTGGGCGAAGCAAGAATGATCCGTGCGCTTTCTTATTACAGCCTGCTGCAACTGTATGCAAGGCCTTATGCCGATGGTAACGGAAGCAAACCAGGCCTGCCATTGCGTCTTACCGGTATCAAAGGCCCGGGCTTTTCCGACCTGGCAAGAAGTACCGTAGCAGAAGTATACACACAGATACTCAGCGACCTGAATTTTGCAGAATCAAACCTGCCTCTTACCAATGGTACAGATGAACTGAACACCACCCGTGCTCACCGTAATACTGCCATTGCTTTAAAAACAAGGGTTTATCTTTCTATGCAGAATTATGCTTCTGTTATTACGGAGGCAAATAAAATTGTTCCTCAATCTGTAGCGCCATTCAAAGCAACGAGTGGTGTAGCGGATTCATTACAGCCAAACATCACAACAATATTCCTGACCAAGTACAACACTACGGAGTCAATATTCTCGTTGCCGATGACATCTAATACAGGCGATAACCCGGGAACACAAAACCAACTTGGATTTTACTTTGTACGAAATGGTTCCAGCTTAGGCGCTGCGGAGTATTCACTGAATACAAGCGGAATACTTGCCAATACCAACTGGAGCGCAACCGACGTAAGAAGAACCGCCCTGGTTTATACCAACGCAACAACTACCAAGAAATTCCTTGCGAAATACCAGGCTCCTTCGCCTTACCTGGATTATGCCCCGGTGATCCGGTATTCGGAAGTATTGCTGAATCTGGCAGAAGCGCTGGCACGCACCAATGCTGCGGTGGATGCAAGAGGACTGGCTTTGGTTAATGCGGTACGTAAACGTTCTGATCCGGCAACTACCGTTGTTGCTGCTACACAACAGGACCTGATCAATGCAGTTATGCTGGAAAGAAGGATTGAATTACTGGGAGAAGGATTAAGAAACAACGACATCATGCGTTTGCTGCAAACCATTCCTGCAAAAGGATCGGTAGCTGCCAAAGCGCCAAGCGAAACCGGCTATATCTGGCCTATTTCATCTGATGAAATGTCGCTGAACAGGTTGATGACAGATAACTAATAAAAATACCGGTCTATAAGAATAAGCCCCCCGATTTACCGGGGGGCTTTATTTATTTTAATACTTCGGCAAGCTTATTATGTAAAGAACTTCCCCTGAGGTTGGTTGCAATTATTTTCCCCTGCGGATCAACCAATACGTTATACGGAATTGCATCAAAACCATAAAGCGGTACAGCAGCGCTGCTCCAGTATTTTAAATCGCTGACCTGCTGCCAGGCCAGGTTATCTTCTTTGATGGCTTCTATCCAGGATTCTTTGTATTTATCGAGCGATACGCCCAGTATGGTAAAATTTTTATCCTTGAACCGGTTGTAGGCTGCTACTATGTTCGGGTTCTCATCCCGGCAGGGGCCGCACCAGCTTGCCCAGAAATCAACCAATACATATTTGCCTTTAAGTTGGCTCAGGGAAAAGGGTTTGTCGTTCACATCATTCATGCTGATCTCCGGCGCCATGCTGCCAATAACCGGCTCAGCCTGTGGCGGGGGAGCTGATTGCGCCGGATTTTTTTTGGCAACGAGCTCTTTGATAAATGTTGAGAAATCTGCAATGCCTTTATGTTTAGGGAAACGACCTGCAAGTGTTGCCAACGGCTGAATGAATTTATCAGGGTTAACCGGGGCCGTGGTAATTATAAAAAGAGAAACAATGGGACTTTTGGAAGTGTCGGCAAAAGAAAAACAATAACGGGTGAAATTTTCACTAAGGGCCTTGTACTCGTCCTGCAATGACATAACGATGCTGTCTCCCGGAGCTGCACCCGACTTTATTAAGGTATTAAGCAACTCGCTTTTTGACGACATCAGCTTACTTACACTATCTATATGTTCCATTGTTTTCTTTAAGGATGCATTGGCTGTTCCACTGAACTGGTAACCGGAAAGGCCGGCCCCGGCCATATCTCCTTTAAAACTGATATTCTCCCCATCGTTGATAAAGAAGTAAGCCGTTTCGGAATTCTCTACCCGTACCCGGTATAATCCTTCTTCTTTTGCTATGGCCGAAACAGAAAATTTCCCATCCTTTATTATACCCGTATCAAGCACTTGGGCTGCTTTATTGGCGAAGAATAATTCTTCCAGGAAGATCTTTTGGTTGGTGGCTCCTTTTAATTCACCGGTAAGGGTGAATTTTCCTTTACCGGTATCATTGCTGCAGGAATACAATAATGCACTTGTGGCTAACAACGCTAACAATCTTTTCATTTCTCAGTCATTTAATTTTTTGTTGAGTAATTCATTTACAACCTGCATATCGGCTTTCCCTTTACTGAGTTTTTTAACTTCTCCTGCAAACAGGCCGATCAATCCTTTTTTGCCTTTTTTATATTCAGTCACTTTACCGGGCATCTTTGCAACGACTTCCTCCACCCATTTTTCAACAGAGCTGCTATCGCTTTCCATTACCAGGTTAAGTTCTGCCGCCAATACCGACGGCTCTTTTTCCGGCTGATCAAGGAGTGCGGGAAAAAGCTTTGAGGAGGCCATTCCAAAACTGAGCTTGCCGTCATCCACGATCTGTATCAATGCCGCCAGTTTTACCGGGGACAAAACAAAAGAATTATAACCGGTATTGCTGTCGTTCAAATGACTCTTAACAGGCCCC
>ERZ795061.3686-NODE-3686-length-13206-cov-5.930576_pt1 | contig 13206 bp, 14 predicted proteins | sample MGYA00375145_ERZ795061 | MGnify/ENA primary metagenome ERZ795061 (study PRJEB30190, sample SAMN05720144) | anaerobic digester metagenome | isolation source: active sludge of municipal wastewater-treating anaerobic digesters | place: USA | collected 2014-12-22 ... | reverse complement strand
CGAGATGGAAGAGAGTGACTGGAGTTCAGACGTGTGCTCTTCCGATCTTTCTCGTTCTTCAGGCCGGCGAGCCAGCGCTTGAGCAGCGCGGTCGGGGCCGCCATCACGCCGGTGTAGACCTCGCGGATCTGGCGCTGCTCGGGCGTCGCGTCCTTGTGCTCGACGATGCCCAGGATCGCGCCGCCCACCGGGTCACCGGCGCGCACGATGCGACCGTAGCCGGTCGGGTCGGGCAGGGCGATCGTCAGCAGCGCCAGGCGGCGCCCGTCGCAGGCCTGGACCAGCGCGCGCAGCGTGTCGGCGCGGATCAGCGGCACGTCGCCGTTGAGGATCAGCGTGACGCCCTCGTCGTGCAGCGCCGGCACGGCCTGCTGCACGGCGTGCCCGGTGCCCAGCTGCGGCATCTGGCGCACGAAGCGCAGATGCGGCGCGCAGACCGCGGCCTCCACCTGTTCGGCACCGTGGCCGGTGATCGTGACGATCGCGTCCGCCCCCAGGCCGGCAGCCGTTTCCAGGACGTGCTGCAATAGGCTGCGGCCGGCGAGCTTGTGCAGCACCTTCGGGAGTGCCGACTTCATGCGGGTGCCTTTGCCCGCGGCCATGATCACGATGTCCAGCGCCATGTTTGTACTTCCCTCGAGACGGTCGGTCCTGAAGCGGGCGATTATCGCGGCGCTCGTCGTGCTGTCCGGGCTCATGGCGGGCTGCAGCGTGCTGCGTGTCGCGTATTCGCAGGCGCCGGACCTCGCCTACTGGTGGCTCGACGGCTACGTCGACTTCGACGACACGCAGACGCCCCTGGCGCGCGACGCGCTGGCGCGCTGGTTCGCCTGGCACCGCCGCGCCCAGCTGCCGGCGATCACCGAGGCCCTGTCCCGTGCCCAGGCCGAGATCCTGGCCGACACCACGCCCGAGCGTGCCTGCTTCTGGTGGAACTGGGTGCGCGAGCGCGGACGCGAGGCCGCCGAACAGGCGGTGCCGGCCACGGCGGACCTGATGACCCGGCTGACCCCGGCCCAGGTGAAGCATCTCGAGCGGCGCCAGGAGAAGGCCAACGCCGAGTTCCGCGACGACTACCTCGCGGCCGATCCGGCCGAGCGGCAGCGCGCCTCGGCGACCCGTGCCGTCGAGCGCGCCGAGATGGTCTACGGCCGGCTCGACGAGGCGCAGCGCGAGCGGATCGCGGCGACGGTGGCCACCTCGCCGTTCGACGCCGACACCTGGTTCGGCGAGCGCCAGCACCGCCAGCGCGACACCGTGGCGCTGCTGCGCCAGCTGGTGGGCGAGCGGCCGGCACCGGAGGCGGCGCAGGCGGCGGTTCGCGCCTGGGTCGGGCATTTCGACCGCTCGCCGCGCGAGCCCTACCGGCGCTACAGCGAGCGGCTGACGCAGTTCAATTGCAGTTTTGCGGCGAGCCTGCACAACGCCACCACGCCGGCGCAACGCCAGGCGGCGGCGCAGAAGCTCAGGCGCTGGGAGCTCGACCTGCGCGCGGTCGCGGCGGCCGATTGAGCTGCGACGGTGCGCGTTATTTCGTCAGCGGGACGGCGACGTTGCGCGGGCCCGGCCCGCCCTGCGGAAAGTCCTTCAGCGCCGCCTCGAACATCGCCGGCAGCAGCGAGTCGATCGTCGGCGAGCCGCCGTCGTTGGTGGCACGGGCTTCGAACAACGGCGTGCCGCTGGCGCGATCGCGGATCAGCACGGCCACCTCGCGCTCGTAGCTGGGCGTGACGTAGCGGAAGCCGACGCCCGAGCCGAAGAAGCTGCCGCGGTAGGCGCCGCGCCCCACGAACAGGCCGCCGTGCCACCAGAACGGGTCGTCGTAGAGCGAGCGTTCGCTGGCATTGACGCGTGCGCCGAGCTGCACGCTGTACTCGGCCGGCTGGCCCGGGCCCGCGGGCACGAAGCCGGCGCCTTCGAGGGCGCGCTGCGCCGCGGCTTCCAGCACCTGCTGGCGCTCGGGCTGCGACTGCTGCGACGGCAGCCGGTCGAACAGGTAGGTGCCGGGGGCCCGCCCGGCCGGCCACTGGCTGAAGGTGGTGACTTCGCTGTTCAGCGTGTTCAGCATCGCGCAGCCCGACAGGGCGACGCTCGCAGCGATCAGGGTCAGGGTCTGGCGCATGGGGAGCTCCCTTGCCGGGGCGGCAGGTCAATCGTCGCGGTGCAGACGGATCGGCGCGGCCGCCGCCGGGCCGCAGTCCTCGTCTTCATCGAACGCCCGGTCGCCGTCGGGGTTGACCGCACCGGTGGCCTTCAGCGTCGTGAAGGGATAGAGCTGGCGGTCCATCAGGTGCGACGGGACGACGCGGCCCATCGCGGTGAAGATGTTGTCGAGCCGGCCGGGTTGCAGCCTGTCCCACTCGCGCAGCATCTTCTTCATCTGCACGCGCTGCAGGTTCTCCTGGCTGCCGCACAGCGTGCACGGGATGATCGGGAACTGCCGGTGCGCCGCCCAGCGCTCGAGGTCGGGCTCGGCCACGTAGGCCAGCGGGCGGATCACGATGTTCCGGCCGTCGTCGCTGACCAGCTTCGGCGGCATGCCCTTCAGGCGGCTGTTGAAGAACATGTTCATGAACAGCGTCTGCAGCATGTCGTCGCGGTGGTGGCCGAGCGCGATCTTGGTCGCGCCGAGTTCGCCGGCCACGCGGTACAGGATGCCCCGGCGCAGCCGCGAGCACAGGCTGCACATCGTCTTGCCTTCGGGGATCACGCGCTTGACGACCGAGTAGGTGTCCTGGTGCTCGATGTGGAAGGGCACGCCCAGGCCCTTCAGGTACTCGGGCAGCACCTGCTCCGGGAAGCCGGGCTGCTTCTGGTCGAGGTTGACGGCGACGATCTCGAAGCCGATCGGCGCGCGTCGGCGCAGGCTGATCAGCAGGTCGAGCAGCGCGTAGCTGTCCTTGCCGCCCGAGACGCAGACCATGACCTTGTCGCCGTCCTCGATCATGTTGAAGTCGGCGATGGCCTGCCCCACCTGGCGGTGCAGCCGCTTGGACAGCTTGTTGGCCTCGAAGGCGGCCTTGGCTGCGGCCTTGGCGGAATCGTCGAGCACGGCACTCATACGCTGTCCTTGATGGCAAACACCTCGCAGCCCACACCCGCGCTGTCGGGGTAGACATCGGGCTTTTCGGTCGAGACGCGCGCGGCGCGCACGCCGGGGTGCGCGAGCATCGCCGCGAGCAGGTCGTCGCACAGCGTCTCCTGGAGCTCGATGTGGCCGCGCGCCACGCGCTCGGCGACGCGCTCGCGCACGAAGTCGTAGTCGACCACCTCGTCGAGCCGGTCGCGGCGCGGCTGCGAGCGCGCCAGCGGCACGAACAGCTCGACGTTGATGCGCAGGCGCTGCGGCGCGCGCTTCTCGAACGGGTGCACGCCGATGTCCACGTGCACCTCGTGGTCGCGCAGGAACAGGCGCCGGCAGTCGGCCAGGCGCGGGTGCATCAGCAGGTCGGACGGCATTCAGGCCTCCGCGCGGGGCAGGAACATCACGTCGCGCGGCTGGCCGCTCAGGTGCTGGCCGCCGTCGACGATCAGCGTCGTGCCGGTGATCGCCGGCGACTCGATCAGGAAGCGCACTGCCCGCGCGATGTCGTCGGGCGTCGACGAGCGCCCCAGCGGCGTCATGCGGTGCGCGGCGGCAAAGGCGGCGTCGTCCATCGGGCCGGACGGCAGCGTGACACCCGGCGCCACGCCGCACACGCGCACCTGCGGCGCGAGCGCCTGCGCGAGCATCACCGTCGCCGCCTGCAGCGCAGCCTTCGACAGCGTGTACGAGAAGTGGTCGGGGTTCGGGTTCCAGAGTTTCTGGTCGAGCAGGTTGACGACGCAGCCGAGTTCGCTGCAGCCGTGCAGCTGCGCGTGCAGCGCCTGGGCCAGCAGCACGGCGGGCGCGGTGTTGGTGCGCCACTGCCGGTCCATCTCCGCAGGGGCGGCGGTGAAGGCATCGTCGTGCTCGAAGGACGAGGCGTTGTTGACCACCGCGTCGAGCCGGCCGAAGCGCCGCACGACCGCAGGCACCAGTGCGCGGCAGGCGGCCTCGTCGACCAGGTCGGCGGCAAAGGCCTCGGCCGCCGCGCCGAGCGTGCGCAGCGTGTCCACCGTGTCCTGCGCCTCGTCGGTCGAGCGCCGGCAGTGCACCGCGAGGTCGAAACCGTGCGCACCCAGCTCGAGCGCGATGGCGCGCCCCAGGCGGCGGGCAGCGCCGGTGACCAGCACGACGGGGCGGGAAGACGCCATGGGTTCCTACAATGCAGCGATGCACAACGACGAAGGCGCCAGTGTATCGACGGCGCTCCAGGGCCGTCTGCGCGAGGCCATCGCGGCGCAGGGCGGCTGGCTGCCCTTCGACCGTTTCATGGCGATGGCGCTGTACGAGCCGGGCCTGGGCTACTACGCCCACGGCAGCCGCAAGTTCGGCCACCTGCCGGGCTCGGGCAGCGACTTCGTCACCGCTCCCGAACTCTCGCCGCTGTTCGGCCAGACCCTGGCCGTGCAGCTGGCGCAGGCGCTCGAGGCCACCGGCACCGACGAGGTCTACGAGTTCGGCGCCGGGTCGGGGGCACTGGCCGAGCAGCTGCTCGGGTCGCTCGGCGCCCGCGTGCGCCGCTACACGATCGTCGACCTGTCGGCGTCGCTGCGTGGACGCCAGGCCGAGCGGCTGCGCGCGTTCGGCGACACGGTCCGCTGGGTCGAGGCCTGGCCCGAGGCGATGGCCGGCGTGGTCGTCGGCAACGAGGTGCTCGACGCGATGCCGGTGCAGTTGCTGCACCTCGGCACACAGGGCTGGTGCGAGCGCGGGGTGGCCTGGGGCGACGACGGCTTCACCTGGAGCGACCGCCCCACCGCCCTGGCCCCGCCCGGCGGCGGACCGTTCGCGCCCGGCTACCTGACCGAGGTCCACCCCCAGGCGCGCGCCTTCGTCGCGTCGCTCGCGGCGCGGCTCGAGCGCGGCGCGGCCTTCTTCGTGGACTACGGCTTCCCCGAGGCCGAGTACTACCACCCGCAGCGCGACGGCGGCACGCTGATGTGCCACCGCGCGCACCGTGCCGATGCCGACCCGCTGGTCGACGTCGGCCTCAAGGACATCACCGCCCACGTCGACTTCACCGGCATCGCGCTGGCCGGGCAGGACGCCGGGCTCGAGGTGCTGGGCTACACCTCGCAGGCGCGCTTTCTCTTCAACTGCGGCCTGCTCGAGCGACTCGCCGCTGCCGACCTGCGCGAGCGCGTCCATGCGCGCAAGCTCGTCGACGAGCACGAGATGGGCGAACTGTTCAAGGTGATCGGCTTCGTGCGCGGCGCGCCCTTCGACGCGCTGGGCTTCGTTGCCGGCGACCGCAGCCACACGCTGTGAAGCGCCGCATCGCATGCGCTGGCTGATCGTCTTCCTGCTCGCCTTCCTGGTCTTCAACGGCCTGGCGGCCTGGCTGCGGCGCTTCGGCTTCGGGCGCCTTCCGGGCGACTTCGTCGTGCGCTGGCGCGGCCGCGAGTGGCACCTGCCGGTGGCCAGCAGCCTGCTGCTGAGCCTGGTGGCGATGGCGATCGGCGCGCTGGTCTAGGGCCTGTTGACGCTACGGGGGGCTCGCGCCCTGCCAGGCACCGGCGCCAGCCCTCCCGTAGCGTCAACAGGCCTTAGAGACCGTCGGCCACGGCGCGTTCGCGCGCCGCGCCGACCGCTGCGCCGATCGCCGCTCCCGCCCGGCCGGCGGCCATGGCCTCGCGCGCCACCGCCTCGGTGTCGACCTGCAGCGCCCGTGCCAGGGCGGCGCGCAGCCGCGGCGCCTGAGGGTAGGGCGCCTGCTCGAAGCCGGTGCGCCCGCGCGCATCGCATTCGCAGGCCAGCAGCACCTCGTCGAAGCGCGCCGGCTGGCGGATCGCGTCGCAGCGCACCAGCAGCCGCAGCAGCGCTGCGGCGTCGAAGTCGAGCGAGCGGTGCACGTTGCCGTGCTCGCGCGCCACCACCTCGGCCAGCTGGCGGCAGTCGTTGGGCACCTTCAGGCGTTCGCCGAGCGCGCGCAGCAGGCTCACGCTGCGCGCTTCGTGGCCGAGGTGGCGCGGCAGCAGGTCGGCGGGCGTCGTGCCCTTGCCCAGGTCGTGACCCAGGCAGGCGTAGCGCACCGTCAGCGGGGCGCCCAGGCGTGCGGCGGTGTCGAGCACCAGCATCAGGTGCACGCCGGCATCGACCTCGGGATGGTGCTCTGGCGGCTGCGGCACGCCCCACAGGCGGTCGACCTCGGGCAGCAGCCGCTGCAGCGCACCGCAGGCGCGCAGCAGCTCGAACATCCGGCTCGGCCGGGATTCCATCAGTCCGCGCGACAGTTCGCGCCAGACGCGCTCGGGCACCAGTGCATCCACCTCGCCGGCCGTGACCATCTGTCGCGCGAGGGCGACGGTTTCGTCGGCCACGCGAAAGTCGTCGAAACGCGCTGCGAAGCGCGCCAGCCGCAGGATGCGCACGGGGTCCTCGGCGAAGGCCGGCGAGACGTGCCGCAGCACGCGCGCCGCCAGGTCGCGCTGCCCGCCGTGGGGGTCGATCAGGCGGCCGTCCTCGTCCTGCGCCATGGCGTTGATGGTCAGGTCGCGCCGGGCCAGGTCCGCTTCCAGCGTGACCTCCGGCGCGGCATGCACGACAAAGCCGGCGTAACCCGGTGCTGTCTTGCGTTCCGTGCGAGCGAGCGCATACTCTTCTCCGGTCTGCGGGTGCAGGAAGACCGGAAAGTCGGCACCCACCTGCCGGTAGCCCCGCGCCAGCAATTCGTCCGGGGTGCTCCCCACGACGGTCCAGTCGCGCTCGGAAACGGTGCGTCCGAGCAGCGCGTCGCGCACCGCACCGCCGACGAGATAGACCTTCATGCGGCGCAGTGTAGGCGGGGCATTTCCCCCACGGTCGCGCCCGGCCGTGCGGGGGCCCTTCAAACGGTTACCCGCGCTCACGTAACGGGTCTTGTCGCCCGCCCCGAGCCCACCTATAAACGCCACTGTGAAAGTGCGATTCGTCCATTTGCACGCTTCAGCTCACTCAGGGACACAAGGAACAAGCATGAACATCAAGACCCTCGCCCTCGCCTCCACGCTCGCCCTCGGTGCGGCCCCCGCCTTCGCCGGCGACCAGGTCATCGACCTGTCCAGCGGCATCGGCTCGTTCATCGGCTCGTCGACGCTGCTCGACGGCGGCGACGACGTCATCACCTTCGCCAACCTGGCCGACGGTGTCTACAACTTCGTGCTGACCTTGTCCGGCCAGAACATCCAGTGGAACGGCGTCGACCTCAACGGCCAGGCCGCGAAGGTGCTGTACTTCGGCGTGGTCTCGTTCGGCTACCTCGAAAGCGTCGGCCACACGCCCTTCGTCCTGACCCTGTCCGGTACGCCGGGCACCCAGGCCGCGTACTCGGGCGAACTCACCGTGACGGCCGTGCCCGAACCAGGCAGCCTGGCGCTGCTGATGGCCGGCCTGGGCGTGATCGGCTTCGTGGCCCGCCGTCGCTCCGCCTGAGCGCGCCCGGACCCCGCCAGCAAGGCGCCCTGCGGGGCGCCTTTTTCATGCGTGCCGCGGCCCGATCAGCCGCGCGACCTGCGGTACGGCTCGTCGAAGTCCAGGAAATCCTGTTCGGCCAGCGCGCCGTCGACCCAGGCGCGCACCGCGGCCGTGGCGTGCACGCGGTCGATGTAGCCGGCCACCGCCTCGGGCACCGGCAGCGCATAGGTGCGCAGCCGGGTGCACACCGGCGCATAGAACGCGTCGACGATGCCGAAGTCGCCGAACAGGAAGGGGCCGCCCGACGCGTCGAGCTGCGTGGTCCACATCTCGACGATGCGTTTCAGGTCGCCGGCGGCGGCCGGCTCGCTGGCGAGCACACGCTGGCCGACCTCGGGCAGGCTCGCCTCGATGTTCATCGGGAAGTGGTTGCGCAGCGCCTGGAAGCCCGAGTGCATCTCGGCGCACAGGCAGCGGGCGCGGGCGCGGCCCCGAACCGGCGCCGGCCACAGGTGCCGGTCCGGGTGGCGCTCGGCCAGGTACTCGGCGATGGCCAGCGTGTCCCAGACCGCGAAGCCCTCGTCGACGAGCACGGGCACGCGGCCGGCGGGGCTGATCTCGCGCAGCCGTTGCTTGAAGGCCGAGTCCTCGTCGAAGGCCAGGCGCAGCGCCACCTCCTCGAAGGCGATGCCCTTGTGCCGCATCAGCACCCACGCGCGCATCGACCAGGACGAATAGTTCTTGTTGCCGACGTAGAGCTGCATGGTCCGGGGCCTCCGCGGTGTGCGCGGCATCGTAGCAACGCCGCGCGGGCACCGCGTGACGAATGCGCATGCCGGCGATGCGCCGGCGACATCAATGCCGACGCCCGCGACCGGCCGGCTCAGGCGCGGCGGGCACGCGCGCGCATCGCGTCCAGCCGCGCGATGCCGCAGCCGGCGGACAGGTAGCCCGGCGCGATGGTGCGCACCGAGGCGGGCGCGATGCCCAGGGCCTCGAGCCCGGGCAGGCTGCCGCTGGCGACGTTGGGCACCTGCATGGAGTCGAGGTTGTCGCGCGACATCAGCGGCTCGCCGGGCAGCAGTTCCATCATCGCGGCCTGCAGCCGGCCGGCGAAGGCCGGCAGCGGCAGTACCGGCCGGCCGTGGCCCGACAGCGAGCCCGCCAGGCGCACCAGGTCCGCCAGCGTCAGCACCTCGGGGCCGACGGCCTCGAAGGTCCGGCCCACGGTCGAGGCGTCGTCGAGCGCGCGCACGATGGCCGTGGCGACGTCCTCGACCCACACCGGCTGGAAGCGCGCCGAGGCGCCGGCCAGCGGCATCACCGGGAAGACCCCCTGCAGTGCCGCGAACAGGTTCAGGAAGCGGTCGTGCTCGCCGAAGATCACGCTCGGCCGGAAGACCGTGAGCGCCAGTTCTGCCGCGTGCAGCACGGCCTCGCCGGCGGCCTTCGAGCGCAGGTAGCGGCTCGGTGCCGTGGCACTGGCCCCGAGCGCGCCGACGTGGACCACGCGGTGCTCGCCGGTCGAGCCGCAGGCGCGCGCGAGCCTGCGCGGCAGCTCGACGTGCACCTGCTCGAAGGCCGCGTCGCTGCCGTGCAGGATGGCGATCAGGTTGATGACCGCGTCGCACTCGCCGACGAGCCGGGTGAGCTGCGCCTCGTCGTGCACGTTCGCCTCGACGAGCTGCAGCGTCGGCAGCATCTGGATGTGCCGCGCGCGACCCGGACGGCGGCTGGGCACGACGATGCTGCCCGAGGCACCGCCGCTGCGCTCGACCAGCTTCTCGCAGACGCTGCGGCCGACGAAGCCGCTGCCGCCGAGCACGAGGATGCGGCGCGGCCCGAGGTCGTCGGGCGCTGGGGCGTACGGGGCGGCAGGCGGGGTCACGGCAGGTCCTTGTCGATGGCGGGCAGGCTGGCTTCGCGCGGGCCGATCGTCCGGCCGAGCCGGGCTTTCAGCGACGGGGCCTCGCGCCCCATCAGGGCCGCATAGTAGGTGGCATTGCTCAGCACCTTCTTGACGTAGTCGCGGGTTTCGGCAAACGGGATGTTCTCGGCCCAGGCCGCGGGCTCGAGCACCGGCCCTTCGCGCCAGCGCCGCGGCCGGCCCGGCCCGGCGTTGTAGGCCGCCGCGGCCAGCGCCTGCGAGCCGCCGAAGTCGTCGAGCACGCGCTTCAGGTAGCTCGTGCCCAGGCGCAGGTTGGTGTCGCGGTCGGTGATCATGTCGGCGCTGTAGTCCATGCCGATCTTCTTCGCGGTCTCGCGCGCTGTGGCGGGCATCAGCTGCATCAGCCCGGCGGCGCCGACCGACGAGCGCAGCGTCGGCATGAAGCGCGTTTCCTGGCGGATCAGGCCGAAGACGTAGGCGTCGTCGAGCCCGCGTTCGCGCGCGATCGCGACGATCTCGTCCTTCCAGGGCATCGGGAAGCGCTGGGCCAGGTCGATTTCGCCGCGCGTTCGCTCGCTGGTGTTGATGCACAGCTGCCAGTCCTGCGCGCGGCAGGCCAGTGCGGCCGCCGCGAGCAGCTGGCGGTCGTCCATGCCGCGCAGCGAGAAGTTCCACTCGCGCCGGCCTTCGTCGCGCAGGCCCAGGCCAGCCAGCGCCAGCGCGCGCGCCAGGCCCGGGTGGCGCTGGGCGGCATCGCGCTCGGCCTCGGTCGGCGGCGCCGGCAGGGGCGGCAGCGTGATCGGGCGGCCCAGGTCCTCGGCGGCGAGCTTGGCGTAGAAGTGCACCTGGCCCGACAGGTCGGCGAGCAGTTCGCGCGCCATCGCGCGCATCGACTCGCCGTCCTGCGAGTCCTTGGCGAGCCCCTGCAGCGCGCGCGCCTTCCAGTAGACCCAGGCGGGGTCGCGCTGCTCGGCGGCGCCCATCGCGTCGACGGCCTGCACCACCTGCTGCCAGCGCGGCCGGCCGTTGTCGGCGCGCAGCGCGGCGCGCACCTTCCAGGCGAGGGTCTCGGCGGGCCAGTCGACGTCGCGGTTGCCGGCACGCTGAGACGCCAGGCGGAACTGGTCCGGCGCCTCGGGCAGCAGCTTCATCGCCGACTGCCTGGCGACCACCGCCCAGGCCCAGGCGGCCAGTTCGGGCGGCAGCGCGCGGTCCCAGCGCTCCTCGAGCTGGCTGGCAGCGCCTTCGGGGTCGGTGGCGGCGATGCGCGCCAGCGCGATCGTCGCCAGTTCGGCGTCGGTGCGGGTCGCGGCACTCGCCTTGCGTGCAAGGTAGCGCGCCGGGCTGTCGAGGATCTCGGCCAGCGCCGTGGCCGCCGCCGGCGACACCAAGGCGACCGCCTGGCGCATCGCCCGCGGGCGGCCGGCGTCGGTGGCCGCGCGCAGCTTGCGCCAGGCCTCGGCCGGGCCGAACACCTTCGCCTCGGCCAGCGTCGTCGCCAGCAGCGCGCAGCCGTCGTCGCCGTCGCGCTGCGCGAGCCAGGCGGCGAGGGCGGCCTCGCGCACGTCCTTGCCCGCCTGATGGTCGACGAGCAGGGCGTAGCAGGCGACCTCGCGGTCGTCGTTCATGCGGAAGCGCGGCAGGTCGGCGGCAAAGGTCGTCCAGTCGCGGCGCCTGCCGAGTTCGAGCAGCCAGTCGTTGCGCAGCCGGTCCTCGACGTAGGTGCCGGGCCAGCGCTTGTAGAAGTCCTCGAGGTCCGTCGGACTGGCGTCGGGCAGGCGCGCAGCCAGGTCCCAGTAGTCGACCCAGGCGGCCAGCGGGTGGTTCGCCGCCAGCGCCACGGCGCGCGCGGCCGCCAGGCGGTTGCGGTCCTTCTTGCGGAAGGCCTCGCGCGCGTCGAGCACCGTGGCGTCGGCGTTCTGCGCAAGGGCGGGGCGCGGTCCGGCTACGATCGCCAAGCCGACCAGCGCCGCGGCGGCAAGCCGGGCCAGTCGCCCGGAGGCGGGGTGCCGCCGGGCCGGGCCGGACGTCGCGGGGAGCGGCTGTCGATTCACGATGTGGGAGTCCTGTGTTGGGTTCTGAGCCTGGCGATGCGGCCGGTCTGTCGCCCCGGCAACGGCTGAGGCGCCGCCTGCTGGCGGAACGCGAAGCTTTTGCGGCCAGTGCCGAGGGCCCCGCCGCGCAGGCCGCGCTCGCGACGCAGCTGTCGGCGGTGCTGGCCCAGCTCGAGCCGCAATGCCTGGGCCTGTACAGCGCCGTGCGATCCGAATTTAACGCAATGGTTGCGCTGACCATCGATGCAACAACGGCCGGTTTGCCTCTGGCCTTGCCTTTTTCACGCCGCGTGCCGCGCGAGATGCACTACCGAACCTGGGACGGGGGGGCGCTGCGCGCCGTCGACGAGTGCGGCATTCCCGCCAGCGACGGGGCCGAGGTCGTGCCCGACGTGGTGCTCGCGCCCTGCGTCGGCTTCACGCGCGCGGGCTACCGGCTCGGGTACGGCGGCGGCTACTTCGACCGCTGGCTGGCCGCGCACCCGCACGTCACTGCGATCGGCGTGGCCTGGGCCCGGGCCGAGGTCGACGTGGCCGAATTCGCCGTCCAGCCGCACGACCGGCCGCTGATGCTGGTGGTCACCGAGCGCGGCGTGGTCGGCTGATCAGGCCGGCGGGTCCTCGCCGATGGCCCGGCGGGTCAGCGCCGCCTGCGCTTCGACCCAGGTGCAGAACTGGTCGATCTCGGGCCGGGCGCGCTGCGTCGGCGTGACCAGCAGCCAGTAGGCGTAGGGGCTGTCGATGCGCCCGGCCGGTCCGAAGGGCTCGACCAGCTCGCCGCGCTCGAGCGCCTCGAACACCAGCGCCAGCCGCGCCAGCGCGAGGCCGTGGCCGGCGAGCGCGGCCTGCACCTGCTGGTAGGTGAAGTTCAGGTACAGCCAGCGCCGCGGCTGCAGCCCGGGCTGGCCCTGGCGGGCGAGCCAGTGGCGCCAGCTCAGGTACTCGCTGCTGCCGCGGTGGTCGTCTTCTTCGGCGAGCGTGTGGCCGACGAGGTCGGCGGGCGTGACCAGTGGCGGTGCCTCGCCCCGCGTGGTCTGCTCGAGCAGGCGGCGGCTGGCCACCGGCGACAGCGTCTCCCCGAACAGCGGCACCGCACCGGGCACGGCCTGCTGCGGGCGGCAGTAGCGCAGCGCCAGGTCGATCTCGGGGTCGTCCAGGTCGGCCAGCGTGTCGTTCGCCGAGACGCGAATGTCGATGTCCGGGTGCTCGCGCTGGAAGGCCTCGATCCGCGGCAGCAGCCACAGCGAGGCGAAGGACGCGAAGGTCGCGACATTGACGCGGCGCCGGTTGCGGTCTTCGCGGATCTGGCGGACGCCGGCGTCCAGCCGCGCCAGCCAGGGCTCGACCACGCGCAGCAGCGCCAGCCCGTCCTGCGTGATCTGCACGTGGCGCGTGCCGCGCACGAACAGGGCGGCGCCGAGCTCGTCCTCGAGCGACTTGATCTGGCGGCTGATCGCCGACTGCGTGAGGCTCAGGTCGTCGGCGGCGTCGCTGAAGCTCAGGTGGCGCGCCACCGCCTCGAAGGCCCTCAGGCAGCCCAGCGACAAGGGACGGCGGCGTGGTGGATTCATATCAGATTCGCATCAATGCAGGGCGTGGCTTTCATTGGATCACACCGAGCTTATCGCCGAAGATTGCTTCGCACCTTACCGGAGATTGATGATGAAGACGCAACTGACCGCCGAACTGTACGTGCCCGACCTGTCCGGCCCGCGGGCCGTCACTTTCCGTCTGCAACCGGGCCATGCGCTGCGCCTCGGCCGCCGCGGCGGCGAGCTGCGCGCGGT
>ERZ795061.3681-NODE-3681-length-13216-cov-9.539701_pt1 | contig 13216 bp, 12 predicted proteins | sample MGYA00375145_ERZ795061 | MGnify/ENA primary metagenome ERZ795061 (study PRJEB30190, sample SAMN05720144) | anaerobic digester metagenome | isolation source: active sludge of municipal wastewater-treating anaerobic digesters | place: USA | collected 2014-12-22 ... | reverse complement strand
GAGAGAACATGCCTACATCGCAGAACAGGCCCACCCTGTGCATTCCCCTTCAATCGCGCTACCCAACGCCTCGTACAGAATCGAAACAGGACGACCCCATGACCGCGCGCACGCTTCGCGAATATCTTGCGGACCCGAAAGGGGACGGAACTCCCGCTCCGCGCGAGCTGTCCGTCCTCATCGAAGCGATCTCGGACTCGTGCCGAACGATCTCCTATCTCGTTTCGCGCGGCGCGCTGGCTGACATTCTCGGCTCCGCCGGAACCGGCAACGTGCAGGGCGAAGAACAGAAACAGCTCGACGTGCTCGCCAATGACGAACTGATGGCCATGGCGAAAGCCTCCGGCGTCGTCGCCGCCGCCGCTTCCGAAGAAGAAGACGAAGCCCGCACCATCACCCCCGGCGCGCCCTACCTCCTGCTGTTCGATCCGCTCGACGGCTCGTCCAACATCGACGTCAACGTTTCGATCGGCACCATCTTCTCGATCCTGCCGGCAATCGCAGGCGAGGGCGCAACGCCCTTCCTCCAGCCCGGCCGCAACCAGTCCGCCGCCGGCTACTGTGTCTATGGTCCGCAGACGACGCTCGTCCTCACGCTCGGTTCAGGCGTTGTCGCTTTCACGATGGACCCGCCCACCGGACAATTTGTGCAGACGTCCACAAACATCCGTGTTCCTGAAAAGACGAAAGAGTTCGCGATCAACATGTCGAACATGCGCCACTGGGCCGATCCAGTGCGCCACTACATCGACGATTGCCTGCTCGGTGAGCTCGGCCCGCGCGGCAAGAACTACAACATGCGCTGGATCGCCTCGATGGTGGCCGATGTTCACCGCGTCCTCTCGCGCGGCGGCGTCTTCCTCTATCCATGGGACAAGCGCGAACCGAACAAACCCGGCAAGCTGCGCCTGATGTATGAAGCGAACCCGATGTCGTTGCTCATCGAGCAGGCTGGCGGCAAATCCTTCGACGGCAGGGAGCATATCCTCGATATCCTGCCCACCGGCCTCCACCAGCGCGTCTCGGTGATGCTCGGCTCGAAGGAAGAAGTCGAAGTGCTCGAACGCAAGCACGTCGGCGCGGCATAAGCGAAGCCGCAGCGCCTCGCGATCAGCCCGTGCGCGCCGCTTTCGCGAACCGCTCCAGCGCCGCCATCGCATCGTCATGCGCCGCAACGCTCGGCTGCTTCCGCGGAATCCGGTTCCAGGCATCCAGCGCTGCGATCTTGTAGGCCTCGGCGAGCGTTGGATAGTTGAACGTGTTCTCGACAAAATAGTCGAGCGTGCCGCCAAGGTTCAGCACCGCCTGTCCAATATGGATCAGCTCGGTCGCGCCCTCGCCAACGATGTGAACGCCCAGCAGTCGGCGCGTTTCCAGCGCAAAGATCATCTTCATGAAGCCGGCATTCAGGCCCATGATCTGCCCGCGCGCCGTTTCCCTGAACCGCGCAACGCCACATTCGTACGGAATATGCTTCTGCCGGACCTGCTCCTCGGTCATGCCGATGGTCGACATCTCCGGCACGGAATAGATGCCATACGGAAAGAATTCCGGCGGCGCCTGCGCTGGCGCATCGAAAGCATTGCAGGCGGCAATCCGGCCTTGCTCCATCGACGTCGACGCAAGACTCGGAAAGCCGATCACGTCGCCTACCGCAAAGATATGCGGCAGCCTGGTGCGGAAGGTCGCGCGATCAACCTCGATCTTGCCACGCTCATCCGTTCTGAGCCCGCAATTCTCCAGCTCGAGCGACTCCGTCGCACCCTTGCGGCCAGCCGCGAAGAGAACCATCTCGCTCCAGACTTGGCGCGAGTCTTCCAGCTCAACCAGGCAGGCGTCATGCGCCGGGCGCGTCACCCGCTTCACTTTGCTCTGCAGGCGCAGCGACATGCCACGGTCACGCATGTCGTGGATGAATTCGTCCACCAGCTCGCGGTCGATGAAGGGCAGCAGCGTGTCGGCCGGCTCGATGACGGTGACTTTCACATCGAGCGCCGAGAAGATCGTCGCATACTCGATCCCGATCACGCCCGCGCCGATGACGGTCAGCGAGCGAGGCAGGCGCTTGAGATCGAGTATTTCGTCCGGATCCAGGATCGCCTCGCCGTCGAACGGAATGTTGGCCGGACGATAAGGCTCGGTGCCAACAGCGATGATGAACCGCCCGGCAGTGAAGCGCTGCGGTCCGGTGTCGGTGGCGACTTCGATATGCAGCGGATCGATGAACCGTGCTTCGCCACTAACCCAGCTCACGCTGTTGCGGGCGAACTGGTGTTCGAGGATTTCCACCTCATGATCCAGCGTGATTGCAAGCCGCCTGCGCAGATCCTCTGCCGTGATCGACTGCTTGTTCCGATGCGCCCGGCCGTAGAAGCCACGCTCGCGCCATCCGGAAAGATTCAGCACCGTCTCGCGCAGCGTCTTCGACGGGATCGTGCCGGTATGCACACATACGCCGCCGACGCGCCGGCCCTTCTCGATCACGAGCACGGATTTCTTCAGCTTCGCCGCCTGCACAGCCGCGCGCCTTCCGGCGGGGCCGGACCCGATCACGATGAGATCATAGGCCTGCATTGCGGGCAGAATCCTCCAGCGAGGAAACTGCCCCAGATTTGGTTAACGGCGCTTAACTGCCTTCCGCCCGCAGGTTCCGGTCCAGAAACGCAAGTATTGCAGGCGTATCCTGCGGCGCGGGGCCATGTCCGGCGCTATGCATCATGAAGACGAGGTCGTGGCGCGTCGGCACATCAAGCGGCGGAATGCCATCGACGCCGACCTTGTCGAACAGGCGATAGACCGGCGTTGCGAGACGAGCGGCGACGAACTCGCCGTAAGGATCCGACCACGCATCCGTCTCCCCAACGACCAGCATAAGAGGCCGCGGCGCGATCATCGCCAGCACCATGTGGGCATCGACCGGAGCGGAAGACGGGCTGGGCGCAAAGCTGTTCCACTTGCGCGAGAACCAGTAGGGGAACGCTGCCGCGACATGGCCGATCGTCTCGCCATAGTTCCGGCGACTGAGCGATGCGCCGCCTTCGCCCGAGCTGACTGCGACGATGGCGGCGAAACGCGGATCATTGGCGCCGGCCCAGAGCGCCGTCTTGCCGAGCCGCGAAATTCCATAGAGCGCGATGCGCCGGCCATCGACGGATGGATCAAGCGCAAGATGCTCGCGCACCAGCGACAGCCCTTCGGCCCATGTCGCAACAGCGCCAGCGTCGCTCGGTTTGCGGCTGATCTCATTGATCGGCCCGTAGATCTTCCTCAGACCCAACGCGGAGCCGCCGTCAAAATCCGGCTCGATCTGCGCATAGTGGACCAGCGCGACGGCATAGCCGCGGGCGAGGTAGGCCGCGACATCGGGCTTTGCGATCACACGCGCCTGGCGTCCGGGGATGCGTTTGCCATTGTCCCAGCCGTCGGTTTCCTTGATGCCCGTGTCATCGACCATGATGACGTTCGGGCTGAAGTTCACCATCAGGACGGTGGGCGAAGGGCCGGTGGCGCGCGCGGGCGTGTACAGCAGAACATCGATCGCGTGCGAGCCGAGATCGGTTGTGGCGGTTATCGTCGACTGGGAGCGAAGCGCCGTGCCGTTCAGCGCCGCGACACCATGCTCGGAATAGTCGTGGCGGATCGTTGCCTTGCGCGTCGACGCCACGGATGGCGAGATGCCATACTGGTTGTCGATCAGCAACTGGCGGATTTCGGGGCGGCGCGTGCCCAGCCAGTCGTCGGAGTTTTCGATGCGTTTGCCATTCGCAGAAACAAGCAGGTTCGGCACATTGATCACGCCGACATCAGCCTGCGTGTAGTTGACCGCCAGGCCATTGCGCATTTCGCCGGGCAGGTCCTTGAGATAGCTGGGCGCGAGCGGCGGGTGGCCCATCTCGAGGTCGGATTTGCCGAACGCGCAGGCGCCAAGCGCGACAAGGCCGATCGCAAGGGCAAAGCGCATCACGAGTCTCCGAAAACCAAAGGCGCGAGCGTGAGGCCGGCGATTGTCAGCACCACCAGCGCGCAAAGGTTCATCACGAGCCCCCGCCTGATCATGTCTGCCTGTTTCACCTTGCCGGTGCCGTAGGCGATCGCATTCGACGCCGAACCGACTGGCATGGCGAAGCCCATCGATGCGGCCATCGCGGCCGGCACGATGAACGCAGCCGCGCCAAGCGTCTCGCTGCCAAGGCTCAGCGAGATCAGCACTGGCCCCATCAGTGAGATTGTCGCGATGTTGGAGGCGAACTCGGTGATGACGATCACAAGCAGGCCTACCATCAGGATCACGATTGCCGGATGCAGGTCGGCAACACCCTTGAGGCTTTCGGCGAGATAGCGCGACAGGCCGGATAGCTCCGCCGCAGAGGCAAGAGCGAGGCCGCCGCCAAACAGCAGCAGGATGCCCCAGGGGATTTTCTGCGCGTCATCCCAGATCAGGATCGGACGTCTGGTTCCGCCGCCCGCCGGGACCATGAAAAGCAGGGTGGCGCCGAACGTTGCGATCATCGTATCGACATGCCCGCTATCGATCCGCGCGTCGCCAAGCAGGACTGCGCCGATCCAGTCAGCGATCAGGGTCGAGATCATCCATAGTCCGGCGATCAGGAAGAAGATCACTGCCGTGCGGCCTTCCTGCGTGGTCAGCGGGCCAAGCTTCGCCAACTCCTGCCGCACGCGTTCCTGAGCGCCACGTGATCCGGCCGCATCCATCTTGAGGCCGCGCGACAGGATCAGCCACGCGATCGGCAGCAATATGATCACGACCGGCACGCCGATCGCCATCCACTGGCCGAACGACACCTCGATGCCTTGCGCGCGCAGCTGGGTGAGGGCGATGCCGTTGGGCGGCGTGCCGATCGGAGTCGCCAGCCCGCCAATCGTGGCGGCGTAGGCGATGGCCAGAACCAGCGCCGCGGCGAATTTCGGGTCCTCGCGCCCGTTCACCGCGCTTCCTGCCGCAACCGACAGGGCGAGGGGCGTCAGGATGAGCGAGGTCGACGTGTTTGATATCCACATCGAAATGAAGCCGGCGGCCGCCAGAAATCCCGCCAGCATCAGCTTCGGATTGGCGCCGCCGCGAGCCACCAGACCGTAGGCGATACGCGTTGAAAGTCCCCAGCGTTCGATCGCGATGCCGATCAGGAAGCCGCCGATATACAGCAGCACGACCGGGTTGGCGTAATGCGCACCAAGATCGCCGAGGTTCAGCACGCGCTCATTGGCGAGTGGGTCTGCCAAGGCGCCGCGACAAAGCCCTTCCGTGGCGCAGACCAGCCGCCCGCGCGCATCCGTTCCGACGTCGATCCCGATCAGCGGCACGGCGATGATCGGCAGCAGGGCTGTTGCGGCAAGCGGCAGGGCTTCGGTGATCCACCACGTCGCCATCAGGATCAGGAGGGCCAGCACCAGTCGCGCTTCCCACGCAAGACCAGCTATCGGAAGCAGCAGAGAGGCGGCTGCCAGCACCGGCCCAAGCCACAGGCCCATGCGCGCGGCTGGGCCCGTGGCTCCTGCTATCTCGCTCGGCTGCGGCTGGCTGGCGTCTGGCATGGCTCTCCCGGGGCGTGCAGCGCAGAGCGTAGCACGCGAAGAGGCAAGGGGAAGTCGTGGCGGAGGCGACGCCATCTCGCGCATGGCGATAGACTCTGCCAGAACGGGTGAATGCTCGACGTCGTCCTTTCGTTGATCCCTGTATTCTCGCTCATTGCGCTCGGGGCAGTTCTCCGGCGTTTCAAGGTGCTGACGGAGGACGGCTGGGCGTCGCTGGAGCGGCTGACCTATTTCGTGCTGTTTCCGCCGCTGATGTTCATGAGCATCATAAACGGCTCGTTCGCCAACGATGAAGCGCTCTGGCTGGGTCTGGCGCTAGCCGGAACGATCGCCACAATGACAGCTCTGATGCTGCTGGCCCGGCCGCTACTGGCAAAGGATGGGGCGCAGTTCTCCAGTGTCTTTCAGGCCGGCATCCGCTGGAATGGATATGTGGCGCTGGGCGTGGCGGCGGGTCTGTATGGCGATGTTGGGGTTGGCGTCGCGGCGATCGGATTCGCGGTGCTTGTGCCGATCAACAATGTGCTGAGCGTGCTGGTGCTCAGTCGCTACGCCAGCGAGAAGCCTGCACCATTCCTGCGCGTGCTGCGCTCGGTCGCGACCAATCCGCTGATCCTGTCGACTGTGCTGGCGATCATCCTTGTGTCGCTGGGCGTGCGCGTCAGCAAACCGGTAGGTGACACGCTGAACCTGCTGGGCGATGCGACTGTTTCGCTGGGGCTGATCTGCGTTGGCGCGGCGCTGGATTTCTCGTCGATGCGTTCGGCCAAGTGGCCGCTGGTTGCTGGCGTGCTGTTGCGGCTGGTCGTGATGCCGGGCGTGGCCGCGGGGCTCTGCTATGCGATCGGGTTGTCGACCATGGCGTTCCAGATCGCGATGATCTGTGTGGCGGCGCCTGTCGCCACCTCGGCCTATATCCTCGCGCGACAGCTTGGCGGAGACGCCAAGCTGATGGCGAACATCATCACGGTAACGACGCTGCTCAGCCTGATCACCATCCCGCTCACGTTGTGGCTTACGGGGTTCCTGATCTGATCAGAGCGCCTTCACCATGAAGACCAGGTCGAGGCTTTTTCCGAACTTCCGGCCCACGCCCCTCAGGTTGCCCTGAATCTCGAAACCGAGCTGTTCGTGCAGGGCGATCGAAGCGTCATTCGCACTGTCGATGCCGCCGACCATCGCGGTCAGGCCTTTGGCCTTCGCGCGCGCCACCAGTTCGACCAGCACCGCTCGCCCGACGCCGCGCCGCTGAGCCGCTGGCGCGACATAGACAGAGTGCTCGACCGTCTTCACATAGCCCGGAAAATCCCTGAACACGCCGAAGCTGCCATAGCCCAGCACCTCCTTAGGCTGGCGCGGATCAACCGCGACGATCACCGGAAACCCTGCACCGGTGCGTGCCGCCAGCCAGGTCCTGCGCTGGTCGAGTGTTGTCTCCGTCTCCGACCAGATCGAGAAGGTCTCGCGGACGGCGTGATTGAAGATCGCCACGACGCCGGGGAGGTGAGCCTCCGTCGCATCCACGATTTCGAAGCCCGCCATGCCTGTCTCCGTCGATGCCGCGCTGCGGCGTGTTCGTTCATTCCTTTTGTCGCAACGGCGCCGAACCCGCCAGTGTTTTCCGGGCGCGAATGCTCTAGCCCGGCCCGCGGCCTTGTGCGATTTCAGAAGTACAAGACTTTGAAATCAGGGAGCGAGCGATGGCTGCTGAAGCCACATTTCCGGTCGTGTCGATTGCACAGTGCAACGCACTGATGACATCGCCGGGCGCGCGCTTCGAGCTGGAAGAAAAAGTCATCAACGGCGTTGCGTTGCGCACCTACAAGAACGCGCCGCTTACATTGCGCGATTGCCTGCTCAATTCGAAGAATTGGGACCAGCGCGAATTTCTGGTGTTCGAGGATGAGCGGGTGACCTTCGCCGCACACTACAAGGCAGCCGCGAAACTGGCGACCAGGCTGCGTGACGAGTTCGGCGTGAAGAAGGGCGACCGTGTCGCCATCGTGATGCGCAATTACCCGCAATGGGCGGTCGGCTTCTGGGCCTCGCTCGCCATCGGGGCCATCGCGACGCCGCTCAATTCATGGTGGACGGGCGAGGAGCTGGAATACGGCCTGTCGGATTCCGGCGCGAAGGTCGCCATTGTCGATAGCGAAAAGCTGGAGCGCATTCGCGAGCACCTGCCGAAGCTCACGCAGCTCAAGCATGTTCTTGTAGCCCGCAGTGGGGAGGATGAGGCAGATCCTCGTATCGTGTCGCTGGAAAAGCTGATTGGCCCGGCGAAGTCGTGGGCGGCGCTGCCCGATATCGCGATGCCTGATGCGGATGTCAGCCCGGATGACGACGCCACCATCATGTATACCTCCGGCACGACAGGAAAGCCCAAGGGCGCGCTGGCGACGCATCGCGGCATCACCTCCAACGTATTCAACGGTTTGGCCTGTCAGGCGCGCCACTTTGTCCGCCAGGGTCTGCCTGTGCCGCCGCGCGATCCGAAAGTCGATCCGCCGCGCATTCCGCTGCTGGCCATTCCGTTCTTCCATGCCACCGGCGCGTTCTCGAACCTTGTCCCGGCCATCATCAATGCCGACAAGATCGTGACGATGTACAAGTGGGATCCGCTTGATGCGCTGGAGATCATCCAGCGCGAGAGGATCACCACGATCGGCGGCGTTCCGGCAATCGCGTGGCAGGTGCTGGAGCATCCCGAACGCGACAAGTTTGACCTCTCATCGATCCAGTTCGTCGCCTATGGCGGCGCGCCTTCGGCGCCAGAGCTGGTTGCGACCATCAAGCGCAAATTCCCGAACGGTCTTGCCTCCAATGGCTGGGGCATGACGGAAACCTGCGCCGCGTCCTGCGTGAATTTCGGCAAGGACTACGAGCTTCGCCCCGACTCCTGCGGCGCGGCGGCGCCAGCGATGGACTTCAAGATCGTCGGATCAAAGGGAGAGACCCTCGGCCCCAATGAAGTTGGCGAGTTGTGGGTGAAGGGCCCCAACAACTGCAAGGCCTACTGGAACAAGCCGGAAGCCACCGCGAAAACCTTCATCGATGGCTGGGTCGTCACGGGCGATATCGGCCGCATCGACGACGAAGGTTTCGTCTTCATGATGGACCGCGCCAAGGACATGCTGATCCGTGGCGGCGAGAACATCTACTGCATCGAGGTCGAGAGCGCGCTTTACGATCACCCGGCTATCATGGACGCGGCCATTGTCGGCATCCCGCACAAGGTGCTGGGCGAGGAGGTCGGCGCGGTTGTGCAGGTGAAGCCGGAAATGGATGCAACGGTGGACGAGCTTCGCCGTTTCGTCGCCAGCAAGATCGCGGCGTTCAAGGTGCCCGTGGAAATCCAGATCCAGCGCGAACCGTTGCCACGCAACGCCAACGGCAAGATCATGAAGAACGAGCTGCGCGACAGGTTCAAGCCACGAGCCTAGGCGCCTGATCGATCATACCGAGCTGTAATTCGGCCGGAACCGAAATCGCGGAACCCATTTACCAAGCCGGCGTTGGACTCTCGCAACATATGTGAGGGACCCATGAGCAGCCGCCGCGTACTTTGGTCGATAGCCGTGTTCACGATCTTTGCGTTCATGACGTTGATCGTCTTCTTCTGGATCCGCGACGGATCGCTGCAGCAGGCAGGCGCATCGATGGACAACCTGCTGAACAGGACGGGGAGCGAAATTGCCAGCACGACTGACGACGTCGTTGATTCGACTGGCGCGGCCCTCGATCGCGCCACCGACGGCGACGACCGAACCTGATCATCAAACTGAAGGACAACTGACATGCGTGTGCTTGCAGCCATCGTCGTCGTTCTCGCCGTCGGTTTCCTCGGCGTGATGGGTTACTACTGGATGCGCGATGGTTCGCTGCAAAGCGCCGGGCGCGAGATGGATGAAAATCTCGCCGGCATCGATCGCACGACGCAGCCGCTTCAGGAGTCGCTGGGTGAAGTCGGCGATGGCGTAAAGAAAACCGTCGACAACGCAACGGACGGCGACGACCGCACCTAGATCCAGCGCCGCCATTTCAGGAAGGCGAGCAGTCCCACGCCCAGCACCACTGTCAGGGCGACAACCGCAGAGAACGACCATGTCTCGTGCGCGAACGGAATCCCCGCGAGGTTCATGCCGAGCAGACCTGTCACGAATGTCAGCGGCAGGAAGAAGGCTGATACCAGTGACAGCACCAGCAGGCGCGTGTTGAGCTGTTCCTGCCGTTGCCCGGCCACCTGATCCTGAAGCACCGCGGCACGATCGCGGATGGAATCCAGCTCTTCCGCAATGCGCGTGATCCGGTCGCCGGTTTCACGCAGATGCATGGAATGGTCCTGATCGAACAGCAGCCGTCCTTCGCGCTGGAGCTGCGCCATGGCCTCTCTCTGGGGCAGGATATAGCGGCGCAGGATCAGGATGGTTCGCCGGAATTCCGCGAGTGTCGTCGCGGGAAGTTTCTCGCGCGAACTCAGAAGCGTTTCCTCGAACTCGTCAGCTTCATCTTTCAGCTGGTCCACCACAGGCTCGATCTTGTCGATCAGGCGCTCTGCAATCGTCACCAGCAATCCACCAGGTACGGGATTCTCGAGCATGCCCGACGCGACTTCCTCGCGCACCTCGTGAACGGCTTTCACCGGATACGAGCGCATCGTGATGACGAGATTCTGTGTCGCCCAGATGCGCAGCGAGATCATGTCCTCGGGTTCGGCCCCGGGGTTGTGGTTGATGCCCCGAAGGTTGAGCAGCAGTCCGTCTTCATAGGAGGCGCAACGCGGCCGCGTTTCGGACTGCAGCAAGGCTGTGATGACGGTCTCGTCCAGATCGCTCGATTCCTCGAGCCATTCCCGTGTCTCTGCGGCAAGCCGGTTGAAGTGCAGCCAGCGCCAGCCAGCCGGCGGGCAGGCGGCCGTCGGCTTGATCTTCTTCCAGTCAACCTTCTCGATCACGCCATCGGCCGGAAAATCGAAGCCGAAGATGAACGCTTCGGCGTTCGGTTCGGCGTGATCGTTGCGTTCGATGGGGGCTACAGGCATGGGGCAATCTTCAAGCAGCTACTGGCCCGCTTCTAGACCGCTTTTCGCAAGGGGCGATAGGGCCTGGTTCTTCCTCACCGCGTGTTCGATGCGATCGCTGGGTTGCCGGTCGGCTCGTGCTTCGTCATTTCCAAATGCACCGATTGAAGGCAGATACGCACCGCATGAGTGAGGATGAACCCAGGCGGCTCGACGTAGAGCTGGTGCAGCGCGGGCTGATGGCGTCGCGGGCGCAGGCGCGCGCAGCGATTGAAGCCGGCAAGGTGCTGGTCGAGGGCGTTGTCGCGGCGAAGCCGGGCCTGCTGGTCACGCCGGCATCGACCATCATTGCCGAACCGGCGCATCCGTGGGTGTCACGTGGCGGGCTCAAGCTGGACCATGCCTTGCAGACATTTGGAATCGACCCGACTGGCCTCGCCTGTCTCGATGTAGGCGCATCGACGGGTGGGTTCACCGACGTGCTGCTGTCGCGCGGCGCCCGGCGCGTTGTTGCGGTCGATAGCGGACGCGATCAGCTTCATCTGAAGCTTCGCGGCGATCCACGGGTCATCTCGCTGGAATCGACCGATGCGCGGGAGCTGACGGCAGCCATGCTGGGCGAGCCGCCGCGCCTCATCGTGGTCGACGCCAGCTTCATCGGCCTCGCCAAGCTTCTGTCTCGGCCGCTTGAACTGGCGGCGGAGGGGGCGTGGCTGGTTGGGTTGTTCAAGCCGCAGTTCGAAGTTGGTCCGGCCCATGTCGGTCGGGGCGGCATCGTCTCGGATCTGGCGGCGGTCGAGCGGGCGGCGACGGAGTTCGCGGGCTGGCTTTCAAGTCAGGGATGGCCTGTCGAGACCTGGACGCCCAGCCCGATCACCGGCGGCGACGGCAATCGCGAACGTCTGTTTTGCGCCCGGAACAATTAGCCGGGTGTTTCGAAAACACGGGCCCGGAATCAGATGAGCCGCGTGCTTGCGCAACGCGGCTCATCCTATCAGGCCCTGGGTTGGGGGGACGGGCCTGCCCTTGGAAGGCGCTGACGGCGCCATTGGCAGTCCTGTCAGCAACCTAATTTCTGACCTCCCAGTCGCCATAGTAGGCGTCGCGGCAGGCTTCTACCGGGCGGCGGATAACCGTGCCGTCCGGGAGGCGGGTAATCTGGGTCGCTTCAGAGCAATCCCGACCCGCGTAATCGTCGTGCCTGCTATATGGGCGGTTTCCGTCTGCGTAAACCCGCTCGCGACGCGGCGATTCGTCCCGGTAGTACGGGTCGTCCCGGTAATCTCCGCCGTACCCGGACGAATAGCCCGGATCGGCGGGATATTCCGAGTACTGGCCGCCATAGGACGGGCCGTCATTATAGCCGTAGCCCGGGGCGTAGGTGCCCGGGGGCGGGGGGAGCGGAGCGCCGCTGCGTGCCGGCGCACAGTTCGTGCTGCTGCCGCCGACGCCTGCGCCGACCATGCCGCCGAGCACTGCGCCAACGGCGGTGCCGTCATGCCGATGGCCGCTCGCCGCGATGTTGCTGCCGGCGATGCCGCCCAGCAGGCCGCCGAGAATGGCGCCGCCAATCTGGTTCGATGCGCGCGCGTCAGAGCAGCTGCGTGCGTAGCCCTGAGCAGCCGCCGGCATCGCCGTGGCCGCGACCGCCGCAATGAGAAGAGCAACCTTGATACGCATGATGGTCCTCCGACCGAACTTGTTCACGGTCGATCCTCGGACTCTGAACCTGAACGGGGGCTGAAGGAATTTTCAGCGAAAGTTCAAGGCGTAACCCGCGCTAGCGCCCAGTCTGGCCGCGATGGCGCAGCATGTGGTCCGCCAGAACGGCTGCGACCATGGCCTCGGCCACTGGCGCGCCGCGAATGCCGACGCAGGGGTCGTGCCGGCCCTTGGTGCGGATATCGGTGTCCTCGCCCTGCTTCGTCACCGTCTTGCGCGGCGTGAGGATGGAAGAGGTAGGCTTCACCGCCATGCGCGCGACAATGGGCTGGCCAGTGGAAATACCGCCGAGCACGCCGCCATTGTTGTTCGACAGAAATTCGACGCCGTTGCCGGAGCGCCGCATCTCGTCGGCGTTTTCCTCGCCCGAGAGTGCAGCCGCATCGAAGCCGGCGCCGATCTCGACGCCCTTCACTGCGTTGATGGTCATCAGCGCCATGGCGATGTCGCTGTCGAGCTTGGAATAGATCGGCGCGCCCCAGCCGGGCGGCACGCCATCAGCGACGACCTCAACAATGGCGCCGCAGGACGAGCCGGCCTTGCGCGTCGCGTCGAGGAACTCTTCCCACTTCGCGGCGGCTTCCTTGTCCGGGCACCAGAACGGGTTCTGTTCGCACTCGTCCCAGTTCCAGTTGTCGTAGTTGATCGCGTGCGGCCCGATCTGCACGACGGCGGCGCGCACACTGATGGCGGGACCGAGCACGAGGCGTGCAACTGCGCCAGCGGCGACACGCGAAGCCGTCTCGCGCGCTGACGAACGCCCGCCGCCGCGATAATCGCGCACGCCGTATTTCTGATCGTAGACATAGTCCGCGTGGCCGGGTCGATAGCTGTCGCGGATCTCGTTGTAATCCTTCGAGCGCTGATCGGTGTTCTCGATCATCAGCGAGATCGGCGTGCCGGTGGTGACCGGGCCGCCCG
>ERZ795061.3679-NODE-3679-length-13217-cov-28.872664_pt1 | contig 13217 bp, 12 predicted proteins | sample MGYA00375145_ERZ795061 | MGnify/ENA primary metagenome ERZ795061 (study PRJEB30190, sample SAMN05720144) | anaerobic digester metagenome | isolation source: active sludge of municipal wastewater-treating anaerobic digesters | place: USA | collected 2014-12-22 ... | reverse complement strand
CGGTCGCCGCTCGGCAGGCATGGGCGATCCTCAGGACGGGAAGTCGCTCCCGGCATCCAGCCGCAATTGCAGCAGAACGTCCAGCGCGACCGAGTCGCCGTCCCGCCCGCCGGCACCGACCTGCATCGGGGCGTCACTCGGGTCGACGTGGATGCCGACCAGCCGGCCGCGCAGGCTGGGCGCCGCGACGAGCACGTACCAGCGGCCGTCCACCCCCACGGCGTTGCGCCGATCACGCCGCACGTACCACCCGTCGAGGTCCGTGCGCAGGTTGCCTTTGCCGCTGTACGGCATCGCCCGCAAGCGGGTGGGCTCGATGCCGGCGGCCCGCATCGCCTGGGCGAAGGCCGCCACCATCGGTGCCGTGGCACGCGCCTCGGCCTGCGCTGCCCGCTCGGCAGCGAGACGGTGGTACTCGGCGTTCTCGCGCGCCTGCTGGCGACGGGCAGCTCTGGCGTCTGACGGCTCGATGTCCGGGCTCACCCGCCGATCATCCCAGCCCCGACGCGCCACCGCCGGGCAGACCCGCACCGCCGAACACCGCGACCGGAAATCAGCGCACCCGCTGACTACTCGAATGCCACCCCGACGACCTGCCAAGGAACCCCCGAAGCACAGCGCTGCGCCTCGTAGCCTTCCTCGCTGATGAAGCCGCCACCAAGGTCCACGGGCTCCCCCGTGCGCAGGCTGTGCTCGCCGGACGGCTGGGTGATCACGACCTCCTGTCCATCCAGCGTCGCGGTCCACCCATCCGGCCAGAGGACGGACACCAGCCGGTCAGCCGACCGCAGCCGGACGCAGCCGCTCTCGTCCAGCACGAGCGTGCCCGGGATCGAGCCGGCCATCGCGCTCTGCCCGGGCCGCCACCTGGACCGCGCGAGCGGCTCCTTCGACGTCGCTTGCGGGCTGGCGGTGGGCCGGTCGGTCGGCGTTCGCGGAGCCGAGTCCCCCGAGCAGGCCCCCGCTGCCATGACGACGATCACTGCGATCGCATTGACCCCGATCGCAGTGCCTTTCGTGCCAAAGAGACCCGCCCTCACGCCACCAGAGTCGCACATGAGGCCTCAGCCCGGCACGACCCAGCCAAGCGCGGTCACGAACCCGATCACGGCGAACACCACGAACAGCACCGCGAGCACCCACGCGACGAACCACGAGGCGTCGAACTTCCCCTCCTCCTCCTCGGCGTCAGGGGCGGGGTGAACCGTCAGCTCGGAGCTCGGCGCGGCCGCAGGCTCCCCGGCCGGGCCGTCGGGGCGAGGACCAACAACGTCGGATGCCGTCCGCGACACCTCCGCGTCGACGTCACCACCCGCTGCGCGGGCCCGCTCGCGCAGCGCCTCGATCCGGCGCGGCATCGGCTCGACCCGAACCGACGCGGGGAGCGACCACCACATGAGCGTGAAGTCGTCACGGGACTGTGCCCGCCAGGCCGACACCGCGGCATCCACCTCGTCCCCCTTGGCGCCGGCCGCGAACCAGATGGCACCGGCCCGCGGCAGGTCCCCCATGGAGGTGTAGACCTCACCGAGCATCGTCAGCACCGCGGGGTCGCGGTCGGCCTCGACGTGGGCGGCGAGCAGGTCGCGGGCCCGCCAGGTGGCACCTGCGTCGATGGCGGCGCGCGCCTGTTCGAGCACCTGCGCGGACGTGCCCTCGGCTGCCTCGGTCCCCTCGCTCTCCATGCTCGCCAGACTAGGCGTTGACCGCCTCGCGGGAGTGCAGGACGTGCTCGGCCACGGCCGCGGCGAGAACTGCCCCGACGAGCAGGACGCTCCCAACAACCGGAAGACGACGTCGTCGTTGTCGTAGGCCGAGGCGTACCACGTGTAGCTCATCCAGGCCCACCAGATCGCGAACCACGCGAGCGTGTACCCGAGCACCGCGTCGAGGTGACCCTCGGTGATGCCGTGGTGCAGCTGGACGACGTTGCTCGCGATGGCCACGACGAAGATGAGGTCGAAGAACAGCTCGAGGGGGGTGGCGGCCCGTCCCGGCTCGTGGGGGTCCCGGACGGAGAAGGGGCGGCGGAACGGGACGGCGACGAAACTCACCCGGAGGATGGGGGGCGGGCGTGACGTACGCCACCCACTCCGTGTCACGGCATCCCCCTTGCTTTAGTTACCGGTCGGTAGCACACTGGTAAGCAAGCGCTCACCTGCACCCCGGAGGGACACCGTCATGGGCCACTACAAGAGCAACCTGCGAGACATCGAGTTCAACCTCTTCGAGGTGCTCGGCCGCGGGGACGTCCTGGGCACCGGCCCCTACGAGGACGTTGACGTCGACACCGCACGCGAGATGCTCAAGGAGGTCGCGCGCCTGGCGGAGAACGAGCTGGCCGAGTCCTTCGAGGACTCCGACCGCCACCCGCCCGTCTACGACCCGAAGACGCAGGCCGTGACGATGCCCGAGTCGTTCGCGAAGTCGTTCAACGCCTACCGCGACAGCGGCTTCTGGAGCATCGACCTCAGCGCCGAGCTCGGCGGCACCGTCGTCCCGCCGAGCGTGCGCTGGGGCGTCAACGAGATGCTGCTCGGCTCGAACCCGGCCGTGGCGATGTTCGCCGCGTCGTACGGCTTCGCCAAGCTGCTGTACGCCCTCGGCAACGACGAGCAGAAGAAGCTCGCCCAGTGGATCGCCGACAAGGGCTGGCACTGCACGATGGTGCTCACCGAGCCGGATGCCGGGTCGGACGTCGGCGCCGGCCGCACCAAGGCGATCGACAACGGCGACGGCACCTGGACCATCTCCGGCGTCAAGCGCTTCATCACCAGCGCCGAGTCCGACATGGTCGACAACGTCATCCACTTCGTGCTCGCCCGCCCCGAGGGCGCCGGCCCCGGCACCAAGGGCCTGTCGCTGTTCGTGCTGAGCAAGTACGAGGTCGACCTCGAGACCGGTGAGCTCGGCGAGCGCAACGGCGTCTACGTCACCAACGTCGAGAAGAAGATGGGCCTGAAGGTCTCCACGACCTGCGAGCTGACCTTCGGCGGCGAGCGCCCGGCCGTGGGCACCCTGCTCGGCGACGTGCACGACGGCATCGCGCAGATGTTCCACGTCATCGAGAACGCCCGGATGATGGTCGGCACCAAGGCCATCGCCACCCTGTCGACCGGCTACCTCAACGCTCTGGACTACGCCAAGCAGCGCGTGCAGGGCGCCGACCTCACGCAGGCCTCGGACAAGACGGCGCCGCGCGTGACCATCACCCACCACCCCGACGTCCGCCGCTCGCTGATGACCCAGAAGGCGTACGCCGAGGGCCTGCGCGCGCTCGTGCTCTTCACGGCCAGCCAGCAGGACATCGTCGACCAGGCCCGCCTGACCACCGGCTCCGAGGAGTTCGAGCGTGGCTCGGCCGCCGACATCGCCAGCCGGGTCAACGACCTGCTCCTGCCGATCGTCAAGGGCCTGGGCTCCGAGCGCGCCTGGGTGCTGCTCGGCACCGAGTCGCTGCAGACCTTCGGCGGGTCCGGGTTCCTCCAGGACTACCCGATCGAGCAGTACGTGCGTGACGCGAAGATCGACACCCTCTACGAGGGCACGACGGCCATCCAGGGCCTGGACTTCTTCTTCCGCAAGATCGTGCGCGACAAGGGCCAGGCGCTGACCTTCCTGTCCGCGCAGATGCAGGAGTTCGCCAAGGACCTCGGCGCCCACGACGGCCGCCTCGACCGCGACCGCGAGCTGCTCGGCCAGGGCCTGGAGGACGTGCAGGGCATCCTCGGGTTCATGGTCGGCGAGCTGATGAAGTCCGACCCGCGCAACGGCGGCGAGATCACGAACATCTACTCGGTCGGCCAGAACACCTCGCGGCTGCTGCTGTCCGCGGGCGACCTCGTCGTCGGGTGGCTGCTGCTGCGCCAGGCCGCGGTGGCCCTGGACGCCCTGGCCGCCGGTGCCACCGGCAAGGACAAGGACTTCTACGAGGGCAAGGTCGCGGCGGCGCAGTTCTACGCCCGGCAGGTGCTGCCCCGCCTGAGCGCCGAGCGGGCGATGGCCGAGGCCACCGACTCGATGCTCATGGACGTTCCCGAGTCGGCCTTCTGAGTCGCCGCCCCATCGGTCGGGGCCTTCGGGCCTCGACCCCTGAACCCGGGGCGGGCGCGCAGCCCCTTTGCGTGTGCCCGCCCCGCGCCACGAGAACCGAACGGCCCACCCCGCGTGCGGGGTGGGCCGTTCGTCGTTGCGGCTCTGGGCGCAGGCTCAGCGGGGGTCGACGTCGGTGCGGTCGATGCGGCTGCCGGTTGCGGGGTCGACGTGGCTCTCACGGGTGGCCGAGTAGCCGGCCGCGGTGCGGCGGGTCGCGAGGAAGGACAGCAGGATCGCCACGACGCCTGCGCCCATGAGGATGTAGCCCAGGGTGTCGTCGCTGACCCCCGGGATGTCGATGTTCAGGGCGAAGGCGAGGATGGCGCCGAGGACGAACAGGACGATGCCGAGTCCGATGTACATGAGTGCTCCTGGGTGGGGGAGAAAGTGCCGGGTTCGGCTGGACCCATCGACGCTACCCGCGGGTAGTGCTTGAAATGTGTCCTAGGTGCACGCCAGTTGCTGAGTCGGGGGTGGTCGGATGCCGTGCGGCAGGTCGAGCGCGACGCGGAAGTTCGGGTGCCGCGCGATAGTTCGGATGCCGCGCAGCACTTCGATCGGCACGCACCAGTTCGGATCGCCGCCGGGAATTACTGCGTGCGCTCCGAGCTCCTGCGTTCTAATCGAAGTGCTGCATTCGAGTCGAAGTGCTGCGTTCAGGTAGAGCTCCCGCGTCCGCCCCGGGGTGCTGCTGCGCCCCGAACGAGCCAGCCCCCTCGGGCTTGGTTCAGCCGAATGCTGTCTCAGGCCCCGGCCCCGCCGTCGGAGCCCAGGCCTGAGTGGCCTGCTCCGTCGAGCGGGTTCGTCAGGCTGTGGTCCAGACCGTCGCCCGGACCACGCCGGGAGATGACGACGGCCATGGCCGCGATGGCCAGCACGACTCCGATGATCAACCACCACATGACGGCCTCCTTCGGCCCGGCCGACTGCGGGTCGGCGTTGCTGCCACGATCCCCCGCCGCTGCAAAGCTGTCCATGGTCGTTTCGGGCCAACCCGCGCCGCCGGTCAGACGAACGAGCCCGGGTTGAGGATGCCGTGCGGGTCGAGCGCCGCCTTGACGCGCCGGTTGAGCGCCATGACGTCCGGGCCGAGCTGCGCCTCGAGCGAGCCGGCCTTGAGGCGCCCCACCCCGTGCTCGCCGGTGATGGTGCCGTCGAGGGCGATGGCCGCGGCCATGATGTCGTCGAAGGCGAGGCGCGCGCGGCGCTCGGCATCCGCGTCACCGGCAGGGTAGACGATGGCCGGGTGCGTGTTGCCGTCCCCGGCGTGCGCCACCATCGGGATCTCGAGGTCGTGCCGGATGGCGATCTCGGCGACGGCCGCGAGCAGTGCCGGGAGCTGCGGCACCGGCACGCCGACGTCCTCGGGCAGCACGTTCCCACGCGCCTCGATCGCGGTGAAGTGCAGCCGCCTGGCCCGGACGAACATCTCGCCCTCGGCCGGGTCATCCGTCGCGAAGACCTCACTGGCCCCGGCGCCCTCGCAGGCGGCGACCGCGGCCGCCACCTCGTCGGCCCGGGCCGCGCTGGGAGCGTCGGACTGGATGAGAAGGAGCGCCCCGGCATCCCGATTCAGGCCCATGGGGGTGTGGTCCTCGACGGCGTTGATGGAGCCGTGGTCCATGAGCTCGACCATCGAGGCGCGGACCGTTCGGCCCAGGGCGATCACCGCGTCGGCTGCGGCGGCGACGCTGGGGAAGGTCGCGACGACGGTCGCCGGCGGCTGCTGCCCGGGCACGAGCCGCAGGATGGCCCTGGTGACGACGCCGAGCGTGCCCTCGGAGCCGACGAAGAGCTTGAGGAGTGACAACCCGGCGACGTCCTTGACGCGTTTGCCGCCGAGGGTGACCGGCGTGCCGTCGGCGAGGACGACGTCGAGGCCGAGCACGTAGTCGGTGGTCACGCCGTACTTCACGCAGCACAGCCCGCCCGCGTTGGTGGCGATGTTGCCACCGATCGAGCACATCTCGAACGAGCTCGGGTCGGGCGGGTACCAGAGGCCGTGCTCGGCGGCGGCGCGCTTGACCTCGACGTTCAGGGCGCCGGGCTCGACGACGGCGACCCGGGCGTCGACGTCGATCTCGACCGCGCGCATCCGCTCGGTCGACAGCACGATGCCGCCGTCGACCGCCAGTGCCCCGCCGGAGAGGCCCGACCCGGCGCCCCGGGGGACGACGGGGATGCCGTGCCGCGTCGCCCAGCGCATCGTCGTCACGACGTGGCCGGCGTTCTCGGCGCGCACGACGGCCGCGGGGTGACCGGCGCGGGCGTCGTGCGTCCAGTCGAAGCGGTACTTCTCGGCGGCATCCGGATCGGTGACGACGACCCCGCTTGGCAGGGAGGCGACCAACTCGGCGACGGCGCGCTCCACGGCATCCCTGGCATCCATGGCCCCACCTTCGCAGACTCGGCCGAGCGACCGGTGCTGCTCGACCGACCCGCCGACCTGGCTCAGCCGACGCACTCAACCGGCTCAGGTGGCGAACCGGGCTGGCTCAGGTGGCGAGCCGACCCGAAGGGGGTACGTCCACGAACCGTTTCACCCGTCAAGGAATCCCTTGCGCACGGCAACGACCCCCACAGGCACCCCCACGACCCTCCACAGCCCGGGCTCTCCCCACCCGAACGCATGAACCGTCGCCGCCCCAGCGGCCCTGAGAGGCTGGGTCAGAGGCGACGGTCGCCGAGCACCGGGAATGCCTCGCGGTACTCCGTCGTCGCAGCGAGGTCGACGTCCACCGAGAGCACGCACTCCACCGCGGGCCGGCCAGCACCGCCCGACCCGCGCTCGTCACCGCCAGCCTCGGCGAGCACCGCGCCCGTGGCCGACACGACCTGGCTGTGCCCACCCATCTCGTACCCGCCGTGCGACCCCGCCGTGTTGCACTGCACGACCACGGCCTGGTTCTCCACGGCCCGCGCCCTGCCGAGCAGCGTCCAGTGCGCCACGCGGGCCGCGGGCCACGCCGCCGGGATGACGAACAGCTCGGCGCCCGCGGCCACCTGTCGCCGGTAGAGCTCGGGAAAGCGCAGGTCGTAACAGGTCGACAGCCCCGCGGTCACCGAGCCGCCGTCGCGCAGGGGGATGCCGGTCACGACGACCTCATCGCCGGCCTCCATGAGCTTGGGTTCGCCAGAACCGAACCCGAAGCGGTGGATCTTCCGGTAGCTCGCGATCACCTGGCCGTCAGCAGCGAACAGCAGTGACGTGTTCGCCAGGTCGTTCCCGTCCACCCCCGCCTCGGGCAGCCGCTCGACGAACGAGCCGGCGTGCAGCACGACCCCCGCCGTGCGCGCGGCATCCGCCATCGCCCGGGCCCACGGGCCGTCGAGCGGCTGGGCGGCGCCTGGCCAGCGGCTGTAGTCGAAGCCCGTCGCACCCCACAGCTCGGGCAGCACGACGAGGTCGTGCCCGGCCTGGGCTGCAACGAGCCCGGCCACCCGCTCGACCCGCTGCTCGAAGGACTCCTCGTCGCCGTAGGCGAGCTGAACGACCGCGATCCGCATCCCCCCATCCTGCCAGCGCAGACTCAGCGCTCGGTCTCCCCACGCAGCTGCGCCAGGTGCTCGTTGTACGCCCGCAACTGCGCGTCACCGTCGCGATCGGCCTGGCGGTCCAGGCGCCGCGACTCGGCCTCGTCCCGCCGGAACCACTGCACGGCCACGATCACCGCGAGCACCAGGGTCGGGGCCTCGCCGACCCCCCAGGCGATCTCACCGGCGCGCTGCTGGTCGGCCAGGGGATCCGGACCCCACGGCAGGTTCAGCTGGGTGAAGAAGTCGGGGGCCAGCAAGGTGTCGCTGCCGGTCAGCGCCACCCCGAAGAAGGCGTGGAAGGAGATCGTCGCGAAGAGGATGACGAGCAGCATGAGCGGGTTCCAGCGCGGGACCCCGGGGTCGATGCCGATGAGCACCCAGGTGAACAGGTACCCGGTGAGCAGGAAGTGGGCGATCATCAGCAGGTGCCCGGTGTGGGTGGTCAACGAGAGCTCGAACAGCCCGGTCCAGTAGAAGGCGGCCAGGCTGAAGAAGAAGAAGCACGCCGCGACCACGGGGTTCGCCAGCACCTTCATCGCCCGGGAGTGCACCACCTGGAGCAGCACCTCACGCGGCCCCCACGTCTTGTCGGGGCGAGCCTTGAGGGTGCGCAGCGCCAGGGTCACCGGCGCACCGGGCACGAGCAGCAGCGGCACGATCATCGCGACGGCCATGTGCATCACCATGTGCACGCTGAACAACACCCTCCCCCAGATACCGGGCGCCCCACACGTGGCCCACACGAACAGCGCCCACCCGAGCACCCAGCACACCGTGCGCAGCACCGGCCAGGCGTCGCCGCGCCGCCGCAACCGCACGACCCCCGCCAGGTAGAGCCCGACGGCCAGGACCGCGACGGCGAGGAACAGCCAGTCGATCCGCCACGCGGTGAACCAGTCACCCGACGACATCGGCCCCGGGTCCGGGTACCCGGTCAGCTCGAGGATGCGGCTCGGAGCAGGCGGGGCGTCGGGCACCGGCGGGATGCTGCGCGCGAGCACCGCGGCGAGCCCGGTGGCGGCGCCCATGACGGCGATCTCGACGACGGCGAGCCGGGCGAACGCGCTGCCGTCACCGGGGTTGGCCGTCAGCCGGGTCGCGATCGTGCGCCGGTGCAACCAGCCCAGCACGCCGAGCGCGATGATCGCCACGGTCTTCATCGCGACCACCGCGCCGTAGGACGTGGTGATGGCATCGAACGACCCGAGCCGGATCCACGCCTGTTGGATGCCGGTCACGGTCACCGCGGCGAAACACCAGGCCGCGACCGTCGAGTAGCGCGACACCGTGGGGCCGAGGTCTGACCCGAGGCCGCGGCGCATGACGATGAGACCGATCAACCCCCCGGTCCACACCACGACGCCGAGGAGGTGGATCGCCAACGCGTTCACGGCATCCTCATGGCTCGCCGATCCGGCGGCGTGACCCGTCAGCGCGAGGATGACGACGGCGAACAGGGTGAACACCGCGAGCCAGGCCATCGGAGCACGGCGGGTGGCCAGCCGGGCACACGCCGCGACGACCACGGCCACGAGGGCGCTGATGAGCAGGACCCGGGTGGTCTCGAGGGTCCAGACGAACGAGACGAGCTGGTCGAGCAGCTCGGGGCTGGTCAGGGGCGTGCCGGCGAGGTCGGCGAACGCGAGCACGACCTCGAGCAGCGCGGCGATCGCCCAGATCGTGGCCGCGCCGGCGGCGTACCGGGTGGCGGTGACCCGGCGGCTCGTGCGCGACCGCTCGGGCATGAGGAAGGCCGCCAACCCGAGCAGCCCGACGGTTGCGCTGGCCGCGAGGGTGCTGATCGTCGAGACCACCGGCACCCCCCAGCGCACGAGCGGGCCGGGGTCGCCGAGGTCGAGCGGCGCCACGGCGCCGGTGATCAGCGCGGCCACGACCACGGCCCCCAGACCGGCTGCGACGGCGAGCCCGAGAGCCCCGTACGGCCCTGCCGGGCCGTGCTGAGCCGCCGACGAGCGGGTGTCGATCGCGGTGTCCTCTCGGGTGGGCATGGGCACCAGCGTAGGTACTGTGGCCGGATGACCCTGCACCCACCGGCGCCCAGCGACCTCGGCGAGCTCGTCGACGCCTACGCCCAGACGGTGCGCAACGTCATCGACGTCGGTAGAACGACCCGCCCCGGCGACGAGTCGCTGCCCACCGACTGCCCCGGCTGGAGCGTGCTCGACCAGTTCGCCCACATCGCGAGCACCGAGGCGATGGCGGCGGGCGAACCCCTGCCGGAGGTCGACGTCAGCCGGCACGGCCACGTGCGGCACGCCTTCGGCGAGCGCATCGAGCGCTATCTCGAGTCACGGCGCGGGCGCAGCCTCGAAGAGGTGCTCGACGAGCTCGAGGAGCGGCGTGACGAGCGCCTGGCGCTCTACCGGTCTGGCACCGCCTGGGCGCAGACCCCCGTGGCCGGCCCGTTCGGCCCCACGACGCTCGGGGCGCTGCTCGGCATCCGCGTCTTCGACATCTGGATGCACGAACAGGACATCCGCGAGGCGCTCGGGCGGCCGGGCGGGCTGGAGTCGGGGGCTGCGTCGCACACCGTGGCGCAGCTGTTCGCGGCCCTGCCCCGCATCGTCGCGAAGACGGCTGCCATCGAGCCGGGGAACGCGGTCGTGCTCGACCTCACCGGCCCGACGACCGGGCGCGCCGGGGTTCGCGTCGAGGAACAGGACGGCCGCGCCGTCGGTGTCCCCCTGTTCACCGGCGGCGCCGAGGACCACGGGGATGCCGTGACGACGTCACTGACGATGTCGACCCAGGTCGCGACCCGCCTCGCCGGCGGCCGGCGCAGGCCTCAGGATGCGCATGTCGTGGTCCACGGTGACGACGCCGTCGCGCAGCGCGTCCTGGCCGCCCTGACGATCACCCCCTGAGGGCCGGGACCATGGCGACCTTCACGACCTCGAACCGCTCGGTGGCAGACGTCACCGCGGACGTCAACGACGTGTGGGAGGTGCTCACCGACCCCGACCTGCTCGCACAGCTCACCCCGTTCCTGCACTCGGTCACCGAGCACGGCGAGCACTGGGTGTGGCAGCTGACCAAGGTGCCCGTGCTCGGCACGAGCTTCTCGTTCACCTTCCGTGAGCTCATGGCCTTCGACGAGCCCCACCGCATCAACTTCACCCACGACCCGGCCCCGGGTGCCGCCGAGACGGCGGGTGTCGTCGGCTACTACGCACTGACCCCGCACCCCAGGGGCACCCACCTCGAGACGTCGATGACCATCACCGTCGACCTGCCCTTCCCCGGGCTCGTGCGCCCGGGGGTGACCGCGGCGATGCGCGGAGTCATCGCGATCATGGGTCAGCGCTTCGGCCACAACCTGCTCGCCCACCTCGGCGCGACGAACGCCTGACCCAGCTCCCCGGCATCCGAAAACACGTGCACCACGCGGGAATGCGGCACGACCGCGCATAGTTGTTTGACTCATGCAACTATCCACGGAGGGTGATCGGATGCCGTTCACGTCACCGCGGTCCTCGCCCACGGCCATCCTGGGCGACGACCTCATCACGGTGGTGAAGCTGCTGCACCTCGTTCGCCAGCACGCACCACGACAGCACCCGCAGGTCGACCCGATGGCCTACCCGCTGTTGTTCAACCTCGTCGCCGCGCCGAAGCGGGTGTCGGCCCTCGCAGAGGCGATCCACTCGGACGTCTCGACCGTGAGCCGCCAGGTCAGCACCCTGGTCGACCTCGGTTTCATCGACCGTGGGCCCGACCCGGACGACCGCCGCGCCCAGGCCCTCACCCTCACCGACGAGGGCCGCGCCCTGCTCCTCGCCATCCGCGACGACCGCGACCGCTGGATGCAGGGCCTGCTCGCCGACTGGGACCCCGACGACGTCGCCCAGTTCTCGACCCACCTGCGCCACTTCGCCAAGGACCTCGAACACTCCCTGACCGCCCTCACCTCAAGGACCACGTCATGAGCACCTCCTCCCCCGCCGCTGACGCGGCGTCCGCCACGGCGGTCGATGCCCCGGCCGGGCCGCTGAGCCACCGGCAGATCGTCACCATCCTCATCGGCCTGATGATGGGCATGTTCCTCGCCGCGCTCGACCAGACCATCGTCGCCACGGCCATCCGGACCATCGCCGACGACCTCCAGGGCCTGAACCACCAGGCCTGGGCGACCACCGCCTACCTCATCACCTCGACGATCGTCACGCCGCTCTACGGCAAGCTCGGCGACATCTACGGCCGCAAGAAGCTGTTCATCATCGCCATCTCGCTGTTCATCCTCGGGTCCGTGCTGTGCACGTTCGCCACCTCGATGGGCTCGCTCGCGTTCTACCGCGCGGTGCAGGGTCTGGGCGCCGGCGGCCTGTTCTCGCTGGCGCTGGCGATCATCGGCGACATCGTTCCCCCGCGCGAGCGCGCCAAGTACCAGGGCTACTTCCTCGCCGTGTTCGGCACCGCATCCGTGCTCGGCCCGGTCATCGGCGGGTTCTTCGCCGGCCAGAGCAGCATCCTGGCCATCGACGGCTGGCGCTGGGTCTTCCTCGTCAACGTGCCGATCGGCTTCGCGGCCCTCGCCGTCGTGACCAAGACGCTGCACCTGCGCCACACCCGCCTGGACCACCGCATCGACTGGGCCGGGGCCGCGCTGCTCTCGCTCTCGCTCGTGCCGCTGCTGCTGGTCGCCGAGCAGGGCCGCGAGTGGGGCTGGGGCTCCACGAACGCGATCATCTGCTACGTCATCGGTGTCGTCGCCGCCATCGGCTTCTTCTGGCAGGAGCACCGCATGGGTGAGGAGGCGATCCTGCCTCTCGCGATGTTCCGCAACAAGACCGTCGGGGTGTCCTCGATCGCCTCGGTGCTCATCGGTGTCGCGATGTTCGGTGGCCTGGCCGCCCTGCCGCTCTACCTGCAGATCGTCAAGGGTGCGACGCCCACCGAGGCCGGGCTGCTGCTGCTGCCGATGACCCTCGGCATCATGATCGGCTCGATCCTGTCCGGCCAGATCATCTCGCGCACCGGCCGCTACCGGGTCTTCCCCATCGTCGGCTCTGCCCTGCTGACGATCTCGCTGTTCATCTTCCACTACGTCGCCTACGACACCCCGCTGTGGCAGACGATGATCGTCATGACCATGTTCGGCGTGGGGCTGGGCTTCAACTTCCAGCCGCTCACCCTGGCCGTGCAGAACGCCGTGCCGCCGCAGCAGATCGGGGTCGCCACCTCGACGGCCACGTTCACCCGCCAGATCGGTGGCACGCTCGGCACCGCCGTGTTCCTGTCGATCCTGTTCTCGACCGCGTCGGAGAAGATCACGACCGCGCTGGCCGCAGCAGTGCCGACGCAGGAGTTCCAGGCCGCACTGGCCGACCCGGCCAATGCTGCGGTCGCCGAGCAGTTCGCGGCGGCACAGTCCGGCGGTGGTGCGGCGACGAGCGTGCTGTCCGACAGCTCGTTCCTCACCGGCCTCGACGAGCGCCTGGCCAAGCCGTTCCTCATCGGCTTCTCCGAGGCGATGGACCTGGTCTTCCTCACCGGGTCGGCCGTGATGGTGATCGGCTTCCTCGTCATGCTGATGCTGCCCAACGTCGAGCTGCGCAAGAGCGCGG
>ERZ795061.3677-NODE-3677-length-13218-cov-7.094963_pt1 | contig 13218 bp, 4 predicted proteins | sample MGYA00375145_ERZ795061 | MGnify/ENA primary metagenome ERZ795061 (study PRJEB30190, sample SAMN05720144) | anaerobic digester metagenome | isolation source: active sludge of municipal wastewater-treating anaerobic digesters | place: USA | collected 2014-12-22 ... | reverse complement strand
TTCCGATCTCCGAGACGCAGCGCCAGAACTTCGTGAACGCGCTGCAGGGGCGCGTGGCCGGCGTCGAGGTCACCTCGTCGTCCGGCGTCCCGGGCGCCTCGTCGTCGATCACCATTCGTGGCGTCTCGTCGATTTCGTCGAGCAACCAGCCGCTGATGATCGTCGACGGCCTCCCGCTCGACAACAAGACACTCAATACCGGCGTCCTGGCTTCCGACGCCCCGGGGTCGCTCACCGCCTTCAGCAATCGCGGCGTCGACTTCACCAACCGTGCGGCCGACATCAACCCGGACGACATCGAGTCGCTCACGGTCCTCAAGGGCCCCGAGGCCTCGGCGCTCTACGGGATCGACGCGGCCAACGGCGCGATCGTCATCACCACCAAGCGCGGGCGTGCCGGCACCGGCGGCTTCGAGTATTCGTCGTCGATCAAGATGGAGAGCACGCGCAACACGCCCGAGCTGCAACGCACGTATGGCCTCACGTCGAACGCCCTCTTCTCGTACTTCGGTGCGCCGTACGCCGCCGGCACCACGTTCTACGACAACATCGACGGCTTCTTCCGAACGGCGCTCACGCAACGGCACAACCTCGCCTTCTCGGGCGCGGCCCCGGAGAACCGGATCAACTACCGCGTGGCGATGTCGGCCGACAAGCAGGAAGGGGTGGTCCCCAACTCCGACTACTCGCGCATCAACCTCACCGGCGCCTCGCAGTCGCAGGTGAACCGCTGGCTGCGCGCCGACCTGTCGATGCAGTACGCCCTGGCCAACAACAACCAGGCGTACAAGGGCGACAACGGCCCGCTCATCGGCCTGCTGCTCTGGCCGCAGACCGACAACGCCAAGGATTGGCTGACGCCATCGGGCAACCGCCGCCGCCTGACGACGGCCGCGGCCTCGGGTGAGGCGGACAACCCGTACTTCAACGTCGGGAAGAACCGGATCAACTCGAAGAACTCGCGCCTCGTGACCAACCTCGGCCTCATCGCCACCCCGTTCTCGTGGGTGAACGTGAAGTCGAACATCGGGATGGACAGCTACACCAACGAGAACTCCATCCTGCGGCACCCCGAGAGCGTGTACGGCAACACGTACAACGGCGTGCTCGACGAGGCCAACGACATCACGCGCAACCTCACCGCGCAGACGCTGGTGAACTTCGAGCGCTACGACATCACGAGCGACCTCTCGATCAACGGGCTGGTCGGCAACCAGGTGTCGGACTTCAAGTCGACGACGGCGGCGCTCAAGGGGCAGGACTTCCTCGACCCCAACTTCGTGTCGATCAACAACACGAACCTGCGCACCAACCGCACGACGCTCCTGCAGCGCCGCCTGGTCTCGCTCTTCTCCAGCGCGACGCTGAACTACAAGGACTACCTGTACCTCACCGGGACGCTGCGCAACGACTGGACGTCGACGATTCCGCAGGAGCGGAACTCGTTCATGTACCCGTCGATCTCGGGCTCCTTCGTCTTCACCGACGCCTTCCCGTCGCTCAAGCAGTACCTCACGGGGCGGCTGCGCGGCGGCTACGCCGAAGTGGGCAAGGACGCGCGCCCGTACGCCTTCCGCCCGTCGCTGGAGTACAAGACGACGTCGTACGGCGGCTATGGCTACGGCTTCACGGGCCCCAACCTCGGGCTCAAGCCCGAGTTTGCGCGTTCGTACGAATTCGGCGCCGAGCTGGGTTTCTTCAAGGACCGACTCGGTGTCGACGTGACGTGGTACCGCAAGCAGACGAAGGACCAGATCGTCAACGACATCCGCGGGTCGTACGCGACGGGCTTCATCCTGTTCAACCTGAACGGGGCCGTCACGCGCAACGAGGGGTGGGAAGTGACGATGCGCGGGACGCCGGTGGAGACGCGCATGATCGCGTGGGACGTGCAGGCCAACTTCGAGCGCGCCCGAGGCAAGGTGCTGGCGCTGCCGAATGCGCTCCCCGAGTCGTACGTCTCCGACACGTGGCTCTTCGGCAACGTGCGCAACGGGACGGCGCCGGGACTCTCGACGCGCTCCCTGACGGGGCTCTTCTACCTGCGCAACAACAAGGGCGACATCCTCATCGACCCGACGACGGGGCTGCCGCTGCGCTCGACGATCTTCATCGACGGCGGCTACGATCGCCAGCCCGACTACACGATCGGCCTCACCAACACGTTCCGGCATCGTCGCTGGACGCTCAACTTCCTGGTCGACATCCGGAAGGGCGGTGACGTCCTCAACGCGACGGAGCAGTTCCTCACGGCACGTGGGCTCAGCAAGCGCACGCTCGACCGCGAGAAGCCGCGCGTGATTGCCGGCGTGTTGCGCGACGGCAAGGAGAACAGCGCCACGCCGACACCCAACAACATCGTGGTCATTCCGGCGGTGCAGACACAGTACTACACCAGCATCAGCGAAGAGCTGTTCATCGAGAAGGACATCAACTGGCTGCGCATGCGCGACATCACGCTGCGCTACCAGCTGCCGCGGGGCTTCCTGCGCACGCGGGACGCCAGCGTCTTCGTCACGGGGACGGACCTCTTCCTCATCACCAACTACTCGGGGCTCGACCCCATCGTGAACGGCAACACGGCGGCCGTGGGCGGATCGGGGGCATCCGGGATCGACTACGGCAACTTCCCCATGCCGCGTGGCTTCACCTTCGGCTTCAAGGTGGGGTTCTGACCATGACGCGCACACTCATGAATCGCACACGCATCGGCGCGCTCGCCGCCCTGTTGGTGCTGTCGAGCGGCTGCAAGGACTTCCTCGACGTCAACGAAAACCCCAACGCCCCGCAGGTGGTCTCGGCGAACCTGTACCTCTCGCCGATGCTGCACTGGATGACGACGTCGCCCCAGCTCGACGGGCGCTTCGTCGGGCGCTACACGCAGCAATGGTCGCTCTCGAGCGGCGTCACGGTGCTCTCCACCTGGGACCGCATGGGCTACGACCCGGCCAGCGACAACGGCGCGCAGCAGTGGCGTGACGTGTACTGGACGCTGGGGCAGAACCTGATCGACATGATGAACAAGGCCGAGGCGGAACAGCGCTGGGACCTGCTGGGCGTGGGCTACGTGCTCAAGGCCTGGGGGTGGCAGGTGACGACCGACCTGCACGGCGAGATCATCATCAAGGAAGCGATCGACCAGTCGAAGTTCAGCTTCAACTACGACTCGCAGGAGTTCGCCTACCAGGAGATCCAGCGCCTGCTCACCAAGGCGATCGAGCTGCTGCAGAAGAACGACGGCGCGGTCGACGCAGCGTACCTCGGGCGCACGGACAAGATCTACAACGGCGACCGCACCAAGTGGCTCAAGCTGGCGTACGGCATGCTGGCGATGAACCTCAATCACTATTCCAACAAGGCGGCCTACAAGCCGGCCGAGGTGATTGCCGCGGTCAACAAGTCGCTGGCGAGCAATGCCGACGATCCGCTCCTGACGTACCCCGGGACGCAGAACGACGACATCAACTTCTGGGGGCGCACGCGCGGCAACATCCAGACGAACACGACCGGCTACCGCCAGACGCAGTTCGTCGTGAACCTGATGAACGGGACGTACACCGGCGGCGTGGTCGATCCGCGCATGAGCCGCATGCTGGCGCCGGCGCCCGACGGGGTGTATCGCGGCCTCGACATCAACGTCGTGGGCTTCGGCGCGCTCGCCGCCGCGCAGCAGCCGATGAACTTCCACGGCTACGTCGGCACCGGCGGGCTGCAGCAGAAGGGGCGCTACATCTTCGACGACAAGGCCAAGCTGGCGGTGATGACGTACTCGCAGCTGCAGTTCATCAAGGCCGAAGCCGCCTACAGGATGGGCGACAAGGCGACCGCCCTGGCAGCGTACCGCGAAGGCGTGTCGTCGCACATCGACTGGGTCAACGCCCGCAACAACGACAACGGACAGACCCCGACGCAGATCACGCCTGCCGAGAAGGCGGCCTACCTGGCGGCGCCGAGCATCATCCCGACGTCAGCGGCGGGGCTCACGCTCACCCAGATCATGACGCAGAAGTACATCGCGTTGTGGGGGTGGGGGCATAACGAGTTGTGGATGGACATGCGCCGCTACAACTACACCGACATCGATCCGGCCAGCGGGCAGCAGGTGTACCCGGGCTTCGCCGCGCCGACCAACCTGTATCCGGACAACGGCGGCAAGATCGCCCAGCGCATCCGCCCGCGGTACAACTCGGAGTATGTGTGGAACCGTGCCGGGCTCGAGGCCATTGGCGGGCTGGCGCTGGACTTCCACACGAAGCCGCTCTGGATCACTCAACCATAAATCGCCATGAACCGATATCGAGCGTTAGTGGCGCTGCTGTGCGCAGTGGTCCTCGCCTCCTGTGACAAGAATGCCGTCCAGGAGATCACCGGACCGCTCCCCACGTCGCGCATCAAGTTCTTCCACTTCGGGGTGAACGCCCCGGGGGTGAACTTCTACGCCAACACCACCAAGATGACGGCCACCACTTCGGCGACGGGCGTGGAGTCGACGACCGGCGTGGTGTACGGTGGCGTGGGATCCGGGGGCCTGTACTCTGCCATCGCCCCGGGCCCGTACACGTTGAGCGGGAAGATCGCCGCCACGGTCGACAAGGACCTGGCGATCGCCAGCGTCAATGCGACCATCGCCGACGGGAAGGCATACTCGCTGTACCTGAGTGGCTTCTACAACACCACGACCAAGACGGTCGAGGGGTTCGTCGTCGAGGACAACTTCCCGGCGACCATCGACTTCTCGCAGGCTACGGTGCGGTTCGTCAACGCCATCTCCAATGCGAACCCGATGACGCTGTACGCCAAGAACACGCTGACCGGTACCGAAGTGCCGGTGGGCGCGGCCGTGGCGTACAAGGCGGGAGGAGCGTTCGTCACCCTGCCGAACGGAACGTACGACCTGAACGCTCGCTACACCGGCGGGACGGCGAACGTCATCACGCGCACCGCGGTCTCGTTCTCCGCGGGGCGAGTGTACACGATCGGCGCGCGTGGCGACATCACCATCACGTCGACCACGGCGACCAACCGACCGTTCCTGGACAACACCACGAACCGCTGATCGTTGGCGCGTGAGGTACGAACAACAAGAACCCCGGCTGATGAGGCCGGGGTTCTTGTCGTTCATGCCGGGTGGGTCCTTGGAAAGCGTGACACGGGGGTTCACGGAGGAGAACAGGGGGTGTTGTGGTTCCCTCCGTGCCCTCCGTGAAACCCCCGTGAACCTCCGTGTCCGGCTTCTGCTGTTCCTGCGCCGCCGAGAACTGCGCCTAACGCCGATACCCCGGCCCACGCACCACGACCCCCGGCTTGGCCCCCGTGTGCTGCCCGTTGCGCAGCACCGCCACGCCGTTCACGAACATGTCACGCACCCCCGTCGAGAGCTGGTGCGGCTTCTCGAAGGTGGCGTTGTCGATGATGGTGTTGGGGTCGAAGACGATGACGTCGGCCTTGAGCCCCGCCTTGAGCACGCCACGGTCGGTGATGTTGAGGCGCGTGGCCACGGCCGACGACGCCTTGCGCACCGCATCCTCGAGCGGGATCACCTTCTGCTCGCGCACGTAGCGCCCGAAGAGGCGCGGGAAGTTGCCGTAGGTGCGCGGGTGGGTCATCCCCTGCGCGGTGGCCGGGTCCTCGGAGCCGGCGTCGGTCCCGAACTTCATCCACGGCTGCTTGAGCTGCAGGCGGATGTTCTCCTCGCTCATGAGGAAGAGGATCTCGCCCAGCCCTGCCTTCTCCGCGACGTTGAGGTCGATCATCGCCTCCGCCCAGTCCTTGCCTAACGCCGAGGCGATCTCGTTCAGTCGCTTCCCCTCGAACTTCTTGAGCTCGGGCCTGGTGAAGCCGACGACCATCACGTTTTCGGGGCCGGCGATCTCGCACAGGTTCTCGTAGCCCGCGTCCCGGGCGTGCAGCTCGGCGACGATGGTGGCGCGCAGCGAGGCATTGCCGAGGTTCTCGAGCAGGCGCCCGCCGGCGGCGTACTTGGGCGGGATGCAGGCAGCGAAGGAGTTCCCCCCCGCCGGATAGAGGTACATGTCGGCCTGCACGTCCTGGCCGGCGGCGCGCGCCGAGTCGATCTTGGCGATCGCCAGGGGCATCTTGGGCCAGTTGCGCGGGCCGCTCGCCTTGAGGTGGTAGATCTCAACCGGGACCCCTCCCTCGCGCCCGATGCGCAGTGCCTCGTCGATCGCCTCGAGGAACTTGTCCCCCTCGCTGCGCATGTGCGTGATGTAGACGCCGCCGTAGGGGGCCATCGCCTTGGACGCCTCGATGAGCTCCTCGGTGCTGGCGTAGGTGTTGGGCGGGTAGATCAGGGCGCTGGCGATGCCGAAGGCGCCGTCTTCCATCGAGCGGGCTACCATCGCCTTCATGCTGTCGCGCTCGACCGCGGTGAGCGGCCCCGCCTCGGTCCCCTTGGCGTACACGCGTACCGTGCCATCGCCCAGGAACGACCCGACGTTCTGCGACGCGCCACGCCCCACCATGTATTCCAGCCACTTGGCGAAGCCGTGCGGCCCCACGAACTGCGACAGGACCCGACGAACCGCCGTATCCCCCTCGGCGGCCAGCAGCTTGTCGTTCATGGGACCTAACGACGATCCCTCGCCGTGGATGGCGGTGGTGATCCCCTGCGTCACCATCGAGATCGCCTTGCCATCGCCCAGCATGTAGTGCCCGATGGAATGCGCCTGGATGTCGATGAAGCCCGGAGACACGACGTGTCCCGTGGCGTCGACACGTTGGCCCGCGCGGGCGGTGCGGAACGCACCGCGTGGAGCGATGGCGGCGATGCGGTCACCGCGGAGGGCGACGTCGCCGTAGAACCAGGCGGAGCCGGTTCCATCGATGACTCGGCCGTTCTCGATGACGACGTCGTAAGCGGCGCCCGAGGCGCTGGGTGCGCTCTCCACGCTGGCGCGCGGGGCGCAGGCGGAGGAGGCGACCAGGGCCAGGGCGGTGGAAGCGAGGCGAAGGGTGCGCATGGTGCGGACGAGGGTGGGGAGGGAGGTGGCGAGAATGTACGCGCGGAGTTGGAGGGCGCGAGGGCGCCCCCGGTCGACACCGGGTCGGCGACCGTACGTGCGACCGTATGTGCGGCGGCGGCGGCTAGAACACCAGCTTGAACCAGTGCGACAGCGCCCGCTTCATCGCCCCCTGCCGCGGCAGGTGCGCTTCGATCTCCCGCGGGTCGTCGATCCAGATGCTTTGCCCCACCAGCGTGAGGAAGTCGAGGTACGCGATCACGCTGGGCCAGCGCGAGATGAGGAGCGCGTCCTCGCCGTCGAGCGTGAGGCTGCGGTCGTTCTGGTTGGCGGAGCCGACGAAGGTGAAGAAGACGACACGTTCCTTGTCCGGCAGCGCCAGCTCGTCGTACCATCGTTGCAGCGCCTCACCGCCGATGTCGCCCTGGGCCTGGGCTTCTGCCGCGAGGGCGCTGACGGCGGCCGGGCGTCGTTGCACCTGCGCCTGCCGCAGCCGGGCAAACTCGGTCATCATGGCGGCCCACTCCGGGCGCGACATGAAGCGCCACGCCTCGCGCGAGGCGAAGAAGTTGGCCTTGAGGTGCAAGAGCGAGTAGCCGTTCGACTCGAAGTCGTTCGTGCTGTCGCGCGCCGGCGCGGCAATGCTCAGCGTGGTGGCAATGCGTTCGAGCTCGGGGTAGACCTCGGGAGCAAAGCCGAACAGCTCGCGCAACCATGGGTTGGCCGCCATCGTCTCCTTCACCGCCTTGGCCTTGCCGGCGATGTCGGTCACGCGCACGGTGGACGAGAAGAGGCCGACCTTGAGCATCCCCCCCTGGGCGGCGATTTCCGGGGCGAGGGCATTCGCGGCGCTCGACAGGCGCCAGAGCATCTCGCGCGAACGCACCATCGAGCCGAAGGCGCGGGCGGGGGCGCTGGCGAGCGCGGGGGCGATGACCAGGACGCGCACGCCACGCAGCGCACACCCCAGCAGCGCCGAGCCCCAGAAGGTCCCGTTCCAGAGCGAGTCGGGGATCTTGATGACCGACCCCGCGGGCATGAGCGTGTAGAGCACCGCCTTCGCCACGTTGACGTGCTTGGCGTCGAAGCCCGTGCCGTTATGCAGCTGCATGGCGCGCAGCGAACGCGGGTTGCTGCTGGCGGACTGCGCGACGCGCGCGTCGTAGTCGGGGGCGCGCGGCCTGGGTTGCAGCACCGCCGTGATGCGGCCGTTCGAGATCCCCTGCTTGAGCAGGATCTCGCGCGCCGCCGCCTTGAGGCCCATCACCGCGGGGCCGCGCACGAGGAGCGAGCGATCCTCCCATGACAGGTTGGCGTAGTGCTCCCCCACGCCGGCGCCGGTGAAGATCGCCTCGCCCCGGTAGGGATCCTCCTCCGAAATGTCGTAGAAGACGATCTTCCGGTGGTCGCGCATCCACGCATCGGGCATCGGGAAGTACGACGCCACGCGCCAGCTCCAGTAGCTCGGGTCGGCCGAGTTGGTGACGTTGACGTGGACCTTCACCAGGTTGCGCAGCCACCCCTCCCCGTACTGCCGGCGTTGCACCGTGAGCAGTGCCGAGGCGTCGATGGCGGCCCGCAGCGAGTCCTGCGCCAGCCGCAACGAGTCTTCCCACGCCTCAAAACGCCTCGGCAGGTGCACGTCGTGCCGGGTGGGATCCTCCAGCAGGTCCATCCACAACCGCGCACGGTTCACGTCGTAGAACCATTCGTCGATGAGGATCATGTAGACCGGGAAGCGCCCCGTGCTGTCGTACGCCTTCACGCGCGCCGTGAGCGCCGCGAAGTACGAGCGCAGCACGTGCGCGTAGCTCATCTGGTCGGGATCGCCCTTCGCATCGAAGCCGCGGAAGTCATGCGTGAGCAGGACGTGATAGTCCTTCGCCTCGCGGATGGTACGGTTGAGATGCCACTGGAACTCCTCGTTGATGATGTACGAGGCGGAGTTCCCTTCGGTGAACTGCTCGCTGCTGGCCTCGGCCACGAGGGCGTCGAGCTCGGCCTGGCTGTCGTACTGCCCGGGGAGGAGCGCCAGCTGCAACGGCAACCAGACGAACCGCGACTCGCGCCAGTCGCGCCGCGCGGCCTGTCGCACCAGTTCGGCCAGCTCCAGGTATTCGGTGAAGACGGCGAGCGCCGCTTCGGCCTGCGGGCGCGAGACCTTGGCCCCCACCAGCAACCAGCGCAGGAAGTTGCCGCGTGCGAGGACGGCGAACTGGCGCGTGGTGTCTTCCTCCTTGATCTGCCCGAGAAGGCGGTCGTATGGGAGGAGGACCTCGCGCAGCATGATCGAACGCGCCTCGTCGCCCACGGTACGTCCGAGCGGCGACGCCCCCGGGTTGGACGAATCCCCCGGGGTGAGGGCCAGGGTGAAGGCGCGGTCGAGCGCCTGGTGCAGGCGCTGCGATTCGCCGTCGACCGTGCGCGCGGGACCGACGTTCGCGCCCGCCTGGGTTCCGGCGATGAAGCGCTTGAGCGTATCGAGCCGCGCGAGGATCGCCCCTTCGCTCTCCGCGCCACCACCGCCGCGGTGGTCGAGCCACGGCACCGTCAGTCGGCCGATGGCCAGTGAGGCATCGCGCGCGGTGACAAGCAGTGCGGCGAGTTCGCTCGGGGCGTTCGGCAGCGGGGCGCTGGGGGGACGGCGCGCCTTGAGGCGCACCCGGTCACGCGTGGGACGATTGGAGCCGAGCGGGATGCGGCGAAAGACCGGCTTCTCCACGCCGATCATGAGCGCGCGCGTGGGGCCGGTGATGACGTCGAACCGCACCACACTGGCGTCGTGATTCAACCCCCCGCGCCGGATGGGGTGAACGTACGTGAAGATCGGGCGGAGCCGGTTCCCCGTCGCGTTGTAGTCGACGCCTAACGCGATGCCGGTGATGGGGGAGACGAAGCGAAGGCGAAGGCCGCCGTTGTGGATGGTGTCGAAGGCCCCGTCGTACGCCTCGAGCTGCAACCCGCCGGCGCCAAGCACCGGATTGAGCAGTTCGTGGTACACGCCGGCGCGTCCCTCGGCGAGGCCGGAGCCGTAACCATCGCGGCGCCCGATCCCCGTCGACACGCCAAAGGTCCACGACCAGTGCCCCGGCTGCCCCAGCGACACGGTCTCCCCTCCTTCCGCCGGGAGACGCTGCTGCGCCGGGACCGCGTGTCCCGCGGTCGCGAGAAGCGCACCTGCAACTGCCCAAGCCCACCACCCGCTGCGCACCATGTGAGTCCGATGGTTGCAGTCCACCCTGTCGGCGACAGCCCCTGCATGCGGAGCGAATCTACCGTTGGCGAGCGCTTCGTCCACCGGCGTGCGGTGATGGCGTCAACGTCCCGAGGCAACGGCGCCGAGGTGCAGCGGCCTCTGCCACGGACGCCGCCGCCAACGTGCAGCTGTCCGAATCGCTCGCCCGCGGCTCGCTACTTCCGCTCCAGCGGCACGGTGCCCCCCTTCAGCGCATCGGGCTGCAACCAGTACATCGGCCCGTACTTTCGTGCGCGCGGCCAGAGCTCGTCGAGCGTGTCGTCGTCGTAGACCACCCCGCCCTTCACCACGTACTGGATGTCGGTGGTGGCGCGGATGTTCTCCAGCGGGTTGCGGTTGAGGATCATGAAGTCGGCGAGCTTGCCCACCTCGAGCGACCCGAGGTCCTTCTCGCGTCCGATGAAGCGCGCGCCATGCAGCGAGGCGACTTCCAGTGCCCCCATGTTCCCGGTCGCGGCGGCGGCCATCCATACCTCCCAGTGCGAGCCGAGTCCGTTGTGCTGCCCGTGCGCGCCGATGGCGCCAAAGCCACCAGCCGCGATCATGTCGGCCATCCCCTGCGCAATCCAGGCGTAGGAATAGTCGGTCGCGGGGCGCTTCATCACGCGGCGCCCCTGCGGGATGTACTGGACCCACGGCATCCAGCGACGCGTCTTGGCGTCCTTCCAGGTCTCGCTCTCCTGGTACCAGTACTCCTCGTTCCACGGGCCGGGGCCGCCGACCATGAACGTCGGGGAGTAGGTCGCCTGCGCCTTCCCGAAGAACGTCGTCACGTCGGAGTAGAGCGGCGTGTACGAGAGGGGGTGCTCGAAGCCGGTGTGCCCGTCCATGATCATGCCTAACGTGTATTCGAGGTCGCCGTTCTCCGACGTCACCTGGATGGCGTGCTTGCGAGCCGCCTCCATGACCCACTGCCGCTGGTCGCGGCGCGGCTGCTGGTACTGCTTGAGCGAGACCGCCCCCCACTGCTTGAGTTTCACGATCCCCGCCTCGGCGAGTTCCGGCGTCGCGAAGTTCTCCTGGCGCGAGCCGTCGCCGGCGTAGAGCGGATCGCCGGTGGTGAAGACGCGTGAACCGACGATCGTCCCCGCCTCGACCATCTCCGCGGTGGGAAAGAGGTTCTGCGACCACATCGACGGGTCCATCGTGGAGGTGATCCCGTACGAGAGGAAGATCGACCCCTCGTAGTTGTGCTGCGGGATGATTCCGCGATGCTCGCGATAGTTGTGCGCGTGCACGTCGATGAAGCCGGGGATGATTGTCTTGCCGCTGGCGTTGAAGACGCGCGCCCCGGCCGGGATGCTGCACGCCCCCACGCAGGCGATGCGGTTGCCACGCACCACGAGCGTCCCGTTCACCACGACGCGCTTGTTGAGCGTCACCAGTCGGGCGTTGGTGAAGGCGACCGTCCCCGCGGGAACCTCCTTGGGGACGGTGAGTGCGATGCGGGTGGTGTCGGCGCGCTTGGAGGCGGGGCGATACGAGAAGAAGCGGTCGGCGCTGCCGTAGTCGAGCGTGGAGTCGTTGCGCCACGTCGGGAAGAGACCACCCGTGCTCGTCAGGCGGGTGGCGGGGAGCTTGGGACGGTTGCGATCGATGCGAATGGGGGTGCCGCCGCTCCCCCCCGCGACAAACGGCGAGACCCAGACGTTGTCGCTCTCCTGGAAGGCGAGCCACTTGCCGTCGGGGCTGACCATGGCTTCGTCGGCCAGCGGAAACGACACATGCGCGCGCCGGTCGCTGCCATCGGGGCGGACCGAGTACAGCGTGCTCTCGGTGCTGGGCCCGATACTGAACAGCTGCAGGTAGAAGATCCGTCCATCGGGGCCATACGCCGGACGAACGATCTGGTTGCGGATGGAGTTGAAGGCGCTCCCCGCGCTCGCGTCGCCATTGTTGGTCACGCGGGTGACGAACTGCGCCTCCCCGCCAGACGCAACGCCGGCACTGCTGACGCGCACCACGTCCCAGTACTGGTTCCAGACGACGCCACGCCCGTGCCGCGATTCTCCTGCCCCGCGCGCCAGCACGATCTCGCGGCCGTCGGCGCTCCACGACGGATGGATGTATTCGCCGGCGTCACGCGTGAGCCGTTCGGGAGTCCCGCCAGCCGCACGCACCTTCCACAGGTGCGCGCTCACCGTATCGTCCCAGCTGGTGAAGGCGAGCCACTGGCCATCGGGGCTCCACGCCGGGGCATACTCGAACGGGGTGAACGCGTCGGTGGTCACACGCTTGGGCGTCCCCTGTGGCAGGTCCATGACCCAGACGCGCCCCACGGCCTGGAAGGCGAGACGCTTGCCATCGGGCGATGCGCTGGCCCACCGCGTGAAACGCACGGGGAAGGACGCGCTCGTGTCCTGCACCTGGAAGTTGGCGAGCTGCGAGATCGTCCGCTTCACGCGCGCCGTGAATGGAATCGTGGTGACGACACCACTGGCCACGTCGAGCCGGCGGAGCTTTCCGCCCTGCGTGAGGTAGATCGCCTTGCCGTCCCGGCTCCAGGAGTACCCGGGGAAGGGACGCAGCACCTTGCCCCCCTCGAAGATGTCCTGCTCGACCGGATCCATGACGAGGCGCTCGTGCCCGGTCTCGAGGTTGCGCAACCAGAGCGCCGAGCGCGGGCCAAAGGTGTGCCCCTTCCAGGAGATGGTGCCGTCGGGGATGCGGCGCACGAAGGCGAGCCACTTGCCGTCGGGCGAGACTTCTGGCGCCCCCATGCCGCCCGACGAGGCCTGCACCTGCTGTTGCTGCTCGCCATAGGAGACCGCCGAGATGTCACCCGTGCGGATCTCCATCCGGCGGACCTGCGCCGAGCCGGAGAGGAAGTCGCCGCGCCCACCGTAACCCGCGAGCTGGGAACCCTGGTTGGTGACCTGGAAGTAGAGGTACTTCCCGTCGCGCGAGAGCGAGGGCCACGACGCCGGCTGCTTGCTCCCGGGGAGCAGTTCGACGCCGGCGCCGAACTGCTCCCCGGGAGCA
>ERZ795061.3673-NODE-3673-length-13223-cov-6.162211_pt1 | contig 13223 bp, 8 predicted proteins | sample MGYA00375145_ERZ795061 | MGnify/ENA primary metagenome ERZ795061 (study PRJEB30190, sample SAMN05720144) | anaerobic digester metagenome | isolation source: active sludge of municipal wastewater-treating anaerobic digesters | place: USA | collected 2014-12-22 ... | reverse complement strand
CCAAGGCGGCGAAGGTAGAGGCAAAAAAAGACGGCATCCATGTCGGCTTTGAAGGCGCTGCTCCCGAGAAAACCATTTACGACCGCGTATTAGTCGCTGTTGGCCGTGCGCCTAATGGCGGCAAGCTTAATGCGCAACTTGCCGGAGTCAGTGTTACCGAACGCGGCTTTATTCCGGTGGATCGGCAAATGCGCACCAATGTTCCCCATATTTTTGCGATTGGAGATCTGGTCGGTAATCCGATGCTGGCGCACAAGTCCACGCACGAAGGAAAACTTGCCGCCGAAGTGGCGTCGGGCGAAAAACGCGAATGGGTCGCACGCGTCATTCCATCGGTGGCTTATACAGATCCTGAAATTGCCTGGGTCGGCGTCACAGAAACCGAAGCGAAAGAAAAGAACCTGCAAATCGGCGTCGGAAAATTCCCTTGGGCTGCCAGTGGTCGCGCGATTGGCATTGGCCGTACCGAAGGCTTCACCAAGTTGATTTTCGACGAAGCAACGCACCGCATTATCGGCGGCGGCATTGTCGGAGTGAATGCCGGTGACCTGATTTCGGAAGTGGTGCTGGCGATTGAAATGGGCTGCGAGGCAGGCGATATTGGCCACAGCATCCATCCACACCCGACACTGGGTGAGTCAATCGGCATGGCGGCAGAAGTTTATGAAGGCACGATTACCGATTTGTATATTCCCAAAAAGAAATAAGCGGATCGCAAAAAACGAATATCCACAAGGGGCAATACCATGCTGATGAGTACCGGATTATTTTTCTGCGGATTGCTGTTGCTGTTGTTGGGTAGTGATTCCGCGGTCAAGGGGATCGCAGGCTTTTGCCAGCGTCTGGGTCTGTCGGGTTTCAAGACTGGCGTGCTGATGATGTTGTTCGCGACTTCAGTTCCCGAATTATTCGTCAATGCCTATGCTGTTTATACGGGCCATGCCGACATTGCTCTTGGCAATGCCGTCGGCAGCAATATCGTCAATATCGGCCTGACGCTGGCTTTGGCGGCGGTATCAGCCCCGATGCTGCTGGCCATGCGTTCGCTTGCCGTTCAAATCGTTTTTCTGCTTGTGGCGACCGGTATTGTTCTGCTGCTGGGTCTGGATGGCGGCTTGCAACGCTGGGAAGGTGGACTCTTGCTGCTGGCATTTGTCGCAGTCGTTTTCGTGGTCATGAAAAAATCTGGTCAAGAAAGTGCCGAGGTCCAAAAGGAAGTCGGCGAAGTCTTCGAGACAAGCACGGCGACTGCCATCAACCTGGCGAGAATTGCGATTGGTGCTGGCGTTCTGTTTTTTGGTGCCAAGCTGGTGATTGATGCAGCACCAGCCATCGGTTTGTCACTGGGCTTTGGTCACTTGCTGACCGGTCTTACCGTGGTGGCTATCGGGACCGCATTGCCCGAAGTGGTGATGGCCATTCTGGCGGCACGCAGCGGTCGGGCGAATCTTGTTGCCGGTCTTGTTCTCGGTGCCTGCCTGTTCAATCTATTATTCATTCTTGGCGGCATGGCCATCGTGAAACCGGTGATGATTCCGGCCTCCTTTATCGGATTCGAGCTGCCTGCGGCGATGGCTTTCACGCTTGCCCTGTATCCGATTCTGGGCGGTGATTTGCGCATCAACCGCAATGAAGGTTTTATCCTGTTTGTGTTGTTCTTATCCTGGCTGGCCTTCGAGCTGTTCAAGACATGGGCATGATGCATGCCTCAATGAAATGCTACCCAGCAGGCCGCCGATAAAATAATCACGCACAATAAATCCAGCACGGCGCCTTCCTTGATCATCTGGCGCGTGCTGACACACCCGGTGCCGTAAGCGATGGCATTGGGGGCTGTTGCCACTGGCAACATAAAGCCTACGCTTGCGGCCAATACAGCGGGGTACATCAGCAATGCCGGCTCGACATTGATCGCTTTGGCGGTCGCCGCAAGAATCGGCATCAACAGGACTGCTGTTGCCGTATTGCTGGCAATTTCCGAAAGCAGGACGACCCCCATCATCAAGCCGAGTAACAGCAGAGGAAGTGGCAGGTGCTGAAGTCCTGTCAAATTTTTGCCAATGGCATCGCTCAATCCCGATTTATCGAATGCCGTGGCAAGCGCGATACCGCCGCCAAACAATACCAATGCTCCCCACGGAATTTTTTCCGCCGATGCCCAATCGAGCAAACGCCCATCGCGACCATCGGGGATCAGGCACAAGACAATAACAGCGATGAGCGCAACGCTTGCATCGTTTGCCTTGTCGAGACCCAGTAACAGGCTCCAGCCACCGAAAGGTTCGGTGCGGAAAATCCAGGCAGCTGCCGTGATCGCAAATACGCCAAGCACGCGTCGTTCGGCCACGGACCATGCACCTATGTTGGGAAGCTCTGCCGCAGGTGCGGTAGTCAAGTTGCGGCCAAGCCAAATCGCCAGTGACAGCAGGCCCAGAATCACGACGGGCACGCCGACTTTCATCCAGTCAAAAAAACCGTAGGCAATACCGGTGCTCTGCTGATACACCTGCATGAAAACGAGATTGGGTGGCGAACCGATCGGTGTTCCCATGCCGCCAATACTGGCTGCGTAGGCAATGGATAGCACCAGGGGCACTTCCAGTCTTTTATCGGGGTAGGTTTCGAGAATCGCCATCGCAACCGGCAGCATCAGCAAAGTCGTTGCGGTATTGGAAATCCACATGCTGATGAAGCCGGTCGCGGCAATGAATCCGTAAAGAAGATGGCGACCGCTGCGCCCGCCGAAGGCATTCACCATTTTCATGGCCAGACGTTGATGTGCGCCAGATTTTTCCAATGCCTTTGAAAGCATGAAGCCACCGGCCAAGAGCAAAATCAATTCATGACCATAACTTTGCGCGACTTCTTTTGCATTGAGCACTCCCAGCATGGGCAGCAATGCAAGGGGTAATAATGCAGTTACCGGTGCGGGTAGTGGCTCTGTCATCCACCAGATGGCACAACATACGGTGACTGCGACCGTGATGGCCAGTGCGAAAGTCTGTCCGTTAAAAATGCAAAGATACGCCGCGAGTGCCGCGATTAAAGGACCGGCAAACAGGCTTATGCGTTGTAGTGGCATGCCATCGCTCATTTCGATATTCGATTGGCTATACTGCCACGAGACGGAAATATTGGAAGCATCACATGACGGAAAACGGCAGTTCCATATCCATGCGTGCCTATTCGAGCTTGATCGAATTTTTCCGTCTGGAAGCCGCAGGCGGCATCATGCTGGTGGCAGCATCCGTCATTGCATTGATCGTTGCCAACTCGTCTCTGGAGGGGCTCTATCTGGGGTTTCTGGATTTTCCCGTCCATATCGGGCTTGCCGATTTCGCGATTAAAAAACCACTGGTGCTCTGGATTAATGATGGTCTGATGGCGATTTTTTTTCTGCTGGTCGGTCTTGAGCTGAAACGTGAATTTGTCGAAGGCCAATTTGCCGACAGAAAACAAATCATGCTGCCGGCGATGTGCGCCTTGGGCGGAATGATAGTGCCGATGGCAGTGTATGCCGCTTTCAACTGGAATGATCCGGTCGCGATGAATGGCGTTGCCATTCCTGCGGCAACCGATATCGCATTTGCTTTGGGCGTGCTATCGCTGTTGGGTTCGCGCGTGCCGGTCGCATTGAAACTATTGCTGACTGCCATTGCAGTGGCAGATGATCTCGGTGCGATTATCATCATCGCGATTTTTTACACATCGAATCTATCACTGCTTTCGCTCGGCCTGGCCATAGTCGCGATTTTTGGCCTGTGGTTGTTGAATAAATTCAAAGTCATGCGTCTGAGTGCCTACCTGCTTGTCGGCCTTTGCATGTGGGTAGCCGTATTGAAATCCGGTGTTCACGCTACCCTTGCGGGCGTTGTACTGGGTCTGTTTATTCCGATCGGTGGTGATCAAGAAGGTTCGGCGCGACCTTCCGAAAGCCTGGAACATTTTCTGCATCCGTGGGTGGCGTATTTCATTTTGCCTTTATTCGCTTTTGCGAATGCAGGTGTTTCACTCGAAGGCATTCAGTGGTCGAATCTGGCCGATGCCATTCCGCTCGGGATCGTGGCGGGTTTGTTTGTCGGCAAGCAGATAGGCGTTTTCGGTGTCGCTTTTATTCTGCTTCGATTGAAATGGGTGCGCCTGCCCGAAGGACTCAATCTCAAGTTGTTATGGGGCCTGTCGATGTTATGTGGCATCGGCTTCACAATGAGTCTGTTCATCGGATCGCTGGCGTTCGAAGGACAGGGCGAATCACTGCAGGTCAGTTATCGTCTGGGAATACTGTTGGCATCTTTCATTTCCGCGATTGCCGCGTTTGGTTTTCTTAAATGGCAGGTACGGAAAATAGAGGCATGAACCGGATATTGATATTCGGTTTGTCAGGGCAGGTTGGTGATGCATTGCTGCCCTTGCTGCTTGATCAGTCATTTGCAGTGACGGCAATTTCCCGGCAACCCAGGGCCAGCGAAAAAAACATCATTTGGAAGCAAGCGGGTTTTTCCAATTTCGAATCACCCGAGAAAATCTACGATGCGATTATCAGTCTTGGTCCACTTGATGCCTTTGCTTCTTGGCTGACATCGTCCGGGTTTGCCGCAAAGAAAATTATCGCGCTTAGTTCGACCAGTATCGTGACCAAGAAAAATTCGCCAGATGCAAATGAGCGGAAGTTATCGGAACTGCTGGAGAGCAGCGAGCAGCTCCTCATCACTCATGCAATCAAGACCGAGTCAGCACTTGTCGTTTTGCGGCCAACATTGATCTACGGCAACGGGCGCGATCAAAGCCTCTCGCGATGGCTGAATCTCGCAAAGCGCAGCAAATGGGTGGTTTTGCCGAAGAATGCCGGCGGCTTGCGTCAGCCTGTGCACGTGGCCGATGTGGCTGCTGCCGTCTTCCAGGCATTGGTACGAGTGAATTCCGCTTGTGTAGTGCTGGATTTGCCAGGTGGAGAAATCCTGGCTTTCGATCAAATGCTGCTACGCACTCTTGAAGTCCGAATGCCTTATGCAAAAGTACTTCGAATACCTGATTTTTTGTTTCGGTTGATGCTTCGATTGGTCTCGCATACGCGCTTTGGTCGTGGTCTGGGTTCGGGCTTTTTTGCGCGTTTGGGGGAAGACTGGGTGTTTGACCCCATACCTGCCCGTATGATGCTTGCTTACGTGCCGAGGGCGTTCAGCCCGTAAATTAAAGGAAAAGCTCGATTTTGTGCATTGCAACATGGAAATATTTTGTTAAACCGTACGCTCGAGCATTGCCATTTTCTAACGGACTCTTAATATGCAAGTACTGGAAACCGAGTCTCCGGGGGGAGCGTCCGCACTAAAGCTACGGAATTGCGAAAATTTAACGATTTTCCCAGATCTGTCTCGCGGGGCTTGTAATTCAAAAAATTTTTGCTGCTGATCAGGAATAAACCAATGAAAAAACTAAATCGTTCCACCGGGCTTCGAGCCCGCGCACCTTTGGCAATGGCAGTAGCTTTTGCATTGCTTTCTGCACCTGCAGTACAAGCCTTTGAGTTCGAAAAAGGCGAATTGAGCGGCAGCATCGATACCACCGTTTCTCTTGGTTACTCGTGGCGCACCGAAGATATCGATCCTGATTTGATCGGCAAGGCAAATTTCAATCCGCTGATCGGCGGTGCCAATCAGGGAATTGCTGCACCGTTCAATGCCTTGGGTACTTTCCCTGGGTCAGCCGCACAACAGCTCGCCCCGGGTCGTTTCTCGATCAACCGCGACGACGGTGATTTACTTTACGGGAAAGGCGATCCTATTTCCCAGGCCTTCAAAATCACTTCCGAAATGGATCTGAAATACAAGGATTTCGGTGCTTTCGTGCGCGCGAGTTACTTCTACGACGCGGCCAATGCAAATAAAGCCGAATTATCCGAAGCCGCCAAGGAAAAAGTGGGTAAGGACTTCCGTCTTCTGGATGCGTTTATCTATGGCAATTTCGACATTGGTGATCACAAGGCAAGTGCGCGTATCGGACGCCAGGTAATCAGCTGGGGCGAAAGTACTTTCATTCAAGGCGGTATTAACGTCATCAACCCGATCGACGTTTCGAAACTCCGCGTTGCCGGTGCAGAACTGAAAGAAGCGTTTCTTCCGGTCGATGCCCTCTGGGGCTCGTTCGGCATCACCGATAACCTGTCGGTGGAGGGTTTCTACCTGACCGAATTCGAACAAACCGAAGCGGATCCAGCCGGTACTTATTTCAGTCAAAACGACTTTGCGACCAATGGCGGTACTTACGTCATGCTCGGCTTTGGCATTGCGCCACAACCTGTTGCCAATCCCGAGAGATTTGCCGCTACCTGCTTGCCAGGTGGCAGTGTTGCAAACAGTGACCGCTATGCAGGCCTGGTGGCAACTTACGGAGCACCTACTGCTGGTGCAATTCTGACAACCGCATGCCGCAATGCGGTGCCTCGCGGCCCGGATCGCAATACCAGTGACAGTGGTCAGGGCGGTATCGCAGTTCGTTATTTCTCTGAAGCGCTGAATCAAACCGATTTTGCTTTTTACGCCATGAACTATCACAGCCGCGTACCGCTTCTGTCGGGCTATGCGGTGAATGTCCCCGGCTTCATTGCAGGCGGTGGCGTGTCGGCAGCCAATAATGCTTCCACCTTTGTCGAGTATCCGGAAGATATCCATTTGTTCGGCATGAGCTTCAACACCACATTGCCTGGTGGCGTGGCCTGGCAGGGTGAGTTGAGTTACCGCCCGAATCAGCCATTGCAAGTTGATGACGTCGAACTGCTGTTTGCCGCATTGACTCCGATCAATCCAGTGCTGCAAGCCGGCGGTATGCCGATTGCCGGACGTTTCTCCAGTCAGCTTGGTACGTTCAGTTCCGGGCAAGAAGTGAAGGGCTGGCGCGAGAAGGAAGTCAGCCAATTGCAAATGACCTTTACCAAGGCATTCCCGCAGGCACTTGGCTTTGACCAAATCGCACTTGTCGGTGAAGTCGGCGCTACTCAGGTTTGGGATATGGAAGACCCTTCCGTACTCCGCTATGAAGGTGAAGGTACTGATAACGGCGGCGGTGTTTCCCTGAGCAATGATCTGCTGGCGCTGATCACCGCTTATAACGCCACGCCAAATCTTGCTAACCTGATTGCACTGAACACTGCATTGAATGACCCGGCCTATGCCGGTGCTTTGCGTAACCCAACTACCACCACCGACGGTTTCCCGACTCCATTCTCATGGGGCTATCGTTTGGCCGCACGTGCCGATTACAACAGCTTCATGGGCACGCCGATTACCTTGTCTCCACGCATTGCATTCAGTCATGACGTAAATGGTATTAGCCCGGGCCCAGGCGGCAACTTCCTGGAAGGTCGTAAAACACTCACGATCGGTGCCGAAGCAAACTATCTGAATAAATTGGTCTTTGATTTAAGCTGGACGCGCTTTTACGGTGCCGAAGGTCTGAACCAAATCGGTGATCGCGATTTCGCATCTTTCAGTGTCAAGTATTCGTTCTAAGCCATATAGGGAGAGCATCGAATGAAATTGTTTAATAAATCAGCACTTGTCGTTTTAGCGAGTGCGGCAGTATTTTCAATCGGTACTGCACAGGCAGCGGTAAGTGCAGACAAAGCGGCGCAACTCGGCGGCAAATTGACGCCAATGGGTTCTGAAAAAGCCGGTAATGCGGATGGCACCATTCCGGCATGGGATGGTGGTATCACGCGTCCATTGGCAAGCTACAAGGCCGGCATGTTTCATCCGGATCCTTATGCTGCAGACAAGCCGCGTTTCACCATCACGCCGGCAAACTACATGCAGTATGCCGAGCAGCTGACCGTTGGCCAACAGGCGATGTTCAAGAAATACCCGACCTTCAAAATGATCGTGTATCCGACCCGTCGCAGTGCTTCATTTCCGCAGCGCATCTATGATTTCACCAAGAAAAATGCAACAGCTTGCAAATTGATTGCCAACGGTGAAGGTATCCAAAACTGTGCCGAAGGCTTTCCGTTTCCGATTCCACAAAATGCCTATGAAGTCATCTGGAATCACAAGCTGAAATACAAAGGCATCTCCGGCGTACGTTATGCCAACCAGGCGGCGCCATCCGCATCCGGTGCCTATCAAATGGTTCGTTTGAAAGAAGAGCTGCTCGGCCTGTATTACAAGCCAGGCAATACTTCCGAAAACATCAACAACATTCTTGTTTACTTCAAACAGGAAGTGCTGAGCCCGCCACGTTTGGCTGGTCAAGTATTGTTGGTGCATGAATCCTTGAATGCTGCAGCCCAGCCTCGTAAAGCCTGGATTTATAATCCTGGTCAACGTCGCGTTCGTTTGGCGCCAAACGTGGCCTACGATAATCCAGGTACCGCAACCGACGGCCTGCGTACCAATGACATGACCGACATGTTCAATGGTGAGATGGACCGCTTCACCTGGACACTGGAAGGCAAAAAAGAAATGTTGGTGCCTTACAACTCCTACAAGGCTCATAGCGGCAATACCAAAGTCAAGGATCTGATTCGTCCAAACCATTTGAATCCGGATTACTTGCGCTACGAATTGCACCGTGTATGGGTGGTCGAAGCAAAACTGAAACCCGGCAAGCGCCATATCAACAGCCGCCGTACTTTCTATCTTGATGAAGACAGCTACCAGATTCTGGTTATCGATCATTACGATGGACAGGGCAATTTGTGGCGTTACTCGGAAGCTCCGTCGGTGAACTACTACGAAGTGCCAACCTTCTGGTCGACACTGGAAACCCATCACGATTTGAAATCGGGTCGCTACATTGCCGGCTTGCTGGACAATCAGGAAAAACCGTTCGACTTCAGTTATCAAACCTCACCGGCGAACTTCTCGCCGCAGGAACTTCGCAGTAGCGGCGTACGCTAAGCAAACGTTCTGAAAGCCGCGCCCGCAAAGGGCGCGGCTGTTTTGGGGGCTTCAAAAAACGCCAAGGGACCATCATGTCGAATTCGCATTCTTCGAGTAAGCGTTATTTCCTTACTTTTCTGTTCGCGATGACTCTGCCGCTGTTTGCACAAACAGCCGGGCAGGCATCCACCGACTCTGCGGAGTTGCCAGCCGAAATGAAGGCGCTGGCTGCCGACGCACTCTTACTGGATATTGCACGAACCAATAACGGCTACTTTGCCGTTGGAGAACGCGGGCACGTGCTTGCTTCTCTCGATGGAAAATCCTGGACGCAAACGGGCAATATCCCGACTCGCTCAACGCTCACCAGTATTGCTGCCATTGACCAGAATCTCTGGGCCGCAGGCCATGACGGCATTATTCTCGCGTCTGCCGACAGCGGTAAAACCTGGACACGCCAGCGGATTGACATTCTCAAGCCCGGTTCCGATGATCCCGCACAAGGCGCACCTATTCTTGACCTGTTGTTCATGGATGCCCAGCATGGCTTCGCCATTGGCGCCTACAGCCTGATGCTGGAAACAAAAGATGGAGGTGCTACCTGGACTCCACGAAAGATCAACACGACTGTTGCCGCGCCCAAGGCTGCGCCGGTAGCGAGCGAGAGCGGTACCTTTACCGAAGCCGATCTGGCCTTGGGTGAAGAGTCCGATCCGCATTTCAATGCGATGACACAACTTACTGACGGCACCCTGGTCATTGTCGGTGAGCGCGGTACGGTCTATCGTTCCGCCGACAAGGGCGAAACCTGGAACAAACTGGCTTTCCCATACAAAGGTTCGATGTTCGGTGTCATGTCATGGAACGACAACAATATCCTAACCTACGGATTGCGCGGAAATATCTACGAATCCACTGATCGTGGCGATAGCTGGAACAAGCTCGAGTCCGGCAGTAATGCAAGTTTGATGGGTGGTATCGACATGTTGAATGGCGGAGCCGTTCTGGTCGGTGCCAACGGTGTCGTGCTGCGGAGAAATGATGCCGCTTCCGCCTTCACGGCCAAGGTTGTGCAAACGAAGTCTGGCGAAGTGCCGGTATTTTCGGCAGCAGCGACTTCGAGTGATGGTCAATTGGTCTTGGTCGGCGATAAAGGTGCCGAACTGGTCACAGCAAATACGGAGACACCATGAGCCTTCCAAGCAATAACCCGCCATCGGCATTCTGTAATTTTGCTGAAAAAATAGTCTTCAGCTCGCGGCTGTTTGTTCTGATCCTGTTTGCCGCAATAACGGTGGCAATGCTTTATTTCGCATCTCAATTGACGGTTGATGCAGGCTTCAAGAAACAGATTCCACGCGAACACGAATACATGAAAACCTTCGAGCAGTATGAAGAAGGTTTTGGTGGCGCCAACCGTGTATTGGTGGCGGTATTTGCCGAAGACGGCAATATCTTCAGCGATGAATACATGACGACGCTGGAGCAGGTCAGTAATCAAGTGATGAGTCTGGATTCGACGGACGATGCACGCATGCGCTCGCTGTTCACACCCAATGTGCGATTTGTCGAAGTCGTCGAAGACGGTTTTGCCGGTGGCAATGTCATTCCAAACTCCTACTCTCCCTCCTCAAACAGCGGAACGCCGGAGCAGTTCAACACCATTCGCAGCAATATCGTGAAGGCGAATATTGTCGGTCGCCTGGTGGCGAAGGATTATTCCGGCACCATGATCTGGGCCGATCTCATTCCCGAAAGCAAAGACAAGAAAACCGACTATCCTAAAATTGCCGCCGATTTCGAGGCACTTCGCAAGAAATACGAAAAGGGCAATATCAAGATCCGTATTATCGGTTTTGCCAAGGTGGTAGGTGACATCACGGACGGTGCCAAATCGGTCGGCTGGTTCTTCATCATCACGATCGCGTTTACCTGGCTGCTGTTGTTCATTTATTCGAGCTCGATAAAACTCGCCTCGCTTACGGTATTCGTGGCGATGGTGTCGGTGGTCTGGATGCTGGGTGCCTTGCGATTGCTGGGCTATGGCATCGATCCAATGAATATGCTCACGCCGTTCCTGATCTTCGCGATTGCGGTCAGTCATGGTGAGCAGATGATCAACCGCTTCCGTGGCGAAATTTTCTTCGGCGGCCTCGAAGAAGGAACTGTTGCCGAATTGAGAGAGCGAGCCAAGAATGCGCATCCGCCATTGGAGGCTGCCCGCAATTCCTTCCGCGCATTATTGATTCCGGGTACGGTTGCACTCGTGGCGGGTTGTATTGGTTTCGCAGCCATCATGGTTATCGATATCCAGATGATTCGCGAGCTTGCGATCACTGCAACGATTGGTGTGGCTTTCACGATATTGACCGATCTGGTTTTATTGCCGGTGTTGCTCAGCTATACCAAGCTCCGCAACATGGATAACAAGCGGGCTTATCGTCTGCGCCAGTTGACGCAGTTCGATAAAATCTGGGCATTCCTCAGCAAGTTCAGCAAGCCGAAACCAGCCGCCATCATTATTGTGCTCGGTGCCGTGATCTGGTTCTTCGCCTGGATGCAGGGTAACAAGGTACTGATCGGCGATGCCGAACAGGGCGTGGCCGAATTGCGTCCGCCGGTGCAAAGCAAATTCATGAAAACATTCGGCATTCCCGCCTCGCGTTACAATCAGGATGCCGTCGCGATCAGCAAGGAATTTGGCCTGGGTGTCGACATCCTGAACGTGATCGTCGAAGCCGGCCCATCTGCCTGTACGAGTAGCTACAAGGCGATGGAAACGATTGATCGGCTTGCATGGCATCTGAACAATGTCGAAGGCGTCGAGCAGGTGATGACGCTGCCGATAGCCGCGAAAATCGCGAACGCCGGTTGGAACGAAGGCTCGATCAAATGGCGCACGCTGCCGCGCGATAGCGATACGCTTCGCCAGGCGACGCAAAGCTTTGATACCGATAGCGGTTTGCTCGATTCCGATTGCCGTACGATGCCGGTGATGGTGTTTGCCGCGGATCACAAGGCGACCACGATTGACCGTATCGTCAAGGAAGTGAAGGATTTCCGCACCGAAAACAAACTCTACGTCGACGGTTTTGCCAAGAAGCGCGACGCTGCCGAACTGGCTGCGACCGAAAAAGGCGAAACCTACAGTACCGACGACGTCAATATCCGTCTCGGTACCGGCAGCCTCGGTGTTGCGGCCGCCATCAATGACACCGTGCGTGAATCGGAGCACTGGATTCTCGGCCTGCTGTATGCCGCGGTATTCCTGATGTGCTGGATCAGCTTCAAATCGCCACGCGCTGCCTTGTGTGTGATGCTGCCGCTTGTCTTGGTGACAGAGCTCGGCCATACCTTGATGACCTTCCTCGACATCGGCATGAAAGTGAATACCCTCACGGTGGTGGCACTCGGAGTCGGTATCGGTGTCGATTACGGCATCTATATTTTCGCCCGTATGCGCGAAGCCATGATGCAGGGTCATACCTTGAGCGAATCCTATTTTATCGCACTCAAGACAACCGGTATTGCAATTTCCTACACCGCATTGACACTGGCGGTGGGTGTCGCGATGTGGATGTTCTCGGATCTGAAATTCCAGGCCGATATGGGCATCATGCTGACCTTCATGTTCATCGTGAACATGATTGCGGCCATTATCTTCCTGCCGGCACTATGCCGCTGGTTGCTGCGGCCGACGGAAAAAGACGATTGGAAGCCGGCGCTGTAAGTTTCCAATGCATGAAAACAAAAAACGGGCCTCGGCCCGTTTTTTTATTGTCGTGCGGGAGCTGGTTTACCAGCGATTATATTTTTCTGGTTATGCAGTTCTGAACAGTCAATCGCCGGTAAACCAGTTCCCACAAAATAAATCATGTCCTGTTTTTGTTCTTCACGATATTCCGGTACGCAATAATCAAAACGCCGCCAATTACCATCGCACCACCTATAAACAGTTTCGGTCCGGGTTTGTCGCCCCACACCATGATGCCGAATATCACAGCAAGGACCGGCGCACATAAAAGATACGGCGTGATTTGCGCCACCGGATGGCGTTTGACCAGAGCGAAATAAAGTCCGTGCCCCAGCAGCGAGGAAACAAGCGCTGAGTAGCTGACACAAGCCCAGGTCGTCAGGCTGGCATTTTTGATCGAAGGAACCACATCGGATTCCAGCAGGAAGCTCGCCAATATCATTGGCAATACGCTGATCAATGCCGACCAGCCCTGTTGCTGGACAACATCGACGCCTTGCAGGCCGCGCATCCAGATGGTGCCAAGCGCGAGAAAGAATGCCGCCGCCAGCATCGTCCACATGTACAGGTAGATCGCGATTTCCTGAGCCCAGATC
>ERZ795061.3671-NODE-3671-length-13224-cov-6.639760_pt1 | contig 13224 bp, 9 predicted proteins | sample MGYA00375145_ERZ795061 | MGnify/ENA primary metagenome ERZ795061 (study PRJEB30190, sample SAMN05720144) | anaerobic digester metagenome | isolation source: active sludge of municipal wastewater-treating anaerobic digesters | place: USA | collected 2014-12-22 ... | reverse complement strand
TACCGGTAAGGTTTTATTATTGCACGAAGACACATTAACGGGAGGTATTGGCGGAGAGATAGCAGCCTGGATCGCCGAAAATTGCTTTGCTCAACTGGATGCGCCGGTGATGCGTTGTGCATCGCTGGATACACCCATTCCATTCAACCTGGAGCTGGAAAAGAATTTTATGGCGTACAGCAGGCTGGATGAGATTGTACAAAGGCTGATCAGTTATTGACCCTGTTCTATTCATTTAAAACAAACCGGCAATGAAAAAATATTTCCTCTTCCTTATTGTGATCAGCGTTCTCATCTCCTGTGATCAAAAAGATAAACAGGCAGGATCAGCAGGTTCTTTGTACGATACATTATACCAGCCGGCTGTTTTTGCAGACGCCGGCCGGCTTGATAAGATCATGAAGGCAATGCCGGTGATAGACCAGCTTTTTAAAGAATACGCCGACTCCAATCATTTACCCGGCGTGGCCTATGGTTTAGTGGTAGATGGTAAGCTTGTTTACAAAGGAAATATCGGGTATACCGATGTTGAAAAGAAAATACCGGTCACTTCCGCATCTCTTTTCCGCATTGCTTCCATGAGCAAAAGTTTTACCTGCATGGCTATTTTAAAGCTGCGTGATGAAGGCAAACTGAACCTGGATGACCCTGCTTATTTATATATCCCCGAACTGAAAAATTTAAAATATCCAACGGCCGACGCCCCGGTAATTACGATCCGTCATTTGATGACGCATGGCGCCGGTTTTCCGGAAGACAATCCCTGGGGCGACCGGCAACTTGCCGACAATGATAAAGACCTGATGGAGTTCATTGGCAAGCAAATTTCTTTTTCCAATCCTCCCGGCATTGCGTATGAATACAGCAACCTGGGTTTTGCATTGCAGGGAAGAATTATTACGAAGGTTTCGGGCATGCAGTACCAGGACTATATCAAAAAAAATATCCTGGAACCGCTGGGCATGAAGACCACTACTTACGAATACGGCGACGTGGCTGCTGATAAACTGGCACACGGTTACCGCTGGCTGAATGAAAAATGGAATGAAGAAACATTGCTGCATGATACCAAAGACGGAAGCTGGGGCGCCATGGGTGCCATGATCAGTTCCATTGATGAGTTTGCAGGGTATATGGCATTTCATCTTTCTGCCTGGCCGCCAAGTAATGCAAAAGACGACGGGCCTGTTAAAAGAAGTTCGGTAAGGGAAATGCATCACCCCTGGCGGTGGAATACATTTAATCCCAATTATAAATTTCCCGATGGAAGAACCTGCGCCATCACGGCGGCGTATTGTTATGGCCTGGGCTGGGTAAAAGACTGTGAGGGCCGAACGTTTATTTCACACAGCGGAGGCCTGCCCGGCTTCGGAAGCCAGTGGCGCATCATGCCCGATTACGGGGTCGGCATCGTTTCCTTTGCCAACCGAACCTATGCGCCCATGGGTTTTGTGAATTTAAAAGTTTTGGATACCATTATTAAAATGGCCCAACTGCAACCGAGGCAACTTCCACCATCGAAAATTTTAGAACAGCGTAAGAATGAGTTAATGAAAATTCTGCCCGACTGGAACAAAGCGGAACAAAGCGGCATCTTTGCCGAAAACTTTTTTCCCGACTATCCCATCGACAGCTTGAAAAAGGAGGCAAGGGAACTTTATGCGAAAGCGGGGAAAATAATATCCATAAAAGCAATGAGGCCGGAGAACCAGTTGCGGGGTTCGTTTATCATTGAAGGAGAGAAGATAAATATGGAGATCTACTTTACCCTGTCGCCGGAGAACCCGGCCCTGATACAGGAGTACCATATACAGGAAATACCGAAGCAATAGTTTTTTACCGCGGAGGCGCAAAGGCGCAATGATTCAGATCGGGTAAATTTTATCTCTCTGCGTCTTTGCGCCTCCGCGGTTTATCATTTCTCCCCAGGATGATATTTCTTCTCCATCTGTTTCATCACATCTTCTTTATAAAACAATACCTCTTTAAATTGGCCTTTACTGTACATCAGCCCCTGGTCGAAAAAATGTTTGGAGTTTTCATCGCCGCTTTGTCCTCCGGCCAATAATGATCTTGCTTTTATCTTTTTTCCAAACTCTACGGCGCAGATAAAACTATTGCCGTTAACGCCATATCTTTTTTGGGTTCCGGGAAATGTTTTGCTGGTATAAGAAGGCAGCATGCCCCAGGTGGATGAGGTAAAGCCAACGGGGATGCTTGACTTGCTGTCGTCAAATTTATAATCAAGGTCGGAGGAGATGCGTTGAAAGCGGTTGATCTCTCCCCAGGCTATTTGCCATTTGCCAAACCTGCTTTGTAGTTTATAGATTGTTGCAATGAGTGGCCGTATCAAAGAGTCTGCAGGTGTAGTGGCAACAAACTGTTTTGTCTTATCTACAAAATCATCGCTTTCAGCATTGGGTAACTTTACCCTGTTGATGGCAGGTAATAATTTCTCTCCCCACTCAACAGCAAGCGTTGTGGCAATGGAATTTTCGCCACAGCGATAGTCCCAGTTCTTTAAAACGGATATTGATTCTTTAAGAGGAGTATATAAAGAGTCAGTAACAGTTATTGTTTTTTCAAATGCATGTACCAATGCCGGAACTAAAATTTCAAAAGCAGCCAACCGGGTATCATAACCCGCCTTAATTACTTTATCAATGGTATATTTATTTTCTTCGCTTAATACCCTCACGGCATTAATACCCCTGAAATTTTCGCCGTCGGGCGCCATATAGGCCGGGTAGTTTTGTTCACCGGATTCTGTGAATTGTTTTGGGCTATTGGTTCCGGCAACAGTATAAGGAGTGGAATTACAGTTTTGCAACCAGCCATTTACAGGGTTGATACTTTGTACTATTTCGCTGATGGGATGTTGGCCTTTCCATTCGGTTGCCGATATGGTTCCGTCAACCGGCTCGTTCCAGTTATAATTTTTATCTCTTACAGGTATGCGGTTGCCGTGCCAGTAAGCAATATTCCCTTCGGCATCGGCATAAACGGTGTTGTTGGAAATATTTCCCCGCAGGTCAAGCGTTTTTTTAAAATCGGCAAAACCATTTGCTTTGTTTCGCAACCAACACTGCATTAATCCGTCTGCAATGCGGTTATCGGCACGCAGGCTTAATGTCTGCCCGTTTCGGTTTCCCATGAAGGGCCCGTGATGGGTATAAAGAACATTGATTGTTTTTTTAGATAAAACACCGTCATCTGTTCTGTATTTTAATTCGACCTTTTTTTCAATGACAGGCCTTGTGCCGTTCCCGTACTTATAAACAAAGTGTCCATCTTTTTTTGAAACTTTTTCAATATAGGTATCTGCGGCATCTACATCGCTTGAAGTGTGCATCCATCCACAATGTTCGTTAAAGCCCTGGTAAATAAAAAACTGCCCCCAGGTAACAGCGCCATACACATTCAACCCCTCTTCACTCGCCATGTGTACTTCGGGACGGAAATAAAAAGTAACATGCGGATTGATGTATAAAATAGCATTCCCGTTCTCGGTGATCTTTGGCGCAAACGCAAAACCATTTGAGCCGGTGGGGTCTTCATCTTTATCTTTTTTTGCAATGGCCAGGTCGGTATTCTCAAAATAAAAGCGGGTGAATTCCTTTTCGGTGATGCCTCCCGTGTTAATGGCATTGATGCTGCCGTCTGTCCACAAAAAAGGGTACCAGGGTTTAAATCGGTGTATTGATAACGGCTTAACTGACGGATTTTTGTAGAGGTAATAGTTTATACCATCAGCAAAAGCGATGCATAGTTTCTGCATCCATTGAGGAGCTTTGTTATAATCATTTACTGCGTCGGCTGAATCAAAAAGTATCCGGTTCAGCAGGTCCCAGGCCAGTTCCTTTTCTCCCTGTGTTTCTGATAGTCGGCCTAATTTATCAATATAGTTTGTCTCCACTCTTTTAAAATCATCTTCGCACTGGGCATACATCAAACCAAATACGGCATCGGCATCTGTTTTGCCATAGATATGCGGCACACCATAATTGTCACGAATGATGGTTACCTGCTGCGCCTGTTTTTCCCAGCGGGTAATTTCTGCTTTGGAAAAAGATTGGGCTGTTATTTGAAAAGGGAACAGCAGTATTACCAGTAATGTTCTCATACGGATTATTTTTTAGGTTCATTGGCCTTAAGTACACGAAGAAAATTATCTCCCAGTATTTTGCGGATGTCTTTTTTGCTGTAGCCTCTTTCAACCAGGGCTTTTGTAATTAAGGGATAGTTGGTAACATCATCTAATTGCTGCGGCGTAAGATTGATGCCGTCAAAGTCGGAACCCAGGCCCACGTAATCAATGCCCGCCAATTTTACGATGTGATCGATGTGATCGATGATCAGGGATAAAGGCGGACGTATGGCGTTTGCTTCTTCGGCATATTTATTATAGAGATAACTCATGGCGTAAAAATCACCCATTCCGCTTTTTATCAGTGAGTCGTTTTCGGCCGCATGCTTTTTAAAAAAGGCAATTTCTTTTTTATCAAAACTGCTGTCTATAAACCCGGGGTTGAAGTTTATCTGTATCACACCGCCGTTCTTAGCGATCGCTTTTATCTGCTCGTCTTTTAAATTGCGTCGGTGGGGCACAAGGCTGTATACGGAACTATGCGAAGCGATGATGGGCTTTGTGCTGAGGCTGATCACATCCCAAAATGTTTGATCACCGGCATGACTCACATCTATGATCATGCCCAACTGGTTCATGCGCTGCACCACCTGTTTACCAAGATCGGTGAGGCCTTTGTGCGGCAGGTTTGGCTTTGTTGTTTCATCAGCAGCGCTGGTGGCCCAGGAGGGGGCAATATTATGCGTTAAAGTTAAATACCTGGCGCCACGGGTATAAAGTGAATCCAGTTTATTCAGATCATCTTCTATCATGTGACCGCCCTCTACCCCAAACATGGCAGCGATCTTATGTTGTTTCACTGCGTTGATCAATTCTGCATAACTTTTAACTTTTACAATTTTATCAGGATTGCGGGCAGCCACGGCATCCAGGCTGTCCATTTCCCGGTTAGCAAAAGCAAACGGGTTTTTCAGGTCACCGTCACAATACACAGAAAACAGTTGAACATCCAGCCCGCCCTTTTTCCAACGTGCCAGGTCGCTGTGCGTTTTGCCGGTAAGGTCCCGGTCAAATACAATTCCCTTGTCTGCCGCCATCATCAGGATGTCGTTGTGCGTATCAACCACAATGGAATTGAAGTGGAGTTTTTTATACGGCTGGGCTGATGCAAATGCGTAGCAGGCAATGAGCAAAGAGCACAATAACTTTTTTTTCATCAGCAGATCATTTTATGTCAGGGGTATCATTCTTTTCCGCTCTTGTCTCCCACAAACCAGTGCTCCTTATTTTTAAACAGCACATTAAAAGTGGTAAGCGAACCATAGCAACGGGTGATGTATTGCTGTATGCTTACCTTTTCTTCGTCGCTTAGTTTTTTATTGCTGTTGATGTTTTGTTCCAGCACACGAAGCCGGTCACGCAGCATAACTATCTTGTGAAAGAAATCGTCGATGGGAATTTCTTTTGGCTTTAATGTTTTATCAGCAGTTTGTAACAACATGGTGCCGCCGATCCATTTATCGCCAATAGGAACGGTCTCGGTAACATCACTCCATTGCCGCAGAATTTTTAATAAAGATCTTTCAACTGCCGAAACGGTTTCCACTTCGGCAGTAACATTCTCGGCAATGATCTCGTCCAGGCTGCTGTCTGTTTTATCGATCTCTTTTATGCCGTGATTGATGAAGGAGATGAGATAGGTTGCGTAGCGTACGGCCACGATCACACCCGGACCAAATTGCGTATGCTGCAGCCGGGTACCAATGCCAAGGGTAAGTTGTTCAGATTCCATGTTCTTCCTGTTTTGTTTCGTTTAACTGTTTGCGTATTCTTTTTTCGTGCCGCTTTTTTATGATCCGCATAACAAGCGGCACCAGCAGCGGTAAAAAAGAAGAGATATAGGGATTGATCAGATAAACAAATGCAAAAAAGGTGAACAGCACCGGCACGATTACCGCCCGGAGAGAATAGTATTTTGCATCGGCATGACTTAACCCTTCTGATAATTTGTTTTTCGGATTGCCGATATGCCGCCACATGAAGAGATTGAACAAACCGAGCATAATGATGTTTGCCGTATAAAAAACCACGGGCGTAAGAACATGCTTCATCACATACTCGCTGTAGAATGCCGTGCTGAAAGGCATCAGCGCCACGGCAAATAGAAAAAGCAGGTTAAGCCGCAATAATTTCGGTGAATAGTTTACCACAAAACCAAAGAGCCGATGGTGAACCGTCCAGTAAATGCCTATGAACATGAAGCTGATGATGAAGCCGAAGAATTTAGGGATCATATGGCGCAGCGCATCCAGCAATTTACCTTCGGTAAGCTCGGCCAGTTCAATTTCCGGCACTTTTAATTCAATTACCAGCAGCGTAATGGCAATGGCAAAAACGGCATCGCTGAAAAGGATCATCCGTTCAAGCTGAAATTCTTTTTTGAGTTCGCTGTGAAGCTGGTTCATAAAACCGGGGTTGTGTTTATTTTACTTTTTTAAACTCGTAGGGATTGTATTCGATGAAGTCGGCCACTTTAACCGTTACGCCAACCACTTTACCGTTTTCTACCGTAAACGGAAAGATGGCTTTGCTGAATTCCGGGTCGCTGAAGCTTGCATAAAAACGATTGCCACCGATGGATTCCAGCCTGGCGTACATGTTGGGGTGGTGACTGAATTTCATTTTCAGTTCGGCGCCCTCCTGTACCACACTCATATTTCCATACACTTCGTTGCTGTAATTTCCGCAGTAATTGGTAATGGCAAGTGCGGGCTTTAATTGTAAGGCAACAGAATCCATCATTTTTTTATCCTGCTTTTCACTTTCTTTTTTCTGCTGGTTATTAAAACCAAGATAAACCTTGCTGTAGTTACGGTAAGGTTTACCCAGGTAGGCGTCGGCAATTTCCCATTTAAGCGCTTCGTAAAAACTGTTCTGGTCGGTATTGGTGAAAACGATGATGCCCAGTTTTTCTTCGGGTACCAGGGTAACGCTGGTAACAAAACCATTTACGCCGCCTGTGTGTGATACGATCTTTTTTCCGCAGTATTCTTCAATGAACCAGCCAAGGCCATAGAGACTGAAATGACCGGTGTTGAATTGTTTGCCGCCATTTCCTAAAATAGAATGCGGCAACCATGTTTGTGAAATGGCCTGGGCTGGGATCACCTGCTTTCCATCATACTTACCGCCGCTCAATTGTGCAATTACCCAATGGCTCATATCGTTTACCGATGAACCGATGCTGCCTGCCGCTGCCAGGTTATCAATACGGCAGAAAGGAATTTTAATAAGCTTTCCTTCGGCTATGGTATGGGCGCTGCATTTGTTGGCTGCATTGGGAAAATCTTTGCTGAGCGCCAATGTACTGCTCATGCCGAGTGGCGTAAATATCTTTTCTTTCAGGTATTCTTCCCACTGCATTCCCGATGCCTTGGGTATCACTTCACCCGCTGCAACAAAAGCTGCATTGGTATAACCCCACCTGGTGCGGAATGGATAAGGCGCTTTTATATGGCTCATCTTTTCTATCACTTCGGTACGGGACAGGTTGCTGGTCCAGTATGTAAAGTCTCCCTGGAAGGTTTGAAAGCCGATGCGGTGACAAAGCAGGTCTCTCAGTATGGCCTGTTCACCGGCAGCTTTATTATCCAGTTTAAATTGCGGTATCCATTTGGTTACATTATCATCCAGTGAAATTTTCTTTTCGGCATCTAACATGGCGAGTGCGGTTGCCGTAAATGCTTTTGTATTACTGCCGATCATGAATAAGGTATTCTCATCCACCTTATCGGTTCCGTTCAGCTCTTTCACGCCGTATCCTTTCATCAGCACCACTTTTCCATTCTTAACGATACAAACGGCTGCACCGGGAACCTGCCAGCCGGCAAGCGCATTGTTCACATAACTATCCAGGCTGTCTTTTACAAAAGAAGGAAGACTGTCTGTTTGTGCGCAGGAAACAAAGGAGAAGAAGAGGCAGGAGATAAAAAGGAACTTTTTCATGTAAATGATTTGAACATGAAAAGTACTTCTCTTTTTTTAATTTTTTGCCGGTGAAGAAATTTTCGGCGTACGGGGTTTTAATAATTCAAGCTTGAAGCGGTACGAGGCATTGAGTACATACCGGTGAAAAGTTACTTCATCGGCAGTGCTGGCAAATTCGTACGAGGGCCGGTAACGTACGAGGAAGGTATCCAGTTGTGCACCTTCCAAACGGGTAGCTCTTTTTACAAAGGTTTTATTGAAGCGGTAGTCAACAAATTTATCCTGCTCCTGTTGTTCCAGCCTTGCCCGGAAAGCTTTCAGTTGCCGGTTTCGTTTGAAGCGGAACATGTTGATGATCTCGTTCACATCGGCGCCCACAGCGCCATCAGGCGAGATACTGGTTCTGACCGTGGGTTTTCTAAAATCGTAGTACTCGGCATACACCCTGCGGTTCTCCATCGAGTCTTCCCGGTACGATTTGGCAATGACCACCACTTCTTTTAAGGTGCTGTACCGGCTTTTAACCTGCACCTGTAGTGAAATGTCAAACTGGTTCATGTCGGCAATGCCTTTTACAGCAAACTTTTGCGTGGGCTTATCGTTGTAGATGAAACTGAGCGAATCTTTTTCTGAAACAGTTATGTGGTAACGCCCCATGGAATCGGTAAGGGTTTGTTTGCCGCCGGTGCTTTCCACTTTTACGTTTTCCACGAAATTCCTTTTGGTAACATCAAATACAATTCCGCTTACGGTCAACTGCGCCTTCAGGGAAAAGAGCGGAGAAAGAAAGAACAGGAACAGTAAAATTATTTTTAATGATGAACGCAACAGGATTACAATTGGTTGGGATAAAAGTACAGCAGTTGGGTCACATACAACCTGCAACAGCACTTATTTAACGGCGATTTTACTTTTTTAATAAAGAATCGATCACAGCAGGATAGTGCGCATGCTCCAATGCATGAATTTTTTGCGCAAGCGATTCTGCGGTATCGTTTTCATCAACCTTACAGGCCGCCTGGAAGATCACTTCGCCGTGATCGTACAGCTCATCCACGTAATGAATGCTGATACCGCTTTCTTTTTCACCGGCAGAAATAACGGCTTCATGCACGTTGTTGCCATACATTCCTTTTCCGCCGTATTTGGGCAGCAAGGCCGGGTGAATATTGATGATCTTCTTTGGATAAGCAGCGATCAGCGCAGCAGGAAGCTTCCATAAAAAACCAGCCAGTACGATAAAGCTGATATTATGTTTTTGCAGTTCGGGCAGGTAGCAATCGCCGTTGAAAAACCGGTCCTTTTCAATAAGTAAGGTGGGGATATTGTTCTCTTCTGCAATTTTCAATACACCTGCTCCGGGTTTATTGCATACTATTAATGCAACCTTCCAATCGATCTTCGCATTGGTCTTCACCACACCCTTCTCTCCTGAGCCTGCCGAAGGATGGAGAAGGGCCGGGGATGAGGTAATTATCTGGCGGGCATTGCTTCCGGCCCCGCTGGCAAAAATGGCAATAGACACAGGACCGCTGTTTTTTCTGCCAATCATCTTTCTTCCTATTTTAAGAATATATTTCCTGAAAAAGGCAAACTGGCCGAGAGGGATGCTTATGACCAAAACACAGAGTGGCCAAAGCAGGGTTACCAGTATAATATAGAGGACAAGCCAGGCAACCCCTTTTTCCAAACCGGTAAGTAAAAGTAGTTTTCTTCCGGCCCACCCACAGAGGCTGCCGCCCAGTGCAAACGTAGTTATGATAAGCAACAGGTTGATGCCATTAACCTTCCACCGGGCTTTCAGTTTTTCAAACATGGCGCAAAAGTGGATCAAAAATTTGTGAATCGGCACCGAAAAAAGAAAAAAATGATGCTTTATAAAGGGTTTACAAATACATGACAAACACGTTTGGCCAATAGGCACAATCGGCTGAAAACCACGCCAGATAAGGTAAAAAAAATTTTAACAATGTTGATATATTGTCAGCATCCTGCCTTATTTTTGCAGCCGAACCAGGATATTTTTCCACATTAGCCCCGAATAACTGTATGAGTCGCTATAGAAAAATCTTTAACCGGGTACTGCCCGCAGTTTTCTTCCTTGCTTTCTTTTCTATTAATATCAGTTCCTATGCCGCCGATGGTGAAGCACTTTTCAAAGCAAATTGTGCCAGCTGTCATAAGCCCGATAAGGACTTTACCGGCCCGGCCCTGAAAGGTTGGAAGGACCGTCAACCAGAAGGTTGGGTTTATAAGTGGATAGCGGATCCCCAAGGAACTATTGATGGAGGTGATCCATATGTAAAACAATTATATGCAAAGTGGAAGGGAAGTGGCGTGATGACTAAATTTCCCAATCTCAAAAAAGAGGATATAGATGCTATTTTGAAATACGTGGATGATTATGGAGGACCAGGTGGACCTACTCCACCACCACCGCCACCAGTTTCCGATGATTCTCTTCTCTTCGGTATTCTCACCCTTGTTTTAGCACTTATCGCTTTCATATTATTACAGGTAAATACCAACCTGCGCAAGCTTTCTGACGAAAAAGAGGGGGTAATGCGTACGGAGCCTGTTCCTTTCTATAAGAACAAGACCTACCTGATGATCGGCATATTACTGCTGTTTTTAGTGGGTGGATACTATACCATCAACGGGGCTATTGGCCTGGGCCGCCAGCAGCAGTATCAACCCGAGCAACCTATTTTCTATTCGCACAAGGTACACGCAGGCACCAACCAGATCAGTTGTTTGTATTGCCACGGCGGTGCACAGGACAGCAAGCAGGCCAGCATTCCATCGGTGAATGTTTGTATGAACTGCCACAAATCGATCAATAAATACGAAGGACCGGATGTGTTGGTAAGAGAAAATGGTGTTTCTGTTGACGGTACGGCCGAAATTCAGAAACTGTATGCCTATGCAGGCTGGAACCCAACCACCAAAACGTATAACCCGGATAATAATAACGACGGAATGCCCGATGGCTCCAAGCCAATTGAATGGGTAAAAGTTCATAACCTGCCCGACCATGTTTATTTCAACCACAGCCAGCATATTAAAGTAGGCAAACAACAGTGCCAGACCTGCCATGGTAACATCCAGGAAATGCCTGAAGTGTACCAGTTTGCCAACCTCAGCATGGGCTGGTGTATCAACTGTCACCGCGATACCAAGGTTGATTTCTACAATAAAGACGATGCTTCCGGTAACAAGTTTTACAGCATATACGAGAAATTCCACAAAGACCTGAAGAACCACAAAATGGACAGTGTTACCGTTGAAAAGATCGGTGGAACCGAGTGCCAGAAATGTCACTACTAATAAAGCGTTTCTCTGCAAAGGCAGAATGAACAGAATATTTTGAAATCATACAAAGAACAGATCGCTGGCTGCCAAAGCCACCTGCTAACTGTCAACTGAATAAATATGAGTAAGAAAAAATACTGGCAAAGTTTTGGAGAACTGAATCACACCGAAAGTTTTCAGGAGTCAACCAAAAATGAATTTAAAGAGGAACTGCTTCCTTTGGCCGACCTCGATGATAAAGGTATTTTAGATGCCAAAACACCCCGCAGGGATTTTCTTAAATACCTGGGCTTTAGTACGGCCGCAGCAGCAGTAGCTGCCAGTTGCGAAATGCCGGTACGTAAAGCGGTGCCATACCTAAAAAGGCCCGATGATGTGATCCCCGGCGTGGCCAATTACTATGCATCTACTTATGTAAATGGCGGCGATACTATTTCGGTAGTGGTAAAACAAAGAGACGGTCGCCCTATTAAAATTGAAGGCAACGAATTATCTACCATAACAAAAGGCGGTACCACTGCACAGGCGCAGGCTTCGGTGCTTGACCTGTACGATAACACCCGTTTGCGTTACCCCATGCAGAAAGACGGGAAGGGATTTAAAGAAGTATCCAGCTTTGATGCGTTTGATAAACTGGTTGCCGGCTCATTGGCTGGCGTGGCAGGCAAACCGGTGGTGTTACTTACTTCTACCGTAAACTCTCCTTCTACTTTAGCGATCATCAATGAATTTTTAGCAAAATACCCCGGCAGCCGCCACGTGCAATACGATGCAGTAAGCTACAGCGGTATGTTGCTGGCCAACGAAGCCTGCTACGGCAAAAAAGCGATCCCCTCTTACCATTTCGAAAACGCAAAAGTGATCGTAAGCCTTGGTGCCGATTTTTTAGGTACCTGGTTGAGCCCGGCCGAATTCAGCGGACAATATGCACAGAACAGGAAGGTAAGTGGAGAAAAACCAACACTCAGCAGGCATTTTCATTTCGAGAGCATGATGAGCATGACCGGAAGTAATGCCGATGACCGGTATACACACAAGCCTTCTGAAACCGGTGCTGTTGCGTTGGCCCTGCTGGCAAAACTGGGTGCTGCGGTTACAGCTCCGGCTATCAGCGATAAAAAACTTGCCGGTGGAATTGAAAAAGCAGCAGCAGAACTGAATGCACATAAAGGAGAAGCCCTGGTTGTTTGCGGAAGCAATGATGCAAACATACAGATGGTCGTAAATGCCATCAACGAACAGATCGGTGCCGGCGGAAAAACGATCAACTGGGCCGTTACGTCTAATTACAGGAACGGAAGCGACGCCGATATGATGAAGCTGGTTGACGAAATGAATGCAGGTTCGGTAGGAGCGCTGTTCATTCACGGAGTTAACCCGGCCTATACCTTAGCCAACAGTAAAAAATTCAAAGACGGCTTAAGTAAAGTAGTAAGTGTTTCCTTCAACGGAACCATGGACGAAACAACTGAGTTGTGTAAATACATCATACCATCGCACCATTGGTTAGAAAGCTGGGGCGATGCAGAACCGAAAACAGGTTATTACAGTTTGCTGCAGCCTGTCATCAATCCCTTATTTAAAACAAGGGCTTTCCAGACCTCTTTGATAAAATGGAGTGCAGCAGCAGGCAGCGCTATCAACGATTACGAAACCTATTTCAAAACATATTGGTCTGCCAAACTCGGCACGCCCGACCTGTATAATAAAGCATTGCAGGATGGTGTTGTTGAACCGGCAACCATGCCTGTTGCAGCCGGAACCTTCAATGCCGGTAAATTAAGTGAGGCAGCAACAGCCATTGCTTCTGTTAAGAGCGGCGCAAACGAAGTGGTTCT
>ERZ795061.3669-NODE-3669-length-13233-cov-5.896039_pt1 | contig 13233 bp, 14 predicted proteins | sample MGYA00375145_ERZ795061 | MGnify/ENA primary metagenome ERZ795061 (study PRJEB30190, sample SAMN05720144) | anaerobic digester metagenome | isolation source: active sludge of municipal wastewater-treating anaerobic digesters | place: USA | collected 2014-12-22 ... | reverse complement strand
GTGTCGATGGTACTCGGACCGCAGGGTCCCGGGAGAGTAGATCGCCGCCAGGTAAAAAACTAGTGACAAGAAAAACCTTGTCACTAATTTTTTATCATTATCATATAATTCGACACAATTCAACATAAAATTCACTATATGTCAATAATTTTTTTTGAACGGCATGGAATATTATATAATTGGTAACAAATTAGGCATTTTAGACTATTCACAGAGTAAATGCACTTTATATATAAAAGACTTGTTTTAATTTTAAATTATATATTATACTTCTAATATGTGATTTAGACATATATATCGTGAAAAAGATTTATCATCACAAAAAAAAGTAAGGTTATCTGTTTTTGTATTATCAAATATGTATTTTTCACGGCATATGAATTGCAGGAAGTGTTTCGTGCCATTATTCTAATATAATATCTTTGGCGGGAAACATATAGTATCATCTGAAAGGTAATCCGAGAGGGACGGGCAGGAGTAATGAAAGAATTTTTTGACGATGTTTCTATTAAAACAAAATATATTTTTTCACTATCATCTCTAATAATTCTTACCTTAATAATAGTATCTGCAACATTCATTTATTCAAATTCCGGTACAAACAGCCATATGCTAAAAATACTGATTGTTAGCGAAATGCTGGTTATTCTGCTTATAGGCAAAATCACGCATAAGCTGATTATAAGTAATTCAAATTATAACAGTGGTTTTAATATAGCCAGAGATGAAATTTCTGATGACAGTATGATATTTAACACTATTTCAGAGGGCATAATCGTGACAAACAATAAGGGACGAGTCAGGAATATTAATCAAAGACTGTGCCGGATATTAGGAGCTGAAGAGAGCCAGGTAATCAACAGGAATATATATAATCTGCTTAATGAAATGAATTATAACAATGCCGGTAAATCACTGCTGCTGATGCTGGTTGAATCTCTGGAGACACATAAGGAATATAGGCAGAGAGAGGAAATGTTTGTCATAGACGGAGAACCATTCTATCTAGCAGCATCTACATATATGCTGAGAGGTAAAAGCAAGAATGTGACAGGAGTACTTGCGGTTGTACATGATTTTACCCAGAAGAAAAAGCTTGAAGAGCAGCTGCTGCATGTAGAAAGGCTTGCAACTGCCGGTCAGATGGCTGTCGAGCTGGCTCATGAAATAAAAAATCCCATATGCTCTGTCAAGGGGCTTGTCCAGCTTATGGGTAAGAAGCATTGCCTTGAAGGCAGCAAATACTATGAAATAATAACAAATGAAATCAATAGAATAAGCGCATTGACTCAAGGATTTCTCACGCTTACACAGAAAAGGCCCGTATTCACCAAAACCTGTATAAGTAGTATTATTGATGAAATAATTCCATTGATTGAAAGTAATGCTGAGGCCAAGAAGATTTATATAGATGTGGATATGCAGAAGGATATACCAATGGTCAATGCTGATAGAGAGAGTATAAGACAGGTAATTATAAATATAGTTCTGAATGGAATAGATGTCTTACATGAAAACGGAAGAATGAATATAAGTATTTGGTATGATCAGATTAATGAATTGGTTAAAATGGAGTTCAAGGATAATGGAGATGGAATAAAACCTGAATACCTTGATAAGATTTTTGAACCATTCTTTACTACAAAGGAAACGGAACAGGTTTAGGACTGGCAATATCACGAAAGATTATAGAAGGTCATTACGGAAAGCTTTTTGCATTTAATAATTATGAGGGCGGTGCTACCTTTGTGATTGAGCTTCCTGCCGCAGCACGCTATGCAACAAATGATGACAAAGTTTCATAAGTTAAGTTAAAAAATGCGTCGTGAGGCGCATTTTTCATTTGAATTTTGGCAGTATTCCCGCATGCTGAAGCGCCTTTATGCAAACCACTGTTGTAGGACCCAGAATCAAACCTGCGACGCCTATAAGCTTCAAGCCCGCAAACATTGACATCAATGTGAGGATAGGATGTATTCCCAACTGCTGTCCGACCACTTTCGGCTCTATAATATATCTTACCACTGTAATTATTGCATAAAGAACCAGGAGCGAAATGCCTAATCTATAGTTACCCAATACAAGATTGGTTATCCCCCAAGGAACATAAATGCCTCCGGTGCCAAGAACGGGCAAAATATCTAAAAGAGCAATGATAATTGCCAGAATAAATGCGTAATCAATACCTATAATAGTCAATCCTATAAAGGATTCAAAAAACGTTACACTCAGTATTATGGATTGAGCTTTCAAAAAGCCTATCAAGGCTACAAAAAGATCTGTCTTAAGTGAAATTATTTTAGCGCTCCATGTTGGCGGAAGCTGCCTGAAAATGAAGTCCTTAATCAAGGCTTTGTCCTTTGTAATAAAGAATGTTGCAATAAGAGTAATCAATATGAATATCAAGGTTGACGGAAGTACGGTTAAGGTATCTATTAGCCATGTAGTTGTATGGCTTAAGAAAGTCGTTACTTTCCCAAAGACAGTCCTCAGAACATCTTGCATGATATTGAGGGCTTCCTGAGGCAGCTGCAGGTACAATCTGGTTGCCTGTTGAATCACTTCGTCTGAAAAATTATATATTACGTCATAATATTTTGGCAGGCGGTTATATAGTTTTATCAACTCATACACTATCCTTGTAATTGCGAAGGCTGAAAAAGCGACAAACCCTCCAAGGTAAAGCAAAATTGACAATATTACCGAGATGCCCCGTTTCAGCTTAAGCTTTTGAAGGAATATCACCAGCGGTTCAATTATCATCGACAGTATCAAGGCAAAAACAAAAGGCATAAAATATGCAAAAACAAACTTGAGTGCAAAGAATGCAATCAAGGCAATGACAATGTAAATCAGAAGTCTTAGTATTATATTAAGATATTTTTCCACATCCGGTCGGAGCATAATATCACTTCCAAAATATTTAAATCTGCTGAAAGAATCTCATACTATTAAATATGCTGATAAAAATGAATATGCAACTATATTTATATTATATTAAATGAAAGTATAATAATCAAACAATATCGAATATACAGAGCTGTTTTTGGAGTATAATGCCAACTTGGCAATTATTTTGGAGTGTCTTGGAGAAACTTTCGTATCATCATATTATAAACAACCAAGTGCATATATAGTATAATTAAGGTAATAAAAATTATTTCAGCTTAATAATTGCCAAGAACTCAATAATTATACAAGAGATATATAAGTTTCTCAGATAGGAAAGGAAATACCGGTTAAATAATTAGAATTACTGATACGGAAGGGATATCTGATGAATATTGATTGCATACCCATATTGAAATCGCTTAGAGCATATAAGAATGAAGGGGCTGTGCCTTTTCATATGCCGGGACATAAAAGGGGAAATATATACAAGAAAACAGGGCTTGATTTTCTGTCTGAGGATATATTAGCCTTGGATACGACTGAAGTGCCAGGAGTTGACAATCTGCACTGCCCGGAGGGTGCGGTTCTCGAGGCGCAAGGCCTCGCCGCGGAAGCATTTGGAGCGGATTATACATTTTTTCTTGTTAACGGTACCACCTCAGGTATATATTCAATGATAATGGCCTCCGCAAATCCCGGAGACAAAATAATTATACCCCGTAACTGCCATAGATCGGTATATGGTGCAGTAATACTCGGGAGGCTGATACCGGTATACATTGAGCCGGAAATAGACGATGAGTTTGGAATAGCAATGGGGATAAAGCCTGAAACTGTGGAGAACATACTGGAAAAGCACAGTGATGCAAAAGCGGTTGTAATCACTAATCCCACTTTTTACGGGGTATGCTCTGATTTGAAGAGGATTGCAGAAATCGTACATAGCAGAGGAATGCTGCTGCTTGTGGATGAGGCTCACGGTTCACATTTCTGCTTCAACGAAAGGCTTCCCATTTCCGCACTTGAGGCGGGAGCGGACATGACATCTCAAAGCATACATAAGACCCTGCCTTCTATGACTCAAAGTTCAATGCTCCATGTGAAATCTGAAAGGGTAGATATTGAGAAGCTGAAGGTATTCTTGCAGCTGGTTCAGACAACGAGCCCTTCCCATATACTGCTGGCATCTTTGGATGCGGCAAGGTTTATTATGCAGCAATACGGACATGAGCTTTTGGATGATGCAATAGATTGGAGCAATTGGGCGAGAAGTGAAATCAATGATACTGAAGGATGCTGCTGTTTAGGACCGGACAGGGCAGGCCGGTATGGAGCGGTTGATTTTGATCCGACAAGGCTGACAGTAAATTTTGGAGCGTCAGGCCTAAGCGGTACCAAAGCTGAGGAAATATTGAGAAAGAATTTCAAGATACAGGTGGAAATGTCCGATTTATATAATATAGTTGCAATCACAACGATAGGAGATTACAGGTCTGATTATGAAGCTTTTGTAAATGCAGTGAAAAAGCTTGTGGAGACTGCGGAGAAAAGAAAGGCAAAAGCTATGGCGCCGGCAGTATTTTTCAGGCCGCAGGAGCCTTCCCTTATGCCGTGGGAAGCGGTATACTATGAAAAAGAGCAGGTGGATATGGGGCAAAGCATAGGAAGAATCTGCGGAGAAATGATAATACCGTATCCCCCGGGAATACCTGTTTTGATGCCGGGAGAAACAATCAGCAGAGAGATTTATGAGTATCTGAAGCTTTGTGTTGAATATGGAATAAAGCTGAACGGGATTTCTGATTCCAAGCCGAAAAAGGTATGGGTGTTAAAAAATAATAAAAAGGAGGTATGAGGGATGAAACTTATTATAGCGGTTGTACAGGATGATGATGTGGAGGATCTGGTAGAAACGCTGGTCAAGGAAAAGGTCTATAGTACAAAGCTTGCTTCTACGGGCGGATTTCTCAGGGAAGGAAATACAACACTTTTGATAGGTGTTGAGAAGGACAAAGTGGATTCGGTAATATCAATAATTAAGGATATATGCAAAAGCAGAAAGCAGACCTTTACTACGCCAATTCCGCCTACAGGCTCTGCAGGGGTTTATATTCCATATCCCATTGAAGTGATGGTCGGCGGTGCAACTATTTTTGTAGTTGACATCGACAGGTTTGAGAAGGTCTAAGGGTGAAGTATTATGAAGATAACAGAAATCAAGACCCATCCTTCTGTAATCAGCACAGTTGCGAAAGAAGACAAAAAATCAGATATCGGCAGTTCCAAATCAAGCTTTGAGAATACTCTCAGAAAGACAGAAGAGCAGGATTTGGCCAGCCGCCTGAACAGGCTTATGAGCGATATTGAGAAGCAAGGGGATAACCTTGTCAAAAGCATGGATATAAAAGAATTAAAGAAATATAAGAAGCTTATTGCAGAGTTTATGGATGAGGTAGTGAATAATTCCCTTAAGTTTTCAAAACAAAGCCATTTTGACAGAAGGGGAAGGCATAAGGTATATGCCCTTGTGAGAAAGGTCAATGCCAAGATTGAGGAGTTAAGCAGGGAATTTCTCAAGGATGAGAAGGATAACATAAAGATACTTGAAAGCATAGGGAATATTAAAGGTATGCTGTTGGATATGTATATATAGAATTTTATATATGTTGCGAAAAAGATTTATCAGTACAAAAGTAGCAGAAGCGTCTACTTTTGTATTATTAACAATGTACTTTTCGCAACATATGAATCAAGGAAAATGTTTTACACTATTTGAATTTGTTGTAAAATGTTTATTGTAAAACATATAGATACCGAGGGAGAAGAAACGATGGGGTTTAATGACATAATTGGGCAGAGGGTAATAGTTGAAAGCCTGAGAAATGCAGTGAAAAGCAATATGATTTCAAACGGCTATATTTTTAGCGGACCTAAGGGCTGTGGCAAGAAGCTTATGGCCTTTATTTTTGCAATGGCTTTGAACTGCAGCGGTAAAGCCAATGACAAGCCTTGCGGGGGATGCAGCTCTTGTATAAGAACAAGCAGCGGCAATCACCCCAATTTGGAGCTTGTTAAGCCTATCGGTCAGAGCATTAAAATAAAACAAGTCCGCGGCATAATAAGTGATTCAGCCAGAAAGCCCTTTGAAAGAGGATATAAGATAATAATAATAGATAATGCGGATAAGATGACTATTGAAGCACAGGATGCATTTTTGAAAACTCTTGAGGAACCTCCCGAAAACACTGTATTTTTGATACTCACGGAAAGTCATAGTCTTTTATTGCCGACGATTGTCTCCAGGTGCCAGGTATATCGGTTCAAACCTGTGGACAGCTTGGAAATGAAGGCTTTTATAAAATCCAAATATGATTATCCGGAAATGGATGTTGAAGCGGCTGTAAGGCATTCAAAAGGAATAGTCGGAAGGGCGCTGGAGCTTCTGAGGGATAAAGGAAGCTTCAAGGCTCGTGCATTATATATTGATATTCTGGAGAAGGCACTGACGGGGAATGGGAATGATGCAATTCTTCTGGCATCAGAAGCAATTGAGGATAAGGAATCTGCGGAAAGCTTTCTTGAGTTTTCCCTGTCCTGGTTCAGGGATATAATGGTTTTGGGAGAAAGCCGGGGGGCTTGCGATAATCTTATTATCAACGCTGACAGCTTGGAGGTTTTGTCGAGGCACAATTCTTTTTTGACGGAAGCCAAGTTAAACAGTATAATGGAGATAATTAATAAGACTTATAGATATATCAAGCACAATGTTGGTATAAAAAACAGCATTGATGGTATGCTATTTAATATTGCGGAGGTAAATTCATATAATGGTTAGAACAGTTGGAGTAAGGTTTAAGAAAGCCGGCAAAATATATTATTTTGATCCCGGCGATTTGGAAATAAACATTGATGATAATGTTGTGGTGGAGACCATAAGGGGTATAGAGTTCGGGAAAGCCGTACTGGGAATAAGAGAGGTACCCGAGGAAGAAATAATCGCTCCTCTTAAAAAGGTGCTGAGAATTGCAACAGAGGAAGACAACAGGATCTACGAAAACAATAAGCTGAAAGAGCAGGAAGCCTTTAACATTTGCCTGCAGAAGATTAACCATCATAATCTTGGTATGAAGCTTATTGATGTAGAATATACTTTTGACAACAACAAAATCATATTCTATTTCACTGCAGACGGGCGTGTGGATTTCAGAGAGCTTGTAAAGGACTTGGCTTCAGTTTTTAAGACCAGGATAGAGCTTCGTCAGATAGGTGTCAGAGATGAAGCCAAGATGATAAGCGGGATAGGCCCTTGCGGTAAAAGCCTATGCTGTTCAACGTTCCTTGGAGATTTTGCGCCTGTGTCCATAAAAATGGCAAAGGAGCAAAACCTGTCTCTAAATCCTACAAAGATATCGGGTATTTGCGGAAGGCTTATGTGTTGCCTTAAATACGAGCATGAGACATATGAGTGCGCAAGAAGATATATGCCTAAAATAGGGGCATTGGTGGATACTCCCGAAGGCCGGGGTGAAGTGGTGGAATCCAATATGCTTCTTGAGATGGTCAAGGTAAAGCTGGAATTAATGGAAGGGAACCTTCGTGTTATCAAGGATTTTCATGTTAAAGATATAGTTCAGTTAAGGCCGGGGAAGGATATTGAACCTGACATTGAGGGGGACATAGAAAACCTGGAACTGCTTGAAGACAATTAGTGAAAAATCAAACAAAAACAGTACAAGGGGTTTTATTTATAATAGAATAGTGATAGAATGTATTTGTAATTTATTTAGGAGGTGCTACTATGGCATATAAAATTCAGGATACTTGCATCAGCTGCGGTGCATGTGAGTCGGAATGTCCAGTAAGTTGTATAAGTCAGGGCGATGATAAATATGTAATAAACCCGGATGAGTGTATCGAATGCGGTGCGTGTGCCAATGTATGCCCGGTTGATGCTCCGGTGCAAGATTAAGAGTTACTAGAAAAAAGACCGAAAAGGTCTTTTTTTCGATTTAGCGAGGTGTGTCATGGAACAGTTAGTGCATAGAGATGAGACTGTCGATGATTTACAGAACGGATTTAGTATAATTCAGAAAAAACACTCTTTCAGATATGGCGTTGATGCTGTGCTTCTTGCGGACTTTGCCGATATAAAGTATAGGCATTCGGTTATAGACTTGGGCACCGGAACCGGTATAATCCCCATTCTTATATATTCCAGGAAAAAGCCTGTTGAGATTACTGCGGTGGAAATACAGAAGGATATGGCTGACATGGCTGCGCGCAGCATCGTATTAAACGGACTGGAAAAAAACATCAAGGTGCTGTGCATGGATATTAAGGATGCACCAATGCTTTTGGGCAAGTCAAGGTATGATTGCGTAGTGACCAACCCTCCCTATATGAAAAAGGAATGCGGTATAAATAACCCTTCTGAAACAAAAGCAATCGCAAGGTTTGAAATAATGTGCAGCCTGGAGGAGATATTGATTGCAGCAAGGGAATTGCTGAAGCCCGGGGGGAAACTTTTCATGGTCCATAGGACCGACCGCCTGGCAGATATAATTTATGAGATGAGAGATAAAGGCATTGAACCAAAACGCATAAGATTTGTACACCCGTCCATTGGCAAAAGGCCCAATCTGTTATTGATTGAAGGAGCAAGAGGAGGGAACAAGGAGCTTAAGTTCATGGATCCCCTTTATATACATGATGAAAATGGAGAATATACTGAAGAGATACACAGAATATACGGGAGGAAAGTATGATTACCGGTACTTTATATCTATGCGCAACTCCCATAGGAAACCTTGAAGATATTACCCTGAGGTGCGTCAGGGTATTAAGGGAAGCGGATATCATAGCCGCAGAGGATACCCGTCAGGCAATAAAGCTGCTGAATCATTTTCAAATCCGAAAGCCCCTGATAAGTTATCATGAACACAATAAGCATGAAAAAGGCAAAGAGATTGTTGAGCTGTTAAGATCAGGGAAGAATATTGCTTTGGTTTCTGATGCGGGTATGCCTGCGATTTCAGATCCCGGAGAGGAGCTTGTAAGGCTTTGTATTGACAGCGGTATTGAAATTATTCCGCTGCCGGGGCCTTCTGCTTCACTTACGGCATTGATTGTTTCGGGGCTTTCAACAAGAAGATTCTGTTTTGAAGGCTTTCTTCCGTCAAATAAGAAGGAGAGGAAGGAAAGGCTCAAAAAGCTCTCCGCCGAAACAAGAACTATAATAGTGTATGAAGCGCCTCATCGTTTATTGGATACTTTGGGCGAAATCATGGAATACCTTGGTGACAGGAGGATATCCGTTTCAAGAGAGATAACAAAGAAATTTGAAGAAACCGTAAGAGGAGAAATAAGCAGCGTAATCGGTATTTTCAAAGAGCGGGCTGTAAAAGGTGAATTCGTACTGATTATTGAAGGCATAAGTGAAAAAGAACTTGTTGATATTGAGCTGAAGAAATGGGATAATGTATCTGTTGAGGAGCATATTGCAATGTATTTGCAGCAGGGAGCAGACAAAAAAGAAGCAATTAAAAAGGTTGCAGAGGATAGGAAGCTCCCGAAAAAGGAAATATATAAAATAGGATGTAACCTTGAAAGGAGGACAAAAAATGCAATTCACAAAGGATATGACAGTAGCTCAGATATTAAGAGCAAATCCTAAAACTGCTGAAGTTTTTTTGAGGTATGGTATGCACTGCCTTAGCTGCCCGGGTGCCACAGGAGAATCTGTGGAACAGGCTGCAATGGTGCATGGGTTTGATGCAGACCAGATTTTGGATGACTTGAACAAGGTAAGTGAATAAAATAAGGGGGGACGTTTCTCTTGCCCCGCAAGCGGGACAAGAGAAACGTCCCCCCTTATTTGATAATACTATTTTTTAAATTCTTCCATGCAAGCCGGACAAATGTTCTTACCCTTGTATTGAACTACGTCTTTTGCGTTTCCGCAGAATATGCATGCCGGCTCATATTTCTTCAGTATGATATGCTCGCCGTCAACGTATATTTCTAAGGAGTCCTTCTCCTCGATATTAAGGGTCCTCCTCAATTCAATCGGGATTACAACTCGGCCTAATTCGTCGACTTTTCTTACAATTCCTGTAGATTTCATGTACTCTCCTCCTTTTACATTATACAACAAATTTCGACAATTTCTACTATGATTAAATGTTAACATTTATGACAATAAAAGTCAATAGTGTATAAAAATAAATTAATAATTATTATTTATTATCTCCAACATAGCTTGAGCCCATGCGCTGCAAGCCTTGGGGATTTATCGGAATATTTTTCGCGGGTATGTAAATGATATATATTGGTATAAAATGTTACAAATCTATAAGGAGTGAAAGGATTAATGGGAAAAAATACCGATACATATCATATCGATTCCGATATACCTCCTGAGTCATTTTGGATGGCATCAACTGCTAAGACCAATTATCCGGCTCTGGGGAATGATATCAAAGTGGATGTTGCAATAGTAGGGGGTGGTATCACAGGAATAACCTCAGGGTATATGCTGAAAAAGGAAGGCTTGAGTGTAGCTGTAATCGAAGCTGACAGAATTATTCAGGGCACGACAGGGCATACAACGGCAAAAATTACTTCGCAGCACGATCTGATATACAGCAAGATAAAGAATTATATGGGAGAGGAAAAAGCAAGGCAATATGCTGTTGCCAATGAAACAGCAATCCGCGTTATTTCAGATTTGATAGAACAAGAGAAAATAGACTGTGATTTTCATAAGGAGTCGGCTTATGTCGTTACATTGACGGATTCATATGTCCAGCAGATAGCAGATGAAGCAAATACGGCAGGCAGTTTGGGAATAAAATCATCATTTATAGAAAATACCCCCCTTCCTTTCAAGGTTAAAGGAGCTGTGAAGTTTGACGGCCAGGCGCGGTTTCATCCGCGCAAGTATCTGCTGGCTCTGGCAAAGAAGGTAGACGGAGGCGGCAGTTTTATATTTGAACAAACAAGGGTTGTAGATATTAATAAAGGGAACCCCTGTATCCTTGTTACCAACCTGGGGAAAAAGGTAACAGCCGATAATGTTATTATTGCTTCTCATTTTCCGTGCTTTGACGGCATGGGCTTTTATTTCGCCAGGATGTATCCGGATAGATCCTATGCTATTGCGGTAAGGGCGAAGGAAAAATTCCTCGGGGGTATGTATATTACTGCGGAAGACCCCGGCAGGTCACTGCGCTCCCAGGAGTATGAAGGAGGTGAGCTTATTATTGTCTCGGGGGAGCATCACAAGACAGCTCATGGAACGAATCTTCACAGGCATTATGAAAACCTGTTGGAATTTGCGAAGAAGCACTATGATGTGCAGGAACTGCTTTTCAGATGGTCAACTCAGGATTACACCACTCTTGACAAAGTACCCTATGTGGGAAGGCTGACCTCCAAGATTCAAAATATATATGTGGCAACAGGCTTCAGAAAGTGGGGAATGACAAACAGCACAGCTTCGGCGATGATATTGAAGGATTTGATTCTTAATGGAAGAAATCCGTGGGCCGAGGTTTATGACCCCTCAAGGTTTGTTTTGAATCCTTCAATAACAAGCTTTATATCAATAAATGCGGATGTTGCGGCCAAGTTAGCCTCAGGAAAACTGAAGCCTGTGCCGGAGGATATAGAGGTTGAAAAGGGAGAGGCGGCAATTGCGGATATTGAAGGAAACAAAATGGGGATTTACCGTGATAAGAAGGGACAGCTTCATAGGGTAGATACTACCTGTACTCATTTGGGCTGCGAATTGAAGTGGAATGATGCGGAAAGGTCCTGGGACTGCCCGTGCCATGGTTCCAGATTCACATATGAGGGAGAAATAATTGAAGGCCCTGCAATTAATGAATTGCAGCATGACAGCAATGAGAAGAACAAGATTGATCCTAATATTGTATAATTTCTCATTACCCTTGTTTCCCTCCTAAAGCAAAAAGTATGACTCCTTTTTAAAATAATAAAGGAAATTTGTAGCAAGTGTAGAAGTATATTACATGTAGTTTTTATTTTATAGGAAAGTATACTTTCCTATAAAATGGGGGATGCAAGGGGGAGAAGCCCCCTGCCGTTCAAGGAGGGTGCTCAGGATGCGGAGCATCCGTCGAAGGGAACCATAGGGTTCCCTAGCGAAAAAAACGCGTCGTGAGACGCATTTTTTGCCGAGGGAGGTTTGGACAATGGGAGAACTGACCTTGGGACTTGTTCAGATGAGATGCGAGAAAGGGGCAATAGAGTATAACATAATAAGCATGTATAAATATCTTGAGGAATGCAGAAATAAAGGCGTGGATATAGTATGTTTTCCTGAAATGAATATCAGCGGCTGTATCAACCCGCTGAAATACTCTAATGCTCTGCTTTCCATGTTTCATCCCTCAATTCAGCGTATAGCCGATATGAGCTTCTTGTACCAGACAATCATTATAGCAGGTTTTGCAGAAAAGAACTACGGGGGAAAGCCCTACATAACTCAGTTTGTTGCAAAAGACGGCAAGATAGAAGGCTGCTACAGAAAAAGAACTCTACGGGGTGATCAGTCGAAATGGTTTAGCCCGGGTACGAAGCCCTTCATGTCTATGTATTCGGGATATAATTTTGGACTGACAATAAGCCAGGATATTTACGACGGCGGAATTTTTAAGGAGTATGCCGAGCGGGGTGCCAGTTTGGTTTTTGAAAGCGCAGCACCCGGATTATCAGTCGGACAAGGTGTCGGAGATTGGGAGCCCGGGTTCAGTAGTTGGAAGAATGAATGCAAGAGCAAGCTGGGCAAATATGCAGCAGAGGATGGAATTTTCATAGCAGCAGCAACCCAGGCAGGACGTACATGCGATGAGGATTTCCCGGGAGGTGGCTATGTATTTGCTCCCGACGGCAGGTGCATATATGAAATGGAGGATGGGGAGGAAGGCATGCTTGTCGCCAAAATACAGTTAAATTAAACCACATAAAACAATCATATCCGCCATACATTTTATTATTAATAAATGTATGGCGGTGTTTTTTTAATGATTAATAAGCTCTGGTTCTATATGATAGCCATAGCTGTCGCCTTCGCAGCGACAGGAAGAAGGCTTGAAATCCTCACTGAAGAGATATTTTCCTCTCTCGGTGCTGCTGTTGAACTTGGAATTGGGCTTCTGGGAGGCATGATGCTTTGGTGCGGGGTATTGAAGGTGGCTGAAAAATCAGGATTGGTGGATAAGATATCTGATTTTATCAGACCTCTTATGAAGCTGCTTTTCAGGGGGATACCTCCCAAAAGTTCTGCAATGGGAGCTATGATAATGAACATAACCTCCA
>ERZ795061.3659-NODE-3659-length-13256-cov-7.519582_pt1 | contig 13256 bp, 12 predicted proteins | sample MGYA00375145_ERZ795061 | MGnify/ENA primary metagenome ERZ795061 (study PRJEB30190, sample SAMN05720144) | anaerobic digester metagenome | isolation source: active sludge of municipal wastewater-treating anaerobic digesters | place: USA | collected 2014-12-22 ... | reverse complement strand
CGATCCGCGTCGGCAAGCCAAGGTCCAGCGCCCAGACGGGGAAGTCCATCAGGTGCGCGCCCATATCGCCCACCGCCCCCGTGCCGAACGGCACCCAGCCGCGCCAGTTGAAATGCGCGTAATCGGGGTGATAGCCCCAGTCCACATTCGCCGGCCCACGCCACAGATCCCAGTCGAGCGTTGCCGGAACGGGCTTTGCCTCCGGCTTGCCCACGCCCTGCGGCCACACGGGGCGGTTGGTCCAGATATGTATGCCCTTCACCTTCCCGATAGCGCCGCCGCGCAGCAGCTCCACCGCGCGCCGCCCCTCGTCGCTCGAATGGCCCTGATTGCCCATCTGCGTGACCAGCCCCGGCGTCTTCTCCGCCAGCGACGTCAGCAGCCGGCTCTCGCGCACCGTGTAGGTCAGCGGCTTCTGCACGAACACATGCAGCCCGCGCTCCATCGCCATCCGCGCCGCCACCGCATGGTGGTGATCCGGCGTTGCGATCAGCACCGCCTCGATGTCCTTCCGCGTATCGAACATCTTGCGGTAGTCGGCAAACTGCTCGGCCTTGTCATACGCCGACTTCAGCTCGACCATTTCAGGCTTGATGCCGTCCTTGTTCGAAAGCGAGCGTGACACACGGCCCATGTCCACATCGCACATCGCGACGATGTTCTGGCTCGTAAGCTGCGCCATGTTGTCGGCGCCCTTGCCGCCCGCGCCGATCACCGCGACGTTCACACGCTGCCCGGCGCCCGGCTTTGCAATCTTCTGCGCGAATGATTTCCCCGGCAACATGGCCCACGCCGCCACACCGCCTGCGCCTGCCAGCACCGCGCGTCGCGATGCGCTATCCGTCTGCCCAGTGGCCTGAGGTGTCCTCGACTTGTCCTGCGACTGTCCCATGACTCAACTCCCTGTTGCCCAGGCAGCCTGCCTCATCGCCAAAGCGGATGGAATGGGCGCCGCAACGGCGCCCATTCACGCGATTCACATCACGGATTGACGACACAGAAGCCAACGCCGGGCCTGAAGCTATCGCAAAGAGAACGCATCTGATTTCGCAGACCAGATCGCCCTCCGGATCTGCCGTATAATTGAGCGAGGCCACGCTGGTTGCGGCGCTCGTTTCTGCAGCATTCACGGCGAAGCGCCGCTCCACGAAATAAAAGCAATTCCGGAAAAGACAGCCCACGACCCGCCGTGCATGTTCCCCCGCCAAAGGAGCCACGTCATGCCGTTCATCACCACGAAAGACAGCGTCGAGATTTTCTACAAGGATTGGGGCACAGGCCAGCCCATCGTGTTCAGCCATGGCTGGCCCTTGTCCGCCGACGACTGGGACGCGCAGATGATGTTCTTCGCGGCCAAAGGCTTCCGCGTCATCGCCCACGACCGGCGCGGGCATGGCCGCTCATCCCAGGTCGCCGATGGCCATGACATGGACCATTACGCCGACGATCTCGCAGCGCTGACCGCGCACCTCGATCTGAAAGACGCCGTGCATGTCGGCCACTCCACCGGCGGCGGCGAAGTCGTGCATTACATCGCTCGTCACGGCGAAAAGCGGGTGGCGAAAGCAGTGATCATCGCGGCCGTCCCGCCGCTGATGGTCAAGACGGCGGCCAATCCCGGCGGCCTGCCCAAGGAGGTCTTCGACGGCCTTCAGGCGCAGACCGCCACCAATCGCGCGCAATTCTTCTACGACCTGCCGGCAGGGCCGTTCTACGGCTACAATCGGCCCGGCGCTGCCGCCAAGCAGGGCGTCATCTGGAACTGGTGGCGGCAGGGCATGATGGGCAGCGCCAAGGCGCACCATGACGGGATCGTCGCCTTCTCGCAGACCGACTTCACCGAAGACCTGAAGAAGATCACCGTGCCGGTGCTCGTCATGCACGGCGATGACGACCAGATCGTGCCCTACGAAGATTCAGGCCCGCTGTCGGCGAAGCTTCTCAAGAACGGCACGCTGAAAACCTACAAGGGCTTCCCGCATGGCATGCCCACCACCCACGCCGACATCATCAACGCCGACCTGCTAGCCTTCATCCAGAGCTAGAGCGGATCTTCAGGGGACACACGACATGACCAAAACCATCATGCTGATCCACGGCGCGTGGCTCAATTCGAAATCGTGGGAAAACTGGAAAGCCCGCTACGAAGCCGCCGGCTACTCCGTCGTCGCGCCTGACTGGCCATACGACGAAGGTGAGCCCGCTGATCTGCGCGCCCACCCGCGTCCAGAACTCGTGCATTCCGGCCCGAAAGAGATCGTCGGCCACTACGCCCACGAGATCGAAAAGCTGAGCGACGCGCCGATCCTCATCGGCCACTCCGCGGGCGGCGTCTGGGTGCAGCACCTGCTCGACCGCGGCTACGGCGCGGCGGGCGTCGCGATCGACCCTGCCCCCACGCCCGGCGTCGGCCTCGGCCCTCACGCAGTCGTCTCCGCCCTCCCCGTCCTCGGCGACCCCTTCAGCGGCGGCAAGGCCGTTCAGATGACGAAGGACTTCTTCGGCAAGCGCTTCGCCAACGCCCTGCCCGAAGACCTGAAGAGCGATCACTATGACCGCTACATCGTGCCCACCGCCGGCAAGGTCTATTGGGACGGCGTCCTCCATGGCGGCGCAGGCGCGATCAAGTGGGACAGTGACCACCGCGCGCCCCTCCTTCTCATCGCAGGCGGCGAAGACCTGATCGCCGACGCCAGCATGACCCATGCAATCTACGACAAGCAGAAGAAGGCCGCGTCAGCGACCGAGTACAAACTCTACGCTGACCGCAGCCACTGGACCTGCATCGAGCCCGGCTGGGAAGCAGTCGCCGACTTCGCCCTCGACTGGGCCGTCCGCAACGCAAGAACCCGTCAGAGTACCTGACGGGTTCCGCGTCGAATGGCTCGACAGCTAACGATGGCGTTGGCCGTCGGGCCTATTCCCCTTCAGCTTCGATCGCCGTGTCCAGGCCGTCTGCGTCAGCACGCAGAATGCCCGGCATGGCGTAGTTGCCTTCGTGGCAGGCGTACTCGTACAGGTGCTCCTGCGACCGGCGCAGCGGGATTTGTCCCGTCCAGGTCTGCGTATAGTAGACCGGATCCTTCACTTCGAACCTGTAGTCGATCACGTCATCGGCCACGCGCGAGAACCACTCCGTCACCTGGCCCTGGTCGGAAACCGGGAAGGCGCCCATTCTCTGGTGGTTCATGCTGAAGTTCTTGGTGACGACAACGAACGTGTCGCCTTCCCAATGGCCGATTGAGTCGCCGAACCATGCCCGCACGGCATCCGGCCGCATGCCAAAGCCGGACTTGTCGGCGATGTTGATGATGCGCGCGTCGTGGTTCATCTCGATGTCGATCATGACAGCGGTCGGCGTCTGCACGATCTGAAGGTTGTTGTTGTACATTGCATTGTTGAGCGGCGGCCCGCCTTGGCTGCCGAACGAGATGAAGCAACGCTCGCCCAGCGGTCGGATTTCAGGGCCTGTGTTCTTCACCGTCTTGACGTTCACCATACGCTGACCGCGCAGCTCCATCGCGGCCTTCGAGAACGGCGCCTGGCCATTTGCCGGCGACGTAATCCAGGACGAGCGCCACTCGTTGTTGACCTTGGCGTATTCCGAACCCGGGTCGATCCAGAACGCGTTATAACCGGCCTCTGCATTCTTGTCGGTGAACACGCCCGCATTCGGGTCTGTCCGCTTTTGGCTAGCGTCCGCTGCGCGCGTATAGGCGGCGCCCTTCGTCAGCTCGTCGATCTTCTCGTGAGGAATGACGAGCGCCGTACCAACCTTGTCGCCATTGCCTCCGCGCGTCATCGTCGTCAGCGAAGCGGTCGACCAGACGCCTTGCAGGTCCGGCTTGCCGTCCGGCGTGCGCGGCGGCTTGTAGTTGGCGTCCCAGGGTTTGAGATCCCTGAAATATGGCAGCGGGCTCTGGTACGATTTCGTACCCGCAATCGTCTTGGGGCCATCGACCTTCTCGCTGGGGTCCGCGTACCCAACACCCGTCGATTCGCCGGTCGCCAGCGCTTCATCGAGATAAGTCTTGGGTGCAGGAGCCGGCGCCTTGGGCGGCGTCTGGGCGAAAGCCGGCGCAGAGGCCAGCACGGAAGCCGCGAGAGCGGCCATGGCAGTAGAGCGTCGAATGGACATGCGAGGTCCCTATCCCTCTGGAAGTCTTCTTGATGCTGTCAACTTCGCTCCGATTGCCCGCTTAGCCAAGTCACTTTTCGCCAGCAAAACGAACGGCCAGTCCTGAGACTGGCCGCTTTCCTTTTCACTGATAGGCAATCCCGCCGCTACGTCTCCAGTTCGACATCCCAGTAGAGATAGTCGAGCCATGTGCCGTGCAGGTGGTTCGGCGGGAACTTCCGCCCCATCTCCTGCAGCTGGAACGTCGTCGGCCGGTGCGGTCGCCGGCTCGGGTGCATGCCGATGTCATGCGCCAGCCGCCCGCCCTTCCGCAGGTTGCACGGCGAGCACGCCGCCACGATGTTGTCCCAACTCGTGCGCCCGCCCTTCGAGCGCGGGATGAGGTGGTCGAACGTCAGATCTTCGTGCGATCCGCAATAGGCGCACTTGAAGCCATCGCGCAGGAACACGTTGAACCGGGTGAACGCCGGCTGGCGATCCTGCTTCACGAATTCCCGCAGCGCGATGACGCTCGGAAGCTTCATCGTCAGCGATGGCGAATGCACGAACTGGTCGTATTCCGCGACCACGTCGACACGCTCCAGGAAGACGGATTTCACCACCTCCTGCCACGGCCACAGCGATAGCGGATAATACGACAGCGGTCGGAAATCTGCGTTGAGCACAAGCGCCGGAAAAGCGTTCGGCGACGTCGAAACCAGTTGGGTCATGTGTACCCGTCGTCTTGGACAGGTCAGGCGGGCGCCACTCGCCGGATCGGTCCGGTTCCCCGCACCGCGCCACATGGCTCCAGCGGTAGGGGTGAATTTGATTCTATCACATAACATCATGACAGGGCGACTACATGTCCAGTGCCTCAGCGTTACCAGACAGAAAGGCGCCCCGGACTGGGGCAGAAATGCCGCGCTCGCCGGGCACTGCTGCATTCCGGGCATGTCACAACCCAGGAAGAACGGGCCAATTCACCCAAAGCGGCAGGTCGCTCACTTCTCACGGTGTGACGCGAACTGCCCCAACATGGTCATTGTCGACAAAAATGCGGGCGCTTTCGGGAATTGCCAGATTCAGGTCTTCATTGCTCGCCCAGGTCACATCTATCGCGCCGGGCTCGACCGCAATCCGTTCAGCGACGAACACGTTGGCTTCCACGTTTCTTGTCGTCGGAAGCGTTTCGCCTTTCTTGAGGACAGAAACCTCCATTGTATACGCGGTCGTTGCTCCGCAATTCGTAGAGAAGACAATCGCCACCAACTTGCCGTTCGGACTCGCGACTTCCTTCAACGTTTCAAAGTGGCAGCTGAACAATATATCGTCCGAACACCCGCTCAGCAAAACGCCGAACGCCGCCGTACAGGCGCCAGCCCGCCACGAAACGAAACCGTCCATCACGCCCCACCACGCTGCGCATCACGCGTCGCATTGATGTACGCCCACAGCATGTGCGCCGCGACACCGCGATAGGGCCGCCACCGCTCTCCCGTCTTGAGAAACTTCTTCGGCGGATGTCGCTTCCGCTCGCCGGAAATCATCCGGTAGGCCTCGCTCAGCCCGATATCCGCGTGCGGAAACACGTCCCAGCGCCCCAGGCAGAACATCAGATAGACATCCGCCGTCCACGGCCCGATGCCCTTCACCGCCACCAGCTCTTCGCGCGCATCGTCATCCGACGCCTTCGCCACCCGCCGCAGGTTCAGCGTGCCCGTCTCCACCGCCTCCGCGATCGACCGGATATGCGAGATCTTCGGCCGAGACAGCCCACACGCCCGCAGCGCATCAAAGTCCGCCGCCAGCACAGCCTTGGGCGTCACCTTGCCCAGCAGAACCTCAACCCGCCCCCAGATCGTCCCCGCCGCTTTCGTCGAGAGTTGCTGATACGCGATGATCCGCGCCAGCCCCGCATAATTGCCCTGCCGCGTCCGCCACTCCGGCACGCCGACAAACTCATGCGCCGCCTTGATGATCGCGCACTCATTCGCCAGCAGCTTCACTGCCTTCGACAGCTGCTTTGCGTCCGTCACGTCGAGTTCGATCACCGCGGGAGCCTTGGCCATGACCCACGCTCCCACTCCACACGCCGCACCGCAAGCCGCTCCCCACGCCCTGCTGACACCACCCCGGCATCAGGCCCAAAACGAAAATGGCGGCGCTTCACCAGCGCCGCCATCTCAATTCAGTCGCGTCCGAAAGACCTAGATATTCTTCAGAACGTTCTGCGGGGCGCTTTCGCCGTAGGGATCGTCCGCGCAGTTGTCGACGCGGCCCGGCTCTTCGAACCATTTCGTCACGACGCCGTCTTCAACCACGGCGGCGTAGCGCCACGAACGCTGGCCGAAGCCGACATTGTCCTTGTCCACCAGCATGCCCATGCCCTTGGTGAACTTGCCCGAGCCATCCGGGATGACTTTTACGTTGGCGAGGTTCTGGCCCTTGGCCCACTGGTTCATGACGAACGAGTCGTTCACCGACACGCAGAAGATGTCGTCCACACCCTTGGCCTTGAATTCCGGCGCCAGCTTCTCGAAGTCCGGCAGCTGGTAGGTCGAGCAGGTCGGCGTGAAAGCGCCCGGCAGCGAGAACACCACCACCTTCTTGCCCTTGAAATAGTCGGCCGACGTCTTGTCTTCCCATTTGTACGGGTTCGGCCCGCCAATGCTTTCGTCGCGAACGCGCGTCTTGAAGGTGACGTCAGGAACCTTGGTGCCGATCATGGTGTCTTGCTCCGGGGAGGATTTTGGCGGCTCATATGGACGCCGCGTCAACCCGGATCAAGAGCTTAGCTGACGCACCACAGGCACCAGTGCTCAGGTGGTCGAAAAAACGTCACCAGACGCCCCGCGACGATTACGCCCAGCCAGCAGAACAGCGACACAAAACCGATCACCCGCGCCCGAACAGGCGGCAGGTCATCCGGCCCCGCCGCATTCACACCCGCCGCTGCCGTCGCATAGAACATCGCCATGTTCGCCCCGGCGATTGCCATCAGCACAATCTTCGACTGCATCGCCGGATTGTAGAGATACTGACCGGGAGCAGTGACGACAAAGAGCAAGCCCGTCACCACGCACATCGCGTATCCCGCGATCCCGAACGGCACGAGCCGGTGCAGCTCCTTCATCGTGACGCCGCGTGCTACGCCCATCATCCGCAGGTCGAACATCCCCACCGTGCCGATCAGCAGGCACAACCCGAAGAAGTGGATGATTTCCGCAATGGGCCATCCCCATTTCGAATTCATCATCCCGAATATGCCGGTGTCGCGGGCCCATTGCTCGATGGCGATCGGATCAAAAATCGGATCCATCACGACACCAGCAGGATCGTGTAAGTGTGCAGCAGCAACTTGCCCGCCGCCACGCCACACAGCCACAGCACCAGTGCCGCTATCGCAAGCCGCCGCCCCCATGGCGGCGCAGGCTCACCCTGCGCCATCACCGGAAACAACCGCAGCGCCATCTCGCGCACCAGCAGCGCCGCGCCGATCAGGCACGCGAACTTCACTGCGAACAGCGGATTGGTCAGCGCCTTCGCCGGATACCCGATCAGCAGCGCGAGGCCAGACACGACGGCCATCACCGCGCCGAACCACATCACGGGAAAGAACCCGCGAAACTTTTCGAACGACGTATTGCGCGCCACGCCCAAGCCGCGCAGCGACACCACTACCCCCCCGCCGATCAGCAACGCCATCCCGACCGAATGGAAGATCAGCGCGATGAAATACGCATAGAGATCTTCCCGCATCCAAACGGAAAACGGCGTCTGCTCGATCGCTGAGAAGATCGGGTCCATTCAGGGAAAGTGGCACACGCGGCGACCGGCGCCAAACCCACCGCTTGTCATCCCGGAAGCGCGCAGCGCTATCCGGGACCCATTGTGAGAGCACGACAGCCTCTCGATGAGCCCTGGCTCTCCGCTCCGCTACGGCCGGCATGACAGGCTGATGCAAGAATGAAGGATGGAGCGGTATCGAATTCGTAGGACGGCCGAAAATCTTCGCCCGCGAATTCAACCGACTGCCGAACAAAGATGGGGGATAGCGCTCTCCAGATTCAACCGGGGCCGGAACGAGGGTTATTATCCAACCCATGACACGGCACAAACACGCACACACTGGGCTGGTAACCCCGCAGCTTCCTCAGCTCTTGCTGACAGCTGTGCTGCGCGCGTTTGCGATGCTCGTGCACTACGTCGCCTCAACACTCCAGATGAAGCAGCTTCCTCCCAAGCGTGATTGGCACACGCCTGACGATGAAGCCGCTCTGCCCCGAATGATGAGCGACACCTTCAAGGACAACCACGCTGCGCAACACCGCAGCCCGCCAGCCCTCATCCTGAGCAGCACGCATAGCGTGCGCCCGTCGAAGGACGAGGGCGTGCTCACCCGCGCCAGCCACAAGCCGGCGCAACCCGAGCACCCCAACCACCTCGCACCACCCTCGCTCCGCGTCCGACGCTTCGCGTCGAACCCCAGGCGAACGCCGGGACCCAGAGCATCAAGGGTGCTGCGAATTGAATCGGGCCTGCACCAGCAGCCCCGGATCCCGGCTTGCGCCGGGACGAGCGGATTTTTGAATCCGCCAAACAAAAACGCGGCCGCCTAAGCGACCGCGTTTCCAACTCAAACCCAATCACCCCGCCACCCGCGGGAACGCGAACCTATGCCCCGGCGCTCGGCCTTGCGGTCACACGCTCATGCCACGCCCGCACATTGGTCATCGCCTCGGGAATCCCCAACCCGATCCACGTCGCGAAGTCCACCGTCGACAGCAGGCAGATATCCGCCACCGTGTAATCACCCGTCGCCAGGAACTCGCGCCCCGCCAGCTCGCCATCGAGCCAGCCCAGCGCCCGCTCGTAATGCGCCCGGTTCGACTCTCCGAACTCCTTGTACTGCGGCACAACCACCGCTGCCGTGAACGGATGCGCGTGCCGCCAGAACATGCCAACCGGCGTCATCACCGCGAACTCGACCCGGCGCACCCACTGATCGACCATCGCCTGCTCGAACGCATCTTTCCCGAACATCGGCAGGGCAGGGTGCAGGCTCTCCAGATACCGGCAGATCGCGACAGTCTCCGAGATCGTCCGCCCGTCATCCAGCTCCAGAGTCGGCACCTGTCCCAGCGAGTTCCGCGCCAGATGCTCCGGCGATTTGTGCTCGCGCTTCATGATCGCCACTTCGCTCATTGGAATCGTGATGCCTTTCTCCGCAAGGAAGATGCGCACCCGGCGTGGGTTCGGCGCGGGCATCGGCGAATTGTAGAGTTTCATGGGCGTTCCTCTTTGTTTTGCCCAAGGCGTAGGCCCTCACCATCCGCTCTGGCAAGCGTGACCCCACGTCCGGGTGACGCCTTCGCGCCCAGCCGCTATCACCCCTCATCGGGTCTGGAGTTGATCGACATGAAGCGTACTGTTCTGGCCATCAGCGCCGCAATGCTTGCCGCCTGCACAACCGCGCCTGTCTCCGAAGCGCAGCCCGCCTTCTCCGCCAACGGCAAGACGCTCCGCCAGATTTACGAATACCTCCACAAGAACCCCGAACTCTCCTTCCAGGAAAAGAACACCTCGGCGATCCTCAGCGCCGAGATGAAGCGCCTCGGCTTCACCGTCACCACCGGCCTTGGCGACCAATGGGTCAAAGCGCGCGCAATGAAGGAATACGGCAAGGTCCAGGACGGCGTCGGCGGCTACGGTTTTGTCGCCGTCCTCCAGAACGGCCCCGGCCCCACGCTGATGATCCGCACCGACATGGACGCGCTGCCACTCGTCGAGAAAACCGGGCTCGCCTACGCCTCCACCTTCCGCGACACCGCCTGGTCCGGCGAAGAATCCGGCGTCATGCACGCCTGCGGTCACGACATCCACATGACCAGCTGGATCGGCACGGCCCGCGAACTCGTCGCCCGCAAGTCCGAATGGAAGGGCACGCTGGTCATGATCGCCCAGCCCGCCGAAGAGATTGGCCTCGGCTCCATGTCGATGCTGGAAGACGGTCTCTACACGCGCTTTCCAAAGCCTGATCGCGTCATCGCCCTGCACGATAACGCAGCCCTGCCGGCCGGCCATATCGGCCTCGGTTCGGGCTATGTCATGGCCAATGTCGACAGTGTCGATATCACCGTGAAAGGCGTCGGCGGCCACGGCGCCTATCCGCAGGATACGAAAGACCCCATCGTCGTCGCCGCCCGCATCGTCACGACGCTTCAGACGCTGGTCGCCCGCGAAACCGATCCGCAGGATTCAGCCGTCGTCACCGTCGGCGCCATCAATGGCGGCTTCAAGCACAACATCATCCCCGACGAAGTGAAGCTCCAGCTCACCGTCCGCTCCTTCGCCGATACGACGCGCGACAAGCTGCTGAAAGGCATCGAACGCATCGCGAAGTACGAAGCCCTGGCTGCCGGCCTTGAAGGCGACAAGGCGCCTACCATCTCGACGAAAGACGACTACACACCCTCGCTCTACAACGATCCGAAGCTGGTCGAGCGCGCATCGGCCCTGCTCACGAAGCAGTTCGGCTCTGAGAAGATCGCCATCGCATCGCCCACCATGGGCGGCGAGGATTTCTCCCGCTTCGGCCGCACGCCGGATCGCATCCCGGTCATGCTGATGTGGCTCGGCGCCGTCAGCCAGGCAAAATTCGATGCGTCACTTCTGCCCGGCGGCGCGCCGCTGCCCTCGCTGCACTCATCGGGCTTTGCGCCCGACGCAGAACCAACCCTCGCGGTCGGCGTCAAGGCGATGACGTCTCTGGCGATCGATCTTTTTAAGTAAGGCTATTCGCTCAGCTTCGCGGTTTGCTTCTTCTCTTCCCTGAAACGCAGGAAGGCGAAGATCGCAGACCCGATGCCCGCCAGCGCGGCCAGCACGGCGAACAAGGGCTGCACGCCCTTCGCCCAGGTCACGATCTGGTCGAACTGCTGCACCTCGACGACGATCAAATCGCGATAGGCATCCAGAGGCTCTGCATCAAGCGAACCCGAAGCGTAGCCGAAGATCTCGAGGATCAGCGTGTGCTCACCGACTTCGGTCGGCGTGACGCGCCAGGCCCAGCGGTTCAGCACCTTGCCCGAAAGCTTCTGCCGCTCGACCGTCTGCGAGGTGATGTCGAAACCGACGCCCGTCAGCTGCGCTGACACGATGTCCGAAAGATCAACATCGCGCTCCACGATCGTGCCGGGGAAGCCCTGCAAGGCTTCCTGTCCGGCATTCTCGTTTTCGGTCGCGTTGATCACCAGCGAAACATCAACGGCCTTGTCGAGCGCCAGCTTCTGCGGCGGCCGGTTGTAAGTCACTTTCCGCGACTTGAATTGCGACTCGAGCCCAGCCGGGGCCGCCGTGATGACAGGCGCTTGCTGAACCGTCGCCACCGGCTCCGGTGCTGTTCGTCTGGCCTGCCGCGCGGCAGCTGGTTCGGGGGTCGGAGCGATGCGAGCCTGCACCTGCGGCTCTGGCTGTGCAGGCGTTTGAACGGGCGCGGGCGTCGTCTGGGTTTGCGCCGCCGCCGGCGCCTGCTGCTTCGGCTGGCCGGGCAGGGTGGGCAGCTTCAGTCCGCCATTCCCATCCAGCGTCGTGGTGAGCGAAGGCTTGGGCGCCGTCGTCGCCGGCTCAGTTGCGGCGGGCGTTTCAGGAACAGGCGTTTCCGGAACGGGCGTAACCGCGACGGGGGCTTCAGGCTGCGCCGGAACCGGGGTCGGCGCTGGAGCGGGCTTCGCTGCCGGCTTGGCCGCTGGTTTGGCTGGCGCGGCAGGCGTGCTCTGCAAGGAGGCCTGCGGGTTGACGGCCGGCGGTTGAACCGGCGCTTCGGCCACCACGATCTCGGGTTCGCGCACGATCGGCGCCTGCGGCTCGCCCGCGCCACCCGTCAGGGCGCCGCCGAACTGGCCAAGCCCCCAGACCCCTGCGGCCAGCGCCGCAATGATCGCAAGCCCGATGACGATGGCGTTCCGCATGCAGCTCTCCTGAACGTCAGCCCGGCAGTCTAGCCGGCTTCGCCGTCAAATCCATCGTCGTCCGCATCGTCTTCTGATGAACGCAGCGGCGCGGTTTTCGGCGCGGGTGGGGCTGCCCCGCCGCGTTTCGAAGCTTCATAGAAGGCGATCGCGGCGGCGTTCGAAACGTTCAGGCTTTCCATCTGCACGCCAATGGGAATGCGCGCGAGGCCGCTGCAAGCCTTCGCGACTCCCTGACGCAAACCTTCGCCCTCTGCGCCCATGACGATTGCAAGCGGTTCATTTCCGGCGAACGCTTCATCTAGCGTCTGCTCCGCCGAGCCATCCAGCCCGATGACTTTCCACCCAGCATCGGTCAGCGCATCGATCGCGCGAGAGAGGTTCACGGCGCGAATCTCGTCCACGATCTCGATGGCGCCCGTCGCCGCTTTAGCCAGTGCGCCGCCAAGGGCAGGGGCATTGCGCGTCTGCATCACAACGCCGCCAATCCCGAACGCCGCCGCCGACCGGAAGATGGCGCCCACATTCTGCGGGTCGGTCACCTGATCCAGGATCACCAGCGGCTTATCCGGTTGCACGGCCGCATCGGAGATATCCGGCCCATCCAGCGGCTTGCACCGCACGGCGAGCCCTTGATGCACCGCGCCGGGCGGCAGGCGCATGTCGATCTCCTTCGGCTCCATCAACTCGATGAATTTCGGCAGCGCTCTCACGTCCAACCCGGCGCGCTCGGCCGCGTTGGGGCTCACATACCCCTTGCTGATCCGCCTCATCGGATTGGCCAGCACGGCAGCAGCCGCATGGATCCCCCAGATCCAGACCTCGCCATGCTCCTCGAACGAGGCCTCCCGCCGATCGAACGGGCCCGGCTGCGATCGTCCGCTATCGCGGCGCTTCTGCTCAAAGCGGTTCTGGCCGCCCTTGTTGAAGCCGCCGGGCTTGCCCTGTCCGTGCTTATGGCTTTCGCCGCCCGGGCGAGCCGCTGCCCGATCCCGCGTCCATGGCTTGTCACTCGGGCTGCCGGCGCGGTCGCCGTGATCGGCTCCGGCCTCGCGTCCCCGATTGGGCGCGCCGCTGCGATCCCGGGGGCCGCCGCCGTCGCGACCGCCAAAATCCCCTGATTTACGGCCATTTCCTGGCCGGTTGCGTGGACGATCCTTCGTCAC
>ERZ795061.3657-NODE-3657-length-13264-cov-7.244000_pt1 | contig 13264 bp, 9 predicted proteins | sample MGYA00375145_ERZ795061 | MGnify/ENA primary metagenome ERZ795061 (study PRJEB30190, sample SAMN05720144) | anaerobic digester metagenome | isolation source: active sludge of municipal wastewater-treating anaerobic digesters | place: USA | collected 2014-12-22 ... | reverse complement strand
AATCAGAACTGGAAGTAGATGAATGGTTGAATGCCTGCTGATTTTGTTTGAACGACAAGAATTATAATAGAAATCACCAGGGCTGCTTTGCCCGCCAACGGCATTTGAGTAACCCATCTTTCTGCTCTTTTTTCTGTTGAAGTGGGAAGGAAATGAAGTACATAACCTACAAGCATCAGAAACAAAACTTCCTTATAGCCTGTTACAAATTCAAAAAATATTTGAGGTTTAAATTGGGTTGCAATCTGGCTAATCATTTGTCCGGCAACTTCCATCGAAGAAGCCCGAAAAAAGATCCAGCAAAAGCAAACGAAGTGAAAGGTTATAAATACATTCGTTATCGAGAGCAGTTTTTTAACAGAAGGTTTTTGTTTGGGTAGCCTCAGATTGAGAGAGGTAAATAATTTATGTATTGCCAACGCCAGGCCATGCAAGCCACCCCAGAGAATAAACCGAAAAGCAGCGCCATGCCATAAGCCGCCCAACAGCATAGTAATGATCAGGTTTAAATACGTGCGGAACTTTCCCTTTCTGCTTCCACCCAGCGAGATATATAGATAATCCTTAAGCCAGGTCGATAAGGAAATGTGCCACCGCCTCCAGAATTCAGTTATGTTTTTAGACTGATAAGGTGAATCAAAGTTGATATTGAAATGAAACCCAAGCAGCAGGGCAATGCCAATGGCCATATCTGAATATCCTGAAAAGTCGCAATAGATCTGTAAGGCATAGCCATACACGCCAATAAGATTTTCAAGGCCGGTGTATAAAGTAGGGGCATCAAAAATCCGGTCAACAAAATTTAAACTGATATAATTGGAGATGATAGCTTTCTTAAACAAGCCCGTACAAATTAAAAATACACCCCGCCCAAACATCTCGTTGGATACAAACGTAGGCTTACTGAGTTGCGGTAAAAAATCAGCAGCCCTTACGATCGGGCCGGCAACCAGTTGGGGGAAGAAGGAAACGAAAAAGGCATAGTCAAGAATGTGTGCTGCTGGCTGCAATTTTTTTCGATAGATATCAATCGTATAGCTTAAGGATTGAAAGGTGAAGAACGAAATTCCCACCGGCAGGAAAATATCAAAGGGTTGATAGGGAATACCAGCAATATTGCTAAAGATTTCGTGGAGGAAGTTGGTGTACTTAAAGTAACCTAATACGCCCAGGTTAGCAATAAGACTTAACGCCAGTAGACTGCTTCGTTTCCACTCTGTAGTAGTCCGGTAAATCAGATTTGCTAACGTGAAATCAATCAGGGTTGTGCTTATCAACAAAAGAAAGTAGATACCACTTGATTTATAATAGAAGTAAAGTGAGAATAAGGTGACGAATAAAAGCTTTGGACGATGAGTTTTACTCAAAGGAATGTAAATGAGTAAAAAACCTAAAAACAGAAACAGGAAAACCCCACTGTTGAAGATCAACGGCTCTTCCGGGTTGTAAAGAAACTGATCAAACAGCTTAAGGATATCGATAGAGAACATACTCATTGAATCCTTTAACTAGCGCTTCATATAATAAACTCCCTTGCAGTTCGTAGCCGGCTTTTGTGAAATGAATCCCATCATTTTGTAAAAGCCCGTTTTTCTTCCATAGGTCGGCTGAATGTTTGCCACCTCCGCTGGTGTAGAGATCCCAATAGGCGAGGTTATTTTCAATGGCGTATTCGATTATTTTATCCCGGATCACCTCGACTCCCGGATTTCTTCGCGTCTTCTTTTTATAGAAGTCGGGTGGTGTTGTAAACAGGAATTGAGCATTCGGGTTCTCTCGTTTGAGCACGCTGACAAATGTATTCAATTGGTCTTTAAACTTAGGATCAACATACGGATACTCATTGGCTTCATTGGTACCCAGTGAAATGATAATCAAGTCAGGCGAGAGTTCTTTGCTTTGTTCTGCAAAATAGACTGCCTCGAGATAGTGTTTAACTTTAGCTCCGTTACCTCCTGTGGCATGGTAAATCACCCCGGGCTTGCTGTTCTCCAGGTTGATGCCAAAAAGTACAAACTGATTTTGGGAAGGAGTAGATTGCAGGGTTTGAAATTCAATTTGATTGGTAGCAAAGGGGAGCAGGATCCTGGAAGTATTCGTGGTTTCAAACGTGTAGGGTCCAACATACGCCAGGTATTCGCCCAGTGAATCTTTAACTACGAGGTTGTAACTATTGAAGTCTTTTTGAAAGAGAAACGTTACTTTGTTAAATGCATAGCTTATTCCATCACTTGATTTTGTTCTTAACGATAGGGTAGCACCAGCCTGTTTCGTTTGCAAGGTCATAGCGCCAATACCAATAGGTAAGGGCTGGTTAGTATAAAGAATCCTTTTAGTCTCCCAGTTTGCAGATGAAGAAGAGTAAATGGTAGGCGATTCGTTCGTTCGGCCTACTCGTCCCGGAAAGACCAGCCCCCGCCCCGCATTTCCGAATTCAAGTTGAATCAATCTGCGTGTGGCACTACTTAAAAAATCAGCTTGAATGTGTGAATCTCCAATCTGTAAGATATTAACGGTAGAATTCTTTGTCTTCTTAAGTTGATATAATTTCTCAAAGAAGGACGCAATCGAAACGGAGTTATGAATTTCATTTTCTTCCGATTTGATAAAATCATAAGCAGGTGCAATCGCATATGCAATTGTATCCTGCCCCCTTACAAGGCCAGATGCGAGTACCAGGCTAAGGAAGAATAGGTTTCTTATCATAGCGATTACGTTCATACAGCAGGGCATCGGATAGTTTTTTGGCAATCTTCTGACCGCCCCGGAAAGTCAGGTGTGTATAATCTTTCGCGCCCAACGGGGGATTGGCTGATACATATTTTACCATGGTATTTTCACCACCCATAGCAGTATACAAATCCCAAAAGGCAATTTGAGTTTTACGTGCAATGTTGCGTTGTGCATCCCTCATTCTGGGTATCGCGGGTATTGTCTGAATTTTCCCATCAATGTTGCCACCCCGATCACTAATACCAATTAGCAGGATGCTTGCCTCAGGGAAGACTGTTTTTAATCGATTGATCACCCTGATCATTTTTACCTGATACGACTCATAGGTTAGAGAATCGGTTTCGGTTACCATATTCAATCCATATTGAAGCATGATAAGTTTATAATCCTGATAGTGGTTGAATTGCCTCACTAGCTCAGGAGATAATGAGTAAAGACTCATTCCGGAATTTCCGCGCATAGCAAAATTGTCAATGTAGATACCTTTATTTTCCTCAAAACTAACTCCATAAACAATCAGGCTGTCAGGGTTCGTGAAATGCAACTTCACAGATTGAATAGTATTGCCTTCTAGTACTGCCTGCTGCAGGCTGTCGGAGATAATCAGATTGGTGCTAAACCGGGAGGTATCATTGAGGGTATAGTTCAGGGTTGTTTGATTCAGATTTTTATAAAAGATGCGAATGGTATTGAACTTCTTATAAAATTGCTTGCGACCGGGTTTATACTCAACCTCATTCTGTTCGAGCGGAACAAATGCATAGCCTGAAATACCCAGCAGGGGAACGTTGTCTTTATACTTACCAACCAGGGAGTATGTATTCCAGTTGGAATAGGTATGTTGAATAGTAGTTCTGAATTGGGTGACCTCTGAGGCCAAAGGCACAAACCCCACTCCGCGGCCGCCATACAAACTTTGTAAGGTATCGCGAAAGCTGCCGCAGAGAATATCACCTTCAATAAACGAATCACCATAAAAGGCAATGCGTATGGGTTTAGACTTAGCCTGATGAAGCGCTTGAAAAAATTTTTGCATCGCTCTTTTGTTTGGGCTATAATCTTCCAGACAGGTTATTCCTTCCGGACAAGGAAATGGCAGTGGCTCTGCTTTTACCGGTAAACTCTCAACCACTGTGCTATCGCGAGTGGTGTCTTGTTGTACTACAAAAGTTGATGGAATTGTATCCGGTTCAGGCTCAGCCTGTATGTCTGCCAAAAGATTTATCTTTTTGAATGAAACAGGGCCTGCTGTGAATGATGGCACTAAGTAAGCTACTAGAAGGCAACCAATGATCAGTAGAAGCAGCCAAAGGGATTGCGTCAACTGGTTTTTCTGCATGCTTTTTATTTGTATGTCAAGTATAGTGAGGTTAATTGGTAAATGAAAGTACCTTATATGTATCCACTGATTTTATAGGCCATCATACCAACCCATTCGCGGATCATAATATTCCAGTTCAACAGCGATTCTACGCGCGGAGCAAAGAGCACATCCGGAGTAAACTTTCTTTCATGATGCAAAAAATCAGTTGTAAAGGTATCCATACGCCAGCCTGTTTTATTAAAACAAGCCCGTGACCTGCGCATGTGAAATGCGGAGGTGATTAAAAGACACTGATTGGAGGAGAGTGAATCCTGTAACAGCTTTTTTACCGCTACAGCTGATTCATGGGTGTTACGGGATTGATTCTCAATGAGTATATATTCTTCAGGAATTCCCATTAATTTTAGGGCATCTGCAATTTCATCAGCCTCTTGCCGACTCCTTTCCAGTAAAGATCCGCTACCACCCGAAACGAGTACTTTTTTTATAATCCCCGTTCTATAGAGTTGCAGGGTATGAGTAACCCGGTCGGCCCCGCGCTGAAAATAAACCCGATCGTCCGGGGTCATATTACCTTTAGTTACTCCGGTTAGTACAATGCCGACTTCATACTTATTTTTTATCTCGTTAATAGGTGTGGCTGGTAGCTCCCACAATAAAACAACTTCATTGCATATAAAATCATTTGACAAGAGCAGAAGCAGGATAATCCCGCTTGTAAAGAACCGATTTTTCCATTTTTTGCTTTTCAGTATCCATGAAAGAAGAAGCAATATGCAAATGATCACCAGGGGCATGGTGAGATAATTCAATGTTTTTGAGAGCACAAAAAACATAGATAAACTACATTCTTTTTGGTATTGGGTTCGAAATATTACCTAGCCCATTGATCATCTTGCCTAATAGTTCGTAGTATAAAGCGATGGCCATTAGTATGGTCATCGTCCAGATAACGCCTAAATTAAAATAGAGTGTATCAATATTTTTGTTCAGAAAATGTTTGGAAGGCATATAGAACTGCGCATCAAAATCCACCATATGCTCGGGATCAGGGTTCTTATAAATCGGAAAAATCTTTTGAATCAGTTTTCCGTCTTTTTCAATGATCCGGTTTGATTCTGCCGTATTCTTAACAAATTCAGTAATTGCTTCATTCTGATAACTGTTCCGGTAGACTTCAAAGTCTTTTTCCTTTTCAGCTGAACTGGTTAGTTCATTAATCTTTTTATCTTTTTCCGCATCTGCTTTATTGTACCGGTTAATATAAAATTTCTTTAAGGCGCTGAGAAAAAAACTTGCTTCCTGATATACGGACGAGTCATATCGTTCAAGGGTAAAGTCATTAATATGAACGAAGTCTGTTTTGCCGACAAATTCAAGTTCTTCCGAAATTTCCCGCTTTAGCAAGTTTAAGTCGGACTCTACCTCTTTTCGTATTTCGGGTGCCGGATTTTTGATATTCAGATTGACAAAATCAAGCCGCGTTTCCAGGGCTGGAATAAAATAGATTTTTTTATAATCGGCATCTGCCATCACCTTGTCGTCCTCGTAAAATTGTTTCTCGAATTCATTGTCTTTGTATTGAGCTACCATGCTGGCTTCAAAGGCCCATCGCGAAGCCATAATGTCTCCCACAAATGGCACAGTAGCTGTATTTCCTACTACGGGATTTAGCTTGTCGAACTTGACGACCACTCCACTTAAAATTAATTGGGGGATTAACAAGATGGGGATAAGAATATAAATGGTTACAGCCGAGTTAAATGCTGAGGAGATATTTAGTCCCAAAAGATTGGCAAAGCAAGAGGTAGTAAACAGGATGGCCCAATAGATGAAAAACATTCCTTTTATTTCCAACATCGAATTACCCACCGCAACAAACAAAGCTGTTTGGATCGCGGAGATCATAAAGAGAATTCCAATTTTTGAAAGCAGGTAGCTGCTGTGACTAAGATGAAGAAATTTTTCACGCTTCAGGATTTTGCGATCGCGAATAATTTCTTCGGCACTAACGGTAAGCCCCATAAATAGCGCAACAATAACACTCATGAAAAGATAAGCAGGCATGTTTAAGTTTTTGCTAAATACATAGCCGATGTTGTAGGCGTCATCGGTATTATAATAGCGAACGATGAATGCCAGCATAAAAGCGAGCAGGGGAGCCTCCAGTAAATTGATAAGCAGATATTGTGTATTACTCAGCTTGGCAAGTAAATCGCGCAATGCAAATAATTTGATTTGTTTAAGCCACGAGGGTATGCGAAGGGTAGAATGAGGTACTTGATTAGATGTATTGACAGATGCTATTTTGATTTTCTCTTTATACTGTTGATTCCATTGTTCAGGCGAGAATTTTCGTTCATCCGTAAAATTCCCAAACTCATTAATAACTTTTGTTTCAATGATGTTGAAGATTTGCTCCGGATTTACATTGCCGCAGGTTATGCATTCGCCCTCGTCACTGTTTATCAGGTTAATATTTTTCTTAAAGTAGGTGATTGCATCCACCGGGTTGCCATAATAGATTTGGTATCCACCCGTGTCAAGGATCACCAACTTATCAAACATCTTAAAAATATCGGAGGAAGGCTGGTGAATAACTGCAAACACAAGTTTGCCCTTGAGTGATAATTCTTTCAGGAGATCAATTATGTTTTCTGAATCCCGGGAGGATAAGCCGGAAGTAGGCTCATCCACAAACAAAACAGCAGGTTCGCGTAGTAACTCCAATCCAATATTAAGACGCTTGCGTTGGCCTCCGCTAATCGTTTTTCGTAAGGGTGACCCAACCGTTAGCTCTTTGGTTTCAGTTAGGCCGAGATCGCTAAGGGTTTTTAGTACCAGGTCATCAATTTCTTTTTCATTGAGATGACTGAAACAGAGTTTTGCAGCAAAATATAAGTTTTGATAAACAGTAAGGTCTTCGATCAGTAAATCGTCTTGTGGTACAAACCCAATAACCCCTTCGATCTTCTCGGGTTCTTTATAGATATCAATTCCGTTGATTAGTACTTGTCCTTGCGATGGCTTTTCAGTTCCGTTGAGCACATGCATCAAGGTGGACTTACCTGCACCACTGGCACCCATTAAGGCTACCAGATTTCCGGATTCTTCAGCAAGATCAACTTCACGTAAACCAAGTTTGCCGTTTTTAAATTGATAAGAGATTTTTTTTGCTTCGAAACTTGTGCGGGCAGTGTTCATTAGTTTTTTAAAAAGACCAAGAATTTCGCCATAGTAAATAGGATCGGATGCATCCCAGCGGACCGTGCTTCCATTGGCAAAAACATTGATGCTGCCTGGTTTTTTAGGAACTCCATTCAGGTACACATCGGTATTGCCTACGTATTTAAAGAAAAAGGTATCAGAACTTCGTAAAAAGAGAATGGAAATAAACCCGTCAAGTTCTTCGCGATTAATATGCTTACAATTTCCCGGGGCACCGGATTTTGAATCAATGATCAGGATATCTTCATGATCATTATCTTCTCTTTTTTTGCTAAGAACATATTGCTTTATTAATTCTAAATCATCAGTCGATATGTTAAGCGCTTCGCAGATTTGTATAGCGAGGCTCTGTTCGCGATCGGAGATAGCGCCATCAGCCAGGATTACACTCATCAGTTCCAGAAGAATAACTACTTTTTGTTTTTGCGCAATTTCTTCATTGATCGAGCGACAAATTTTAATGATCGTATCTCTTTCCTGCGCGGCACTTAGTTTACCAGATGTTTCTATTGCATACTCATCAAAAAGTTGCATGTGTCTTTCTGTAGATTTCTGGCTGAGGTGGTCAGAAAGCATTACCTGAATATGATCACGTTCTTGTGTTGTAATCTGGTCCTCTTTAGCAACCAGGGCGAAAAGCCTCATGATGGCGGTTAATACAGGTTCACTCATAGATCAGGTTAAACGGTTTTCTTCAAGTTAAGAAAGTATGATAGTTGATGTAATAAAAAAGGATTAACCATGGGTTAATCCTTTTTTGCGGGGCCTTATTGATGTTACTCAACAATAGAACCTCTGATTTTTTCAACAATCTTGGTGATCTCGATCAAATTCTTATCAGTAAGAACGAGTGCTGATTTATTGTTTTTGATCTGTTCCTCAATATTCAAATCGCTATAGCTTGCCTGAAGCGCAGTTAGATCTTTCAATAAGGTGCCGATAGGCTCCGCTTGATCCATACCAGAAAGCATTCCAACTAATTCATCAACAGATTTCTCTTGCTCTAGAATAACGCGCATCAGGGGAGTAAGCACCAGGTTACGGGAGTCATCCGGTAGGAGATCTTTTGGATATGACTTGATTAAACCTGTAGAGATGTAAAGCCCTTCTACAAAACTGCCGGTGAGTAACAAGGCTGCCAACTTATTGCGGCTGTTATCCTTTAAATATTTTTCGCTAGACCGGGTGGCTGAATTAAGAATATTGGCCAATGAATCTTTGTTGGCAATGTTCTTTTCAAAACGCTGGAGTACGTCCATATCAAATGTGCCAATAACTCCCAGATTATCAGCTAGTTTTTTGGCTGAGTTAAGATAGTCGATGGCCTCCTGTGTCTTTTCATAAGAACTCAAGTAACCAATATCGGTAGTGTAAACTCCAAGGTTTAAGGCCGCCTTATCAGATAATGCACTGTATTTATCAACTTTATTGCGATCGTTTAGCAGGCTTTGATTGAACTCAGCACCTGTTTGCTGCAAAACATAGGGTATTTCTGACGGTGAAGGCAAATTATTGATAACATCCTGAACCCGTTCGTTCATAGATTCTTCGGCCTGATCAAATTCATCAGCATTCTTTTTAGAGTCATCTTTTGAGCCTCCGCAAGACCAAAGGCCCGCCACGGCTAGTAGGGCAAAGAAATAGGTATTAAGACGAGTAAATTTCATGGGTTTTTAGTTTAGCCTCCAATTTTAGCACATTTTTCCAATCCAGTAAAACCGTTTGACCTTTATTTTAGCCAGATTTTGCAAAAGTTGGTCATACGCCAAACATTATTCCCGATTTTTCAGTTAAAGAGCGAATGGTGAAAGATTGCCCGGTACAAATTGCCTTCCTGATTGACGACAGCGAGGTTGACTTGTTTGTACAGAAGAAGTTTTTAGAGATCCGACAGTTTGCAAACCAGATTGTCACCTTTACCTCAGCTGTACAAGCTCTTGAAGTATTGACTGCAAATCAAAATAGCGAATCGCCAGGGATAGTTTTTCTAGATCTCAACATGCCGGTAGTTAATGGCTTTGAGTTTCTTGAGCAAATGCGTGAGAGTTCAACCTCAGTCTTTGACCGGATAAAAGTGGTAATCCTTACCAGTTCCACTAGCCTGGCCGATCGCGAACGGGCCCAGTCGTTTAATAATGTAATCAGTTTTATTCCCAAACCACTTACAGTACAGGGGCTGGATGATCTCGCTAAGTTAATCGAGACAAAAATCTAAGAGGTTTTTTGAGGTTCCTGGGTCCAGGTTCTATACTTCAAAATGAAGTATATGAGAGAGAGAACAATCAACACCGATCCGGCTATTGACAGAATATACCCGGAGGATATAAAGAATTCTAGCCAGCTCAACTCTGCATTACCGAACTCTTTGAAAAGCAAAACACCCACACTTCCCAGGTATCCAAAGGAGTCGGCCAGGTAGATGAGAAAGCCGACCGTGCTTACATACCGAAACGTGGCAATAAGTCGATCAAAGAAAATACTGTTAAACTGAATGTACCCAAAGTACAGTCCCATCCCGATCAGGATCATCCAGGTGGGTGCACTGATCAGTTTATGCTCATAGGCCAGTGTACTTACTCCAACGGTTATCATCCCAATCAAAACGATCAAATGATTAATCACCATTGCTTTGAAGTTACTTTTGATCACCATCAAACTTCCGATCACAACCAGTACCGTAACAGCCACAATCGATTCAGTGAACGTAAAAATCCCGGGTTTGTCTCCATACCCCAACGATTGCCAGATTTCAGCAGAGAAGTTGTCGCGAAAGTCGCGAAACGCAGTTAATAACATATAGGTAAGAACCAGCAGTACCAGGCCTGGAGCAAACGTAAGGGTGTATTTTACCCGCTCCTGGCCGGTCATAGGGCTTCGCTTGGTGCGAAGGGCCTCGTCCTCAGGAGTTGGAGGTGGAATTTTATCCAACAACCATAAAAACAAAAGGAGTGGTAAAAAGAAAAGACAGGAAGCTACAAAAGGCATCCAGAATTCTGACGTGCCCCAGTCTCTCATCAGGAATCCTCCGATGGTTTTAGCAAATCCTGCAGAAAAAATAAAACTGACAGATAAACTTGCGCCTAACACTTCGGTAAATCTTCTTCCTTCAAGGTACCCGAATACCATGCCCCAAACCATTCCTAAAGGCAAGCCATTGAAAAACAAAAAAATCAGGTTGTAGGGCGTTGGAGTAATGGCAAAAAACAACCAGGACAAACTCGCGATGCTTACCATCAATAAGATGCCCTTTGCGCGTGCGTTTGCTCCTAATTCGGAGACCACCTTGATTCCAATAAATTTGGAAAGCATATAGCCTAACACCTGGAAGATAACCATCCATACTTTGAAGTCGGCACCCCACACACTCATATTCTCGTAGGTAGCAACACCAAATGTTTTGCGCAAGGCAAAAATGCAGGTGTAAAGGCAGAAGGCTGAGATAGAAACGTATAAAGTAAACCAGAGCCCATTGGTTTGCTCCAGCCAGCTAGTGATTTTTGATTTATGGGAACTCAAGTCAATCAGAGGTAAGTGTTAAATATAGCATTTCAATTCCTGGGACAAGAATCTGTCTGCATAGAGAGAACTAATCTATAGATGGATTAAAAATTTAGCTGAATCTATTTTATCGATGATTACCGGTTCACTTTAACATCCAGAATTTTTCGTGGCAACCAGACTTGCATAGAGTTTTGCCCACGATTACACCAGGCATAGTACGGGATAGCCGTGATTTTTCTCGTTTCTGTTTTTACGGATTGCCCATCGGCTCCAATTTGTAATGTAGGCGCATCGAATTGAATGGTAGTTACTCCGTCCAGCAAATCTTTGTGAAAGGAAGTCTGGAAGGTAGCTTGATCGGGTAAGATAAGGTTCCATGCCTGGCCACTATTATCGGCACCTTCAACGCAGTACACCAGCGGTCCGCGTTGCAAGGCGACACGTCCTTCGTCTTGTTTTACTTCGGCCCTCGAAACAATTCTTTTTACTTCCATCGGTAGCACCAATTCCACCAGGTCTCCTTTTTTCCAGTCTCTTTCAATAATAGCATAGCCACTTTCTATTTTGTAGGGAACAGGTTTTCCATTTACGGATACTGTGAAAGCGGATTTTGTTTTGTCTTCAAATACAAACAAGTCCCCGGGTACGGCTTCGCCTAGCACCCAGCCGGGTATGCGCAGGTGTATTTTGAATTTAGTTTTGGTTTTAGGTTGCACAGTGAGTTTGATAGTACCATCCCACGGATAGTTTGTCTCCATGGTTACCGGAACCTGGGCCTTGCCGATGGGAGCCGTAGTGCTGCTACCAATATAGAGATTGACCCACAGACCCTGATCAGAATATCCATAAATGTAATCTCCCAGTGAGGATACAAGCCTTGCAATGTTAGCCGGACAACAAGCCGTGCCAAACCATTCCCTGCGAAAATGCCGGCCATCCGAGGCTAACGGATTTCCATAGAAGAAGCGATCTCCTTGTAATGACAAACCATCGCGGGCGCCATTGTAAAGGCTGCGCTCCAATACATCAATGAATTTGCTGTTGCCCGTGAGCAGGTTCATGCGTTGATTCCAGAACACCATACCCACCGAAGCACAGGTTTCACAGTAGGCTTGTTCATTGGGTAAGTCGTAATCGGTACTAAAGCCTTCGTTGTTGCCGGAAGATCCAATACCTCCGGTTATATACATATTTCTGTAAACTACATCTTCCCACACGGTTTGCATGGCTTTCATATAGCCTTCATCACCAGTAAGGGCAGCTACATCGGCTGCACCTGTGTATAGGTACATGGCCCGCACGGCATGACCAGTAATTTCTTTTTGCTCGCGCACGGGCACGGCATCCTGTGCATAGGCAGTGTCTTTCCATTCTGTCCAGGTATAGCCCTTGGCATATTTGTGACCACGCTCTTCCAGTAACCAATATGCCAGGGTGAGATACTTTTTGTCTTGAGTAACATTATAAAGTTTTACAAGAGCAAGTTCCAATTCCTGATGACCCGTTACCCAATGCTGTTTACCCGGACCAAATAATGAATCAAAGTGGTTGGCAAATTTTATGGCAACGTCTAAGAGTTTTCTTTTGCCGGTAACCTGATAATAGGCCACAGCGGCTTCAATGAGATGACCGCCATTGTAGTCTTCATGCATGCTCATGTCCGTCCAGCGTTCATTTAATCTGCCCAGCGTATAGTAGGTGTTAATGTATCCATCCTCTAATTGGGCGGCCGCGATTTTATCAATCCATTCGTCTGCTTTTTTTTCCAGCTCAGGATTGGGATGATTCTTTAATGAATAAGCGATGGCTTCAAGCGCCTTGAATACATCTGAGTCATCGTAAAAAATGCCTTCGTGCTTTTCATTTTTACCACGGGCAACTTTTTCAAAGTTGCGGATGCGGGGAGTTTTCACTTCGGTCTGATAGATGCAGGCTTGCAGGGTAGTGGTCGCTACCTTATCCAGTGTGGGCTTCCAGAATGAATCGTTGATGGTTACTTGCGAGAAGTTTACGGGTTCGAATTGCCGTTTAGGTGCTTGTGCAATAGTAGCAGAAGTTACAACGGCAAAGAAGAATAAGAGCACGGTGGTTTTAAGATTCATGAAGCTGGGAATTAAGAGATCCAATATAAAGAATAATTGGATTGCAGAGTTGATCAATTATACAGGCGTTATTGCATTTACCCAGGGGGTTGTAAATACCCCTTTATACAGGTACTCAAACACTCCCATACACTTTTCGGGGCAGTGTCAATAATTACACCCTTGAAGTTTACCTGATGCGGGAAGTACTCTGACCAATTACACCCTCGACATGGACCTGATTGAAGTAGACAAAAACATGCCACTACAAAATTTGAGGAGACTCAACCGGGAACGGCTGAAATAAAAAAGGAACCACATCTAAGTAATTCCTTTTTAAAAGTGGGCCCAGCTGGGCACGATCCAGCGACCCCTTGATTATGAGTCAAGTGCTCTA
>ERZ795061.3655-NODE-3655-length-13273-cov-4.906415_pt1 | contig 13273 bp, 13 predicted proteins | sample MGYA00375145_ERZ795061 | MGnify/ENA primary metagenome ERZ795061 (study PRJEB30190, sample SAMN05720144) | anaerobic digester metagenome | isolation source: active sludge of municipal wastewater-treating anaerobic digesters | place: USA | collected 2014-12-22 ... | reverse complement strand
ACACGCTCAATCGCATCACGCTGTTCGCGCTGATCTTCTCGATCGGCATCCTGGTGGACGATGCCATCGTGGTGGTGGAGAACATCTACCGCCACATGGTCCGCGGCGACCGCACGCCGGAAGTGGCGGCGGTGGAAGGGGTCGATGAGGTGGGGAACCCGACGATCCTCGCCACGCTCACGGTCATCGCGGCGATCCTCCCCATGGCGTTCGTGTCGGGGATGATGGGGCCGTACATGCGTCCCATTCCCGTCGGCGCCTCGGTCGCGATGATCGCGTCGCTGGCGGTGGCCTTCATCGTGACGCCGTGGATCGCGCTCAAGCTCCTGCGCGGACACGTGGCCAAGCATGCAGCGGCGGCGGTCGACCGGGCGCACGAGCCCGAGGAAGGGGGGCGCTTCGGCGCGTTCTACTCGGGCATCATGACGCCGCTCATCGAGCGCGCGGGGCGTCGTTATGCCTTCTACGGCGTCACGGTCCTGCTGCTCTTCGGCTCGATGGGGCTGCTCGCCATCAAGGCGGTGCAGGTCAAGATGCTCCCCTTCGACAACAAGAGCGAGTTCCAGGTCATCGCCGATCTCCCCGAGGGGACGACGCTCGAGACGAGCCAGGCGTTAGGCGAGTCGATGGCGGCGTACCTGCGCACGGTCCCCGAAGTGAAGAGCACCGAGGTGTACGCGGGGACGGCGGCGCCATTCAACTTCAACGGGCTGGTCCGCCACTACTTCATGCGCCGCGGCGCCAACGTCGTCGATGTGCAGGTCAACCTGCTGGGCAAGGAAGAGCGCGACCGGCAGTCGCACGACATCGCGGTCGCGGTGCGGCCGCACCTGGACTCGATAGCCCAGCGCTTCGACGCCTCGGTGAAGGTCGCGGAGATCCCGCCGGGGCCGCCGGTGATGTCGACGCTGGTGGCCGAGATCTACGGCCCCAACGACAGCGTGCGCATCGCGGCGGCGACCGAGGTGCGCAAGGTATTCGAGACGACGCCTGGCGTGGTCGACGTCGACTGGACGATCGAGGCGCCGCAGGTCAAGCGTTCGTTCCGCGTCGACCGCGTCCTCGCCGCACGGAGCGGGGCCAGTGTCGAGCAGATCACGCAGACGCTCTACCTCGCCCTGTCGGGGACGCCGGTGGGGGTGTCGCCAAGCGACGAGGCACGTGAAGGGACGGCGATCGTCCCGCGCCTCGCGCTGGAAGACCGCTCGTCGGTGGAGGCGCTGCTCTCCATCCCGGTCGCGACGATGATGGGGCCGCAGCCGTTGGGCCGTTTCGTCTCGGTCGACGCCGCGACCCGCGATGGCTTGCGCGTGCGCCGCAACCTGCGCCCGGTCATCTACGTCACGGGTGACGTGGCGGGGACGATCGAGTCGCCGGTGTACGCCATCCTGGCGATGAACGAGAAGCTCGACCAGGTGCGCGTGAACGGGGCGCAGATCGCGCGCTACAACGCGGTGCAGCCGACGGACGTGAACGAGCTGGCGATGAAGTGGGACGGCGAGTGGCAGGTGACGATCGAGGTCTTCCGCGACCTCGGCATCGCCTTCGCCGCGGTGCTGATCCTCATCTACGTCCTCGTGGTCGGCTGGTTCCAGTCGTTCACCACGCCGCTGGTGATCATGGCGCCGATACCGCTCACGCTCATCGGGATCCTCCCCGGACATGCGGTGACGGGGGCCTTCTTCACCGCGACGTCGATGATCGGGATGATCGCGCTGGCGGGGATCATCGTGCGCAACTCGATCCTGCTCGTCGACTTCATCCAACTCGCCGAAGCGCGCGGGCGATCGTTGCGCGAGGCGGTGATCGAGGCGGGGAGCGTGCGCTTCCGCCCGATCGCCCTCACCGCCGCGGCCGTCGTCATCGGCGGGTTGGTGATGGTGCTCGACCCGATCTTCCAGGGGTTGGCGGTGGCGCTCATGTCGGGCGCCATCGTGGCCACCCTGCTCACCATGGTGGTGGTGCCGCTCCTGTACTGGGAGCTGATGCATCGCCGCGCCGGAGAAGCCGATGAAGCTCCTGCTCCTGATCTACAGCGGGCCGACGCCGCAACGCATCGCGGCGCTGCTTGAGGCGCATGAGGCGCCCGGGTACACGCAGTTCGAGAACGCGCGGGGGGCCGGGGGCACCGGGCGCATCGAGGGGACGCGCGCCTGGCCGGGGACGGCGACGGTCTTCATGAGCGTCGTCCCCGCCGAGCGGGCGACTGAACTGCGCGACGCGCTCCAGGCGTATCGCAGCGCGGGCGTGGAGGGCGAGCACCTCCACGTCGCGACGATTCCGATGGAAGACTACTTCTGACGCACCAACCACCGCTGACACGAGAGACCATCGATGTGTAACGACGACGTGATCCGCCGCATCGCCGGCATCTTCATCCTCCTCTCCGTGGCACTCGGCACCTGGGTGAACCCATGGTGGTTCGCCTTCACCGCCTTCGTGGGCTTCAACCTGCTGCAGTCGAGCATCACGCACCTCTGCCCGCTGGAGAAGATCCTCGGGCGGTTCGGCCTCTTCGGCTGTCACCGGTGAGGTGCCACGCGGGGCGTCGGGGCGCGCCGTGGCGGCCCGACGGCGCTTCGCGGGAGGCGTCGCCGTTAGGCGGCGCCGCGCTCCACGTCGGCGAGCGCGCGCTCGAGGCGCGCGCGCACCTCGAGCGACAGCTCGGCGATGTCGGCGCGCCCGGTCAGCTGCAACGCCGCGACCGGATCCATCGCCGCCACCGTGCTCGTCCCCGCTGTGTCCCCGGCGTACACGATCACGTTGCAGGGGAGGAGGAGGCCGATGTCACGTTCGGCCGAGAGGGCGCGGTGGGCGAGCGCCGGATTGCAGGCGCCGAGGATGATGTACGGGCGAAAGTCGACGTCGAGCTTCTTCTTGAGCGTCGCGCTCACGTCGATCTCGGTGAGGACGCCGAATCCTTCACGCCCGAGTGCCTCGCGCGTCCGTTCGACGGCGACGGGGTAGTCGAGCGGCACGGTGACGGCGAGGCCGTAACGGGTCGTCTGCTGGACCATGGTGGGCTCCGGATGGGAGAGGGCGCGTCCCGTGCGGTGCGCGTCGCCGCGCGCCGCGGCGTACGCGCGCCCGTCGCGCGGTACGCCTGCCGACATATTACTGAGTGGCTATATTATGGTCCAGCGACCCGCCTGTCCGTTTCCGCCACGGTGTGACGAAGGAGAAGCGCCGGTGCCCAAGACGATGTCCCCTGAGTTGCTGACCCTGGTAGCCGAGCGCTTCAAGGCGCTCGCCGACCCCGCGCGCTTGCGCCTGCTCAACGCCCTCCGCCCAGGCGAGATGACCGTCGGTGAACTGGTCGAGGCCACCGAGTTGTCGCAGGCGAACGTCTCCAAGCACCTGGCCCAGTTGCACACGCTCGGCTTCGTGCGCCGCCGAAAGGAAGGGCTGTTCGTGTACTACGCGCTGGCCGACAAGGAGATCTTCCGCCTGTGCGACGTGATGTGTGGCCGCATCGAATTCGAGTTGAAGGATCGCGAGCGACTCCTGCGCCCCACCGGGTGAAGCGCTGAGGGAGGCCCTGCGCGGCGGAGCACGACGTCGCCGCGCTCCACGTCGTCGAGCACCGCGGGCGGCGTTGCGAGGGGGCGGACGGCGCGCCATCGTTCGAGGGCGGCGCGCGTTCCCTCCCTCCGGCCTTCATGGACTTCCTCAATTCCAAGCAGCAGCGGGCGGGGCTGATCATCGTCCTGCTCGGGATCGGAATCCTCTTCGCGATCGCCCCCTTCGCCTCCGGACTCCTCGGGGCGTCGGTGCTCTACGTCATGTGCGTCCCGGTCTATCGGCGCCTGAAGGGGATCGTGAACGCCGACCTTGCGGCCGCGATCACCCTGGTCGGCGCGATCCTTTGCATCGCGCTTCCGATCGCGTGGATCATCTTCCTCGCCGCCGACCAACTCCCTGACGCGCTGCGCGGCGCGCAGAAGAGCGACGTGATCCAGCGGCTCTCGACCATTCGCGTGGGGCGCCTGCAGGTCGGCACCGAGATCGCCAAGGCGAGCGGGAACCTCATCCAGTGGCTCTCGTCGCAGGCGATCGATGTGGTCGGCGGGGCGGCACGTGCGACGCTCAACCTGGTCATCTCGTTCTTCGCGCTCTACTACATGCTGCTCTCCGCGGAGCGGTCGTGGCGCGTGTTCCGGCGCGTGCTGCCGTTCTCCGAGGACACCGCGGACGAACTGCGCACGCGCTTCTACAGCGTGACGCACGCGACGCTGCTCGGCACGATGCTCACGGCGGTGCTGCAGGGGACGCTCATCGGTGTCGGCTTCCGGCTGGTGGGGATTCCGAACGCGGCGTTGTGGGGCGTGGTGACGGGGTTCTGCTCGATCCTGCCGGTGCTGGGGAGCGCCCTCGTCTGGCTGCCCGGGACGCTCGTGCTCGTGATCGAGCAGCGCTATGGCGCGGCGGGGATCCTGTTCGTGATGGGGGCGGTGGTGGCCAGCAACATCGACAATGTGATCCGCCCGATCGTCTTCAAGCGCGTCTCCAACATCCATCCCATGGTGACGCTGGTGGGCGCCTTTGCCGGGGTCGCCTACTTCGGATTGTTGGGGATCCTCCTGGGCCCGCTGGCGATCCAGTACTTCTTCGTGCTCCTGCGGCTCTACCGCGAGGAGTACATCGACAAGCAGGTCACGCGCACGATGGAGATGCGGATCCCGCACCCCGTGACCGATCCGACGTCGGGGCCGGAGGACGCGCCGGCGTAGGGCACACGGGGTGCGAGATGCGAGACGGGAGTGCGCGCGGTATCGCCGCGCGCACTCCCGACTGTCGTCTTCCCCCTTCTGTCCGCGGTCAGTCGCGCCGCAGCAGCTCGAGAAATCCGTCGGCGGTTACCGGCTCCGAGAACAGCGTCCCTTGCCCGTACTCGCACTTGAAGCGCAGCAACTCCGTCAGCTGCTCCTCGCGTTCGATCCCCTCGGCCACGGTGCGCAGGCGCTTGAGCTTGCCCAGCGCCACGATGGCCCGTGTCGCGGCATGCTCTTCCGGGCGGCGGGTGACCTGGCTGATGTAGCTGCGGTCGATCTTGAGGATGTCGACCGGGATGTCGGCCGGGTCGCCTAACGACGCAGACCGCGAGCCGTAGTCGTCGATGGCAATGCGCACGCCCAGTGCGCGCACCTGGCGCAAGCGGTTGAGCGAGTCGGTCATGCTGCGGGCGAGTCCCCCTTCGGAGATCTCGAGCACGAGGCGGTGCGGTTCGATGGCGCTCTGCTGCAGCGCCGACGCGACGTCCTCGACGAAGCGCGGGTGCAGGAGCTGGCGCGGCGTGATGTTCACCGTGACCGTCAGCGAGCGATCGGGGCCGATGGTGTCCTGCCACGTCTTGGCCTGCTTGCACGCCTCCAGGAGGATCCAGCGCCCGAGCGGGACGATGAGCCCCGTCTCCTCGGCCACCGGGATGAAGGCGGCGGCGGGGATGAGCCCGCGCGAGCGATGGTTCCACCGGACCAACGCCTCAACGCCGGCAATGCGGCGCGAGCGCAGGATCACGATCGGCTGGTACACGAGCGAAAAGTCGCCGCACTCGATGGCGCGCTTGAGGTCGTCCTCGAGCTTGGAGTGCGAGAGGGCCGGTTCGTGCACGCGCGGGTCGAAGAGCTCACATGCCCCTCGCCCGCGGCGCTTGGCGGCCCGCAGTGCGACGTCCGAGTGACGGAGAATGTCGTCGACCGAGTCCTCGGGCATCGCGCTGGCAATCCCGAGGTTGGCATTGCCGATGAATTCCTTGCTGTCGACCAGCAGCGGTGCGGCAAATGCCTGCCCGATGCGATCGGCGACCTGCACGAAGTTCGACTCATCGGCCATGTCCTCGAGGAGGATCGCGAAGCGCGACCCCTCGACACGTCCCGCCGAGTCGGAGGAGCGAAGGACGGTGTTGAGGCGCGTGGCCGCGGCGACGATGAGGCGCTCGAGCTCTTCCACCGTCGCGCGGATCCCCGCGGCCCGGAAGTCGTCGAACTCCAGGAAGAGCACGGCGAGCGGCAGCTGCAAGCGATGCGCGCGCGACAGGGCGTGCTCTGCGCGGTCGCGGAACAGCGCGCGGGAGGCAAGTCCGGTGAGGGGGTCACGCAATCCTTCGCTGCTCCCCGTCGAGGCGTCGCGTGCCGGCGCCTCGCGCAGCGCGATGACGACACAGCGGTCGACCGGCGCGTCGGCGAGGCGCGTGGCCGTGCACTCCGCCTCGAACCAGCTCCCGTCGGCGCGTCGCACCCGCCAGCGTTGTGGCAGGTGCAACTCCGCGCCGTCCGCGACGCGTTCCAGCGCCTGCGACGCCTCGGCCACGAAGTCTTCGTGGATGAGGCTCGAGACGCGACGCGCGCGGAGGTGGTCGGGCGACCACCCGAGCACGCGCTCGGCGCCGCGGCTGGCATTGGCAATGATGCCATCGCGCCCGGCGATCAGGACCGCGTCGGAGAGCTTGGAAAGGAAGGCTTCTTCGTTCATATCAACAGGTGTCTCAGCCGGAGAGGCGGACGTGGTGGCGCGTTCGGGACGGCGCGAGCGCTGGCGGAAGACCCACCAGAACGACAGGCCCGCGGCGACGACGATGGGTGCGACGACCGACGACAGGGCGGGCGGATTCACACCGGCACCGCGCCGGGGCGTTCTTGAAGAGGTTCGAGCACGAAGTCCTGGACGATGATCGCTCGCGTGTCTGTGGCTTGGAGCGGATGGCGCCCTCCCCAAACTCCCGTCCGGGGAGCGGAAAGGAAACCTCGCGCATCGCGCGGAGTTGCACGAAGGACGCTCATCCGAGTGTCGGCGTTGCAGACTGCATTCCTGAGCCGCACCTCGGCGGTACTTTGATGGTATAACCGCGGGACCTCGCCCACCCATCGCCGCCCCACTCACCTGGTCACGCCGCTCGTGCCCGTCTGGCTAACGCAACTCCAGTTCCACGCCCCCTGGCTCCTGCTGGCGCTTCTCGCCCTCCCGCTCTGGTGGTGGTGGCGCCGACGTCGCCAGCCTCCGGCCATCACCTTCTCGCGGGTGGCCGTCCTGGCCAAGGGACCGCGCACCGGATCGTGGATCTCACGCTCCCTCATGGTGTTGCGTAGCCTCGCCCTGGCCGGGTTGGTCCTCGCCATGGCCCGCCCGCGGGTGGCCGGGCGCACCGAGCAGTCCAACAGCGAAGGGATCAACATCGTCATCGCCTTCGATATCTCGAGCTCGATGCTGGCCGAGGACTTCCAGCCGCAGAACCGGTTGGAGGTTGCCCGCGACAAGGTGAAGCAGTTCGTCGGCATGCGGGGGAGCGACCGGATCGGGATCGTGGCCTTCTCGGGCGAGGCGCTCACGCAGGTCCCGCTCACGACCGACTATCCGGTCGTCATCGCCGCCATCGATAACCTGCAACCGGGGCAGTTGGAGGATGGGACGGCGATCGGGACCGCAGTCGCGACGGCGGCGAACCGGCTGCGGACGGCCCCGGGACGTTCGCGTGTGATCGTGCTCCTGACCGACGGGGTGAACAATCGCGGGGCCATCGATCCGCGCACCGCGGCGCAGGCCGCCGCTGCCTTCGGGGTCAAGATCTACGCGATCGGCGTCGGGACTGAGGGGATGGCGCCGGTTCCCGTTGGGCGCGGTGTGTTCGGGCTTCGGTACGAGAACCGGCCGGTGGAGATCGATGATGCCCTGCTGACCGAGATCGCCCAGAAGACGGGCGGTCGGTACTTCCGGGCGCGAGACGCGGCCGCCCTCCAGCGCATCACCGAAGAAATCGACCGCCTCGAGCGCACGCCGGTTCGCACGCGGGTGTACACGCGCTTCGCGGAGCTGTATCGCTGGCCGTTGGCGCTCGCGATGCTGGCCCTTTTGTTGGAGCTGGGGATCACGGCGTGGAAGGGGCCACTGCCTTAGGCTCGGGTCTCTCGCAGTGCTATAACCACTTCCGGTTCCGGAACAGCCAGATCAGCCCACCGCCTAACACCAGCTGTGCCACCACGATGAGCTCGAAGCCGTACGGGTGCTGAGAGAACGGAATACGGGAGAAGTTCATCCCCCACATGCCGCTCACCACCACGAACGGAATGCTGAGCGTCGCAATGACCGAGAGCCCCTTGGTCACGACGTTCAACCGATTCGAGACCTGGCTCAGGTAGCTTTCCATCGTGCTGCTCAACAGGTCGCGATACGTTTCGAGCGAGTCGTTGATGCGCAGCATGTGGTCATAGATGTCGCGATAGTACAGCTGCACGTCGGCGGGGAGGAGCGGCGACGGGCGGTTGGAGAGCACGTTGAAGATCTCGCGCTGCGGCGCGAGATAGCGCCTGAGCGACAGGATCATCCGCTTCACGGAAAAGATGTCGCGCAGCGACTCCTCGTCGAACGAGCCGAAGACGCGCTCCTCGAGCGAGTCCAGGAATTCGTCCACGCGATCGAGGATCGGGAAGAACGCGTCGACCGCGGCGTCCATGATGTGGTGCGCGAGACGGGCGGGACCACGCGAGATGAGGTCGGGCGTACGAAGCGCGACTTCCGCGACCCGGTCGATGTTCGGCGACGGACCGGAGTGCACCGTCACGAGGAACGACGGGCCGAGGAAGAAGTACAGGTTGGCCGTCTCCATGTCGTACGGATCGGTCGTTTCCTCCTGGAATCGCACAACACGCAGCGTGACGAAGAGGTAGCCGTCGTACTGTTCGACCTTGGGACGACTCATCGGGTTGAGCACGTCCTCGATGGAGAGCGGATGGAAGTTGAAGACCTTTTCCAGCAGGGCGAGCTGCTGTCGGCTGTTCGAGTCGATATCGACCCACAGCGTCCCCTGGGCCTCGCGGACGGCGTTGGCGATCTCGCGCACGTTGAGTTCGCGATGCACCGATCCTTCGCCCACCGCGTGAAAGCAGCGCGGGAGTCGCGAGTCGGCCGCCGCGCCGCCGTTCATCGCGCCATTCGCCGCGCTGTTCGCCGCGCTGTTTACCGCGCCACTCACCGCGCCGCTACCGGTCAGCTCTGTCGGGAGGGGCCGGTCGGTCGGGGGATTGGTGGGAACTGAGTCGCTCACGTGGTCACATCTCGGGGGAACGCCGACGTGCGTGTCAGGAGGAGTCCCGGGTCACGACGGGCGTGCTGAACGATTACATTGCCGACTGTGATAGTCAGGATAGCCGATAAGGATGTGGCGGCGGCCACGGTCGAAGGGGTCACCCGGCGGTTTGGGCGTCGGTGGGCGCTTCGCGGTGTCTCTCTGTCGGTGTCGTCCGGAGAAGTTGTGGGGATCGAGGGGCACAACGGAAGCGGAAAGAGCACGCTTTTACGCATCCTGTCCACGGCCATCAAGCCGACGGGGGGCGTTGCCCGGGTCTTCGGCGCCGATGTCACGCGTGAGGCGACCCGCGTGCGCGGCCACATCGCCTTTCTCACGCACTATCCTGGCCTGTACGACGACCTCACGGCGGAAGAGAACCTTCGCTTCGCCTGCCGCATGCTCGGCGAGGACTATTCGCGCATCCCGGCCTGTCTCGAGCGCGTCGGGCTCCTGCGCGAGGCGAAGGAGACCGTCCGCACCTTTTCGGCCGGGATGCAGCGGCGCCTCTCGCTCGCGCGCCTCCTCCTGCAGCGTCCGCAGCTCCTCCTGCTCGACGAGCCGTACAACAACTTCGACCCCGCCGGAATCGCGCTGGTGAACGACGTCGTGCGTGAGACGCAGGCCTCGGGCGGATCGGCCATGATCGTCTTGCACGATCGTCACAGCGCCGGCGACATGCTCGACCGTCTCGTCTGCTTCCGGCAGGGGATGATCGACAGCGACTTCTCGCTTCGGGACTCGGCGACGGGCGCAGGCCCCCACGCGGAGACGCTCGCCCCTGCCGTCGCGGAGGGGGTGTCGTGACCTGGAAGGATGAATGGCGGCGAGTGTGGGCCATCGTGTGGAAGGACCTGACCACCGAGCGCCGTTCCAAGGCCGGGCTCAACGCGGTCGCCTTCATGGGGATTCTGGTCCTGCTCCTGTTTGGCTTTGCTCTGGGCCCGGACACCGAGGCGCTGCGCAACGCCGCCGCCGGCGCCCTCTGGCTGGCGATCCTCTTTGCGGGAGTGCTCGCGTTCAACCGCTCGTACCAGCTCGAGCTCGACGGGGGGGCGCTCGAATCGCTCCTGCTTTATCCCGGCGCGCGTTGGGCGATCTATGCGGGGAAGCTGATCGCCAACCTCGTCTTCGTCCTCATCGTCGAGGCCGTCGTGGTCCCCGTCGCCATGGTCCTGTATCAGGTCTCGCTCCCGCCGGGATGGCCTGCCCTCATCGGCGTGACCGTTCTCGGGACGATCGGCTTCGTGACGCTCGGGACGTTCTACTCGGCGATGTCCAGCCGTAGCCGCGCCCGCGAGGTGCTGCTCCCACTGCTCCTCTTCCCGATGCTGATTCCGGTCCTGCTGGCGGCGGTGGAGTCGTCCGCGTCGCTGTTGGGGGGCGACCCGATGAGCGAGGCGGGGGCGTGGGTGCGTTTGTTGGGCGCATTTGATATCATCTTTCTCGTTGCTTCGCTCCTGGCCTTCGAATACGTGATCGAGGTGTAATGATGGGAGTCACCACAGCAGGCATGACAATGGCTCCGGCAGCAAAATCGCGGTCACGTGGCATGCTGATGGGGATCGGCGCGTTCGTCCTGCTCGCGGCGATGCAGGCCTGGGCGATCTCGATCAGCGTGGCCGATCGCGACATGGGACATCTGCAAAAGATTATGTATGTCCACGTCCCTGCGGCGTGGAACATGATGATCGCCTATTTCGTCGTCGCGATCGCCTCGCTCAGGTATCTCTGGAAGGGGCAGGAGAACGACGATCTGCTGGCGGCGTCGGCCGCGGAAGCGGGGGCGCTGATGACGGGGCTGCTCCTGCTGCTCGGGATGATCTGGGCCAAACCCACGTGGGGCATCTGGTGGACGTGGGATGCGCGCCTGACCTCCTCGGCGGTGCTCTTCTTCATCTACGTTGGCTACCTGATCCTGCGGGCCTTCGTCGATGATCCGGATCGTCGCGCGCAGTGGAGCGCAGCGGTCGGACTGCTCGGGGCACTCAACGTCCCGATCGTGTACATGTCGGTGCGCTGGTGGCGGACACTGCACCAGCCACAGTCGAGCCCGCGAACGCTCGACCCCAACTACACGATGGGGCTTCGGGTGAATGCCATCGCTGTGATGCTCATTCTCATCTGGTTCATCAAGCATCGTTACGATACGGCAAAGATGGAACGGTCGGCCGATCAACTGCACGAGCGGCTCGCGCTGAGCGGCCGCGGAGGGATCAATGCCTGACAATCGGCCGTTCATCATCGCGGCGTACGCGATCACGTGGATTGCCCTGCTTGGCTACGCCGTGCGCCTGTATCGAGCGCGCGCCGAGGCCGAGCGTCGCCTGCAGCGGGCGACTGAGGATCTCACTGGAGGACCGACATGAGCGGAAACATCGAGGGACGCAAGCGAGCCGCCCTGCTGGTCGCGGCGGTGATCGTCATTGGAGGGACCTTCGGGTACCTGATGTATGGTGGGCTCGACAAGAACGTCGTCTACTTCCTCACGCCGCAGGAATTGCTGGCCAAGGGGACCAAGGTGGTCGACGTTCCGGTCCGGTTAGGCGGCATGGTCGCCCCCGGTTCGGTGAAGTGGGACGCGGAGAAGCTCGACCTGCGCTTCCAGGTGATGGACGGCGTGAAGACGGTCGAAGTCCACTCGAAGGGCGCCCCGCCGCAGATGTTCCGCGACAACATGGGGGTGGTCTGCGAGGGGCGCTTCAAGAACGGCGTCTTCGAGTCGACGAACCTGATGATCAAGCACTCCGAGGAGTACCGCGCGCCCAAGGAAGGGCAGACGCCGCAGGAGATGTACAAGGAGATGTTCAAGACCCTGCGTGAGGACGCGAAGTCATGACGCGTCTCATCGGGCATAGCGCGCTGTTGGTCGCCCTCTTCGTGGCGGCCCTCGGCGTCGTGCTCGCCCCGATCGGAGTGAAGCGCGCACGACAGGACCTGGTGCGCGCGATGTATTCGGCGACGTACGCCATGTTCGCCCTCGTCACGGCGGCGACCTTCGCGATGATCTACGCCCTCGTCACCCATGACTTCAGCGTGGGATACGTCGCGCAGGTGGGGAGCCGAGCGACTCCGCTGTTCTACACGATCATCTCGTTGTGGGGGGCGCTCGAGGGGTCGATCCTCTTCTGGGCCTGGGTGCTCACCCTGTTGTCGGCGCTCGTCGTCTTCTGGAATCGTGATCGCGAAGGGGCGCTGATTCCGTACACGACGATGACCATGCTCTCGGTCAGCGTCTTCTTCCTGATCCTGCTCGCGGGGCCGGCCGATCCGTTCACGCTGATCTCGCCGACGCCGCCGGATGGTCCGGGCCCCAACCCGCTGCTGCAGAACCACATCCTGATGGGGGTGCACCCGCCGCTGCTGTACCTCGGCTACGTCGGGCTCACCGTGCCGTTCGCCTTTGCCGTCGGCGCGATGGCGGCGGGCGAGGTGGCCACCGATGACTGGATTCGCCTGTCGCGTCGTTGGACGTTAGGCGCGTGGGCCTTCCTCACGGCGGCGATCATCGCCGGGATGTGGTGGTCGTACGAAGTGCTCGGCTGGGGCGGGTACTGGGCGTGGGACCCGGTCGAGAACGCGTCGTTCATGCCGTGGCTCACCGCGACGGCCTTCCTGCATTCAGTGATGGTGCAGGAGCGTCGCGGGATGCTCAAGCTGTGGAACCTCAACCTGATCGTCGCGACGTTCGCGCTCACGATCCTCGGGACCTTCCTCACGCGTTCCGGCGTGCTCTCGTCGGTGCACGCCTTTGGTGAAGGGCCGATCGGGATGTACTTCCTGGTCGCGATCGCGCTCACACTGCTGGTGTCGTTCGCGCTGGTCGCCGGTAACTCCGAGGCGCTCGCCAGTGAAGGGCGCCTGGATGGTGTGGCGGCGCGCGAAACGGTGTTCCTGCTGAACAACCTGATGCTCACCGCCTTCACCTTCACGGTGCTGGTGGGGACGCTCTTCCCGATCATCGCCGAGGCGGCGCGCGGGGTGAAGGTCAGCGTGGGAGAGCCGTTCTTCAACAAGATGACGCTCCCCATCTGCGCCTCGCTCCTCTTCCTGATGGGAGTGGGACCGGCGCTGCCGTGGCGCCGGGCCTCGAAGGACGTGGTCCGGAGGCAGCTGGTGCCGCCGCTCATCGGCGCGGCCATCGCAGCGTTCGCCGCGATTGCGATCGGTGCGCGCCAAGTCTATGCGGTACTCGCGTTTGCCTTCGCGGCGTTC
>ERZ795061.3644-NODE-3644-length-13298-cov-8.948652_pt1 | contig 13298 bp, 9 predicted proteins | sample MGYA00375145_ERZ795061 | MGnify/ENA primary metagenome ERZ795061 (study PRJEB30190, sample SAMN05720144) | anaerobic digester metagenome | isolation source: active sludge of municipal wastewater-treating anaerobic digesters | place: USA | collected 2014-12-22 ... | reverse complement strand
GTGGGGTAAAATACTACTTATGTGGGACAAAGTGGGAAACAACGCTTTGTTGTTCTTATTGCGTCTTAGTATCTAAACCAATGCTTATAGGGGAATACAAACATACTTTAGATGACAAGAAGAGACTTTCTCTTCCTGTGAAATTTCGTCAGGAGTTAGGAAAAAAGATAGTCGTAACACGTGGATTGGAGGGGTGCTTGTTTGTGTACTCACAGAAAGAGTGGAATTTAATTGCACAACAACTTGGTAATTTAGGTATGGGTCAGCAGAGTACAAGAGGTTTTGCTCGGTTTATGCTTGCTGGAGCTTCAGAAGTCGATGTGGATTCGTCTGGTCGAATACTCATTCCAGATTTTTTGAAAGATTTTGCAGAATTAAAAAACAAAGTTGTGTTTGCTGGAGTGCAGACACGTGTGGAAATTTGGAATGAGCGATCGTGGGATGCTTACACGCGTCGCATTGAAAAGGAAGCAGATGTGTTAGCCGAACAGCTTGGCGGAATTGGGGCAATATAAAACAAGTTTAAAGTGTAAAAAACGACGTTCGAAATTAATACCTGAAACAGAGTAGATAAGCTTCGGATATTAGTTTCGGATTTCGAAATTCGAATTTCGAGTTTATGAGTCATGTTCCTGTTCTTTTACAAGAAGTTATAGACGGGTTGGCAATTGCATTTGGCGATACGGTGGTCGACGCTACTGTAGGCGGTGGAGGATATACACGTGCGTTATGTGAAAAAGTGGGAGAAAGAGGCATTGTTGTAGGGTTTGATCAAGACTGTGAAGCAATAATACGAGCCAAAGAGTTACTTGCCGATGCGCCATGTATACCACACCTTATTTGTGCGAATTTTCGTAAAATGGATGCTGAATTGTCAGTACTTGGTATAAAAGAGATTCATGCAATAGCTTTTGACCTAGGCTTCTCTTCGATACAAATTGAAAATTCTGGTAGAGGGTTCAGTTTTCTTCATGAGGAACCGCTTTACATGACATTTTCAAATCGCCCTGAAACAGCTTCGTTTACTGCGTTCGACATAGTCAACAATTGGAGTGAGAGGGATATTTCTAATGTTCTCTTTGGTTACGGTGAAGAAAGATATGCAAGACGTATTGCTCGAGGGATAGTTGAATCACGACAACGAAAACCAATTGAAACGACCAAACAGCTGGTATCGATTATAAAAGATGTGGTACCTGGACGATATCGAACAGGAGTAATTCATCCGGCAACAAGGACGTTTCAGGCATTGCGAATAGCAGTAAATGACGAACTAAATGCACTAAAGGAAGGATTGGAAAAAGCTTTTGCCTTACTTGTTCCAGGGAAACGTCTTGCGGTTGTTTCTTTTCATAGTCTTGAAGATCGAATAGTAAAAGAATTTGCAATAAAGAAGAAAAAAGAAGGAGCAATTCCTATAACGAAAAAACCTATAGTTCCAACGGAGAAAGAAATACAAAACAACCCACGATCACGTTCTGCAAAACTTCGAATTATTCAAAAATAAATTTATATTCCATGATACGAGATCTCAAACAATTCAATACTTTTTACAAAAAAGCTATAGCTATACTTGGTTGTATGTTTTTTGTTCTTGTGATTTTTTATGGGATTCTCGTAAATGCTTTGTTTTCAAAAGGTAATGAACGTGTGGCTGTTGAACGTGAAATAGTGGCAGCAAAAACTCGTATAGCAATTTTAGAAGGTGAATATTTGCAGGCAGTTGATTCACTTACTTTGGCTCGAGCTCATGACATGGGATTTGTTGATTGCGATATAGATCTTTTTGTTTCGCGTAGAACTGAATCCTTTTCCTTGAATACACAAAACGATTAGTACTTCATGAAAAGCGGTGTATATCACAGACGTATTTACTTTTTATTTTGGGTTTTTTTTGCCATTGCACTTGTTTTTGTAATAAAGCTGTATCGAGTGCAGATTTTAGAATATGAAACTTGGAATGATCGTGCTGATAGACAATTTATTCAACCAGGAGATACGTTGTTTGATAGAGGAACAATTTTTTTCCGCAATAAAAATGGGGATCGAATTTCTGCCGCAACTCTGGCGTCAGGACTTACTCTAGTGATGCAACCCAATCGTATTGAAAATTCTGATCTGACTTATGAATTACTTTCACAATGCATTTCTATAGATCACGATGATTTTATACAAAAAGCATCTAAGCATGACGATCCTCACGAAGTTCTTGCTCGCCGGGTAGATGAAAAAACAGCAGAGAAAATACGTGAGCTTGCATTACCTGGTATCGTGCTTGTAAAGGAGCGCTGGCGGTTGTACCCAGGTGATGAACGAGCGGCTAATACTATTGGATTTGTCGGTTTTCTCGGAGATGAGCTTGTAGGTCGGTATGGGATTGAACAGTATTATGAGAATGTTCTAAATAGAAAAAAAGATAAGTCATATAAAAATATTTTTGTTGAACTCTTTTCAAGTTTTAAAGATGTTTCTGATATGTATCGTGGAGAGGAACGCGGAGATGTGGTTACCACAATAGAACCGAGCACGCAGATTTTTTTGGAAAATCTCTTAAAAAAAGTTGAACGCGATTTGTCTCCACGTTCTCTTGGCGGGGTTATAATGGATCCAATGACTGGAGAGATTTTGGCTCTTGCTGTTCGCCCAACATTTAATCCGAATTTATTTTATGATGTTGAAAACCCGCAAGTATTCGGAAATCCAGTAGTTGAGAGCATATTTGAAATGGGTTCAATTATCAAGCCTCTCACGATTGCAGCTGGTCTTGATGCTGGAGTTATTACTCCAGAGACAACATATACAGATAATGGGTATGTTGAGGCAAATGGGCGAACAATTTGGAATCATGATTTAAGGGGGAGGGGACCAGGAACTACGATGCAGAGGGTTCTTGGAGATTCACTTAACACGGGTGTAGCTTTTATTGTTTCAAGATTAGGTAACCAACGTTTTGCAGATTACATGCGAGGTTATGGATTGGATAAGGAAACAGGAATTGATTTGCCAGGAGAAGTTAGTGGAAAGTTAAGTAATCTTACTACATCACGCGATATAGAGTATATTACAGCGTCATATGGACAAGGTATTGCCTTGACGCCGATAGCTACAGTTCGTGCTCTTGCGTCACTTGCAAATGGTGGGAAATTAGTAGTTCCTCATGTAGCAGATAAAATTATTAATGAGTTTGGAATTACACAGTCTATTGCGCGCCCACCGGAGAAACAGATATTATCGCCTGAAACAAGTTCCACGATCACGCGTATGCTAGTTGATGTAGTAGACAACTCTTTACTTGGAGGTTCAATCAAGAGAGAAGAATATGCAGTTGCAGCAAAAACTGGAACAGCTCAGGTGACAAATCCTACTACTGGAAAATATTACGAAGATCGCTTTTTTCATTCATTTTTCGGATATTTCCCTGCGTATAAACCTCGATTTATAGTGTTTTTTTATGCAGATGATCCAAAGGGGACGAATTTTGCTTCACAAACTTTTACAAAACCTTTTGATGAAACAGTTGATTTTCTCATTAACTATTACGAAATTCCTCCTGATCGCCCTAAAACGGAGTTTCGTTGATTTAAACTGTGTCATGCATATAGAGAGTAAAAACGCTATACTTTAAAAGATAGTGACTTCGTTTATATTGTGTGCAAGGAGTTATGTTTAGAATATTAAAAAAAATTGTCGTAGCTATTTTATTTGTAGAAGCTCGTATTACATTGTGGGCTCATCGACCACACATAGTCGGCATTACAGGATCTGTTGGAAAAACGTCAACTAAAGATGCTATTGCAAGCGTAGCACAAAAACTTGGTAGTGTACGTAAAAGTGCAAAAAGTTATAATTCAGAACTAGGTTTACCCCTTACAATACTTGGATTAACTACAGCGTGGAAAAGTGTTTGTGGATGGTTTGCAAACATTGCTCGAGGATTGTACGTGTCATTGTTTTCATTTTCGTACCCTGAATGGCTAGTACTCGAACTTGGCGTTGATCGTCCTGGTGATATGGATGTATCAGTATCTCTAGTACCACTTGATGTGGCTGTGATAATGCATGTTGGTGAGAATCCCGTACATGTTGAGTTTTTCAACTCTCCACAAGAATTGCTTGCTGAGAAGGTAAAAATTATACACGGCCTTTCAAGTAATGGAGTTTTAATATTATCAAATGATGATGAGCAGATACGTGCACTTAAATCAAGAGTGAAACAAAAGACAATAACCTTCGGTATATCAGAAGGTTCAGATGTTTGTGGAGATTATTATGCAATTATATATGGAGAAGATGGTCGTCCTGTTGGAATGACTTTTAAAGTGTTGTATGACGGTAATGTGGTTCCATTGTCACTTTATGGAATTGTGGGAAGACAATCTATGTACGCTTTTCTTGCTGCAGTAGCATTTGGTATTTCGCACGGACTCAATCTTGTTGAAATTAGTGAAGCTCTTGTATCACGAGAGATGGCTCCTGGTCGTATGCGTTTGCTTGATGGAATTTTAGGTTCAACAATAATTGATGATACATACAATTCTTCTCCAATGGCGCTAGCTAACGCTCTTTCGACCCTTGAAGAGATTTCAGGTGAGAAAAAAATTGCGATACTTGGCGACATGGCGGAGCTAGGTCCTTTTTCAGAGAAATCTCATCAGCTTGCGATGGGAAAATGCGCAGGAGTTGATGTTCTTGTAACAGTCGGAGCAAAAATGCGAGAAGCTTCAGAGTATGCAAAAAAAGCAGGAATTAAACAAATAGAGAGTTTTGAGAATTCGAGAGATGCAGGGTTGTTCGTAAAAAGCATAATTAAGAAAGGAGATGTGGTTCTGTGTAAAGGATCTCAGTCTATGCGGATTGAAAGGGCGGTTGCTGAGCTTCTTGCTCATCCGCAGGAGGTTCAAAAACTTTTGGTTCGTCAAGATCGCGAATGGGATAAAAGATAGGTGGTAAAATAGGAGATATTCTAAAATTTGCGGACGGTGGGCAAATTATATGTTTGTTACGAGATTATACTCTTTAAGCATTTTTTTCGAAGAAAAAAGTTTTAGAAAAAGTTTCTAATTGTGACCTCATCGGGATTTGAACCCGAGTTTCGACCGTGAGAGGGTCGCGTCCTGGACCAGGCTAGACGATGAGGCCGTGCTGAAAGAATACAGGAAAATGTTTTATGAATCAATTAATTCACAGTGTTTGTTCTTTTTCAATGAATAACTAACTTTGTATTTATTGATATAAGGTAGTTTTATTTTTTATTGTTAGACGTATACTTTCTTCTATATGAAAAAGAAACGTTGTGCTTGGGTGAAGGAGGGAGATGCTCTTTATGAACGATATCACGATACGCAATGGGGAGTACCTGTCTATGATGATAAGACAATATTTGAGTTTTTAGTACTTGAAAGTGCACAAGCGGGGCTTTCTTGGTTGACAGTATTGCGTAAACGGGAAAACTATAGAAAAGCATTTTTGGGGTTTGACCCAAAGAAAGTAGCTCGGTTTACAAAGCGAGATGTTGCGCGCCTATTAAAAAATGAAGGCATTATTCGTAATCGCGCAAAAATAGAAGCTGCAATCAATAATGCTCGACGGTTTTTGAAGGTGCAAAAAGAGTTCGGAACTTTTTCAAAATATATATGGTCATTCGTAGATGGAAAACCAATAATCCATTACATAAAAACATCTGGGGATTATAAAAACTCAATAAAAGAATCAGTTAAGCTAGCTAAAGATCTCAAAAATAGGGGTTTTAAGTTTATAGGTCCTATTATTATTTATTCGCTTATGCAAGCAATAGGAATGGTAAATGATCATGAAGAAATGTGTTTCCGTAAAAAAATATTAGCGCGTTTTGGAAGATAAGAATAAGAATCTTATTATATTTTATTTTTGAGCACTCTGTATAAGATGAAAAAATATTTTAAGAAATTATAAAATTGAAGCGTTTGTTTTCTATTTATGTATAAAGAAACTGAGCAATTTGAGGATATTGTTGCGAAAGCATTTACGCGTTTACCTAAACGGTTTCGTTCTCTAGTTAAAAATGTAGCGCTTCTTACGGAAGATACTGTATCTGAGCAAGTGCGTCGTGAAATGAATCTTAGTAAAGATAAAGATCTTCTTGGTCTATATCGTGGAGTACCGAGAACAAAAAGACACAACGACGCAGGATTCGCTTTTCCAGATACCATAACATTATACCGTTTGCCTATTGAAAGACGTGCGCGAGCAACCAAAAAAACAGTTTTTGAAGTTGTGTACGAAACATTATGGCATGAAATAGGACATCATTTCGGTCTAGGGGAAGAAGAGGTGCGTAAGAGGGAGAAAGAATTGTTCGGTTCTTAATATGTTCTATTAGAAATCTCTTTGGAAATTTTTTCGATAAATACAGATAGTGAAACGGATTCTTTAATTCCAGAACGATGCTCAACGGCAAGAGTTTTTTCTTTCATTTCATTGTCTCCAAGTACAATAGAATATGGGGTTTTCGATATTTTCCAAGCACGCACTTTTTTGCCAAGCGTTTCATTTGAATCATCAAGCTCTGTACGTATGTTGTGTTTCTTTAATGTAGAATATATCTCTTGTGCATAAGATAAATGTTTATCTGAAATAGGAAGCACTGATACCTGTACAGGTGAAAGCCAAGTCGGAAACTCTCCTGCATAGTGTTCAATTAAGAATGCAAACGTTCGTTCTAATGCTCCTATAGTTGAGCGATGAATCATCACTGGTCGTTTTTTTGTTCCATCTGTAGATGTGTACTCAATATTAAACTTTTCAGGAAGCAAAAAGTCTATTTGAGCAGTAAATAGTGTGTCTTCTTTCCCGTTGACATTTTTGGCTTGTACGTCCAATTTTGGACCGTAAAAGGCAGCTTCGTCTTCAGCAGTAACATACGGAAGTTCCAATTCATCAAGGGCTTCTTGCATTAGAGATTCAGCTGTATTCCATAGCTCGTCGTTTTGGAAATATTTCTCTGTATTTTTAGGATCTCTTTTTGAAAAACGATATGAGACGATGTTCGAAAAACCAAGACCGTTTAATCCTTCTATAATCATTCTGCATACGTCTTTAAATTCTTCCTTTAAACCCTCAGGTGCCACGAACACATGGGCGTCTGTTAGTTGGAATTTTCTGACACGAATCATACCCATTAACTCTCCAGATTGCTCGTATCTGTTATAATCAGCTATTTCTGCATATCTAACAGGAAGGTCTTTATAACTCCAAGATTTTCGTTGAAACATGCGTATGTGGTGAGGGCATGCCATTGGGCGTAGATAAAACAAATCTCCGTCCATGTCAATTGGTGCGTACATATTTTTTGAATAGTGATCAAGATGTCCTGAAGTGCGATATAATTCTTCTCCTCCGAGATATGGAGTCGAAACATGTTCATAGCCGTATTTACGCTCAAGATCACGTGTGAAATTTTCAAGTTCAAATTTAAGCGCAGTACCTTTTGGAGTCCACATAGGAAGACCTTTTCCTACTTTTTCATCTATGAAAAACAAATCTAGCTCTTTACCTAATTTTTTATGATCACGCTTCTTTGCTTCTTCTGTTTGTTTAATGTATTCATCAAGATCTTTTTTAGATTCAAAAGCAAGTCCGTATACGCGCGATAACATTTTATTTTTTTCATTACCTCGCCAATAAGCACCAGCGATATGCGATAATTTGAATGCGTTAGGGTCAATATCTTTGTTCGGATGTTCCACATGTCCACCACGACATAAATCTGTAAATTTTCCGCAAGTGTACAAAGTGAGTTTTTCTCCACGCGAAACTATTTCTTCAATCAATTCTTGTTTATATGGATTTTCTTTAAATTGCTCAAGAGCCTCTTCTTTAGTAACTTCTCTGTGAGTGAATTCTTTCCATGTTGGAAGTAATTTTTTCATTAGCTTTTCTATCTCCAAAAGATCAGTGTCTGTAATTGGGGTAGGGAAATCAAAGTCGTAATAAAAACCATTTTCTATTGCTGGGCCAAGTGTAGGTAGAGCATCAGGGCGGATTTCAAGGACAGCTGCCGCCATTAGGTGTGAGAGCGTGTGTCGCAAGTGTTCTAGATGTTTTGGTATGTGAGTATTCATAGAATATATATTATTGCCTATGTGTATCTTTTTAGTATATAGTTTTCATCGGAGTCTTCAACTGTTCTTTAAGAAAGAAAGGAGAAATGCATGTTAACTCCAGTAGAACTAAAAGGAGTTGTAGAGGAAGCTACAAAGAGAGGGTATCCTGTGCAACCAGTGGAACTCTATTTAGCCAACCGTATCCGAAAGTTTAGTAAACGTATTCTACTAATCAACGGGTGGCGATGTCTTGTATACAATATTAAAAACACACATGCTTATGGAGAACACAAGTATCTGGTTTTTGAAATGACCAAATCCATGTTGCCAATGTTTGATTTTTTGGTGGTGTATACGAACCAGGAAAAATCTTGCATATACATTGTCCCGAAGGGAGTGATAGCTAGAGAGTTCAGAAGAGAAGGAAGGAGGAAAATGCGTTTTCTTATTCCGCAAGGTGGTACCACCTTGTGGAGATCAGTAAATAGTACAAGAGGAGTCACCTGGAATTCCTATATAGATGCCTGGCGACTCCTTGGTTAATAAAAAGTCCCGCCGGTTAGGCGGGCTTTTTCATAAAATTTTTATGTTGTCTGCTATAACACTAACCTCTCCATTACGTGAAGAAATTTTTCCTTTAACACCAATACATAATCCTGGGGCAATAACAGTGCGATATTCTTCATAAGTTTTTGGAAACAATACAACTTCAAGCATACCAGTGTAGTCAGATAAGCGCACGAAGGCCATTTTATCTCCTTTTTTTGTAAGAACCGTTTTTATGTCTTCAATAAACCCATAGACAACTGATGTCATGTTTGGATGTAATCGTTTTAGTTTCTCTATGCTAGTATTTGTCTTTTCGATAAATGATTTGTGTTTGTCTAGTGGGTGCCCTGAAACATACAAACCCAGTAATTCTTTTTCCCAAATCAGTTTTTGTTCTTGTGTTGCTGGATCTGTAGGTGGAAGATCAAGATTTGCATATAGATTATCTTTCACATTTCCGAATAAAGAATCTTGTACGCCCTCTTGTTCTTTTGATTCTTTGTTAAACGATAATAGCAATGAAATATGGGTTAGCATCTGACCTCGTTCAGCAAATCTATCTAGAGATCCAGATTGAATTAGAGCTTCAAGGGATTTTTTATTTAGATTTCGATCTTGAATACGTAAAAGAAAATCCTCAAGCGATCTATATGCGCCGTGAGTTTTGCGATCCTCTATGATGATATCTGCAATTCCCTGACCGAAATTTTTTATTGAATATAAACCAAATCTAATTTTTTCTTTAGCATCGGCTGTTTGATCAGAAGGTACAACTGAAAAGTCTCCGAATGATTCGTTGATATCTGGAGGTAACACTTCAATATCCATCTGTTTGCAACCCGCAATAAGTTCAGAAATTTTTTCAACATCACCAGCATCTGCAGAAAGTACTGCAGCCATGTACGCTGTAGGATAATGAGCTTTCATATAAGCTGTTTGATATGCAAGACGACCGTAAGAAGCTGCGTGCGCTTTATTAAATCCATATCCTTGAAATGGCTCAAACAACTCCCACAGTTTTTCTGCATCAGCGCGAGACATGTTTGAATGTTGCATACAACCATCTACGAAGATGACATGTTGTTTAGCCATTTCTTCTGGTATTTTTTTACCGACTGCTTTGCGGAATTTATCAACAGTTTCCCAAGTGTATCCGGCAAGTTCTAAGGCCGTTGAAAGAAGATCATCTTGATATACCAAAATGCCGTATGAACGTTCAAGAAATTTTTTCATTTTTGGATGGGCGTATGTGATTGGTTTTGTACCGTGTTTGCGGGCGATATATTCAGGGATGTTTTTCATAGGGCCAGGACGATATAGCGCCACCATCGCATTGATGTCGTGAATGGTTGAAGGTCGCAATTCTTTGAGGAATTGAGTTATAGCGCCTCCGGAAAGTTGAAAAACAGCAAGTGTTTCTCCGCGCGCAAGCATTGCAAAAGTTTTTTTATCATCCAAAGGAATTTTCTCAATATCAATGTCTTCTCCATATACTTTTCGTACACGACGGATTGATTCAGCTAGAACTGCGAGGTTTTTCAGTCCTAGAAAATCAAATTTTAGTAATCCAATATTTTCAACCGCGTGCATGTCATACTGTGTAAGAAGTTTGCCTTCTCCTTTGGGATCCCACTGTGTTGGCACGATTTCATCAAGAGGTAATGGAGAAATGACAACACCAGCTGCGTGTACGGAAATATGACGCGCACATCCTTCTATTTTTTTTGCCATCTCAATAATATCGTGAGCATCTTCATCTGTATCATATAAGCGTTTTAAATCAGGTTCTTCATTAAGTGCACGATCAATAGACATAGGAAAGCCCTGAGTTCCGAAAGGAATAAGTTTTGCGATGCGATCTGAAAGTTCAAGATCGTATCCGAGCGCGCGGGCGGTATCGCGAACAGAACCGCGAGCCATCATAGTTCCGAATGTTCCTATTTGAGCTACATTATTTTCTCCATATTTTTGTCTTGCATAAGCAATCATCTCATCACGACGATTATCTGCTATATCAAGATCAATATCTGGAGGAGATGGGCGTAAAGGGTTTAGAAAACGTTCAAAAGGCAATTGATATTCAATAGGATTAACAGTTGTAATACCCAACACGTAAGACACAAGTGATCCTGCTACAGATCCCCTCGTGTTTGTAAGAATTTTGTGCTCTCGCGCATAACGCAATAAATCACCGACAACAAGAAAATATGGGGCGTATCCTTTTGAGGAGATGGTCGATAGTTCATACTCTATGCGAGATTTGACCTCTTCCGTCATTTGAATATTAAGACGAGAAATACCGTTTTCAACTTGTCTACGAAGTTCTGTTTCTGCTGAAGTACCTTCTGGAAGAGGGAAAGCGGGGAATAGCCAAGAACCTAGTGGTATTTCAAGTGAGCACATTTGCACAATATCTTCTATTGCACGTAACGCATCAGGAGTTTCAGAAAAGAGTTTGTTGGCCTTTTCAGAACTTATAAAAGAGAAGTCAGCTTCAGTATCCAAAAAACCTTCTCTTAATCCACTGTTTCCGGATTGTACTGATAACAATGTTCGACGAGCGGAGGCATCGGCTAGAGAAAGGTATTGCACATCATTAGTTGCTACAAGTCGTGTCTTAGTTTCTTTTCCAAACGAAATAATATTAGAAACCCTCTCTTTGTGTCCGTTTATTTCTGGGTGGTGTGTGATTTCAAGAAAAACATTTTCGTGGCCGTAGAGATTTCTGTAAAAATTTAACGTTTCTTCCGCGCGCTTTATGTCGTTTTGAGCAAGTGCATTAGCAATTCGACCATTAAAAATCGGCAGAATAGCAATCAAATCATTTTTGTATAGTTCTAGAAGTTCAGTATCTACCCTCGGTTTATAATAAAACCCTTCACGGTGAGAGTAGGTAACGAGTTTGATAAGATTTTTGTAACCGCTGTAATTTTTAGCAAGTAGAATAAGTCGTTCACGCTTGTTATCAACGCCAGATTCTTTGTCGAATCGTGATCGTGTAGCGAGGTAAAAATCAACTCCTATGATTGGTTTGATTCCAGATTTAATGCAAGTTTTATAAAACTCTATGGCTCCGTATAGATTGCCGTTATCAGTTAATGCAAGGGCTTTCATACCCTCTTTTTTTGCATACTCTACGAGCTCAGAGATACGTGGAAGAGCGGATAGCAGAGAATAGTGCGAATGAGTGTGAAGGTGTGTGAAAGAATATGACATGTTCACTATTGTACGTGGTTGATATCAGATAGTGGAGTGGATTATCACATTCAAAGTATCTAGACGAATTTGTGTGGATACTGTCAATTCTAGAGTACGTTATACTATAAAATATGACGTTTTTTTCTAAGCTTACGCAAAAAGAACTACCTCATCCGCCTCCTTGGACTAAGGCTTTAGGTGTAGGTGTCGTAATAATGGGTATGGCGATGGGGACAGGAGAACTAATACTTTGGCCACATCTCATTACAAAATTCGGTCTTCCAATTCTATGGTTTGCACTTGTAGGAATTACTTTGCAGTATTTCATCAACCAAGAGGTTATTCGTCACACACTTGCAACAGGAGAAAGTTTTTTTACTACATCAGCGCGCGTACTGTTTTGGTCCCCAATATTTTGGCTTGTAGCAGCGCTACTTTTGTATATCTGGCCAGGGTGGGCCAGCACCTTAGGAACTATTCTGGCAGAATTGTTTGGTTTTGGTTCTTACGTTATGTGGGCGTGGGCGTCACTTGTGCTTGTTTTGATTCTTACGTTTTCTGGTAGGCGCGCGTACGAAATGTTAGAGGGGACGCTTAAAATCATTGTTCCGCTGTTTGCGCTCTTACTTGTGTGGATCAGCGTTTTAAATTTGAGTTGGTCGGACGTTGTATTAGCTATACGAGGTTTAGTTAACTTCGGATATATGCCAAAAGGAATTGATGTAAATGTTTTACTTGGCGCGATTGTATTTGCTGGTGCCGGAGGAATGCTCAATCTTTGCACGTCGCTGTGGTATCGAGATAAGCAAGCAGGTATGGCAGCTTATAATGGGCGTATAGAAAATCCGGTATCTGGAAAACCAGAGGCAGTTGGCGTGGTCGGAGCGACTTTTGATACGACACAACCAGAACAAATGGTTCGGTGGAGGAAATGGATGCGGTTTGTGCGGATTGACCAAGGGGCGATTTTCTGGGGATTAGGGACACTAACACTAGTGCTTTTAAGTGCAAACGCTTATGTAGTACTTTCTCCTCTAGGAATAGTTCCTGAAGGTACTCGACTAGCAATAGAGCAAGCGCATATATTTGGCTCAAGATTCGGTAACTTAGGGTCGACACTATATCTCGTTATGACGTATCTTATGCTGTTTTCCGTGATGTGGACGGTTATTGATGCGTTGACCCGCATCGTCGGTGACATTGTGCACACGAATGCGCGCGAAGGCGCACTGAAGAGACTGTTTGCTCCGCTTGCGCGTCTCTCAATTCACCATCTTTACTACGGACTTGTCATTGTTGTTATTGTTGTGCAGGCGATTCTGTTGCCGTTCAATCAACCGCTGACATTTCTTGTTACAAGCTCGGCGCTCGGCGGTATCGTGATGGCGCTCTACTCACCGCTCCTTCTGTATCTCAACAACACAAAACTTCCGAAAGCATTGCGTCCAAGCTGGTTTACCAATATCGTGC
>ERZ795061.3643-NODE-3643-length-13307-cov-5.790447_pt1 | contig 13307 bp, 10 predicted proteins | sample MGYA00375145_ERZ795061 | MGnify/ENA primary metagenome ERZ795061 (study PRJEB30190, sample SAMN05720144) | anaerobic digester metagenome | isolation source: active sludge of municipal wastewater-treating anaerobic digesters | place: USA | collected 2014-12-22 ... | reverse complement strand
GCAGTAGCTCGATCAGGCTCTTTTTCCGCTCGTCCGAGACCAGGCTGCCGGTCGGATTGGCGAAGTTGAGCATCAACAAACAAGCTTTGATCGGATGATGGCGCAGCGCATCTTCCAGCGCTTGCAGGCTGATGCCTTCGCGCGGGTGGGAGGGAATTTCGATTACTTTCAGGCCAAGGCGTTCGCTGGCCTGCAAGCCGGCATAGAAAGTCGGCGACTCGATGGCGATCAAGTCGCCGGGCGCGGTCACGGCCTGCAGGCACAGGTTGATGCCTTCCATGGCACCGGAGGTGATCACCACTTCGTCGGTCGGCACCACGGCGCCTCGCGAGAGGTAGCGCAGGACGATCTGCCGGCGCAGTTCTTCATTGCCGGGCGGCAGGTCGCTCAGGGTCGACAACGGGTCGAACTTGCGCGCCGCCTGGCTGAGAAAACGGCCGAGCTTCTCGAACGGAAAGAGATAGGGGCTGGGAAAGCTGGAGCCGAGTGGCACCACCGAAGGGTTCTTGACGCTATGCAGTATCTGGAAGATGAAATCGCTGACCTGCAGTTCGGTCGAATTGCCGACCGGGTGGCTCATCGCCGGTTCGTGCAGGCGCTGCCCGAGGCGGGCGCGGACGAAATAGCCGGACTTCGGCCGCGCTTCGATCAATCCCCGGCTTTCCAGCAGGTAATAGGCCTGGGTCACGGTGACCGGACTGATGCTGTGCGTCCGGCAGACCTGGCGGACCGAGGGCAGACGGTCCCCGGCGCGCAGCACGCCATCGCTGATCAGTTTTTCAGTTTCGTACGCGAGACTTTGATAAAGAACCATCGATCCACCGGAGCAAGGAAGAGAACATGGCCGACACTTTGCGCGCTTGGGATCGGCAGCCAATTCAACCCCGTCAAAAAGGTTTTTATCGTTACATGCGCCGGCGACGCCAGCCATCGCATGGATCAAAGCTATCGATTCAATGGCGCCATGGCAAGCAATCCGAGTGGACTGGCATGGCTAGTCGAACTTCATGCGGCCATTGCGCAGCCGCTCGACCGATGGCACATGAACGACTTGCCCATCGACGGCAATCAGACCTTTCTTCCTCAAATCCTGCAGGATTCGGGAAAAATGCTGCGGCGTCAGGTCAAGCCGGGAGGCCAGGTCGATCTTTTTCAGCGGCAGCCTGATCGCCATGTCTTCAGCGTTTTCAGCCGAGGCAGGGAGTTGCGCCAGAATGAAATCGGCCACCCGCTCATGCCCACGCTTGAAATTCGACGACTCGATATCGAGGATCAGGCAATGGATGCGCCGGGACATCAGCCCCAGCAGTCGCCTGACCAGCGCCGGCGAATCCTTGATCAATCCCGACACCACTTTTTCCGGCAAATACAAAACCACCGAATCAACAACCGCCTGCGCCGTAACGTTGCACGGAATCCCCAAAAACAGCGATGCCTCACCCAGGCTATCGCCGCGCTTGAGAATATCGATCACCTTTTCCTGACCATCGGCGGAAATCTTGGATATTTTCACAACACCTTCAACCACGACATACATGCCGCTCGGCGGCTCACCCGAGAAGAAAATGGTCTCATTGCGCGCAATGCGTAGCCGCTTCAATTCTTCATGCGGATAGGCCGATTTCAGGGAAAAAACCTGATCGAACAGCTCAAATTGCTCACGAACAGAAATTGTCGGCACCTTTACATTTCCCCAGCCTGCATCCAAACCACTCCAAACCACAAAGGGCATGGCAATGTTCATTTCGGCCAGAAGCCTGCGGTCAACGGCCTTTTAGACCAAAATTCACCAGGCGAAACCGGCGCTGGCAGCCCTGAAGGCGTGCCGCAGTAGATCACGGGAAAGCATCCCGCAACAGAAACAGCTTTTCACAAAACCAATAGGTACAGTTCCCGCCTCACACGGCCATTCTGTTCTGCTTGGCAAGCAGCTGATCTGTACACACCTAGCCCGCAGCATCGCCGGCAGAATCCTCGGCATCGACCTGTCGCCGAGGAGTTTTCTCAATGAAACCAGCCGCCATCCTGCTCGCCATCCTGCTCGCCATCTTTGCGCTGAGCTGCAACGCCAATGAAAACGCCAGCATTCTCGAACACCCGATTCTGAATGCCGCGCGCAACGGCACAGCCAAGGATATTGAAACCACGCTGCGCCGCGAACCGAACAGCCGCGACCTACGGACGGCGCTCGGTTCGACCCCCTTGCATCTCGCCGCCGCGAATGCCGACCCCAGTTCCCTGAAGGCACTACTGGCGGCCGGCGCCGATCCCAACCTCCGGGACAAGGAAGGCCTGACGCCGCTCCACGTCGCCGCCTACTCGCAAAATGCCACCCATGCCCAGTTGCTGCTGGAAGGCGGCGCCGACCCCGCCCTGAAAACCAACGCCGGGCGCGACCCGACCTCAATGGCGCGGAAAGTGATGGCCAATGAAGTGGCTGGCGTCATTTCCCTCTGGCTGCTCAAGCAATGCACCGCGGGCAAACCTTGCTGAGCCTCCCGCCGCCCTTGCCCGGGAAAAATCCAGCCTGCCGATGGTCGGAGCCAGCATGAGATCAGCGACCAAATCCGTTTACCTGGTGATTGAAATCAAGTGCGACGAAAGCAGCGCTCGCCTGATAGCCGGCAGCGCCCAGCCGGATCTCGGGCAAATAATGTCGAACGAACAATTCCGGGTCACCAGCCTTGAAACAAAGCGGCCGAATTTCGACACGCCAAACCGGCTGGATTATTTTGCCCGGCCGGCCGCCCCTGATTGCCAGCCTTGCCGCGATGCGGGGCATAAATCGCTCAGCGAACTGGAAAAGGAATACATCGAGCAGGTTTTGGCGAGCAATGGCGGCAACCGCTCGCAAACGGCGAAGATACTGAATATCAATCGCCGGACGCTACAGCGGAAAATAGCGCAGTTCTGATTGCGGCTTTTTGGCCAAAATTGCAGTCGACCGCAGCCAACGCGTCAGCCCAGATATTGCGCGACCAGGCATGAGCGTACTGCGCCTCCAGCACACTGGCCTGACTGGACAGGCCGCCCGCCCCCGGTTGGCTCAAAAACGTCCGTTGTTCGGGATCGAAGGCAAATACCGACGAAACGTGCATGGCCATTTCCGTGCTGACAAAGCTGTAGCAGGTGTTCATCACCACCGGCGCCGGATTGGGCGCCGCGTCGTTGAGCAAATTCAGCAAGGCCGCGGCCAGGACTTTGCCGTGCTGATTGGCCATGTGCCCCGACTTCGGCATCAACGGCGCTGAAAACGTGGCGTCGCCGATCACATGGATATTTGGCTGGTTGCTGGCTTCCAGCGTCAGCCAATCGACCTCGGCCCAGCGCCCGTTGAGCAGTTTCAGGCCAGCGGCCCGCCCAATCTGGCCGATGCGTTGTGGTGGAATGACATTGAGCACATCGGCCCGGATTTTGTCGAAATCGAAAATGGCCGAATTACTGCCGGCGTCGACATCGCGCAACTCCATGTTGGGGCGGTACTCGATGATGCCTCGGTAGGCGTCAGCCCAGGCCGCGAGAAACAGGGCTTTCTTGGACTGCAATTCCTCATTCGCATCGAGGATCAGCACCTTGGCGCGCGGCTTGTGCTTCTTGAAATAATCGGCAATCAGCGACGCCCGCTCATAGGGCCCCGGTGGGCAGACATAAGGCATTTTGGGGATAGTCAGCGCATAGACGCCGCCATCCGGCATGGCCTTGAGCTGCGCCTGCAGCGCCAGCGTCTGCGGCCCCGCCTTGTAGGCATGCACGCAGCGGGCTTGCGCCGCTTCGCTCACCAAGCCCGGCAGATCATCCAGCATGAAATCAACCCCCGGCGCCAGTACGCAGCGGTCGTAAGCAAGGCGCTGACCGCTCGCCAGCCGTATCGAGCGGCCCTGCGGGTCGAGGTGACTTACCTCGTCGTTGATGACCTCAACCCCAAGTTTCTGCAGGCCGCCGTAGCCGACCGAAATATCTGCCAGCGACTTGTTGCCGACCAGCACCAGATTTGAAATCGGGCAGGAGATGAACTGCTTGCGCCGCTCAACCAGCGTCACCGCCACCCGCCCACCGCTCCACAGGCGCAGATATTTCGCCACCGTCGCACCGGCAAAACCGCCGCCGACGACAACGACATGGCCGTTCGAGCGCTTACCGGCCGTGGTCGCACAGCCACTCAACAGCGCCGCTGTGGCAACGGCCATTTCTTTCAGGAATTTTCGCCGCATGGCGTTCACCGGGTTTCAAGCCAGAGGGCGATTTGCTCAATCTGGCGCTCGCTATAGCCTCGGGCAATCTGATGCATGATCGTTGCCGGGCGCTGGCCACTTTTGAAGTCGGCCATTTGGGCCTGAATCCAGCCCGCCGGACGGCCGGCGAGCGGCAAGATGTCAGGTGCCAGCGCGGCGCGCCCGTTCGTGCCGTGACAATTCGCGCAAGTCGCGGCCAGCGACTGCCCCGGGGAAACCTGTTGATCGGCCAGCGCTTGTCCGCTCAGGGACAAGCCGGCCCAGAAAAACACCATCAGAACCGATTGCAAAAACATCATCATTCTCGGGTCTCAAAAAAATCGGAGGGTGTGGAAGGAGATTTTGGGGGGAGGAGCCACACCCTCCGATCAAACGCCCAACAACTATTTACCTACTTTTTTCGCACCGTTCTGTTCAAGGAAAGTTTTGGTACGCATGCCGATATCCGCAGCTTTCACCTGGTATTGCCAGATCTGCTCGGTCCATAGCGTCGCCTGCTGCCAATCCTTCTTCTTGGCGGCATCCTCGGCCTTCGTCCTGGCATCCTTCATCTTGCTCAATTGATCCACGGCATCTTCCATCATGCTTACAGCATCGGGAAAATCCTTGTAATTGACGCCGGTGATGTAGGCAACCACCTGGTCGATCACCACCTGTGTGTCGGCTACTTTCTTGACCTGCTTCTTGTAGTCATCCTCGTTGTAGATCGCCTTTTCGGCCGTCGCCGGCTTGCTCGGCTTCCAACCCTTCGGCTTGATCAGCAGATAACCCTGCATTTCCAGGTGCAGCGCCGAGCAGAACTCGGTGCAGTAGTACGGGTACACGCCTTCCTTGTCGGCCTTGAACTTGACCGTGACAGTCTTGCCCGGCTCGACGGAAGCATGAACGTCGAAGGTATCGACCGCGAAGCCGTGCGTTTCATCCTGGGCACGTTCAAGGTTGGTCAGGTGAATGGTAATTTCGTCGCCGACTTCCGCCTCGATGGTTTCCGGCGTGATGTGCGAGCGGATCAGCGTGCCATAGACCGTGATCTTGTTACCCTTCTTGACGGTTTCTTCCTCACCGGCCCGAACAGCACCCGGGTGCGGCTTGTCGGTGCGCGAATCGGTGCCCACCTTGTAGCGGACGCCCGGCTTCACCTTGCTGGCTTCGATACCAACCACGTAATGCGGCTCGCCGAGCGGGATCGGCAGGTCGTACAGCAACTGCATCTTGTCATCGCTGATATCGATCAGTTGATGGTTTTGCGGGTGCAGCGGGCCCACCGGGTTGAAGCGATCAATCGACAGCTTGTTCATCGCCACCAGATATTTACCCTTCGGCTCCATCGTGTCGCCTTCCATCGTCATCAGGTGACCGATGTTGTAATGCACCGCCAGTTTGTCGAGCACCCGGCCTTCGCAATAGTCCCATTTGACAACTTGCGAATCGACATAAAGCGAGGTGTAGGCAATGCACGGCTTGGCATCGTACTGGGTATGCAAGGGCCCGAGGCCAAGCTGTACCTGTTTGTGCAAAGTCTCCTTCATGCTGATCACGGGAATGCCGTAGGGGTCCCTGGTTTCGAAACGACCTTCCTTGATGGCCGCGTGAATCTTCTCCCATGAGTACACCGAAACGTGGGTATCCAGCTTGCCGGAAACCGTAATGAACTTGCCGTCCGGCGAAAGCATCACGCCGTGCGGCGACTTCGGCTCCGGCACGAGGAAGACGATGCCTTCCTTGATCGCCGTCTCCAGCATCACGATGTTATGGCCATTGATTTTTTTCGCCTTGCCCTGCGCCACCAGTTCGGCCGCCCGGCGCCAATTGACGATATGCAGGTAGTCGGTGTCCTTGGCCGAACATCCCGCCTCGTAAGGCGGACGACCCTTTTCGATCCCGCCGACGTAACGCTCGGAACAGAAGGAATTGGTGAATGACCAGCCATCGGCCGGGCCCTTGCCGGCATCGGAAAGATCCTGCGAATACGGCGGCAACTCGACGGAGAAGGATTCGGCGGGATTAATCCGCCCTTCCTTGCGGTCGAATTTCCAGTAGGTAATACCGCCGCGGTATTTCTCATTGAACTCTTCGAGCGGCACAAATTTCTTGTTTTCGAGCGGCGTTGCATATTGCGCCGACTCGATCACATATTCAGTATTCGGTGTCACGAAGGCACCACCATGCTCCGATTTGAAAATCGGGTTGGCAACGATCTGCTTGGTCTCGAAATCTCGCAGGTCGATTACGGCAATGCGCGGATTGGCCTTGTCGTTGATGAACAGGAATTGCCCGTCGTATTTGCCCTGGGTTTCGGACAGGGCCGGGTGGTGCGTATCGCCCCAAGTGATTTTCCGGCCATCGATATTGCCCTGCGCCAGCACGGCTTTCGAGCTTTCATCGTAACCGTAGCCCTGCCACGGCTCCGGCGTGAACACGCCGATGTACTTGAGGATACGCATCGACGGTATCCCATAAACCAGCACCTGCCCCGACTGTCCGCCCGAGGAAAAGGCCAGGAACTCGTCGCGCTTGCCGGTCGGCACATAGGTTTTGGAGGCCGCCAGCAGATCCTGCTGGGACAGATTGCGCCGCTTCATCACGTCCTGCAGCGACTCGGCCGACATGGCATTGCCCGCGAAGGCAGCAACGACGGCAAGAAGCAGCGGGACCGCTGCCGGCCGCCTGGTTTTTAAACGCATATTTCTCCCCTTAAGATTGCGTATTTATTCAATGGATCATCTCCCGGAGAACCTTCGATTCCCCCGCTATGGCTGACCGAACAAGCTGATCGAACATGCTGCCAACCCAGCCATGACCCGGCTAGTAGATCACGCCGGGAAATGGCGTTTCGGTAACAGCCGGGGCGGTTTTTCAGGCACACAGTTACAGGTGGCGCGTTAAAAAACCGGCACAGAATGCCGGGCTGGCGACCGCCTGAAATTTCAGCGCTGGAAAGCAAAAAGCCCCGCAGTTGCGGGGCCTGATGTCCTAAAAAAAACCGGCGGGATTTAATACACGTCGTGCTGCGTATTGAACACGTTGAACTTGCCGGTCGGCGTCACCAGTCGCTTGTCCTTGATCACCGTCTTGACCTTGCGCGTCTTGTCGTCGATCACGACGATGGCGGAAGGCTCGGTCTTGTTGCCGGTCCAGACGGAATACCAGATTTCGTCGCCGTACTGGTTGTACTCGCCCTGCACCACCCGCTGAATCCCCTTGGTCTTGCCGAGATTGGCGGCGGCCGCCACGTCGATGATTTCCGGCTTGGGATCAGGCTGACCCAGTTCGGAAATCTTGTAGACCGTAACCGAACCGGCCAGCTTGGCATCGGGATTGAGCGGCGAGTCGGCCCACAGGTTGTCGGACTTCGGGTGGGTTTTGACGAACAGCGAGTTCGGCCCGTGGTTCTTCAATTCCTGCACGACCTTCCAGGCCTGATCCGGGTGCTTTTCCGGATCGGTGCCGATCAGCGTAATGACATCGGCCCCAAGGTGCGAGGTGGCCCAGGCCGGCCCGAATTTCGGGTGGTTGATATTGGCGCCACGCCCCGGGTGCGGGATTTTGGCGGTATCGACCAGCGCGGTAAATTTGCCTTCCTTGACGTCGACTACGGCGATCTTGTTGGAGGCATTGGCCGCCACCATGAAATAGCGCTTGCTGGCATCGTAGCCGCCATCGTGCAGGAACTTGGCGGTATTGATCGTCACTTCCTTGAGGTTGGTCAGGTCGGAATAATCGACCATCTTGACCATGCCGGTTTCCTTGACGCTGACCAGGAACTCCGGTTTGGTCGTCGAGGCAACGATGGAGGCGACCCGCGGTTCCTGATGATAATCGCCGTCGACCGTGACACCCCGCGTCGAAACGTTCTTCAGCGGCTCCAGGGTCAGGCCATCGAGAATCGTGTATTGCGGCGGCCAGTAGGAACCGACAATCGCGTACTTGTCCTCGAAACCCTTGGCCTTGGAGGTTTCGACCGAGCGCGACTCCATGCCGGCCTTGACGGTGGCAACCACGGTCGGTTTTTCAAACCAGAGGTCGATCATGTCGAGCCGGCCATCGCGCCCGACGACGTGGATGTAGCGGCCGGACAGCGACATCCGTGAAATATGCACGGCATAACCGGTCTTGACGATGCCCCAGATCTGCTTGGTATCGCCGTCGATCAACGCCACCTCACCGGCATCGCGCAGCGTCACCGAGAAGATATTGTTCAGATTGATGTTGTTCATTTTCTTGGTCGGCCGCTGGTCGACCGGCACGTGCAGCTTCCAGGTGCCGCGCATATCGCTCAGGCTCCACTCGGGCGGCGCGTCGGGCGGCATCTGGATATAAGCCGCCATATTCTTGATTTCATCCTTACTCAGGATATCGTCGAAGTTCGGCATGCCCCCTTCAGTGCCGTAACTCATGATTTTTTCCAACCGTGAGTTACCCAGCTTGCTGGTGTTTTTCGGTTCGAGATTTTTGCCCGTGGCGCCTTTGCGCAACATGCCGTGGCAGCCGGCGCAACGCTCGAAATACGTTTTGCCGCTGGCGGCCTTGGCTTCGTCGGACAAGCTGGGCGCATCGGCGGCGAAAGCCGTCGAGAGCGCGAATGGCAGGGCCAACATGACCCAATTCCTGGAGATAACCTTAAGCATTTTCCGTCCCTTTTTGATGAAAAAAACAGGACTGCTGGGAGCTTGCTGCTGGGCGTCTCGTCTGGGCGCCTTGTTTGAGGCGCAAATTAAAACACTGCATCAAACAGGGTTATGGATACAGATTGCCGGATATTTCCTAGGCACAGCGCGGCCGGGGTTCGTCATTGCCGAAGGCGGGAATGACGGTTTGCAAATAGAGCGATTAGTTGCGCGCAATAAAAAAAAGCCGCGGGTCAGCGGCTTTTCTGGGGGCAGGAAGAAAGGTTTATTTCTTCAGCGAATCGCGAATTTCACGCAACAGCATGACATCTTCCGGCGTCGCCGGGGCTGCTTCCGGCGCTGGTGCTTCCGGGGTACGCAAACGGTTCAACTGCTTGATCATCATGAAAATAACGAAAGCGAGAATGATGAAATTGACCAGGATGGTCAGGAAGGAACCGTAAGCAAAAACCGGAATCCCGGCTTTTTTCAGATCGGCCAGCGCGACCAGGTTATTCGGGTTGTCGCCAAGGACGACCAAAAGACTGGAGAAATCCAGCTTGCCGACCACACGGCTGACCAGCGGCATGATCAAGTCACCGACGATGGAGTCAACGATCTTGCCGAAGGCGCCGCCGATGATGACGCCGACCGCCAGATCCATCGCATTGCCCTTGACCGCAAACTCTTTGAATTCCTGAAGCATTCCCATAATTTTTTCCCTGTTGGATTTATTTAGAGCGCCGATTATTTGCGGTGAATACCTGCTGAGTCAAGTCAATGCTCATAAATTTCAACTACTTGGCGAAGGCTTGATGCAGTCGCTTGGCCGCAGCCCGCAGGGTGCTTTCCTGCTTGGCGAAACAAAACCGGACAACCTGGTCGTCCCGCCCATTGGCATAAAACACCGACACCGGAATGACTGCCACGCCAATTTCGCGCGTCATCCACTCGGCAAAAGCACGGTCAGGCAGTTCGGAAAGTCCGGCATAGCTGGCCAACTGAAAGTAAGTGCCGCGGCAAGGCAGCAATTTGAATGGCGTGGCAGCCATCAGCTCACGGAAAAAATCGCGCTTTTCCTGATAAAACGCCGCCAGCCCGAGATGGCGCGAGGCGTCCTGCATATATTCCGCCAGCGCCAGTTGCGATGGCGTATGGACGGTGAAGACGTTGAACTGGTGGACCTTGCGAAATTCCGCCATCAGATCCGCCGGGCCAACCACGTAACCAATTTTCCAGCCGGTGATGTGATAGGTCTTGCCGAAACTTGAAACGACGATACTGCGTTGCGCCAGCTCGGCATGTGCACACAGGCTGGCGTGCTGTTCGCCATCAAACAGGATGTGTTCGTAGACCTCATCGGAGAGCACGACGATATCGGTGCCACGCAGCAAATTAGCCAGCTTTTCCAGGTCGACCGCAGTCAGCAGGCTACCGGTCGGGTTATGCGGCGAATTGATGATGATCAGCCGCGTTTTCGGCGAAATCAACTGCGCCACCTGCGCCCAATCCGGGGCGTAATCGGGAAACTTCAGCGGGGCAAACACGGCCGTCCCGCCAACTGTTTCAATCGCCGGCACATACGAGTCATAGACCGGCTCGAAGACGATCACCTCATCGCCCGGCCGGACAAAAGCGGCAATGGCGGTAAAGATCGCCTGCGTCGCCCCGGCCGTCACCGTCACTTCCGACTCGGCATCGAAACGCGGCCCGTACAAGGCGGCGACCTTGTCGACAATCGCCTGACGCAATTCCGGCACACCGATCATCGGCGCGTACTGGTTGCGCCCGGCCAGCATGTGGCGGTGCACCGCATCGAAAAGCGCCGGCTCGGCCTGAAAATCGGGAAAGCCCTGCGACAGGTTAACGGCACCACATTCGGCCGCCAGCTTCGACATGACGGTAAAAATCGTCGTGCCAATAGCGGGATGTTTCGAGTCGATTGAGACTGCTGTTTGCATAAGACCTCCAATTGGCCATCTGGTCGCCCAATGCTGACGACGGAGGCGCGAATATCGCACTCCGTCGTTCAGAAATCCATTTTTTGGCTCAATCCAGGTGCGGCGCTGGTACGACTAACATGCTGCGGTCAACCGTTAAAACTACGCAAAATCATGCGTCGCTGACCGGTGAAGAATTTGGCTGAATCGCGATAGCCCGACCGGCATTCAGGTCAGCGCATCCCCGAAGCGGGTCGGGGATGCGGCCTGTTTCAGTGCCGCTTTAGAGCTTGGCGGCCATCGCCTGCAAAGCGTCGAGACGGGAGAGCAACTCGTTCAAAGTGGCCATGCCTTTGGTCAATTCGTCGACGTTGGAGAGGCTCTTTGTTACTTGCTGATGCTCACGCGCTGCATCGGTCGTCATTTGCTCAATCTGGGCCGAGGCCTGTTCGCTCTTGGCCGTGAGCTGATTGATCGCGCTCAGGGTTTCTTGGGCGATCTGGCGAATTCCGGTAATGGTGCGCACGGCTTCCTGAATGCTGGACGCCGTGGCATCGGCCTGATTTTTAGCCGACTGGGCGAGCTTGCGCACTTCGTCGGCGACAACGGCAAAGCCGCGACCGGCTTCACCCGCGCGGGCGGCTTCGATGGCCGCATTGAGGGCGAGCAGATTGGTTTGATCGGCAATGGCAATAATGCCGCCGGTGATCGAACCGATGGCGTTGGAAAGGCGCTCCAGATCATCCAGCCCGGCCCCCAGACTGGCCTGGGAATTCTGCGAGGCTTTGGCCGACACACCGACATCGGACATCAGCGACATGGCCTGCGAAAGCGTTTCGGCCTGCTGCCGGAAGCCGGTTGCCAACGACGGTAGCGTATCGATAACCGGCTGCACCGTACGCTCGTATTTCAGCACCTGCTCCATCATGCCGCCCTGCATGCCGTTCAGGGTGATCCAGCGTTGCAGCGCACGTTGGGTGTAATGCGTTGAAAAAGCCGCGTAATGCACCGGGAAGGCGCTCATGAAGGTATCGCTGTAGCTGGCGGTTTCCCGGAAGAAGGCCAGCGCCGAGAGCGTCTGGTTGATCGGAATACCGAGAATTTCACCGAACGTCGAAAGCCCGGCGGCCGGCGTGTCGGCAAAGAAATCGGCGCGGCCGAGCACGGCGGTGTTACCCAAACGACGCAGTACGCAATCGCTGAGCAACATGGCGACCGGGGCACCTTTGCCGGAGAGAAACTGCTGCCAGTCGCGCTGTGTGGTGGTGATGAAATCGGTGACCTTCATCAGATGCAGGCAATCGCCGAATTCGATGTCGCAGAAAAAACTGGTTTTGTCGGCACCGAGCGCGGCAATGGAGCGAATAAACATCTCCTCGCCCACCGAAACGGCAAAAGTATGACCCACCAGGTTTTTCTCGACCTCGCTTTCAGCGCAACGGAAATGCGCGGCGAGCGCCGTCATGAAGCGCTGCGTCTTGGCACCTTCGGCAAAAACGCTGGTGACGGTTCGCGCCACCGGATCGGCCTCGGCCACCAGCCAGCTCTTGCCAGCGGGGACAAAGTTCTGGGACTTGAAGGGCGAGAAACGAATCCCTTTCTTGACCTTGCAAAAAATGATCATCGCCTGCCCGGTCAGCACGCGCTGCCCGTTGTGCATGTAGGTGGCTGAAAAATCCAGCTTGCCGCCGGCCGAACCGCCAAGCGCCAGGCAGGGAAAGCGCTGGCTCTCGTACCAGGCGCGCATCAGGAAACCTTCCGAGGCAGAGAGGCCGTCGCAGAAGATCAGCGCAAAGGTGTCATGGGCGTTGATCGGGAACGACGGATTAACGCCTTTCAACTCCTGCGCAATCTTGCTGACGCGCTCACCGACGGTCGCGCCCTGGCCTAACCTGAGATCAATTGAATGTATCTCGCACTGCTCGACTATTTCATCCGACAGCCAGAGGAAGCTGCCTTCGCGGTCGTTCGACTCGGCACCGCAGTAGGTCGACGTACCGCCGCTGCACAGTGCGCCGGTTGACGAGAGTGCGGCAAATGTCGTTGTCGTGCCCGCCGACGTAACCCGGTTCAGCCCATCGGCCACACTTTGAAAATTGGCATAGGGCGGGACGAAACCGAGGAACAAGCCTCCGCCGGAAGCAGGCAAGCCGAGCTCTTCCCGGCTGGCAGGCAGACGATCGGCATTGAAGTGTCCCCGAACCGCCATGGCGGATTGCGCTGCAGCGCGCGCCTCGGCGGCTGAAGTCGACTGTTTCGATTTGAAGAATGAAAACATCGGGTGGCTCCGCTTTATCTACCGGGAAAACGGTATGTATTTTTGAGAAAGTATTCTTGGAAGAATGAACCATTCGTCACACAGGATCAATAGCGAAAATATTGAATTTTGTGATTTTCGATCTTTTTCATGGTGACCACCGCAGATCGGGTGATCGCATCAAGCCGCGACTGCGGTAAATCAAATGCGTGCTTTATAGTCAGGCTCGAGAACGGCAAAATGGCAGCTCATCACCTCCTCCCACTGGCCC
>ERZ795061.3640-NODE-3640-length-13310-cov-9.468653_pt1 | contig 13310 bp, 18 predicted proteins | sample MGYA00375145_ERZ795061 | MGnify/ENA primary metagenome ERZ795061 (study PRJEB30190, sample SAMN05720144) | anaerobic digester metagenome | isolation source: active sludge of municipal wastewater-treating anaerobic digesters | place: USA | collected 2014-12-22 ... | reverse complement strand
CGAACTTCTTGCGGAAGAACTCCACCACGTCCTTGTGCATCCGCGTCCTGCCGTCGTGCAGGGTAATTACCCAGCCGAGGGTGGAAAGCCCGGGATTCGCGCGGGCCCGCACCTTCCCGATGGTCTCTTCGAGTGACTTGAGGCCCTGGAGCGCATACATCTCCGGCTGGATAGGAATGAGGACGTAGTCCGACGCCGCCAGCGCGTTCACGGTGATTATCCCAAGCGCCGGGGGGCAGTCGATGACGATGTAATCGTAGGGGCCCTCCTCCGCCTCGGCGGCACCTTCCACGAACGGCGCGGTGATAGCGGAGCGGAGAAGGTACGTCGCGTTTATCTCCGACACCAACTCAAGTTCCGCCCGGCTCAGTTCGATGTTGCTCGGGGCGACGTCCAACTTTCCATCGCCCGGGCATTTAGTGACGATCTGCGACAGGGGGATCTCGCCCTTGAGCACGTCGAAGATGGAGTAGTCGAGCGCTTCAGGGGCTATACCGAAGGTGCTCGTCAGGTTAGCCTGCGGGTCAAGGTCGATGAGGAGGACGCGCTTCCCGTGCTCCATTGCCAGACAATACCCGATGTGCTGCACGGTCGTTGTCTTCGCCACGCCGCCTTTTTGATTCGCAACGGCTATGATCTTGGTCTTCCTGTCCATATACACATCACCCACGTTTCCGAGGATAGCAAGGCGCTATTCCGCACTTATGGGAATTGTCTTCTACACTAGGCGGCAGATTCCTACTTCCCGCGGCGACATGAACGAAAATAATCGGACGATTGTCGGCAAACGCAGGCGCTTGTGGAGGGGGAGATCGCGGGGCTAGTCGGCGCGAGGGTCGGGTTCCTGCGGCGTCACGAGGGCGTAAACGGCCTGGGCCTGGGCCAGGATGATCCTCAGGTGGTCTACGGGTAGCCTGGCGCACACGGCCAGGAGCTGCCCGAGAAGGTCGTCGTACTCCGCCGAGGCCTTCTGCCTTGGCGCAGACGAGGGCCGCCATGAAGGGGTGGGTTGATGCGCCGCCGGAAGCTCGCCGGCCACATCGCCCAGCGCCGTCGAGAGCCGGTGAACCACGTCTTGCGACGGCGGGCCCGCGAGAAACCTCTCCAGCCGGCTTTCGTACCCGGGGTCGATCTTGGCTTTCAGCGCCAGCTCCTTTTGGCCCATCCCCTGCCGCACGCGTAGCGCCCGTAGCGCCACTCCGAACCCGATCCTGCGCGCCAGCACGTCCACGTTCGTTGAGGCCTGCCGCAGACCGGCGGCGCTGGGCGGGGCCTGTTCCGACCGATCGGGGTGGTAAAGGGCTTGCGCCAGAACGCTCAGGCGATGGCAGACTTCCTGGTTCTCCGCGGGGTCGCCGCCGAGCCCAGGATCCTTCAGCAGCCGCCCCGAGGCTCGCTCCAGTTCAGAGGCCAACTCTTCTCGAACCTGATAGATGTTGGCAGCAGCCTTGTCGGCGGCCTCAAGAAATAGAGCCAGATGCTCCTCCATTGTAGCGCCTCCATTGTTTGGCCCACAACTATTTGCACCGAGGGCAACGGGCGGCGTGCGTTTGCATGGCGGTGCGCGGATTTGCCCCCCATGCAAACTCTAGCGGAGAGGGGCCGGATGATCAAGGCCTCGCTCTGCGTGCCAACGCGCCAACTCAACCGGAAGGCGGCCTGGATATGGGGAAGCAGAGAGCCTTTGCACCCCGGCCAGCCCTTGCCCGCCGCGGTCGGCCCACCGACGAACCCACTCGCCCCGGTCGGCACCCCCTAAGTGGAAAAAGGCGGCTCTCGCCGACGAACAATTCATTAAGCGGGCCCCAGGGCCGCGGGCGGCGTTGCGCCCGGGTGTGGCCTGCCCCAAAATAACTTGCGGAGGTGCCGTGTATGACCCGACTGCTGAAGGCCGATGAAGTGGCCCGAATCCTTGATGTGCCCAGAGACCGCATTTACGAAATGGCGTACGACGAACTCCTGCCGGTGGTCCGGATGGGCCGCCAGATCCGGGTGGATGAGGCAAAGCTCAAAGAATGGATCGACAAAGGGGGGAAGGCGTTGCCCGGCGGATGGCGAGCGAGGCCGAGATAGGGAAGGGCACAATGAAAGCACAGCGTGCCGCTCCAGAAAGGAGATGGCACGCTGTGCTGCTTTGCTCCTAGAGCGGGGAATCCAGGAAGTCGAGTGGTGATTCCGGGACGGCGATTTGCGCCGGCGCTCTTCTTTTAGCCTGCGCATCCGCCTCGGTATCCTGATCCGGCCCGTCGAACAACGCTTGGGGAATGCACAGGACGCGCGGCCTCTTCTTGCCGATCGTACGCTTCACCGTGTTCTGCCCCTCATCATACGTCAGCAGCCCCGCCTCTTTCAGCCGCTTCCAGAGCGTGCGTTGGGACACCGCCAGGGGGGCTTGCTGTGCTCGCGCCATCTCCTGCACAACTTTAAACACAGTATTCGGCTCCAGAAGGACGTCGCCGCCCCCAACCCAGCCGATGAGTTTGCCCTGCGGTTGGCCGATACCCGGCATGCCGAATGTATGGCCATTGTTGAGGTCCGCGAGATATGCTTCGCCGGAGATCAACACGGCGTGAACGAGGTCCAGGAACTGTTCGACGGGGTTTTCGTCCTTTTGCAGGGCCGCCTGTTCGGCTCCCGACCGGCACAGGGCAGCCCAGCCCTTTTCGGCCAGCTTGTCCCGCTCGTCCAGTGTTACGGCCCCCGAGTCGCAGGCGTAGTCTAGGAACAGCTCCCAGCCCGCGTACAGGCTGGCGATTATGTCGGGGGTGCGCCGGTGGGCACTGATCTGCTCCCGGTCTGCTTTTGCGCGCAGCTCGAGCTTGCGCGCCTTGAGGGCGCTTCGGAGCCCGTCGAGGCGGGGCGCGAGCCACTCGAGATATCCGGCCATTGCGGCCTCGAACGCCCCGTCTTCCGACAGCCTCTGGACCTCGGTAAGCTGATTCGGGCTTATCGCGCCGGGCTCCACAGACAGCACCAACATACGTGCCCGCAGGCTTTCGCCCCCGGGTACGTCCTCACCGCTGGATATGACGAGACCTCTTGGATAGTATTCCCGCCGCAGTTTTCCACTGGCGTCCATGCGCCCCCGCCCGCTGCGGTTGCCCTGGCCCCGAAGCAGCCTGTCAGCTCTGCCATGCAGACGAGCCACGTCGGCGCTGGAGCCGGTGGGCGCGAAGTCGTCGATCGTGACGATCATGTCCTTGGCCATGAAGCACAGCCGCTCCAGGGCGTTTGCAGTCGAACTCCAGTTGCCCGGTAGGTTCTTTCCATTGAACTCCGCGCCGAAGAACGATTGAATGATTCCTGTCAGCTCGCTCTTGAAGGTGCCTGTGGATCCCGCTAGGAACAGTGACAAATCCACCGGCGCGGCTTCACCGAGCGGCGCCCGGAAGGCCGCGGCGAGAAGCGGCACGGTGAGGTTCTCAGGCCCCAGATCGAGGATGCTGAGGGCCCTTCGAATCGCCTCCGCCCGGGCTTGTCCCTGGGTCCCGCCTGAGAAGCAGCAGCTGGACAGCCTGGAGTCGCCAAGGTCAACCTCGAAACCGCCCAGCGCCCCGTCCGCGCCGATCGCCCCGCCGGAATGCAGGTATACCCACGCATCGCCTTCGCGGTGCCAACCGACGTGGGAGTAGACGTTGCGCCTGACCACATCCGTCGATAGCTGCTGGATAGCCGCACGGAGGTGGTCTTTGCAGCCGGATCCCGCGCGGATTACCGCCGCCGCGCCCCACTGGGAAGTGACCCAGCCCATCGCGCCGAAGGCATCGGCGGAAACCCGCACGAGCGGCAGCGGCGTTCCATCGCAGAGAGTGCCCTTAATAGAGAAGACGGCTATTCGCTCTTCACCATCGTTATAGATCTCTTCTCTCACGATCCGGGCGTCGAAGCTGCATAAGTCGATGACCGTTGGCTCTTCTTCGCCCTCTTTAATGAGGCTGATGCAACCATCACACACCTGGTAGTCGTCCATGGACCGTACCTCCTCTGGGGCGTGCCCTGTTATGAAGGCCTCGGCTACCATAGGTGCGGATGGCCCCGATTTGCAGGGGAGTGCCCACCTTGCCGCGATAATCACAGCTAGAACAGTAGTTGTTTTGCGTCAGACCGCTGCCGATGTTTCTGCATGTCCGCGGCCCGGCTACGGTCAACGCGCGGCGGAGCTTATATTGGGTCTCCCGAGGCGAATAGCCGGGATAGGGCGAGCTGAACTCGTGCGCCAGGTTCTCGCCGTTGTGGCACCGCCCGACGATGGAGAGCGCGGCGTACCATTCCGGCTCGGTCAGGCTCTCCGCGTCTTCCTGGCAGTGACGTAGCCAGGGGCACCCGGCCAGGATAACCTCGACGCGGGGCTGGCGTTTCGCTTGGGGTCGCTTGTGCTTTCGGGCCGCGGGCGCCGGGGCTAGCGCCTTAGCCTCGGGTAACCGCGCTGCCGCGTCCAGAGCTGTGATCCGTCTGCCCTCGTCAAGCAGCGCCAGCTCCACCGGCCTAGGCGGGTCGTATTTGTGGTTCCAAGTGCCCGGGAGGCGCAGAACCCGGGCCAGATCTGACGTGTTGTCGAGTGCCCAGCCGCGCATCTTCGCGAGTCGGAGCATCTCGAGCTGGAACGCTGTCGACAGCTGTTGGGCCCGTTCCCGATCTGCCCCGTCCTCAAGCATCCTCGGGTGGTCGAATAGCCAATAAGCGTGCAGGCCACCGCCGGAGTGAACGATCGCGGCCGGGGGGCCGAGCGGCCCCCCGTTGACGAACTCCGTTGCCTCTCCGAGGGTGGGTAGGTCTTGCTTCTTATGGTTGCCTCCCGCGCAGTCCACATCGAACCAGAGGCCGGGCATGGCAACCGCGGTGTCGCCGGTGCCTCGTGTCACCGTTGCGCCCCGGGGCGGTTTCCCCTGGAGACAAACGCCGAAGTATGTATCTGTCCGCGGGCTCAATCCGCGCGCGGTGCTGATCACACGTTCCAAGTCATTATGAGGTACGAAATATGCCGGCGTTATCTTCGTGAACAGCACCACAAACGCATCCGTTTGAGCCCCAAGGTAGAGCGCCTGCAGGAACCTGAGCATTTGATCTACTACCCTCAATTGCCGCCACCTGCCAATGGGGGCGCGGAAGGCGGGTATCCTGACGTTCTGCGGTAGGCGCGTGGCGTCGGCGGCTCGATCTCAAGGTCGTCGATGTCGAACAGACTGCCGGCCTCGGACGGGTCGAGGTGACGCACCGGTACGCTGGACTTTGCTCCGCGGTAACCGTCCGGCACGAACAGGATTAGTGGGTAGAGAATGTTTTGGCCACTTGTTATCTTTACCCTTACGTGTCTACCTACCACGTCGGACAGCTGGGTCACCAGCGCGGACAGATCTGGGCCTTGTAGGCCAAGTGTGCGGCAATCGTCCCGGAAGGCCTCGAGACTTCGGGCGTTAGCCCCGTTAAGGACGTTTCGCTTCGTGATTTGCTTCCCGCTGTACTCCTCGTTTTCGACACCCAGGGTCCACTTGATTACCGGCAGGCCCGATTTTGGCGCGTTGTACGTCTCGACGTCGAGGATCTGCACGTCGTATGTCCCGTATTCGATGCTGTCGGTAACATCGTCCGGCAGCGCTTGATATATGGCGTCTAGTGCTCGGATGCTACACATGAAAGTATTTTCCAAAGTTATAACCTCCTAATATTTGTAATGTTTCGAAGATCTGTGGTCGTATGGCCTGTTCAGGGCCCCCGTACTGAAGCCTCGCGCTTCACTTTCTCACCCCCTTTCTGTTATTCGCTGTTCCCATCGCGCCAGATTCTGCACGAAAATCACAGTTCCTTGAATATCCTCCTGGAATTAGAATAACATCGCCCAGATCGGAAGTCAAGCGCTCGAAGACACGAGAAGTGTTACGGTGTGGCATGGTCTGTCCGAACCTCCCTCCGCGGCCGCCTAACGGCATCAGCGGATCTCTAATGTATTGTTCTGTACGGAGGTCGTAGTTTTCGATCAAGTGGGTCTGAGCCCGCCGGAGGGAACCGCAGATGGGCAGCACTGAAACTGATCTGTAGCAGCTACCGTGACGCCTGAAAGAGTGCTATAGCTGCGGTTCGTGTGTTTGTCCGGCCAATCGTCGACACTCCCCGGCAAAGCGGGGCCCAGGAAACAACCCCACCCGAGCCACGCAGAAAAGCCCTCGCCGAACAAGCAAGGCATCGAAAAAGCCGACGAAACGCTACCCGCCTCGTTTTCCTGGGCCAGGCGCGGGAGTGGAACTCCGCAACATCCTCCGTTCTCGGAAACCCCGACGAAAGAGCCGCTTGAGCCGTTTCCCCCTTGTTTTCCTGGGGCGAATGCGCGGCGGACAGCGCGACTATGGGGATTGTGGGGCAGGGTTGCTGCCTTCCCGTGGCGCGCCCTGACTGGACCGGGTCTGCAGAGGCCTTGCGGGAAACAGGGCGGTTCCGGGCGCTCACCGCAGCCAAGCGGCGATTGGCCTTTCGGTGGGCGGGGACCATGGCGCCCGTAACGCCCTGCAATTATCATAATAGGGTGGAATCCTGGAGGCAGTGCGAATCCAGATCGGCGCGGCGAGAGAGTGAGCATAGCGTGAAGAAGCGTAGAAGGAAAACGACGCATATTGGGATTCGCAGGGCTTTCAGGGCTCAGATCAGTAAGGCTTGTTGTTGAAACGACTTTCTCGCGCCCTGGTTCTGAGCGCAGCCCTGATTCTGGCAGCGGGGGGCCGGAGAGGGGAGCTCATTCCATGTGAAATGCCCTTCCTGAACAGCTCTGTACCCGCAATCACTGATTGCACTGCTGGGTTGGCATTCCTCCTCTTTCTCCCTCACACCTCTATCCATGCCTCCACGAGAACTGCAAACGCCCAGGTTTCAGCCATATATCATTACTTTGAAGGACCTCGTGTCCTCTCTAGCTGGGGTAGGAAGGAGGTGCAACGATGAAGTTCGTGCGCAGTTTTGGCGATCTGGAGCGGATCCGCCGACAGGGTGAAGTCCCAGCCGCTCTTATCGAGGCAGTGCGGCAAGATCTCGCTCTTGCAGCCGAAATCGACCCGCCTGACGACGCGGGCGAAGGCCTTTGCGGGTGTCGGTTCGCGATCCTTGAGGGGCCCGCGGATGCCGTCCGGGAAGGCCTGACCGACGACAGCAACCCATACTACGAGTTTGCCGAGACTTACGTTATCGACGGAGTGCGCGTACACCGGACTGCTATCATGGACGACAACCACAGCCTTACGCTCTACTACTCCATGCCCGGCTCCCTCGGGCCCGACATTGAAACCCGGCTACAGCAACACATCGCCTGCTGATGGCACACGTCGCTTTTGTCGCTCCACAGGCAGGAGGGCCTCTCTTATGTGACCCAATGGCAAGGGGGGAGGAGATTGTGGCGGGAAGCAACCTTGCTGCAGCTTCAGAGTTGGAGCTCCTTAGCCTACTCGTGTCCAAGCCCGCCGCGGCCAGCGTACTAGACGCCTACAAAACCCTGGACGCCGCTTTGCTTCGGGCCCCCTTCGATGAACTGGGGCGCACAACAGGAGTAGGGGAGGACTGCGCCCGCAAGTTGGGGGCCGTGGCGGAGATCGCGGCGCGGATGATTAAGCCCGCGTTCCAAGAGGGCACGAAAGTCAGGGGCGCGGAAGACGCCTTGGCCCTCGTGCGCGACATGGAACTCCTTCAGCGCGAGCGAATGCGGGCGATCTACCTGGATGCGCGCAACGCGGTTCTTGCGATCGAGACCATCACCTCATTTCCGGGCCCCGGTACCTCCCGCCAGGTGTTCCACCACGGCGTGCGGCTTATGGCCTCAGCGGCGATAGTCGCGCACAACCACCCGTCGGGCGACCCGACGCCGTCGAGCGCCGACTACGTGCTCACCGAGCAGCTGCGCGACGCCGGCTGCCAGCTCGGGATCACGGTGTTCGACCACCTCATAATCGGGCGCGGGCGCTACGCAGCGCTGCAACGCGAGGGGATGCTCTAGCGCCGCGCCACCCCAATCAGAAAGGAGAATGAAGATGACGGTTCCTGTGCAACCCATGCGAAGCCGCGCGGAGAAGGCTATACCCGAAGGCGGGGCGAGGGTACTCACCGCGTACATCGACGGCTTCCGGTTCGACGTTGGCCTGGCGAGAATGAACGCTCCCGTGCTGGGCTGTGATCCGCACAACTATCTTCTGGTGTGTGCCATAAACTTCGCCCGCTGCCTGCCGGTACGCATCGGCTCGTGTCTTACTCCGAACTACATTGCAGAGTGGTGCAATATGACGCACGCCGAAGCGCAGGCCTTCGTGGCGGCGCTGCTCCGGCACTGCCCCGAGCTCGACCTGCTGCCCCCGAGGGGGCGGAAGCCGTGATACAGGTGCTCAGTGTAGAAGACCTGCGGCAACTCGATGGTGAGTACCCTGATATGCTCGTCCAGCATATCAGGGGCCTTTTGCTCAACATCCAATCCGCCGACCCATCGCGGCCTGTCTCGCACTACGGTGTTGTGGCTGTTCTAGAGGGCGCCAGCGATCTTGCCCCCACCGGAGCCGCCAACATTGACTCCGCCCTCGCAGGCCTTCAGCGGGGGAGCTTCGAGTTCGTAAACGTAATTGACACGGAGGCCTCCGGGCGGTTCTACCACGCCCTCGTGCTCGCAAACAACGAGTACGGCGTCGATCTCATAGTACCTGCCCGGTCGTGGCTGCCGACGGAGCTGGCTCTGGCGCTGGGACAGGAGGCCGACGGTTAGCCCGCTCGGCCCTCAGACTTCCCGCCGCCACGAAAACCAGCCCCACACACAGATCGAGCCCCCAGGCGACAGTTGGCCCCTACCTCTCTGCAGGGGTAGGGGCGAAGTTCTCCTTGGGGGTTCATAAGGGGGGACAACCGTGATCACGTACAGCCTGAGCGCCGCATCCGATGCGGAGCTCTTGGGGTTAATCGTATCCGAGCCCGCTGCCGTTCGCGTTCTTGAAGCTTTCCACACCCTTGACCGCGCGCTGTTCCGAACGACGCCGACGGAACTGACTCAGACAGCGGGCGTCAGCAGTGAACACGCGCAGAGAATCAAGGCGGTTGCTGAGATAGCCGCCAGGATGCTGAAGCCGGAGTACCGGCAGGGCACACGGATCCGCGGACCCGAGGATGCCTTCGACCTGCTGCGCGATATGCAGCACTTCCCACAGGAGCAGATCCGGGCTATCTATCTCGACGCCCGGAACGCGGTGTTGGCGAACGAGATGATCACCCAGGGCACCGTAGATTCCTGCATGCTGACCCCTCGCGAAATCTTCTGTCACGCTGTGAAGCTCATGGCGTCGAGCGTGATCGTGGCCCACAACCACCCCTCAGGGGACCCTAGCCCTTCGCCTGAGGACTGCGCGCTGACGAAGCGCCTGCAGCGCGCAGGTGAGCAGCTGGGCATCCCTCTGTCGGACCACATCGTGGTGGGGATGGGCCGCTACGTGTCGCTCAGAAAGCAGGGGCTGATCCAGTGAACTCCGCAGCTTTCAGAGAAAGGTACGCGCAGGGCATTGTCAGCCGCTTCGACCGGCGCGTGCCGCGAGCCCGATCCTTCACCGTGGACGCGGACGGATTCCACTTCGAGGTGACTGTAACCGGCTTTCCTTCGCTCGCCTTCGGCTATCGACCGTTCGACTACGTTACGGTCAACGTCGCCAACCTGGGCTGCTGCCTGACGGTCAGGGCCGCGTCCTATGTCAGCTCCGACTACGTAGCCCGGCAATGCAACATGACCGACGCTCAGGCCCGTGCGTTCGTCGCCGCCCTTGTCACCCGCTGCCCGGAACTCATGTTGCGGACCGACAAGGGGCTCGCCAGGTAGCGCCGCGGCACAGGCAGACCAACACCATAACAGAAAGGAGAGACCGCCATGACAACCACATTTGAGGAAGGTGTGGAGTACGAAGATTTCCTGGACGACACCTATGAAAGAGCGCCGGAGGCCTCCGACGGCGCGGTGGAGGATGAAGCCCTAGCCAACTGGGCGCTCCGCAAGATAGCCGCCGCGCGCGCCGAACTCGCCCGCAAGCAACAGGTGGCGGCAGGCGAGGCGGCCCGGGTCGAAACCTGGCTCGCCGGCGAAACCCGCCGCCTGCAGAATAGGATCGACTACTTCACGGGACGGCTCCTAGTGTACCACCGGCCCCTGTTTGACGCCGACCCGAAGCACAACAGGACGATCAAGCTGCCCTGCGGCACGCTACAGTTCCGGAAGCCCCCAGCGCGGTTCGAGCGCGACGAGGGCGTACTGCTCACCTGGCTCGAAAACCAGAGTCTCGATGAATTCATCAGGGACAAGCGGGAAGTGGAGTGGGCAAAGCTCAAATCCCAGTGCCAGGTGGCTGGCGACAAGCTCATCCTCAAGTCCACCGGGGAACTGGTCGGCGGGGTCAAAGTGCTTGAGGATCCACCGCAGTTCAAAGTGACTACGGAAGACAGAAGGGAGGAATCAGCATGACCGCGCAGCCTGCGCTATTCCGGCGAGCCGAACGCCGCCGGGCGAAACTTCGTCTCGCGCTGGCGGGTCCCAGCGGCTCCGGTAAGACATATTCAGCGCTGCAGATCGCCTTCGGCCTGGGGCAACGCATCGCCCTGATCGACACCGAACGCGGCTCCGGGGAACTATATGCCCACCTTGGGGCCTACGACGTATGCACCCTTGAACCCCCCTTCCTGCCGCAAAAGTACGTGGACGCGATCACCGCGGCTGAACAGGCGGGGTACGACGTGATCATCGTCGACTCGCTATCGCACGCATGGGTGGGCGACGGTGGGATGCTCGACATCCAGGGCCGAGCCGCGGCCCGCACGGGCAACTCGTGGAGCGCCTGGCGGGAGGTGACTCCCATGCACAACCAGCTTGTGGACAAGCTCCTGCAGTCCCCGTGCCACGTGATCGTCACCCTGAGAAGCAAGACCGAGTACGTGCAGACCCAGGAAAGCGGCAAGACCGTCATTCGCAAGGTTGGGCTGGCCCCTGTGTTCCGCGACGGCGTCGAATACGAGTTCACCGTCTTCTTTGACCTGGCCGCGGATCACACGGCTCGCGCAAGCAAGGACCGAACGGGGCTGTTCGACGGGCGCTATCTGATCCCTGCGTCCGACACCGGGCGCGAGCTCCTGGCGTGGCTCGACAACTCCACGGAGGATCCGTTGTTCTCGCCGGCGGAGCCCGCGCCAGATGCCCAGCCGGCCGCGAAGCCGCGCCGTTCTCCTCAGCCCGGCACGTGGAAGGAAAAGTTCCTGGCGTCCTGTGCGGCCCAGGGCCTGGGCCCCGAGGAGGACGTTAAGGCGTGGGCCCTGTCGCTTGCCGGGGCCCCGCCCGATGCCTCCTTCGATGCCATCCCCGAGGAAAAGTTCTGCCACCTGACCGTGGCCGGGGTGGCCAAGAAGCCCGAAGCTGCCCGGGCCAGCTTCAACCGCTGGCGTGATCATAAAGAAACCGCGCAGAAAGGAGCCTGATCGCATGAGGCGAGGAACCCGGGCAGCCCTGATCTCGGGTGCGGCAACAGCCGGAGGCCTCGGGGGAGCGTCCCTGGGGTGTGCCGCGGGGTTCATGCTTGCCGGCCCCGTAGGCGGCGCCGTCCTGTTCGCCTGCGGCCTGGTAGGGGGCGCTGTGAGCGGAGCTGCAGCGTGCGCCCGACGAATCGATCAACTGTCGGAAAGGAGGGAGCAAGAACGGGTAGGGACTTCATAACAGCCCTCGTCGTAGGCTTCGAGGAGGCCGTGGATGTCATCAAGGGGGAAGACAGCCTGGAGGAGGCCGTCGAAGACGTGAGAGAAAGGCTCGAAGAACTCGAAGATGACTAAGGGTATGAGGGGGTGCTCTCCGTACGAGGGCACCCCCTCGGTTATGTAGCGCACCGGTCTCGGTATCACCTCTAAAAATCGGCACCTATGCGTTATTAGTCGGCACGTTTGGAGGAAATCCTGGGCCAATGTACAATGATTGGAATGAGAACGATACCTACCATGTCGCATCTATCTCAACTTGGGGGGGAGTCCCTGTGAAGTGCGGCAAATGCACGCGTGACAACCCGCCAGACTCCAAATTCTGTATGGGTTGTGGATCGCCTATTGAGTCGGTTAGCCCGAAGGCCTGTCCCTCTTGTGGTGCTGAGAACCCTTCAGAAAGTGCATCCTGTGCATCCTGTGGAGCTTCACAACTGCCTGCTTCAAAGGACGACCCGGGCATGGCAATCAACACGCCCGCGCCGGCAGGCGATGCAGGTAGTGGGAGGCTCAGGCTGCCAGAAGGGGCTACGTGGCCCGAGATCACCGATCAGGTCCGCGCGCGAGGGTCCCTAGGATTGCACAATCACCTAGGACGAATCGCGGGGTGGTTTGTTCTCGTGAATGCCGCGGTTATAGCCTCACTGGGAGTGATCTCGGGCGGCAGATTACTTACGGCTTTTCCGCTTTTTCTGGTGCTGGGATGCGTGATGCCCCTTATCATGCTGATGTTGTCGAAATGGCTCATCCAGCGAGCGCACAAAATGAAGCAGATACATGCTGGTCGATTTCAATCGGAGGGGGAAGAGCACCTCTATTGCCTCGTAGAGAGTCTGGCAGCACGCGCCGGGCTTCCGAAATGTCCCCAGGTGTGGGTATATGAGAGCAGCGACATGAACGCTTTCGCAACCGGACCCAGCCGCGGCAATGCTATGGTGGCCTTTAGCACCGGTCTTCTAAAGCACATGGATGCCAAAGGGATAGCGGCTGTCGCAGCACACGAGATTTCCCACATAGCCAACGGAGACATGCTCACCCTAAGCCTCGTTCAGAGCGTGGTCAATGCCATCTCAATGCTAATCATGGTTCCGGCATGGTTTGCTAAAGCGGCGGCGTTTTGGTCTGACGAGGTGAGCGCAGTTACCTATTGGATCGTGAGCGCCATCACGTGGATCCTCAATGTAATCGTGCTCTTCCTCGGAAATTTGGTGGTTATGGCCTTCTCGCGCAAACGTGAGTACGAGGCTGACGCTTTAGCGGCCCGACTCATTAACCCCGATTCCATGATACACGCGTTGAGCGTTCTAGGGACGGAAGCGCCGTCGTTTCCGCAGGAACAGAAGGCGTATGCCGCTTTCAAGATTAACAACAGGACAAGCTGGGCCAGCATCTTCTCGACACATCCTAGCATCCAGGCACGCATCAAGCGGCTAGAGGCGATGGAAAGCTGAAAAACGAAGCTCGAGGTTATGTCGGTGGGGAGAGTGTGGCGGACCAGGTCCTGAAAGGCATAGGAGTGTTCGCAGCTGTGCTTCTCGCAGAGCCAATCCGAAGCCTGCATTTCGGTCGCTAGGAGGGTG
>ERZ795061.3637-NODE-3637-length-13315-cov-5.109351_pt1 | contig 13315 bp, 11 predicted proteins | sample MGYA00375145_ERZ795061 | MGnify/ENA primary metagenome ERZ795061 (study PRJEB30190, sample SAMN05720144) | anaerobic digester metagenome | isolation source: active sludge of municipal wastewater-treating anaerobic digesters | place: USA | collected 2014-12-22 ... | reverse complement strand
CGGCAGGCCGGTGCCAAGTCGATTGCCGAAGCGCCACAGCATAAGGTGGCTCTGGTCTTTGGCCGCGAGCGCACCGGTCTGACCAACGACGAGTTGCAGCAGTGTCACTACCATGTCTGTATCCCGGCCAATCCCGATTACAGCTCGCTGAATCTGGCCGCCGCCGTGCAGGTGCTGACCTATGAGCTGCGGATGGCCGCGTTGGCGGCGACCGGTGAGGCGCAGTCCCCGGATTGGGACGTACCGCCGGCGCCGGCGGCCGACCTCGACCTGTATTTCCAGCATCTCGAACGCGTTCTGGTGGAGATCGGCTTTCACGATCCCGCCAATCCGCGTCAGACCATGGTTCGCTTGCGGCGGTTGCTGGCGCGCATCCGGCCCGACCGCATGGAACTGTCGATCCTGCGCGGAGTGCTCACCGGAGTGCAGAATCTCGCCTGGCGGTTGCGCACGGCAGGCTCGGCGCAAGCCACGGATACGCCAGCGGCGCCGCTGCGCGAAGATCGGCAAGTCCGGTGATGCTTGTCGCGGTATGGGCCGGGGACGCGCGATGGGACTGACCGCCCGGCAGCGCCGCTCCGGGCCTGGCGCCACGTCGCCGGCGAAAGGATTCGCGAAACCGTCTGAAACCGGGCGAGCCCCTGAGCCGAGCTTCCTCTCCCGTCCTCAATGAACCGAGTTGCCATGAAACTCCCCATCTACCTCGACTATGCCGCCACCACGCCGGTGGATCCGCGGGTCGCGGCCCATATGGCCGGGTTCCTCACCGCGGACGGGGTATTCGGTAATCCGGCATCGCGCTCCCACAGTTACGGCTGGCAGGCCGAGGCCGCGGTGGAGGAGGCGCGCGCGCAGGTGGCCGAGCTGGTGGGCGCGGACCCCCGCGAAATCGTCTGGACATCGGGTGCCACCGAAGCGGACAACCTGGCGCTCAAAGGTTGCGCCCAGGCGCATCGCGACCGGGGTCGGCACCTGATTACCTCAAAAATCGAGCACAAGGCCGTCCTCGATACCTGCGAGTATCTGGAGACCGAGGGTTTCGACATCACTTACCTGGACCCCGATGCACAGGGCCTGATTCAGCCCGGGGCGGTAGCGGCGGCGCTGCGCGACGACACCATTCTGGTGTCGGTGATGCACGTCAACAACGAGCTCGGCACCATCAACGATATCGCCGCCATCGGTGCAGTCTGCCGTGCGCGCGGCGTCCTCTACCATGTGGATGCGGCCCAGAGCGCCGGCAAGATCCCCATCGATCTGTCCCGCCTCGCGGTGGATCTGATGTCGTTTTCGGCGCACAAAATCCATGGCCCCAAGGGTGTCGGGGCGCTTTATGTCCGGCGCAAACCCCGCGTGCGGTTGCGGGCGCAGATGCACGGCGGGGGGCACGAACGCGGTATGCGATCGGGCACCCTGGCGACGCACCAGGTCGTCGGGATGGGGGAAGCATTCCGGATCGCGGGTGCGGAAATGGCCGCCGATAGTGCGCATATCGGTGCCTTGCGCGCGCGGTTCTGGAACGCGGTCCGCGAGCTCGGGGAGGTGTACCTGAACGGCTGTCCGACGCAATGCGTGCCGGGCATTCTCAATCTGAGCTTCGGCGCCGTGGACGGCGAATCCCTGCTGCTGGCGCTCAGGGATCTCGCGGTGTCCACGGGTTCGGCCTGCACCTCGGCCAGCCTCGAACCCTCCCATGTTCTGCGCGCGCTGGGTATCGAGGATGCGCTTGCCTTCAGCGCCCTGCGCTTCAGCATTGGCCGCTTCACCACCGTGGAGGAGATCGATCATGCCGCAGCGACGCTTCGCGACGTCCTGGGACGGCTGCGCGCGTCCGGCCCCTCGCGCTCCCGCTGACAGCTCGCTGGAAAACGGCCGAGTCGGTGGCGGCTCAGGTAACGCCTGGTCAGAGTCGGCAGGGGCATTTGGGATGGTGCGTATGACGTTATACTCCCGCATCGACAGGGCACTGTTCCCAAGGGCACTGTTCCCAAGGGCAATACAACGCGGCGGGGTGCTGGCCATGGACTCAACGACGGAGCGAACATGAGTGCAGCCCCGGTTTCCGCCTGGCCGCGGAGATGCGATGTCGTGTTTCCGGAACACCGCGTCGTGGCATTGGCGCGCCCCGATTTGAAGCCGCACCCGTGAGCGACATGAGCACGGACACATACCGAAGGGTCGTGGACAGCGCCCCGTTCGGGGTGCTGTTCTTCGCCCATGGCGTGTGTGTCGATGCCAACCCCATGGCCTGTGCGCTGCTTGGTTGTGCGCAGTGGCGCTTGGTTGGCACGGCGCTCGATAGCAGCGACCCGGCGGAACCGGTCGCTCTGGCGGCATTCAAGGAGCGGGTCGTCACGGCGATGGCCGATCGGCTTGACAACATTGCCTGGGTCCTGCGCGCCGAGGGCGAAGTGCAGCATTTGCGGATTGATCTGGGTGCTTCTCCACCGGATCGCGTTCATGAGCTGGTGGTGACCCTGTCTATCCAGACTCCGATCCAGATGGAGACTCCTGTCAGTGCGGAACCCCTGTGTACGAATGCTGGCGTGCCGGTATCGGCCCGGCAGTTGCCCTCACGCGAGGGCGTGCTGCGCAAGCTCGGTGGCGCCGACCTGTCGCGCGGTGCGGCCTATCGCGACGGGCTGACGCGCCTGCCGACCCGGCTCGCGATGGTCGAGCATCTGCGGGCGCTGCGGTCCGAGCAACCTACGACGGGTTGTGCCGCGCTGATGCTGATCGATCTGGACCATTTCAAGGACATCAATGATTCCTGGGGCCACGACGTGGGCGACCAGATTCTGGTCAAGGTCGCGCGCGTGCTTGCACCGTTCGCGGAAGCGTCGACAACCGCGCCCGGCGCGTTTCTGGCGCGCCAGGCCGGCGACGAGTTTGTGCTGTTTGTTCCCAATATTGCCGAAAGCGTTACCGAGGCCGCCGGTCGCGCCCGGTTGCTGGCAGATGCCATACGCGAGCGGGTGTCGATACCGAATTTTCACGATGGCAATGAATTCGTCCTTACCGCGAGTATCGGTATTTCGCTGATCGCCGACGCGACGCTGGATCCCGAGCGGGCGCTGCAATACGCCGACACCGCCATGTACGAGGCCAAGCGCAAGGGACGCAACAGCTGCGCATTCTTCGATCGTGGTATCGCCGCCAAGGCGCTGCGCCAGGTGTCGCTCAACACCCGCTTGCGCAAGGCCGTCGATAACCAGGAGTTTGCCCTCTTCGTGCAGCCGCTGGTGGATGTCAACGACGGCCGCCTGGTCGGTGGCGAAGTGCTGCTGCGCTGGGTGAACAGCGACCGGGTCACCAGCATGCCCGCCGAATTCATCCCGCTGCTGGAAGCCTCGGGGCTGATCGTTGACGTGGGGCATTGGGTGATTCGCACTGCCTGCGAAAGCCTGCGTGGATTCATCGAAGCAGGCATCTGGCGTGAAGACATGCATCTCGGCATCAACATCAGCCGGCGCCAGTTTCGGGATCCCCGCCTGGTAGAGGTTATCCAGCACAGCCTGCGCTGTTACGACGTCAGTCCCGCCCTGATCAACTTCGAGATTACCGAAACCCTGGCGATGGAGGATGTGGAAGGTGCCATCGCCAAGATGATGGCGATCAAATCCCTCGGTGCGCATTTTGCCGTGGACGATTTCGGCGTGGGTTATTCGTCCATGATTGCCCTGCGTCGTCTGCCCTTCGACTGGCTGAAGATTGACCGCGAATTCATCCGCAACCTGCACCGCGATCCCGACGCGCGCAGTATCGTCGAGGCGATGCTTGGCGTATCGCGCCAGTACGGGCTCAAGGTCATAGCGGAGGGCGTCGAAGATTCCGCGGTGCTCGATCTGCTGCGCCAGATAGGCTGCGACTCCTACCAGGGCGCGCTCTACAGCATGCCGGTGCCTGTGAACCAGTTTCGGCAGTTGTTGGGTGAGGCCGCCTGAACGGGTAATTCCTTGTGCCGGTCGGCAGCGGAAGAGTAAAATTCCGGCCCCTTCCCCGGGGTGGCGCGCCTGGCGCGATCCCGAGCAACCTGGAGTCCATGTCAATGCCGATCGAACGCACCCTTTCCATCATCAAGCCCGATGCTGTAGCCAAAAACGTGATCGGTGAGATCGTGGGGCGTTTTGAGCGTGCCGGGCTGCGCGTGATTGCCGCCAGGATGCTGCGCCTGTCAACCGAGCAGGCCGAAGGGTTTTATGCGGAACATCGCGAACGGCCTTTTTTCGGCGATCTGGTGGCTTTCATGACTTCCGGTCCGGTGGTGGTACAGGTGCTCGAAGGGCGCGACGCCATTGCACGGAATCGCGAGCTCATGGGTGCCACCAATCCGCGCGAGGCGGCCGCGGGCACCATTCGTGCCGATTTCGCCGAATCCATCGATGCCAACGCCGTGCACGGTTCGGACTCGCCGACGTCGGCCCAGCGCGAAATCGCGTATTTTTTCACCGGTGGGGAGATCTGCGCGCGCTGAGCGTGGAGTGACTCCGGGAGGCGGGGTGAAGCGGACCAATTTGCTCGGCTTGACCGCCAGTGCGCTGGGGGATTTTTTCGAAGCGGTCGGCGAACGCCGCTTTCGCAGCCTCCAGGTCCTGAAATGGATCCACCAGCGCGGCGCGACTGACTTCGCCGTGATGACGGATCTCGCGCGGCCGCTGCGGGAAAAGCTCGCTCAGATCGCCGAAGTGCGCCCCCCCGAAGTGGTACGGCAGGAAGATGCCGCCGACGGCACCTGCAAATGGCTGGTGCGCACCGATGGTGGCGACTGCGTCGAGACCGTCTACATCCCCGAGCGCGGTCGCGGCACCCTCTGTATTTCATCCCAGATCGGCTGCGCGCTGGATTGCAGCTTCTGCGCCACCGGCAAGCAGGGCTTCAATCGCGATCTTACCGCCGCCGAAATCATCGGCCAGTTGTGGATCGCCAACCAGGCATTCGGGAACTTTGCCGGACGGTCCGAGCGCCGCGTCACCAATACCGTGATGATGGGCATGGGCGAGCCGCTGCTCAATTTCAACAACGTGGTGGCGGCCATGAACCTCATGATGGACGACAACGCCTATGGACTGTCCAAGCGCCGCGTCACTCTGAGCACCGCCGGCGTAGTGCCGATGCTGGACCGGCTGGGCGATGTCACCGATGTCTCCCTGGCGATCTCCCTGCACGCGCCCAACGACGCCCTGCGCAACGAGCTGGTGCCGATCAATCGCAAATACCCCATTGCCAGCCTGCTCGCGTCCGCGCGGGGTTATCTGCGCAAGTTGCCGGACACCCGACGCCGCATTACCGTGGAGTACACCCTGATGGATGGCGTCAATGACAGTGTCGAGTTGGCGCGCGAGCTGGGTGACCTGCTGCGGGATACGCCCTGCAAGATCAATTTGATTCCCTTCAACCCGTTTCCCGGCACCGGGTATCGGCGCGTCACGCCCGTTGCCGTTGCCCGGTTTCAGGAAATCCTCGCCGCCCAGGGTTACACTGTGACGGTACGGGCCACGCGCGGCGACGACATCGCGGCGGCCTGTGGTCAGCTGGCCGGTGATGTCAATGATCGTACCCGGCGCAGCGAACGTTACCGCCAGCGCGACATGGGAGACGAACAGATCGTGAGAATCGTCGGTGGGTAGTCCTTGGTACGGCGGGCTCGCCGCGGTGGTTGCTGTCGCGCTGCTGGCGGTCGGGTGTACCACCACGACCACGACGAGCAGCGAGACCCTGACCTCTTCCTCCGGTGAGAAAACCGGTGCTGAGAAGCGTCAGGACGCACTCAACAGTTACATCGAGTTGGGTATGGGCTATATCGGTCAGAATAATCGCGACCAGGCCCGCCTCAATCTGTTGCGCGCGCTCGAAATCGACAGCCGCTCGCCGGCCGCCAACAATGGCATGGCCCTGCTCTATCAAATCGAACGCGACAGCGCGCGCGCAGAGGAATATTTCAAGAAAGCCCTCGCCTACGACCGCGACTTTACCCAGGCGCGCAACAACTACGCCGTTTTTCTCGTTACCCAGAATCGGGTCGAAGAAGCTTACGAGCAGTTCAATCTGGCGTCCCGCGACGTGAATTATCGGCTCCGGCCCCAGGTGTTCCTGAACTTGGGCACGGTTGCCTCGAAACTCGGCAAGACCCGTGAAGCCAAGGACGCCTGGGAGCGCGCAATTGCACTGGATCGAGAGCAGGCCGGACCCTATCTCGAGCTCGCCCAGCTGTATTTTGATCAGGGAGACCTTCCCGAAGCGAAGCGCTTTCTGGATCGTCATGCGCAACTGGCCAAGCCTTCCGCGCGCAGTCTGTGGCTGGCGGTGCGGCTGGAAGATGCCTTCGGCAACGCCGATGGTGTCGCCAGCAAGGGGATGGCGTTGCGCAAGCTGTTCCCTTATTCCCGCGAGGCCGTGGACTACCAAAAATGGATCAAGGACAGTGGCCAGTCCCAGTGATGCCGATGTCGCGTTGTCCCTGCCTGGGTTCCGGTTACGCATGGCGCGTACCGAGCGCGGCATGACCCTGGAGCAGATTGCTGCCGGAAGCGGCATCTCCTTGCGAACGCTCGCGGCGCTCGAAGCTGACGATTATGCGAAGCTCCCGGAAGCGGTTTACGTGCGCGGCTATGTGCGCCGCTATGCGGCGTTGCTGGGCATTGCGGCACAACCGCTGGTCGACGACCTGGATGTCCGGTACGGAGCGCACCGCAGCGAAAGCGATGGCGCGGTTCGTCACCAACGCCAGGCGCGCGGGCTGCGGCGCGCGTGGCTACTGGCTGGCGGGGCGGCCGTGGCACTGATCCTGGGCGCGCTGCTGCGGGTGATTTTTCAGTGACGTCAATGTCCGAATGGAATGTCCGAACGAAACGCCCGAACGAAACGTCCGAACGGAATGTCTGGCCTCAATGGCTGACGGTTGTGGGTAACTATCGTGGAGCATGACAGTCCCATAGTGCGGCGACGCACGCGGCAGATTCTGGTGGGAAAAGTCCCGGTCGGGGGTGATGCGCCAATTTCGGTGCAGAGCATGACCAACACCGAAACCACGGACGTGTTCGCCACCGTGGCGCAAATCAACGCCATTCAGCGCGCCGGCGCCGATATCGTGCGGGTCTCGGTGCCGTCGCTGGAGGCGGCCGAGGCCTTCGGCGCCATTCGCCGGCAGGTCGATGTACCGCTGGTGGCGGATATCCACTTCGACTACCGGATTGCCTTGCGTGTACTGGATCTCGGTGTCGACTGCCTGCGCATCAACCCGGGCAATATCGGCCGCGAAGAGCGGGTGCGGGAGCTGGTGAGCAAGGCACGTGATCTCGGCATTCCCATCCGCATCGGTGTCAATGCGGGATCGCTCGAAAAGGATCTGCAAGTCAAATACGGCGAGCCGACGCCGGCGGCGTTGGTGGAGTCCGCGCTGCGCCATATCGATATTCTGGATCGTCTCGATTTCCACAATTTCAAGGTGAGTCTGAAGGCTTCGGATGTGTTCATGGCGGTGGCCGCCTACCGCGCGATCGCCCGTCAAATCGACAACCCACTCCACCTGGGCATCACCGAGGCCGGCGGACTGCGCTCGGGGACCGTGAAGTCCGCGGTCGGGCTCGGCGCGCTGTTGCTCGACGGCATCGGCGATACCGTGCGCATTTCGCTCGCCGCCGATCCGGTGGAAGAGGTGAAAGTGGGCTGGGATCTGCTGAAAAGCCTGCGCCTGCGCACCAAGGGCATCAACCTGATCGCCTGCCCGAGCTGCTCGCGGCAGAATTTCGATGTCATCAGCACCGTGAATGCGCTGGAGCAGCGACTGGAAGACATCACCGAACCCCTGGATGTCGCCGTCATCGGCTGCATCGTCAATGGTCCGGGGGAGGCGCGCGTAGCCGATATTGGCCTGACCGGCGGCACCCCCAGGCATCTGCTGTACGCGCACGGCAAAGTCCTGCAAAAACTCGACAAGACCGACCTCGTCGATCAGCTCGAACAGCACATTCGCGCTACAATCCGCGCGCGCGCCGAGCGGGACGCGTCCATCATCGCCCGCGGCTGAACCCAGGTACCCTTTTGAACGCGATGCAGTCCCTGCGCGGGATGACCGACATTTTGCCCGGGGAGACACCCGTCTGGCAGTATCTCGAAGCGACCCTGGCTGAACTTCTGGCTGGTTACGGCTATCAGGAAATCCGCTTTCCGCTGCTCGAGAGTACCGAGCTGTTCCGACGCTCCATCGGCGAAGTCACCGACATCGTCGAAAAGGAAATGTACAGCTTCATCGACCGCAATGGCGAGAGTGTGACGCTGCGGCCGGAAGGCACGGCCGGTTGCGTGCGTGCCTGTGCCCAGCACGGGCTGCTGCGCAATCAGGTACAGCGGCTCTGGTACCGCGGCCCCATGTTCCGCCACGAACGGCCCCAGAAAGGCCGGTTGCGTCAGTTCCACCAGGTCGGCGCCGAGGTGTTCGGACTGCCCGGCCCGGATATCGACGCGGAAATGCTGGCGATGACCGAGCGTCTGTGGCGGCGCCTGGGTATTCGCGAGCATCTGGAGTTGCAGCTCAATTCACTGGGCAACGGTGCTGCCCGCGCGGCCTATCGCGCGGCGCTGGTTGCCTATCTGGAGCGCTATCGGAGCGAGCTCGACGCCGACAGTCAGCGTCGGCTGGACACCAATCCGCTGCGCATTCTCGACAGCAAGGTGGAGCGTACCCGGGAAATCCTGGGGGACGCTCCCGTGCTGGCGGATTATCTCGATGCCGAGTCCCGCGACCATTTCGCCGGCTTGTGCGCACTGCTGGAGGCCGCGGGCATCCGCTACAGCGTCAACAATCGCCTGGTGCGGGGACTCGATTACTACGGCAAGACGGTGTTCGAGTGGGTCAGCGACCGGCTCGGCGCTCAGGCCACGGCCTGTGCCGGCGGCCGCTACGACGGCCTGGTCGAGCAGCTCGGCGGCGACGCCACGCCCGCCATCGGCTTCGGCATCGGCCTTGAGCGTCTGGTGCTGCTGCTGGAAGCCGCCGGCGTCGCGCAGGGTGCCGGTGAGCAGCCGCTGGATGCGTATTTCGTGGTGGCGGGTGCCGTTGGTGCTGCGGCGCTCCAACTTGCCGAGCGGTTGCGTGATGCCGTGCCGCAACTGCGCCTCCAGAGCCATTGCGGCGGGGGCAGTCTGAAAAGCCAGATGAAACGGGCTGATCGCAGTGGCGCGGCGTTTGCGCTGATCCTGGGCGAAGATGAAGTCGCGAGCGGGCGTGTCACGCTCAAGTATTTGCGTCGGGACCTGCCCCAGGAATCGCTGGCCCTGGACGCATTGGTCGCGCTGTTGCGGCGGGAATGCCCGCGCGTAGCGGTCTGACTTTCTACCTGAACATCAACTGAACCAAGAGCAAACCATGGCCGATTATCACGCCGATCAGGAACAACTGGATGCGCTGCGGCGCTGGTGGAAACAGTACGGAGCACCGGTCGCGCTCGCGGTGACGCTGGTGGTCGGCGGCTGGTTCGGCTGGCAGCAGTGGCAGTCCGCGCGCGCGCAGACTGCAGAAGCCGCTTCCATCGTCTACGAGGAAATGATGACGGAAGTCACCAGTGCGCCTCTCCAGGATCTGGATCCGAAGCGTCTTGATGCCATGACTGCGGCGGCGCAGAAATTGAAAAGTGAGCATGACGACACCCAGTACGCCGCGCTCGCGGGCTTGCTGCTCGCGCGGCTGGCGGTTGCCCGGGACGATCTGGATGCCGCCGCCACGGAACTGCGGGCGGTCATGCAGGGCAGCAACGACAAAGAGCTCGCCCAGATTGCCCGGCTGCGTCTGGCAAGGGTGCTGACCGCCCAGGAGAAATACGACGAAGCTCTGTCCATGGCGGATGCCAAGGTGCCTGACGCCATGGTTGGGCTATTTGCGGAAGCGCGGGGCGATATCCGGTTCCTGCGCGGTGAAACCGACGCCGCGCGCGCTGATTATCAGACCGCGCTGGAGCATCTCGATGCCCGCGATGAGATGTTGAAATCCCTGCTCGAAATCAAACTCAACCAGGTGCAACCCGTCCAGGTTGCGGCCCAGGGGGCGACGCCGTGAAACCGATATTCGCATCTTTGGCGCTCGCGCTGCTCCTGTCTGGCTGCAGCAGTCTGAAATTCTGGGGCAAGGATGAGGCGGAGCCCGTGGCGACTGGCGCGGATGCGGTTGCCGGCGATTCCCAGGAACTGACTGACAAACAGAAGAAAGAGCAGGAAAAAAAGGAGAAGAAAGCGAGCGAGCCGAACGACCTCAAAAAAATTGAGGCCAGCGTTGATCTCAAGCGCCTGTGGAGTCTGGGGGTTGGCGAGGGGCAGGAGCCGCAGGATGCCACCCTGGTGCCGGTCGTCGTCGATGGCGTGGTCTATGCCGCGAGTCGGGATGGCCGGGTGATGGCGGCCGATGCTGCCGAGGGCGAACGTCGCTGGCGCGCCGATATCGACATGCCGCTGACCGGCGGCGTCGGGGTGGGCGGCGGCCTGGTGCTGGTCGGTACGATCGAAGGCGACCTGGTGGCCCTGCGCGCGGACAGCGGTGAAGAAGCCTGGCGCGTGGCGCTGTCCAGCGAGATGCTCGCGCCCGCGGCGGCCAACGCCGATGCGGTGGTGGTACAGACGCAGGACGCCAAGGTGTCCGGATTTTCGGCGCAGACCGGAAAACCGTTATGGACCTACGAGGGCGATCGCCCGCTGCTTACCCTGCGCGCCACGGCGGCGCCCGTGGTGACGGAGACGATGGCGGTCGTCGGCTTCGCCAATGGCAAGCTGGTGGCGTTCGACGCCGCCAACGGTACGGTCGCGTGGGAGGCGCGCGTCGCCATGCCCAGCGGGCGCACCGAGCTTGAACGCATGGTGGATGTGAATACGCCGGTACTCGGTGGCGACATCCTGTATGCCGTCAGTTACCAGGGCCGGATCGCGGCCTACAGTCGGGGAACCGGACGCGAACTCTGGGCACGGGATGCATCGAGTCATCGCGCCCCGTCGCTGGGCGCCAACCAGCTCTACGTCGTCGGCACCGAAGATCAGGTGATCGCGCTGCGCGCTACCGGAGGCCAGGAGCTGTGGGTCAACCGCGACCTGCGGCTGCGCAATGTCACCGCGCCGCAAGCGATAGGTGAGGTGGTGGCGGTGGCGGATGTCGAAGGTTACCTGCATCTGCTGTCGCAGGTTGATGGCCGTATCGTCGGCCGCGTCAAGGTCGATGGCGACGGCGTCAGTACCGCGATGGCGAGCGATGGCGAGCGGCTCTTTGTGCTCGACAACAGCGGCGACCTGAACGCCTATGTGCTGCGCGCGCGCTGAATGACGGGCAAGCGGGCGCGGCGGCATGCCAAGGAGTAGAATGCGACGTCCGCGCCCCGGGCGCCGCATTCTGTCCTGAATCATGCTCCCCGTCGTCGCTCTGGTCGGCCGCCCCAACGTCGGCAAATCCACGCTTTTCAACCGTCTGACACGTTCGCGCGAGGCGTTGGTCGCGGATTTTCCCGGGCTGACCCGGGATCGCCAGTACGGTGAGGCGCATTTCGCCGGCCGCCGTTTCGTGGTGATCGACACCGGCGGTATAACCGGCCGTGAAGAAGGCATCGACAGCGCCATGGCGGAGCAGTCGTTTCGCGCCGTGGACGAAGCCGATGTCATCATTTTCATGGTGGACAGTCACGACGGACTGACCGGCATCGATGAAGACGTGGCGCGTCGCCTGCGCCAGCGTTCCGCCACCGTGTTTCTCGCCGCCAACAAGATCGACGGCACCAATCCCGACGTGGTGCTGGCCGAATTTCACCGCCTCGGTTTCGCGCAGGTGTTTCCGGTGACGGCCACCCAGGGGCGGGGCGTCAATGCGTTGTTAACGGCGGTAATGGCCGCGTTGCCGGAGACGCCGCCGGATGTGCTGCCGACGGCGGTGGAGTCCAGCATCCGGGTGGCGGTGGTGGGGCGGCCCAATGTGGGCAAGTCCACCCTGGTGAACCGCCTGCTCGGCGAAGAGCGGGTCGTGGTGTTCGACCAGCCCGGCACCACGCGCGACAGCATCTATATCGACTACGAGCGCGGTGGCCGCGCCTACACCCTGATCGATACCGCCGGTGTCCGGCGCCGCAAGAGCATCGATCAGGCGGTGGAGAAATTTTCCATCGTGAAAACCCTGAAAGCGATCGACGATGCCCATGTCACCATCCTGATGGTCGATGCCAGCGAGGGGCTGGTCGATCAGGATCTGCACCTGCTGGGCTATTGCATCGAGGCGGGCCGCGCCCTGGTGATCGCGATCAACAAGTGGGACGGGCTGGAACTGGACCAGCGCGACTGGGTGAAGCGCGAACTGGAGCGCCGCCTGCGCTTCGCCGATTTTGTCGATATCCACTTCATTTCCGCGTTGCACGGCAGCGCCGTGGGCAATCTGTACCCCTCGATCCAGAAAGCCCATGCGGCCGCCACCGACAAATACAGCACCAATCGCCTGACGCGCATTCTCAAGGATGCGGTGGCGACCCACCCGCCGCCGATGGTGCGTGGGCGCCGGGTCAAGCCGCGCTTCGCCCATCCGGGCGGACGCAATCCGCCACTGATCGTGATTCACGGCAATCAGGTCGAGGCCCTGCCGGACCACTATGTCCGTTACCTCGAAAAAACCTATCGGCGCGAGCTGGATCTGCACGGCACGCCGGTGCGGATCGAGCTGAAATCCACAGTGAATCCCTTCGCCGGGCGCAAGAATGAATTGACGCCGCGCCAGATCGCCAAAAAACGACGCGCATTCAGTTTCCACAAAGGCAAATAAAATGGCGTTATCCGGCTGTTTTGGTGCGCTGGTTTGCGCAGCCGGGCTCACATCATTTCCTGGGGATCCATGTCGATGCTCCAGCGCACTCCGCGCGCTTCCGGGAGGGTCTCCAGCGTCAGCGCCAGCGGCGTCAGCAACCGCTGGAGCGTAGCCCGGTTGCCGGCGTTGAGGCTGAGCTGAAAGCGGTAGCGACCCCCGCGTTTTTCCAGGGGCGCCGGCAGCGGGCCCAGAAAATATACCGGCTGCCCCAGGGCTTGCCCCGCGCTGCGCGCGGCCGTCAACAGCGCTTCGGCATGGCGGGGATCGCGCGCTTCGGCCCGCAGCAGGGCGAGCGCGCGAAACGGCGGCATGCCCGTGGCCGCGCGTTCCTCCAGCAGTTGCTCGGCAAACGCGGTATAGCCCTGCCGCAGCAGGGTCGTCATCAGCGGATGGTCGCAATAGTGACTTTGCACGAGCACGGTGCCGGGATGCTCGCCGCGCCCGGCGCGGCCCGCCACCTGGGTCAGCAACTGCCCCATGCGCTCGCCACCGCGAAAATCC
>ERZ795061.3634-NODE-3634-length-13324-cov-4.357374_pt1 | contig 13324 bp, 17 predicted proteins | sample MGYA00375145_ERZ795061 | MGnify/ENA primary metagenome ERZ795061 (study PRJEB30190, sample SAMN05720144) | anaerobic digester metagenome | isolation source: active sludge of municipal wastewater-treating anaerobic digesters | place: USA | collected 2014-12-22 ... | reverse complement strand
AGCGGCATGTGCGTGTGGAAAAACAGGCTGGTGAATGCGACCCGCGAACTGTGCGGAGAAGATGCGCCCGTGTGGTGGGATGGTTTTGTAAACGTGATTGCACGTGTGGAATCATCGAGAGACGACGACAATCCGTATTTGCGGCAAGAGGGCCATTTGTTTGTCGAGTACCGCAACGGCGCGAAGGCAGGAGAATCGCTTTTGCGTTGTCTTGCCAACGATGAGGGAGGCGAGTAATGGCGAAGCTGGGCAGGCTTGAGGCGATGATGGTTGTAGGGAGCAGGCACGGGAAAAGCGCGATACACAACATCTCCGAGACGGATGCGGATGCACACGGTGGGCGGCGGTGGGCGGGAAGGCCGCAAGAGAATCGAAAACCGGCCCGCTGGCGTACTGGTACGGTTTTGAGCGAGGATCGTCCTGGGCCGCGCCGCGCGGTGGAGTACCGGGTGCGCGTTGCGTTTGATCGGGAACTGGAGATGGAGTTGAACGAAGCGGACGGCGAGGGGTGGATTGTTGTTGCACTGTGGAGGAACGTGGCGAACAGCGGCGAGGTGGAGAGTACTACGGTGGTGTGGGGGAGGTTGGTCGGCGCCGATGCAAGCGGCATCATTCTCGAAGCCATGAAATGAAAGCGGTTACAAGCATCTGCGGAGGGGTGCGTTCTGTGGATGAAGGGAATGTAAGCGGTTACAATGGCGGAATGAAAGCGGGTGCAAGGGCTGCGCCGGGAATGGGTGTTGCGGCTGGCACGCGGATCGCGCTGCGGAAGTTTGAGAATTGGGAATTGCGCGTTGGGAGCGGTTGCAGATGGGACACCGTTGAGCAGTTTCTTGAGGAGCGGCGGGAGTATATCGGCAGGGTGGTCGAGGATTTGGCGCGGTTGCAGGAGGACTCGACAGAGATGTTGCGGGGGATGGCGTACATGCCGAAGCGGGTATCGAAGAAGTGTGACCAGGTGTTTGGTGCGCTGGCGAAACTGGACATTGCGCTGGCGCAGTTGGCGGGGAAGAAGGATCACCGGCGCAGGATGCAGCGGGACACGTACATGACGGCGGGGAAGGGAAAGCTGATTTGAGCAGCGGGATTGCACAGGCGCGGAGGATGATGCGGAACGGGGAACCGCTCTACATATTCGGGTACGACAAGGGCGACGAACTGCTCATGGACAAGATGACGTATGCGGAGTATTTGCAGCGCGAGGATTTGATGGCGCGGGTACGCGATCCGCAGAACGTGCTGCGAATCTTCGCCGGTCAATCGGTTTACCTGTACCGCGTTGATTTCCTGCGCGGGCTGCGGGAGCGCGATCCGAAGACGTTTGAGGCCGTGATGACGCTGGCCGGGGCAGCGCGCAGGAATCCGATTAAGTTTTTCTCGCCGCACGGCAGGCAAGCCGAAGAGTTCCTGAACGACTACACCACGGATATTCGCATCATACGGGCGCCGAACCGCGTTGGGAAGACCACGCTTGCCATTGTGGACATGATCCTCGATGCCGTACCGTGTGAACAGAAGTGGCCGATATTCTCCGAGCATGGCGTTGCGTTCAGGGAGTGGAATGGCCCGATAAAGATTGGGGTTGGCACGTACAAATGGTCAATGCACAAGACGGTTATCTGGCCCGAGTTGAAGAAGTGGATACCGGATGAACAGCTTGGCGCGTACTCTGACAAGACAGAACAGCGTAAGCCGGTCAAGGACATCGCGTGGGACCGCAACCCGCATATTCGGCTGAAATGCGGAAGCTGGATTTTCTTCTACGTCTACGAGCAGGACCAGGACGTTTTCGAGTCGCAGGCATTGCATCGCTGGCTATGGGACGAGCAGCCGCCCGAGACGCGGTTCGACGGCGCCGACGAACGGTTGAGGACGCTGGGTGGTCGGCACGTGTTCAGCCTCACGCCACATGCCGTTGAAGGGCGCCCGGACACAGGGGCCAAGTCGTTCATCAACGACCTCGATTCCGGGCGCAAAACCAAGGGTCACACGGTCAAAACGTACACATGGGGAGTGCCTGATGTGGTGGACTGGGTTTATCCGGTAGAGGAGCAGGAGAAGGCGCGGATCAAGTGGGCCGTCGAGCCGTTTGAGACCGGCGATGTCAAGGCCCAGCGGGAGGGCCGCGCTCGATATTTCGGGTTCTGGCATGAGACAAGTGGGCTTGTGATTGATGAATGGGACCGCAAGTTGCACGTGATAGACGATTTCGAGATTCCGAAGGATTGCACGCGATACCGCGGGCTGGATCACGGCACAAACAACCCGACCGCGTGCCTCTGTGCTGCGGTGGACAAGGACATGAACGTCTTTTTCTACCAGGAATACTACAACCGGGGGCGCACAATAGCCGAAAATGCACCGGCGATCATCGAAATGTGCGGAAACAGGCGCAAAAAGCTCGACATTTTCCACGATCCTGCGACTGGAATTGATTATCCGCGCTACGAAGAGGATTTTGTAGAGCAGGAGTTCCTGAAAACCGTGCTGGACAGCCGTTCATTCTCGCAAAAGGAGATGGGGCGGCAGATTGGATGGCTTTACAACGCCTGCGGACTGCATGTTCAGCAGGCCAGCGGCGCAAAAACCGAACTTTCGGTCCCCGCGTTGAAGGAATTATTCAGAATTGACCCTACGCGGAGGCATTTTGCAACCGGCGAAATGGGCGCACCGCGAATCTACGTTTTCGCAAGCCTCAAGAACTTCATTTCGGAGATCGAAGGTTGGGTTTGGGATACTTATGCGTCGAAGGCTGACAACTTCAACCTGAAAGAGACGCCGAAGAAGAAAAACGACCACCTGATGAGTTGCGCGCTGTACCTCGCGCAAATCCCGATGCGCTATTTCGGAAACCTGTACTGCAAGACCGGACGCGGCGCGGCGCGGACGCTACAACCTTTTGCATCGAGAAAAATCACCTCTACAATATGTGGGTATTGAGATGAACGTCAAACCACTTGGCGCTCGGTTGTTGGTGCGGAAATGCGAACGCGATCACGTGCGCGATGCGGACGGGAAAATCCTGGTCGCGCTGTCTGACGGATCGTTTTCGTTGACGCGATGGGTGGAGATTCTTGCGGTGGGTGCGAAATGCAAAATGTTTCGCAAGGAACAAATCGGCGGTTTGGCGCAAACTGTCGCGGACAAACCCGTGTCCCGCGTACCCGGAACCAAGGCCGATTACATAGTGCCGGAATACCTTATGATTGGAGCGGTTTTCTATGACGACTGAAAAATCGCAGCAGCAGGAACAGGTTGACAGCGTTCCGATGCCGGACGAGATCGAGCAGGGCGCGCTGCCAGAGTCCACGGCGGAAATCAACAACCTTGCAGAAGACGAAGGCGCGTTGAAGGACTTGCTGCCGAAGGCGCTCCCGATCATCTCTGCCGCGTTGCGCCGGTATCGCACTTTGCGCGAACCGTTTGAGACGGTGTGGAAGAACTGTGACTATATGTTCAAGTGCGGGAAGAACACCGCGGAACAGTCTACGAAAGAACCAAGCACCTCGCCACCGGTCTCCAAGACTGGCAGCACGATCTACTGGCGGCAGTCTACACGGCTCGCCACGCAAACTCTTTCCGTGCTGTTGGAATCCGACATGCCGTTCAAATACCGGCCCATTTATTCCGAGGGCGCATTCCTCAAGGCCGAGGAAGGCCGCATTTTGGCAGACCAGCACAACGTCCTGGCGCGATGGACGATGCGCCGTGACAACTTTGAAGTGAAGGTGATGGAGGGAACCACGCTGCTAAACAAGTATGGGAATCTGCCGGTCATGGTGGAGTGGCGGCATAGAAAAGCGATGCGGAAGGTAAAGGTGGTGGATCGCGTAATACCAGACCCGACTACCGGGGAAGTCAACGTGGTAGGCTACCGTTTCGAGGACCGCGAAGTAGTTGTCGAAAACCTCCCATCGCTCCGATTTCTTGCGAACGAGTGTCTGTATGCGGACCCGAATATCGGAGACATGCAGAAGCAGAATTGCATCATCATCGAGGGGCAGACTCCCGGCGCCGATTTGTACGATGGTCAGCGTTCCGGCGTGTATGCAAATGTGGCTGGCCTTGGCGCAAGCCATCTCTACAAGGGCGAGCAAAACACCGATGTCAAGCGCACGAAAGATACGAATGTCGGCATTGACGAAACGGACGACACCGAAACGGGGCTGTACTGGCAATGGGATGTTTTCGTGCGGTTGCCCATCGCGGACGGCAAGTGGGATTCCGCGAAGAATGCGCCAGCGTGGTACTGGTTGACATTGGTTGGTGACATTGAAAATGCTGGCAGTTCGGACGATCCCACCAGCGTCCGATGCGTCCGTTTTGAGCGCAACCCGGACCCGGACGACATGGTGCGGATTATGATGTGGCACCAGTTCCGCGACGACTCCGAGCGGTTGTATCACATCAGCGCAGCGGAAGTGATCGAGAGCAACTTCAACGAATTGACCACAGCGAAGAATCAGGCCAGCGACAACCGGACTTTGCAGAACCGAAAGCCGTTGAAGGCGATTCGCGGCGAAGTCTACATGGACGACCTCACGTTCGGGCGCGACAAAGTGTTCTGGCTGGAACGCCAGGAGAGTCTGAGCGAGTTCCAGTTTGCGGACATCACGAACACTATCATGGCAAACATCAGCTATCTTGAGCAGGACGCGGATCGTGCGTTGCAAACGGTACAGGCTATCGAGGGAATGCCGATGGGCGGGCGCACCAGTGCGTCCGAGGCGGTCAACGTCTACAACCAGGCGCGAATGCCGCACATGATGAACGCGCGGTATCAGTTGATGCAGCTTCTTCCGTTCTACGCGGAGGCCATTGCGCGGTACTGGCACTTCTACGCGCTGCCGGAACAGGTGTGCGAGTTGACCGGCGAACCAGAGAATCTTGAGGTACGGCCCGCGATGCTTTATGGCGACTACGAGGTCGAAGTGGACGTGGTGGAGCGAATGGAGCGGGACCAGACGGCGCTGAATGCGCTCAACTACGCGCTGCAAGGCATCTTTGCGAATCCCGCGTTCATGCAGGCGGTGGACCCCGCCGCGGCTTTGCGGGAATGGGCGGCGCTGAACAAGCTGCACAACCCGCGCTGGATACGCGACACGCACAACTACGATGCGGAGCGAATCGCGCGGCTCGAAAATCAGATGATGGTGTACGGGAATCAGTACGACCCTCCGCAGCCTGGGGAAGCGCACGACACGCATTTGTTGCAGCACAAGAACTTTGAGGCGCAATTCAAGTACATCGAAAATGCGGAAAGCATGTATCCCGGCTTGCGGCTGTTGCGGCAACACATTATGGCGACCGAGCAGTTGAAGCAGCAGGAAGCGGCCATGCAGATGCAGCAACAGATGGGCGCACAGGGCATGATGACGCCAGAGGCCGCGCCCGTTCCGCAGACGCCGGGACAGGAAGTGGGCAACGAAATGGCGGCTGACCTTGGGGCTTCAATGGGCGGGAGGCCCGCAATGGCAACGACGGAGTAACCAATGGAAATCACCAAAGAGTTGCAGGCAACGTTTTCAAACATGATCGGCGTGGAATGCACTTCAGACGAAATCCGCGCCGTGTTCAACCATATCGCGCAGGATGATTGGAAGTCCATCGAAACGCTTTTCGCAAAACTCATGGATCGCACAGCATACTCCGCGCTCGCGGCCATGCAGAAGAACGACCCGCACGCGGGGTTTATCGCGGCGGGCGAGAGTGTTGGAATCAGGCGGGTTTTTGCATTGGCTCAAGTGGCTGATACAATCTCGTCTGGAAGTAAAAAACAGGAGAACGGATAATGGCTAAGGAAATACCGATTCTCGGTCAGGCCGGTGACGAGCCTCCCGAGATTGCGGATAATCTCGCGCAGCAAACAGCGGGCACCGGCGAAAGGCCACAGCCGGACCAAGCTGGCGCAACGGGAGCCTCCGATGTGAGTCCTTCCGAAACGCAAGGGGCCGATAACCAGCAGCGTACCAAGCCGGAAGATTACGAAAAACGGTGGAAAGATACGCAGCGGGCCTTGTCGGAGCGTGAAACCTTGTTGAAGCAAATGCAGGCTCAAGTCGAGTTGTTGACCAAGTTGGTTGGCAATCCGGCGCAAGAGAAGCAAGCCCAGCAGGTCAGCGCCCAAATGAAGGAACGGATCGAGCAGTTGAAGCGGGAGTCCATTACGGACCCCGGCGTGTTGGTTGATTACTTCAACGAAATGCTCCAGGGACAGCACCAGTACATCCAGCAGTTGCAGTCGCAGATTCGGGAGGAGATGGAGGCCAAGATGCTTTCTCAATCCCCGGACTACGCCGAAATGCAGGAAGCGATGCAGGCGCTCGACCAGGAGGGTTTCGCTGATATGCCTCTGGCCATGAAAGCACGGATCGCTGGCGCGATGCGAAAGCATTACGTGGCGAAGAATGGAACGGGTACTCCGGTACTCAATCCTCCGGGCGCGGTCGGGAGCAGGCGGGCGGCAACGGACGTGAGGAAACCCACGAACAAGCGAGAGCAGTTCGCGTCGTTTCTCAAGGCGTCCGGCGCTGTTACGTCCGGCGACGAAAAGGGCATCATCAAGTTCGCAATTGGAGAATGACCATGCCGAGAACCTACAAGAAGAAGCTGACATCGGAAGGACTTGTCGAGATGATCCCGGTTGCCGAAGTTGAAAAGATGGAAACGCCGAAGCGCAGAATTGCGCCGAACATTTCCGTCAACCACATGCCCGTCAACGAGCGCAAGAGCCTCATCGAACAGTATGCGCCTGAATGTCTGTCTGTTGTTTCGGCAGACGGGCGTGTACGCGACGGCGAGTTTCATGCGTTTTTCGGAGACGGCACAACGCCGATTGAGGATTACAAGCGTCAGGGGTACGAGCCGATTACCCGAGAAAACGGGGAAATCGTCCGGCACCGGCGTGATCCGCTGTTCCGCATCCCGACCAAGACATACCGCGAGCGTATTGAAGCGTCCGCCCAGCGCGCAAAGGCGCAGGCAGATGCCGTTTCCAAGCCGAAGAACCCGGAATATGCCGGTGGTGCGCTTGAACAAATTGATGACTGAACAGTAAGGAGATCACATCATGGCAACTCTTGTTGCTCGCAATCCGAGGCTGTTCCAAGCTGCCACAACGCCGAAGGTGGTGCAGCGTTACGCTGCCAAATCAACGGCTTGGGGCGCTGGACAGTTTCTTCGCATCAACACCTCCGGTGAGCTTGTCGCCGTGTCGAACGGCGCGACTACCGGCGGCATTTCGTATCAGGCCATTACAGACCGCGCTTCTGGCGATGCGGCTGGACTGGTTTGGGTTATCAAGATCACCCCGGATATGATATTCGAGATGAACTTGACCAGCGGAACGGCAACTACTGCCCTGATCGGTCAGAAGAAAGGCGTGGACGTTTCCGGTACGACCATCACGGTTGATCCTTCGGCATCGGAGGAAGCGGTGACGATTCAGAACCTTGGGTATATTGTGAACCCAGCCGTGTACGACTCCAGCGATACGCTGGCCGTTGTGTACGTCAAAATACAGACCGACATCATTGACGCCGACCCTGCGGCATAAGGCGAAAGGAAAACGACAATGGCTACTGCATCTGCACTCACAAATACATGGTCACAGGTCGGCATCCTGTTGCCTGAACAGTTCCCCGACTTCCTGGAGACGAACTTCTCTGTCATTCACGATGACATGGTGAAGAAGCCGATTCAGGGGTTGCGGCTGTGGAACGAGAAGACCACGAACCTCGATCACGTGAAGCACACATCGTTTGTCGGCTTCGGAACGGTTCCTCAGAACCGGGAAGCGGACGACATTGCGATGGGGACCGTGATCGAAGGATTCAACAACACGTACACCCCGGTGGACTACCGGCTGGGCTTCCGCTATGAAGACCGGCTCCGCAGGACGGCGCAGTACGAGCTGATCTCCAAGATTCAGCGCGCGCTGATTACGTCCGGCAAGGACACCATCGAGTTGCACGCGGCCCTTCCGTTCAATCTCGCGTTCTCCGCGACGGTTCCGTTTATCTGCGCGGACGGGATGAACCTCTGCGACAAGAGCCGCCCGTTGGAAGACGGGAGCGGCACGTGGGACAACGAGGAGACGGCGGCTGCGCTGTCGCCCGATTCGCTGGAGGACATGGACAACAACTTCGCCGCAACGACCAACGGGCGCGCTTTGAAGCGTCCGCTGATTATGCGGAACCTGGTTGTTCCTCGCGCCCTCCGCAGGAAAGCCCTCGAAATCACGAAGTCTGACGGGAACCCGGAAGACAACCTGAACGCCACGAACATCTTTCGCGGCGCGTTCAACGTGATTGTGTGGGACTACCTGACGAGTTCGACGGCGTGGTTCGGCACGGTTGAGGTCAACGAGACGGACTTCCAGTTGTACTGGTACTGGGGCAAGAAACCCGGCGTCAAGACCTGGCAGGACGGTCAGAACGTGGACGTTACCATGCAGCGCATTGCCATGACGTTTGTCACTGGCGCGGATCGTCCGCATGGGCTGCGCGGCAACGCCGGGGCGTAAGCAACACGACAACAATGTGACGGGGGCGGCGGTAATCCCAAAGCCCCCTGAACAGGGAGAAAAGACATGAAGCGAACGATTCTTTTTGCTGTCGCTGTTGCGCTTGCTCTTGGCATGAATGCGATGGCCCGCGATGTGGGCGGGGCCGGATTCAGGTCGAGCAAACTCGGAACGGCGATGGTGACAACGGACGATGCTGGAACGGCAACGCTTGAAATTGATGCGGTGAGCATTCGTGATGTTCTTGTTACGTCCGGAACGGCAAGCGTGTCAACCGTAACGGCGGAGGACGCTGATTACGGGAACATGAAGAAAACCACGCTGACGTTGAATGGAACGGAAATCAAGATTGTTGCAGAAAGCCAAACGAACGCATGGGGCAGCGTGAAGATTTACGACTTCCCCGAAGGGCGGTTGCTGGTTCACGGGGTGACGGTGAAGAATATCATCCTCGCTCCGCAGACCAACAAGTTGCCATTGGCGTCAGGCGGCGATTGGGCGCTTGGCACGGTGGCAGCAAGCACGAACGCGCTTGCAGGCACAATGGTTGATCTCTGTCCTTCCACAAGCGCAGACCCGATCAACGGGACGAACAGTTCGGCATTGGCGGCGGCGGCGCAGTTTGACGGGACAACTACGGCAAAGGATATGTACTTGAACTTTGGCGTGGACCAGAACGACTTTCTGGCACCGTCTACAACGGCGACGAATACTGTTTCCGGCGTGATTACGATTCACTGGACGAACCTCGGAGATTATTAGGCAGGCGGTTGACGGGCGGCTCGCTGCTATGCGTGTCGCCCTCAAGAAAAGGAGAATAGGATGAAAAGAACCGGCTTCTTTTTTATCGCTTGCTTGATGATCGCTGTTGCGGCGTTTGGGCAGAACCGTATTCCGATGTCCTGGAGTCAGGTAGTAACCAACACGACGGCAATTACCACCACCACGTTGCGAACGAGCAACGCGCAGGACGGGTATTTGTCTGCCATTCAGGTCTATCAGACTTCGATAGCGTACATCGCAACCAACGATGGCGATTGCGTTCCGGGTATCCCGACAACTGGATATATCTTTTCCACCACGAACAACAACGGAATGATCTACGATACCACCAACTATTATGAGAGTACGGACGGTGCGTGGTTGTTCTGGTTCAAGTCGGCAACGACGAACTGGTGGATCAGCAAGGCCGCTGGAACAACCAACTCGACATCGTGGAAGAAGGTAGACGCTGGGACAACGATTACCGGGAAGTACACAAACTACTCTGCGAACGCTACCGGATGCGTCTATGTTGCCAGCACAACGCCGACCCTGAGCATGAACGTGTGGATAGAGCCGAAAGACACGAACATGAACAGAACGGCGCTTGTGTTGACGGATGTGGGCGGGAGCCTCGTTTACTATCCGCGTGCAACAGCGTGCAGCAACGAGACGCTGCAAGCGTGGTTTGTGGACGTTCCGTTGATTGGCGAGAAGGTTGCTGTTCAGCCGTATGACGCAACCGCGCGCTACATCAAGTGCGATGTGAACCTATACATCACGCCGTTCTAGGAGGTGCATCATGGCAATCTCCGTTCGGCGGCTTTGGGAGCGGGCGGGCAGGCGCATGGGCTTGCCCGCCAACTCCGCTTCGGCAACGCAAGACTTCATTTCAGCGGTAAACGACACGCTTTCCGATATGCAGACCCGCGTGGGTACTGACGAGGAGAGCGTGGACAAACTGGCCGATGAGATAGACCTCGACTCGCAGTATGAGCCGTGCATCTTCGCTGGCATTCTGAGCGTGCTGGCGAACACCGGCTACAAGGCGCAATCTGAGGAGGTCAACTTCTACCGGCTCTACATCGAAACGGCGAAAACCGCGCAGATGTACCGGATGAAGGAAGATGATGTGCAGGGTAAGTTTGGTGGTGCTACAGAACTATGAGGCACGAACATGGCTTGGCAGTGGATCACGCTGGAGGGTGCGTTCCCGACCAGCATCAACACCGAATCGGAATGGGTCCGGCTTAGGCAGGGCGAATGCACGGACATAGACCAGGCGAAGTTTGATTCCTTCGGCGTGTTGCGGTACGGGACCGCGCCGGTTGCATCGCCCAACTCGCGCGCGCTGTTCTTCGTGCCGGTGGACGGCGGCGATGTTTCGGGCGACGGGTGCAAGTATTTCTATTCTTACAATCGGTGGTGGAAGGTTTCGCTGACACCCGTGATTGACGGCGTGCCGGACAGTTTGTTTCGTCTTGAATATACCGTATTGCAGGACGGGCAAAACCCCGAGCCTTGGGCGTCTGAGGGCCACATTGATTTCAACGACGACGGGAATGGGCCGATCACGTTGGTAATCCCGTCCGGGGACGGCAAGATTTTCGTGTTCAAGGAAAACGCCGGATACGTGTTGTCAAACTGTGATGGCGATGATGATGATTTGCGGCGATTTTTTAAGGTGTTTAAGAAATCGGCGGCAAACTATTCCATCGGCGCAACGTTGTCGAAACCGGCGTATGCGAACAGCGTCATAAACGGGTACGCGGCTGTGGCATGGGACGGGGCCGGGGCGCACGGCTTGCGACACTTCCTTTGGGCAGGCGGCGATGAGGTAATCGAGTTGTCGCGGCTTGTGCGGAAGTATTCGGAGGCGCATACCGGCGATGTGCTTCTGTCCTGTAATTGGGGGCAGACGCTCGTTATTGCGCGGGACATCGTGTACGACATGGACAATCGCCGCATCTACCGATACTCGGGAAATGCGTATGCGACCCTGATTTCGCGGCCCTATTCAATGACGTTCTTTTCGCCGTTCGCAGTCAAGAAGCTGGCCGTATGCACTACGGGCGGCACCGGCGAGTTTACACTGGCGATAGAGTCAGGACAGGCCGAAAACCGGCTTGCGATCCAGCGCAGCAGCAAGTTCATCGTGAGCGCATCCACGGAAAACAGGTTTCGGCATACGTGGCTTCTTGAGGCGCCGATACAGACACGAGTGTTTCGTGTGCGCGTGGAAGGATTGAAGGGCGACATAGGCATCTATCAGATAGACGCGCTGATTGATCCGGCAAGCGACCCGGACGCGAAGGATGGAACAACATGATCGGCTGGAACGAGCGGGATACCGAGCGGGTGGTTACGACCATCGGCGGCGAGCTTCTTGCGCGGCGCGGGTTTGAGAATCAGCCCGACCCGTTCAAGGCGATTCAGCGCAAGACATGGGATGCGATGGCCGGGAAAGAGGCTGAGTATAGAATACAGCCGTGGGGATTTGAGGATGATGTAAGGACGACTGGGGTTGGCAAGGACGGCGCACGCGGTGCAAGAGGTGCGACGGGAGCAACAGGGGCGACTGGGGCGCAAGGACCAGCAGGTCAAGCAGGACCGGCTGGACCGGCTGGACAAGACTTCACGCCGCCCGAAGGAACCGGCGTTCTCTACATTGAAGACGGCGTGTATAGCGTGATTCCTCTCGAAACGTTTGAGTGTCCGACATGACAGACCCGATTTACAGAATGCCGAGCGGCGGGTTCCCGGCGAACGCCGAGGGGAAGCCGATACGGATAACACGCGAACAGTTTGAGGACTGTTGCTGCCCGAAGTTTGAGTGTACGTGTGAGCTTTTTCAGGACGGCTCATTTTCAGACCCGGACAATTTCGGATGGATCACATACCCTACCTTGCGCGGCTATGTTATGGCTGGCGAATACAGGCACGAACCATGGAGTCCTTGTGCCGGTGGTTGGGATAAGGGCGGCGTAGCGCAGGACAGCCGCTACACATGCCTTGTTTCAATAACCGAGGAAGTCAACGTCAGCTATTCTGTGTCTGGAACGTTTGGATATTTGGTACAGGGCGGCATACGGCGCGGTCCTTGGTTTGGTGAAACTTCAATGGCGGTTATATATATCGTTGACGATCCCGGTTCTCCGTGTGTTGAGATTCCTGGACCAGAAGTCATTGTGCCTCCGTTTCTTGTTCCAACGGCGTCCGAAACACTATCCGCTGGCGACTATTATTTTCACTTCATCGCATGGGAAGGAAATCCAGCATTGCAAGGTCCCAACGCGGCACACGCTGGAACGGACATTATTTTCAGAATCGAGTTTACTCCTACGGCACCATGAGATTCAGGATCACAAGCATACTGAAAAGGTCAGAGACAGCCGGACACGGCAACAAGTATGTGCATGACTGCAAGAAGGTGGCAACAGAGTGGAACACAGAAAAAGACGAATGTGAAATCCCCGATGTGGATGTGAACGAGATACGCCGGAAATACGGCAGGAAGCCTTTGAATGCTTTGTTGAAAAAGGTACGGCTTGGCGATAAAATCGAAGCCGTCACGCGAGCGGTTGGGATCAAGCCTTGCGCGGGCTGCAAGAAGCGCAAGACGCTACTGAACGGGGAGACGATATGAACTACGAACAGTTTATGCAAATGGTCGGCGGGAAGCGAACTGGATCGCCGGACGTTGGAATCCCCGGAACAATACCCATGCCTAAGGCAAAAGAACAGCCTTTCAACAAAAAACTGTGGGAATACGAGCATCTTGCTCGCTTGAACGAGGGGACGCCCGCTGGCGACTACTACAGGCAGCTTGCGGACATCCTTCGCCTTTCGTCAGGCCCGCAGCGTCCGGTCTACCCGCCCGATATGGAAAAAATGCCTTACGTGATGCCCGGAAACAAAACGGACTACATGCGGCAGACCAAAGAGCAGATGATGAAGAATCCGCCCACCGGAATGCAGCCCAAGCCTATGTTGCCGCCGTGGGGGACGCAGAAGGACGTTCAGGCCACGCTTCCCATA
>ERZ795061.3618-NODE-3618-length-13366-cov-7.343025_pt1 | contig 13366 bp, 18 predicted proteins | sample MGYA00375145_ERZ795061 | MGnify/ENA primary metagenome ERZ795061 (study PRJEB30190, sample SAMN05720144) | anaerobic digester metagenome | isolation source: active sludge of municipal wastewater-treating anaerobic digesters | place: USA | collected 2014-12-22 ... | reverse complement strand
CAGCATCTCGGTGTGCCCGGGAAAGTCGACGCCGGCGGCGGCCAGCGCCTCCTTGTGGATCGGCGCGGTGACCAGGCCGGCAGCCTCGCCCGCGCGCACGCGCGCCACGGCATGCTCGATGCACGCCGCGGCGGCCGCGCCCGCGCGCGCATCGACGCGCCCGACCGGCGCCGCGCCGAGGTCGGGCGGCAGGCCGGGCGCCTCGATCACCGGGATGCAGTGCGGCGGCACCCCGGCGAGGTCGGCCGGCGCGTCGACGCGCGCGACCGCGACGAAGCCGCCGACGACCCGCGCCGCCCGGCGCATCACGCCCAGGTCGCCGACCACCGCCAGGCCGGCGCAGTCGCCGTCGCCGGCCGCGTCGCGGTAGAGCTTCGCGATGATCTCCGGGCCGATGCCGCAGGCATCGCCCATCGTCAGCAGCAGGGTCGGTGTCGAGCTCATGCGGGATTGTCGATCTCGATGAACTGGTGCTCGAGGCCGAAGTGCTGCGCCAGGTGCGCGGCCACCGCCGGGGCGCCGTAGCGTTCGGTGGCGTGGTGGCCGCAGGCGAAGAAGGCCACGCCCGACTCGCGCGCCATGTGCGCCTGCGGTTCGGAGATCTCGCCGGTGAGAAAGGCGTCCGCGCCGGCGTCGATCGCGGCCTGGAAGTAGCCCTGGGCGCCACCGGTGCACCAGGCCACGCGGCGGATCGGACGGCCGTCGCCCTCGACGACCACCGGCGCGCGGTTCAGTCGGTACTGCAGCAGCGCGGACATCGCAGCCACGGTGAGCGCCTGGGCCGGCGCGCCGATGAAGCCGAGGTCCTGGTCGCCGAAGCGCGACAGCGGCGCGAGTTTCAACCGCAAGCCGAGCTGCGCGTTGTTGCCCAGTTCGGCGTGCGCGTCGAGCGGCAGGTGGTAGGCGTACAGGTTCACGCCGTGCATCAGCAGCAGTTGCAGCCGCGTCCTGAGCCAGCCCGTGATCCGACCGTCCTGGCCCTTCCAGAACAGCCCGTGGTGCACGAGGATCGCATCGGCCTCGGCGTCGATGGCGGCATCGATCAACGCGCGGCTCGCGGTCACGCCCGAGACGATGCGCCGCACCTCCGGCCGGCCCTCGACCTGCAGACCGTTCGGCCCATAATCCCGGAAGCGGCCCGCCTCCAGCAGGGTGTCGAGGTGGACCTCGATGTCGGTGTTCAGGGCCATCGGACTCCCATTCATGCGCAAGACCTGGCTCATATTCTCCCAGGCCGTGACGGTGGCCGTCGCGGTGCTGTTCGTGATCTCGACGCTCAAGCCCGAATGGCTCGACCGCCGGGCCGCGCAGACGACGGCGGGCGCCCCGCCTGCACCGGCCGCCGAGCCGCTGCCGGTGCAGCCGGTGGCGCTGACGCCGTCGGCACCGGTGACGAGCTACGCCGCCGCAGCGCGGCGCGCCACGCCGTCCGTGGTCAGCATCACCGCAAGCAAGGCGCCGCGCGGCGCGGCCCAACCCGGCGGCGACCCGTGGTTCCAGTTCTTCTTCGGTGACCGGCCGCAGCGCCAGCAGCCGCAGGTCGGGCTGGGCTCGGGGGTCATCATCTCGGCCGACGGCTACCTGCTGACCAACAACCACGTGATCGAGGGCGCCGACGACGTCGAGGTGATGCTGGCCGACGGCCGCCAGGCCAAGGCCCGGCTGATCGGCACCGACCCCGAAACCGACCTGGCCGTGCTCAAGGTCGATCTCGACCGCCTGCCGGCCATGTCCTTCGGCGACGCCGACCGCCTCGAGGTCGGCGACGTCGTGCTCGCCATCGGCAACCCGTTCGGCGTCGGGCAGACGGTCACCTCGGGCATCGTCAGCGCCCTCGGGCGCAACCAGCTCGGCATCAACACCTTCGAGAACTTCATCCAGACCGACGCCGCGATCAACCCCGGCAATTCCGGCGGCGCCCTGATCGACGCCCAGGGCAACCTGCTGGGCATCAACACCGCGATCTACTCGCGCAGCGGCGGCAACATGGGCATCGGCTTCGCGATTCCGGTGAGCACGGCGCGCCAGGTGATGGACGGTCTGATCCGCGAAGGCGTGGTGACGCGTGGCTGGATCGGCGTCGAGCCGCGCGACCTGACGCCCGAGATCGCGCAGACGCTGAACCTGCCGATCCGCGAAGGCGTGCTGATCACCGGCGTGCTGCAGAGCGGTCCGGCCAGCGCCGGCGGCATGCGACCGGGCGACGTGGTCGTGAACGTCGCCGGCACGCCGGTGTCGAACACGACGCAGCTGCTCAACGCGGTGGCGGCGCTCAAGCCGCAGACGCAGGCCGTGATAGGCGTGCAGCGCGGCGACCGCGCGATCGAACTCACCGTGACCGTCGTCCAGCGTCCGAAGCTGCAGGCCGCGCGTCGCGGCCAGTGACGCCGGCGCGGCGCGCGCCGGTCAGGTCTTCGCGTCGTTCGCCGGTTCGGCGTCCGGCGCCTGCGTGTGCTTGATGAACACCTGCGCGGCCCAGATCCCGACCTCGTAGAGCAGGCACATCGGGATCGCCAGCGCAAGCTGCGAGACCACGTCGGGCGGCGTGATCACCGCGGCGATGATGAACGCCAGCACGATGAAGTAGCTGCGGAAGGCCTTGAGCTTGTCGATGCTCACCAGGCCCATGCGGGCCAGCACCACCACCACCACGGGCACCTCGAAGGCCGCCCCGAAGGCGATGAACATCGTCAGCACGAAGCTCAGGTAGGCCTCGATGTCCGGCGCGGCGGTGATGCTCTTCGGTGCGAAGCCCTGGATGAACTTGAACACCTGGCCGAAAACGAAGAAGTAGCAGAACGCCACGCCGAGGAAGAACAGCAGCGTGCTCGAGATCACCAGCGGCAGCACGAGCTTCTTCTCGTGCGAATACAGGCCCGGCGCGACGAAGGCCCACACCTGGTAGAGCACCACCGGCAGCGCCACCAGGAAGGCCGCCATCAGCGTGATCTTCAGCGGCACCAGGAACGGCGAGATCACCGACGTGGCGATCAGCGTCGAGCCCTTGGGAAGGTGCGCCACGAGCGGCTGCGCCAGCAGGTCGTACAGGCCGGCCGGTCCGGGCCACAGCGCCAGCACGCCGAAGCACACGCCGACGGCGATCAGCGCACGCACGAGCCGGTCGCGCAGCTCGACGAGGTGCGCGACGAAAGGTTGTTCGGTCCCCGCCAGTTCGTCCTGCGGGTCGTTGTCGGAGCTCATCGTCGAAACCCGGGTCAGGCCGAAGGCCGCGGCGGCCGGAAGCGCGCCACGCGCGCCGCACCCGACTGCGCCTTGGCGCGGATGCCGTGGCGCTGCTTGTACCACTGCGGCGTGGCACCGCGCTTGAGGCGCCAGTTCTTCTTCGGGTGGCGGTACGCCGGCGGCGGAGGCTGCACCGGCTCGTAGCTCGAGCCTCCGACGGACAGCGCGGCGTTGTTGTCGGTCCAGGCCCGGTCGAGTTCGGACGTGGTCTGGTGGATCTCGTTCGAGACGCTCTGCCCGACGTCGCGCGCGGCGCTCTCGAACTCGCCCTTCATCTTCTTGAGCTCCTCGAGTTCGATGGAGCGGTTGACCTCGGCCTTCACGTCGGCCACGTAGCGCTGGGCCTTGCCGATCAGGTGGCCCACGGTGCGCGCCACGCGCGGCAACTTCTCGGGGCCGATGACGATCAGCGCGACCGCGCCGATCAGCGCGATCTTGTCGAATCCGAAGTCGATCATGCGCCGGCGCCTGCCAGCCGCGATGCGGGCGCCGACACGGTCACGACTTGGTCTTCGCTTCGACGTCGACGGTGTTGGCGTCGTTCGCCTTCTGCGACGTCACCTGCTGGGCGGGTGCCTCGGCGCTCGCCGAGCCGTCCTTCATGCCGTCCTTGAAGCCCTTGACGGCGCCGCCGAGGTCGGAACCGATGTTCTTGAGCTTCTTCGTGCCGAACACCAGCACGACGATGAGCAGCACGATCAACCAGTGCCAGACGCTGAATGAACCCATGACAATTCTCCGGAAACGGAAGCTCAAATTCTAGGTCAGCCCCTGGCCCAGGGCCGGGGGCCTCCCATGACATGCATGTGGACGTGCTGCACTTCCTGGCGCCCGTCCTCGCCGGTGTTGACGACGATCCGGAATCCGTTGGTGACGCCGAGCTCGCGCATCAGCTTCGGGGCCAGCGCCGTCATGCGGCCCAGCAACGCGGTGTGCTCGTCGCCCAGGTCGTACATCGTCGCGACGTGAACCTTGGGGATGATCAGCACGTGCACCGGCGCCCACGGCGCGATGTCGTGGAACGCCAGCAGTCCGTCGTCTTCGTAGGCCTTGCGCGCCGGGATCTGGCCGGCGACGATCCTGCAGAAGATGCAGTTCGGGTCGGAGGTGCTCATCGTCGTCGGCTCACTGCGGCATCGGTTTGCGGTCGCTCAGCGCCAGCCAGCCGCGCACCACGCGGTAGAGGAACCACAGCGAGATCAGCGTCCAGGCCACCCAGCCCGGCACGAACAGCAGGATCCACAGCCACGCGGTCACGAGGTACAGGCCGCCGGCCCACAGCACGCTGCGGATGCGCCACGAGAAGTGCGACTCCTGCCAGGTGCCCGCGGCGTCGCCCTTCTTGACCATGTCCAGCACGAAGGCCGCCAGCAGCAGCAGCACGCTGGCCTGCACGCCGGGGATCACCGCGCCGACCGCGACGATGGCGTGCAGGGCGTAGCTGATGTGGCCGATCGTGCGCAGCGAAGCCTCGCGTTCGGCGTCGGAGCCGGGCGATGCCGGGGGAATGTCGACGATGTCGTTCATGTGCCGTCCCTTTCTCGGGCCTGTGCCTTGCGCGAGGCGAACTCTTCCAGGCCCGACAGGCCCTCGCGCCGTTCGAGCTCGGCCAGCACGTCGGCCGGCGCCAGGCCGTGCGCCGCGAGTGCCAGCATCGAATGGAACCACAGGTCGGCGACCTCGTAGACGATCTTCTCCGGATCGCCGTCCTTGCAGGCCATGACCGTTTCGGTGGCCTCCTCGCCGATCTTCTTCAGGATCGCGTCCTGGCCCTTGTGGAACAGGCGCGCGACGTAACTCTTGTCCGGGTCGCCGGCACGACGCGATTCGATCACCTGCGCCAGGCGCGCGAGCGTGTCGTTGCCGCCGGGGGGGGTGCGTTCGGTCATCGGAACCCTATCTGTAGATGTGCTGCGGGTCTTTCAAGACCGGCTCGACCGTTTCCCAGCGGCCGTCCTTCAGCAGCCGGAAGAAGCACGAATGGCGCCCGGTGTGGCAGGCGATGCCGGGGTCGTGGCCGAGCTGGGTCACCTTGAGCAGCACGACGTCGGCGTCGCAGTCGACCCGGATCTCGTGCACCCGCTGCGTGTGGCCCGATTCCTCGCCCTTGTGCCACAGGCGCCCGCGGGAGCGGCTGAAGTACACCGCCTCGCCGCGCGCGGCGGTGAGCGCCAGCGCCTCGCGGTTCATGAAGGCGAACATCAGCACGTCGTTGCTGCCGACTTCCTGCGCGATCACGGGCACCAGGCCCTGCGCGTCCCACTCGATCCGATCCAGCCAGTCCATGCGTTCCAGTGTATCCAGCTCAGGTGTCGGCATGGGTGGCGCCGGCAAAGCCCCGCTCCTGCGCCAGCCAGCGCAGCACCGGCACGGTGCCCGGCAGCACCGGGTGCACCTCGACCGGCAGCAGCTGCCAGGCCATCGCCTGCGCCTCGCGCATCTCGAAGTCGCCGCGCCAGGCGTGCACCTTGCAGAAGTGCAGCCGCACGCGGGCATGGGCGTAGTCGACGATCTCGACCTTCCAGGGCTGCGCGTCGCCGATCGTGATGCCCAGTTCCTCGTGCAGTTCGCGGCGCAGCGCCTGCTCGACGGTCTCGCCGGCCTCGAGCTTGCCACCCGGGAACTCCCAGTAGCCGGCGTAGACCTTGCCGTCGGGTCGCGAGGTCATCAGGAACCGCCCGCCGGCGTCGATCAGCACGCCCACCGCGACGTCGACCGGCGTGCGCTCGTCGGTCGCGGCGCTCACGCGACGTGCCTTCCGGCGTAGTCCTTCGCGAACTGGAAGGCCACCCGACCGGAGCGCGAGCCGCGCTCCAGCGCCCAGACGAGGCTCTCCTGGCGCGCCGCCTCGATGGCCGCCTCGGCCACGCCGAAGCCGCGCAGCCACTGCGCGACGATGGCGAGGTACTCGTCCTGGCTGAACGGGTAGAAGCTGACCCACAGCCCGAAGCGCTCGGACAGCGAGATCTTCTCCTCGACCACCTCGCCCGGATGCACCTCGCCGTCCTCGGTGTGCTGGTAGGTGAGGTTCTCCTTCATGTACTCGGGCAGCAGGTGGCGGCGGTTGCTGGTGGCGTAGATCAGCACGTTGTCGGAAGCCTGCGCCACCGAGCCGTCGAGGATCGACTTCAGCGCCTTGTAGCCCGGCTCGCCCTCGTCGAAGCTGAGGTCGTCGCAGAACACGACGAAGCGCTCGGGCCGTTCGGCGACGAGGTCGACGATGTCGGGCAGGTCGACCAGGTCGGCCTTGTCGACCTCGATCAGGCGCAGCCCGCGCGGCGCGAATTCATTGAGCACGGCCTTGATCAGCGAGCTCTTGCCGGTGCCGCGCGCACCGGTCAGCAGCACGTTGTTGGCGCCATGGCCGGCGACGAACTGCTCGGTGTTGCGCACCAGGCGCACCTTCTGCGGCTCGACCTCGACGAGCGCGTCGAGGTGGATCGTGGCCACGTGGCGCACCGGCTCGAGCGCGCCGGTGCCGCCGCGCTTGCGGTAACGGTAGGCGATGGACGCGGCCCAGTCGGGTGCGGCGAGCGGGCGCGGCAGCACGGCTTCGAGGCGGGCGAGCAGCGCCTCGGCGCGCTCGATCAGGGTCTGGACGTCGGACATGGCCGCGAGTTTAGGGCCAGGTGCTCCGCCGCACGGGTCAGCCGGCCAGCGGCACGACGGCCTGGTCGGCGACCGCGTAGAGCCGGTCGCCGGGCGCCGCTTGCACCGGGTGCATGCCGGTGAACGCCCCGAAGGCGGGCAGCACGCCGACCTGCGCGCCGAACCAGAAACACGGCAGCCGCAGCCGGTCGTGCGCGCGGCCGCCCAGCCTCACGCAGGGGTGCCAGTGACCGGCGAGCACGTAGCCGCCGGGCCGCGGACGCGGGTGGTGGCACAGCCGCAGGCCGCCGAGCACGAGCGGTTCGTCCAGCGCCTCGATGCCGAGGTCCGCCGGCGGGTCGCCGGCGCGCTGGTCGTGGTTGCCGCGCACCAGGGTCAGCTCGAGCGCCGGTCGCGCGCCGCGCCAGCGCGCCAGGGCGTCGAGGGTCGAGCTCGCCTGCGAGCGCTCGGAATGCAGGAAGTCGCCGAGGAAGACGACCCGCGTGGCGCGATGCACATCGACCAGCGCATCGATCTGCGCCAGCGTGCCGCGGGTGGTGCCGCTGGGCACCGGCACGCCCAGCCGGCGAAAGCTCACGGCCTTGCCGAGATGCGCGTCAGCGATCAGCAAGGTGCGGCGGCCCGGCAGGAACGCGGCCTTCTCCGGCAGCAGCACGAGCGGCTCGCCGCCGACCTCGATCGTGACCATCGCCGGCGGCTCAGCCGACCAGCATCTGCAGCGCGGCCTCGAGGTGTTCGGTGGGGCTGCGCTTGAAGCCCGATCGCGCGTAGCGCTGCAGCCGGCCGACCGCGAAGGCGGTCAACACCGAGGCCTGCGCGTTCGCATCGGCCGTCGGCGTGACGGAGCCGGCGGCGTCGAAGCGCGCGCGCAGGCTTTGCCGCAGCTGCGATTCGATGCGGTCGAAGAACTGGTTCATGCGCGCGACCAGGCGTTCGTTCTCGAACACCAGCGCGTCGCCGGTCATGACCCGCGTCATGCCCGGGTTCTTCTCGCCGAACTGCAGCAGCACGGTGAGCACCTTGCGCACCTGCTCGGCACCGTCGGGCTCGCGTTCGGCGATGCCGTTGATCAGCGAGAACACGCTGTGCTCGATGAACTCGATCAGCCCCTCGAACATCTGCGCCTTGCTGGCGAAGTGGCGGTACAGCGCGGCCTCGGACACGTCCAGCCGGGTCGCCAGTGCGGCGGTGGTGACGCGGTCGGCCCCGGGCTGCTCGAGCATCGCCGCGAGCGTCTGCAGGATCTGGATGCGGCGCTCCCCCGGCTTCGGGCGCTTGCGGCCCGGCGCGGGACGCTCGGCGGACTGCACCAGCGACGCGGTGTCGAAGGGCGTCGACGCCGTCGACGCCACGACTTCGGAAGGGGTCTCGGACACCGTGGCCGCCAGTGCCGCCGCCTCGGCAGACGCCGACAGGGGCACAGGCAGGTCGGGGTCCGGGATCATCGAAGGGCGCGCAGGTTCAGGAGCGATTTGATTTTGGCATACACGTATGGGGGCTTCGGGCAAGGGTGAACACCGACTTGGGCGGTGCGCGCCCCGTGATTGCGCGCATTGCGCAGTTTTCCGCGAAAGCGCCCGCCGAGGTAGCGCTGCATCCACGCCGTCTTCATGCCCAGGGCGTGCGCGGCCTTCTGGTGCTCGAGCGTGTCCTCCACCAGCACGCAGCGGTGCGGCGCCACCTTCAGGCGCGCGCAGACGTGCCGGAACATGCGCGCGTCGGGCTTCGGCCGCGGGTGGCCGAACATGGTCATGTCCTCGATGCTGATCACGCCGTCGAAGAACCGGCCCAGGTCGAGGGTGTCGAGAACGCGCTGCGTGTAGGCGCGCGGCGCGTTGGTCAGCACGTAGCGCCGGCCACGCAGGCGGGCCAGCGCGGCGCGGTCGTGCGCGCTCGTGCGCAGCCGCTGCTCGAGCCCGGGCAGGCGGTGGGTCACCTCGAGGAAGTGCGCGGGCTTCACGCCGTGGTGGCGCACCAGCCCGAGCAGCGTGGCGCCGTAATGCGTCCAGTAATGCTGGCGCATCCGGCTCGCGGCGTCGGCGTCGAGGCCGAGGTGCTCGACGATGTACTGCGTCATCGCGAGGTTGGTCGGCCCGAACGCGGCATGGCTCGCGTCGTGCAGCGTGTTGTCCAGGTCGAAGAGCCAGACGGTCGAATCGCGGTTCATCGATGCCACTGCGCGACGACGCGGCGCACGCGCCTCAGTGCGACCGGATCATCGTGCCGTAGGCCTGGTCGGTCAGCACCTCCAGCAGCATCGCGTGCGGCACGCGGCCGTCGATGATGTGCACGGTGTTGACGCCGTTCTTGGCCGCGTCGAGCGCCGAGCCGATCTTCGGCAGCATGCCGCCGCTGATCGTGCCGTCGGCGAACAGCTCGTCGATCTCGCGCGCGCTCAGGTTCGTCAGCAGCCGGCCGTTCTTGTCGAGCACGCCGGGCGTGTTGGTCAGCATCATCAGCTTCTCGGCCTTCAGCACCTCGGCGAGCTTGCCGGCGACGACGTCGGCGTTGATGTTGTAGTTCTCGTTGTCCTTGCCGAAGCCCAGCGGCGAGATGACCGGGATGAACTGGTCGTCCTGCAGCGCCTTCACCACCGCCGGGTCGATCGACTCGATCTCGCCGACCTGGCCGACGTCGTGCTCGACGCTCGGGTCCTTGTGGTCGACCATCTTCAGCTTGCGCGCGCGGATCAGACCGCCGTCGCGGCCGGTCAGTCCCACGGCCTTGCCGCCGGCGACGTTGATCAGGCCGACGATGTCCTGCTGCACCTGGCCGGCGAGCACCCATTCGACGACCTCCATGGTTTCGTCGTCGGTGACGCGCATGCCCTGGATGAAGGTGCCCTTCTTGCCGATCTTGGCCAGCGCCTCGTCGATCTGCGGGCCGCCGCCGTGCACCACCACCGGGTTCATGCCCACCAGCTTGAGCAGCACCACGTCCTCGGCGAAATCCTGCTGCAGCGCCGGGTCGGTCATGGCGTTGCCGCCGTACTTGATGACGATGGTCTTGCCGTGGAACTTGCGGATGTAGGGCAGCGCCTGGGCCAGGATCTCGGCCTTCTCGCGCGGTGCGACGTGCGACAGATCGGTGGCAGACGGGTCGGAGGTCTTGGCGCTCATGGTCCGGGCTTTCGGGAGGATTCGACGATGCGCGAAATTGTAGGCGCCGCCCCCGGGGAACTCCGGCGCACCGCCGCGCTCCGACCGGGTGGCTGCCCGGGCCCCCCGGGCGCATCGCGTTCGTATACTCCTGCCCCATGTTCCGCCGCTGCCACTGGATCGTCTGGCTGATGCTCGCGCTGCTGCCGCTGCGCGGGCTGGCCGCGTCGGTCATGCAGCCGGTGGCGATGGCGGTAACGGCCGGCTCGCCTGCCGAGCACAGCGCCGCTGCCGACGCGTCGGCGCATCCCTGCCACGACGCCCCGGCCGCGGACGACGCGCCGACCGCGGCCCATGCCTGCCACCTGTGCGACCTGTGCCACAGCGCCGTGGCCACGGCACCGGCCCGGGCCGTGCTGGGCCATGACGCGCCCGGAGCCGCCCGGCCCGACCACCCGTGGCACGACACCGGCCGCCTGGCCACCGGCGGGCTCGAACGCCCACCTCGACACGAGCTCGCCTGACGCGGCGCCCGGCCCGGGCGCCCCGGTCCACGGTGCGCGTGCGCGCCCGTGGCCTTGTCCGCGACGAGGTGTCCATGATCCATCCCTGCCCTGCCCTTCGGGCCGCGGCGCCGGCGCTGGCCCTGGCGCTGCTGGCGGCCACGGCCGTCGCCCAGCCCCTGCTCGACCCGGCCGACCCGTCGGCACCGGTGCCGCCGCTCACCCACGCGTCGACGCTGCGCCTGCCGGCCCCGGTCGAGACACGTGGCTGGCGCGAAGCCCACGAACTCGTCGGTCGCATCGGCGGCTGGCGCGCCTACGCCCGCGAGGCGGCGGGCGCGCCGGCCACGGCGGCGTCGGCCACGCCCGAGCCTCGGCGGAAGGCCGCACCATGAGCCCGCTGCCCGGCGCACGCTGGCGGCTGCCGCTGCTCGCCGTCGGTCTGCTCGGCGGCTGCGCCGGCTTCAGCCCCGACGGCGGCTTCGACGCGGTCGCTTCGGCCGCCCGACCCCACCTCGCCCAGGAAGCCGCCTGGGCACGCACGCCCGAACAGCGCCGGGCACTCGATGCGCGCGTGGCCGAACTGCTGCGCGAACCGCTGAGCGCCGACGCCGCGGTGCAGGTCGCGCTGTTCAACAACCGCGAGCTGCAGGCCGCGCTGCACGGACTGGGCATCGCCGAGGCCGAGCTCGTGCAGGCCGGCCGCCTGCCCGACCCGGTGCTGGCCCTCGGACGCTTCGTGCGCGGCGACGAACGCGAGCTCGAGCGCAGCCTGCACTTCTCGCTCGCCGGCCTGATCGGCCTGCCGCGGGCGACGGCGCTGGCGAAGGCGCGCTTCGCGCAGGTGCAGCGCGAGTCGACGCTGCAGCTGCTGACGCTGGCCACGGAGACGCGCAAGGCCTGGGTGCAGGCGGTGGCGGCCGACGAGTCGCTGCACTACGCCCGGCAGGTGCAGGACGCGGCCGACGCCGGCGCCGAGCTCGCGCGGCGCCTGGCCGCGGTCGGCAACTGGAACGCGCTGAACCTCGCCCGCGAGCAGCGCTATGCGGCCGAGGCCGCGCTGGGCGTGGCCACGGCCCGCCGTGCCCAGGTCGGCGCGCGCGAGCGCCTCACGCGGCTGCTGGGCCTGTGGGGCGAGCAGACCGCCTTCCGGCTGCCCGATCGGCTGCCCGAACTGCCGCGCGACCTGCCCGACCCGCCCGCGCTCGAGCAGCGTGCCATGGCCTCGCGGCTGGACGTGCAGGCCGCGCAGCTCGCCGTCGACGCGCAGGCCGAGCGCCTGGGCCTGACGCGCACGGGCCGCTGGGCGAACGGGCTCGAGCTGGGCCTGGCAAGCAACCGTTCGAACGAGGCGCCCACGCAGCGCGGGGTCGAGATCGCCATCGCCCTGCCGCTGTTCGACGGCGGCGCGGGCCAACGCGCGCGCGACGCCGCCTTGCTCGAGCAGGCGCGCGAACGCGCCGCGCAGACCGCGATCGACGCGCGCTCGCAGGTGCGTGAGGCCTGGCAGGCCTGGCGCCTGGCGCACGACATCGCGCGCCAGCACCGCGAAGCGCTCGTGCCGCTGGCCACGCGCATCAACGACGAACAGCTGCTGCGCTACAACGGCATGCTGATCGGCGTGTTCGAACTGCTGGCCGAGGCGCGCCTGCAGGTCGCGGCCGTGAATGCCAGCCTGGCGGCGCAGCGCGACTTCTGGCTCGCCGATGCGGACCTGCAGATGGCGATGGTCGGCCGGCCGACCGCGTCGACCCCGAGCACGGCCGGCCCGGTCGCCACCGCCGAACCGGCCGCGGGCCACTGACCATGAACGACACCTTCCAATCGTCGCGGCGCCGCCTCTTCCAGGGCGCGGCCGTCGCCGTCGGCACGGCCGCGGTCGGCCGCGTGGCGATGGCCGCCCTGCCCGTGCCCGTGATCCAGACCGATCCCGGGACGCAGGCGCCGCTGCTGCCGCCCACCGGCCGGCCGTACCGCCCGGTGGTCACGCTCAACGGCTGGACGCTGCCGTGGCGCATGAACGCGGGCACGAAGGAGTTCCACCTCGTCGCCGAGCCGGTGGTGCGCGAGATGGCGCCCGGCTTCAAGGCCCACCTGTGGGGCTACAACGGGCAGAGCCCGGGCCCGACGATCGAGGTCGTCGAGGGCGACCGGGTGCGCATCTTCGTCACCAACCGCCTGCCCGAGCACACGGCCGTGCACTGGCACGGCCAGCGCCTGCCCAACGGCATGGACGGCGTGGGCGGCCTGACGCAGCCGGCCATCCCGCCCGGCAAGACCCTCGTCTATGAGTTCGTCGCCCGGCGCCCCGGCACCTTCATGTACCACCCGCACGCCGACGAGATGGTGCAGATGGCGATGGGCATGATGGGCCTGTGGATCACGCACCCCAGGGGCCGCCACCCGCTGATCGACGAGGTGCAGCGCGACTACGCCTTCCTGCTCAACGCCTTCGACATCGACCCCGGCAGCGCGACGCCGAAGATCATGACCATGCTCGACTTCAACCTGTGGGCGTGGAACAGCCGCATCTTCCCCGGCATCGACCCGCTGGTCGCGCGCCTCGGCGACAAGGTGCGCCTGCGGGTGGGCAACCTGACGATGACCAACCACCCGATCCACCTGCACGGCCACGAGTTCAGCGTCACCGGCACTGACGGCGGGCCGGTGCCGAAGAGCGCGCGCTGGCCGGAGGTGACCACCGACATCGCCGTCGGGCAGATGCGCCAGGTCGAGTTCGTCGCCGACGAGCCGGGCGACTGGGCCCTGCACTGCCACAAGAGCCACCACACGATGAACGCGATGGGCCACGGCGTGCCGACGATGATCGGCGTCGACCACCGCGAGGTCGTCAAGAAGATCACCCGCCTGGTGCCCGACTACATGGTGATGGGCGAGCGCGGCATGGCCGAC
>ERZ795061.3615-NODE-3615-length-13372-cov-6.800706_pt1 | contig 13372 bp, 14 predicted proteins | sample MGYA00375145_ERZ795061 | MGnify/ENA primary metagenome ERZ795061 (study PRJEB30190, sample SAMN05720144) | anaerobic digester metagenome | isolation source: active sludge of municipal wastewater-treating anaerobic digesters | place: USA | collected 2014-12-22 ... | reverse complement strand
ACACGGAAGAGAACACTCTTTCCCTACACGACGCTCTTCCGATCTCGTCATTCCGATACCGCATCCCGAGCTGGTCGCATCGCTCCAGCTGGGCGACCGGCTGCTGATCGACGATGGCAAGATGATGCTGCACATCGTGAAGGTGGACGGCGCGGATCGCATCGCGCGTCCGGTGGCGCCGGGGCGCATCATGAGCCGCAAGGGCATCGCTGTACCCAATCGCCCAATCCCGATTCCGGCGCTGACCGAGAAGGACATCGCCGACGGCAAGTTCGCGCTGGCCCATGGCGTCGATTACATCGCGCTGTCATTCGTGCAGCGCGCCGCCGACCTGACGCTGGCCCGCGGGATTTTCGGCGCGCATGTGCCGCTGATCTCGAAGATCGAGAAGCCGGCTGCGCTGGATGAGCTTGAGGAGATTGTTGCGCTGTCGGACGCCGTGATGGTGGCGCGCGGCGATCTGGGCGTTGAGCTGTCGCCCGAGCAGGTGCCGATTGCGCAGCGGCGTATCGTTCGTGTCGCGCGGGCGAATAGCAAGCCGGTGATCGTCGCAACGCACATGCTGGAATCGATGGTCGAGGCGCTGGTGCCCACGCGTGCGGAAGCAAACGATGTCGCCACCGCGGTCTATCAGGGCGCGGACGCCGTGATGTTGTCGGCCGAAAGCGCCGTGGGCCGCCATCCGACGGCGGCTGTCGCCATCATGGATCGCATCATCCGCGCCATCGAGGCGGACCGCGACGCCAACCCCTCCTTCCCCGTGACGCCCGTGGCTGAGACATCGACGGCGGATGCCTGCGCGCGCGCCGCGTCCAAGCTGGCTGACGATCTTGATTGCCCACTGGTCGTGTTCACGCGCTCGGGATCATCCGCCCAGCGCGTGTCGGCCACGCGGCCGAAGCAACCGATCCACGCTCTGACGCCGTCAATCCCCACTGCCCGCAAGCTGTCGCTGGTATGGGGTGTCAGCGCCGACATCGAGCCGGAGGAGCCGCGCTCGTTCGACGACATCCTCGACGCCGTTACGCGCCACGAAGCGGCCAACCACATCAAGCGCTTCGTCATCACCGCCGGCTATCCCTACGCCAGCGACAATTCCACCGACACGATCAAGGTCGTGGAGCGGAAATAGGCAGCGCGCAGTCGCGGGGCGATGTTTAGGCGTCAGCCTTGCCTGATCGACGTTCCTGCTTCACCGGCGAATCCCGGCGGCGGCGGCGATCAGGGCCAAAGAATTGCGGCGCAGAGACGAAACGGCGGCGCGCATTGGTGACGGCCATCAACTTGGTCCATATGGACTGAGCCGAGACCGGCTTGGCGAGCACCTCATCAGCCCCGGCATCGCGCATCTCGGTTATCGTCGCGGGCGATGTATCCGCCGTGCAGCCGATAAGGGGCACGAAGCGCTTGCCATCCTGCATCGAGCGGACCAGCCGCATGAACTCGGCGCCGGTTTCATCGCCCAGACGATAGTCGGAGATCACGACATCGATGGGCTCGACGGCGAGAATGCGCATCGCCTCGTCAACATTCGTGGCGGCGGCAACGCGGCGGATACCCAGCGAACCCAGCATCATGCGGATCACCTGCCGCATGAAGCTGTGGTCGTCGAGCACGAGCACATAGATGTCGCCGACGCGCTGGTGTTGCACGCGAGTTCCCCGGATCATTCGCAAGCATACTATCGCGGGGAAATCACCAATCCTGCCTAACGCGACGGCTGAATTGACGGCGCGCCGGCAAGCAAGCGTTAAGGCGCTATTTGAACTCCGGCTCTGGCGCGAAGAGATCGGCCGGGAAGTCGTGGCCGACGCCGTTCGGGAAATGCGGGTCGCGCTTGTCCATGAAGGAGGCGATGCCCTCCTTCACATCTGCCGACTGGCCGCGCGACTGCAGGGCGCGGCTGTCGATCTGGTGGGCGTCCATCGGATGTTCGGCGCCCATCATGCGCCAGATCATCTGGCGTGCGATGGCGATGGAGACCGGCGCGGATTTTTCAGTGACCTTGTGCGCCAGTTCCATGGCGGCAGGCAGCAGGTCTTCCGGCGCATGCAGCGATTGCACCAGGCCTTTTTCCTTCGCCTCGTTCGCGTCGAACACGCGGCCCGAATAGGTCCAGTCGAGCGCGGTGGGCACGCCGACGAGGCGGGGCAGGAACCAGCTGGAGCACGCTTCCGGCGTGATGCCGCGGCGCGAGAAGACGAATCCGAATTTCGCATTCGTCGACGCGATGCGGAAATCCATCGGCAACTGCATGGTGACGCCAACGCCGACGGCCGCGCCGTTCACCGCGGCGATCACGGGCTTGAGGCTGCGGAAGATGCGCAGGACTACGCGGCCGCCGCCATCACGGCGGATGCCGTCATGGATGATCTCGTCGCCCGAGGCGCGCTTGGTGTAGTTGAAGGTATCGCCGCCCGCGATGCCAAGCTCGGCCCCTGCGCAGAAGGCGCGGCCTGATCCGGTGACCACGACCGCACGGATCGCATCGTCAGCGTCGGTCATGTCGAACAGTTCGATCATCTCTCGCATCACGACGGGCGTGAACGTGTTCATCTTGTCGGGGCGATTGAAGGTCGCGACTGCAACGCCGTCCGTGACCTTGAGATCGAACATGGTGAAGTCGGTCATATGTCTGTCCGCAGCTTGAAGGGAGTGGGAAGTAGACTGGAAAGCGGCATGGCGCCAACACCGTCGATCCAGACGGGCGCGTCTTCGGGCATGAATTCCATCATCACCTGACGGCAGGCGCCGCAGGGCATGCGGCCGTGGTCGCTGTCGTGCTGGTGGGTGTCGTCGCCCGCGCTGACTGCAATGGCGACAATGCGTGCGCCGGGATGCTGGGCCGTGGCCGCAAACATCGCCACGCGCTCGGCGCAGCAGGTGAGCCCGTAGCTGGCGTTCTCGATATTGGCGCCGACGACGCTGGCGCCATTGTCGAGCAGGACGGCGGCGCCGACGCGGAACTTCGAATAGGGCGCATAGGCGCGTGTGCGCGCGGCGCGGGCCGCTTGGGCAAGCTGGCTGAGGGCGAGAGTATCTGGCATGGGTGTTTTGGTCTGCCGCTGATGGGCAGCACACTGTGGAGTCGGTTTTCATGCAAGGCAAGCGCGCTGTCGCCACGCTGGACGAGGCGCGGGACTTCATTCGCGCCAATACGCGCGTGGCCGATCTGCCGGGGCTGGGTCTGCGCGTTTACCAGGCCGACGAGCTGACGCCACTGTGGGAGGCGACGGAGAAGGACCTGGCGCAGGCCAATGTCGCCCCGCCCTTCTGGGCGTTTCCGTGGGCCGGCGGACAGGCGCTCGCGCGATACGTGACGGATCACAGGGAGCAGTTCGCGGGAAAGCGCGTACTCGATATCGCGTCTGGCTCGGGGATCGTCGCCATTGCCGCAGCGCTGGCGGGGGCGGCCGAGGTGGCGGCGAACGACATTGATCCTATGTGCGAGGCGGCGATCTCGCTCAATGCAGAACTCAACGGCGTTGCTGTTCGCTATATCGCCGGCAGCCTGCTGGAGGGAGAGCCGCCGCCGTTCGACGTGATCGTGGCGGCGGATGTTTTCTACGAACAGCGGCCGGCGCAGATGTTCCGCGCCTTCCTCGAACGGGCGCATGCGGCCGGCATCACCGTGTTCGCAGGCGATCCGGGCCGAACGTATTTTCCGCGCGACGCATTCCGGCAGGTGGCGGAATATTCGGTTCAGACCACGACCGAGATCGAGAACCATCCGGTGCAGTCGGCGCGGGTCTGGACGATCTGACGATCAGGACAGCAACAAGCGCACGCCGCAGACATCGACGTATCGTTGATCGGCATTCTGACCGGTGCGCAGCTTCTGCTGCTCGGCGCGCGCGAGAACGCCCGCCACATCGCCGCAGCGCAGGTGGACCTCGGTGAGCCCCTCGCCGCGTTGATCAGCGAGCGGTGTGAAGAATGCGCGGGCGTTGTCGGTGTTCATGACGCGGACATTCTCGCCGGCGTCCAGCAGCGGGCGACGCAGGATGAGGCCCCAGCGTTCGGCAGTGGCGACGGGATCGTCGCACTGCATGGTTGCGGCGGTAATGACGATGTCGGGGTTGGCTCTCTCCTGCCAGGTCGGGCCGGCCCAGTGATAGCCGCCCATCGTGTTCTCGGCGCCGGAGTGGCGGTCGATCGAGAGAAGACAGCCGCCCGTGTCGCGCGGGTGCAGGTGGATGGCTTCGGACCAGATGTTGTCGTCGCCGGAGTGCAGGTCCTGCACGATGCGGACGTTCATCGCCTTGAAGTGCTCGCGGCGCGCATCGAGATCGTCGCAGTCGAGGATGTACATGTAGCCACCATTGCCCTTGCGACGCTCGAGATAGCGGCCAGCCGCGGTGTCCGACTTCGGGTCCTTGGGCGCGACGACTTCGAGGAAGGTGCCGCCCAGCGCCCACAGCGCGTTGTGGAGGCCATACTTGCCGACGCCGGGATCGCGATGGCAGACCTGCGTTCCGAGGATAGCGGTGAGTTGCGCCTCGACCGGCTCAAGCTCGCGCGCAACCAGACAGATCTGGCGAAGCCTCAGATATCCCATGGCGCCCTCCCAGGACGATGCAGGCGACGCGACCGTTAGCGGTTCTGCGCCCGTCCCTCGATCATATGCCGAAGCGCGGACGTTCGCGAAGCGATGAAATCGTTGAAGGCGCGGACGTGGGGGAGATTGCGCATCTCCTCCCGGGTCATCAGCAGGAGCGCAAAGTCGGCCTCATCGAACAGGAAGCACAGCTGGAGTTCGGGATCGAGTTCGCCCAGCACGCAGGGCAACGGCCCGCAGCCCAGGCCGCTCTTGATTGCGCCGGCGATGTTGAGGATCGAGGACGACGCCTGCCGGATGACGGCGCCCTTGGCGCGCACCTGTTTCATGAAGGCGGGGTCAAAACGGGCAAGTTCTCCCGATCCTGCGATGATCGGGTGGGCCGCCAGTTCATCCGGATTTGTGGGCAGACCATTGTCGGCAACATAGGCTTTCGAGGCGTAGACGCCCCACTTCCCCGTCGCGAGGCGGCGGACGACGACATTGTCGCCCATCGGGCCGGACGAGAGCGTCGCCGCACGCAGCGCGATATCGGCCTCGCCGCGCGAGAGATCCATCTGCCGGTCGGTGATGATCGTCTCTACCTGCACGACCGGGAAACGCTGGGTGAATTCGCGAAGCCATGGTGTGAGCAGGCAATCCGCGAGCACATCGTTGGTGGTGACACGGATCATGCCGAGCAGCTTGCGGCTGCGCTGCGCGACCATCCGGGAAAAGGCTTCGACCTCCGTCTCCACCCGCTCTGCGCTCTGCACCATTGCAGCCCCCAGCTCGGTGAGGCGGTAGCCCCCTGCGGTTTTGTCGAAGAGCCTTTCCCCTAGGGCCTCCTCCAGGGCTGCAATCCTGCGGGCCACTGTTGTCTGGTTCACACCCAAAATCTTAGCTGCAGACAAGGTACTGCCGCTTTTGGCGACAGCCAGGAAGTGTCGAAGGTCGCTCCATTCGAACATAATGCGTTATGCAATAATGCCGAACGCTCTGCAATAGTTCGGATTGTGACGGGGTGCGACAAGCCGTACTTCACCCTCACGGATGAGATGTCAAAAGACGCCGCCGAAGCAGAAGACTACTCAAGAAGACGACGCCAGATCGTACAAGTGACCTCCCCATGACTCCCCCGGCCCCTTCCAGGTTTATCTCCCCCCCTCCACCTCGGAAGGCGCCGGGAATTCTCCGGCTCCACTATGATCAGGCCTCCACGACCTGCCGCCCGATCATCCTCTTCGCCTCCGAAGCCGGCATCCCGCTCGATTACAACCTGATCGACCTGTTCTCCGACGAGAACCGCTCGGACTGGTATACGCGCCTCACCCCGAACCAGGCCGTGCCGCTGCTCGAGCATGATGATTTCGTCCTGAGCGAAAGCTCGGCGATCCTGAAATACCTGGCCGACCTGTTCAACAGCCCCGCCTATCCGAAAGAGCTGCAAGCCCGCGCCCGCGTCAACGAGGCGATGGACTTCTTCAACACCTACCTGATGCGGGACTATGTCTACGGTCTCGTCTATTCGCGTGTGCTTGCGCACTACCGCATGACCGGTGAGGCGCAGCAGAAATTCATCGCTCTGCACGAGCCGCGCGCGGCGCGCCGCCTGCGGGCGCTTGATGCGATGATCGGGTCGAAGACATTCGTGTGCGGCGACCAGATCACCATCGCGGACTATCTCGGGTCGGGCATCGTTACGGCGGGCGAACTTGTCGGCTTTGACCTGCGGCCGTGGAACAATGTCTGGCGCTGGCTCAACACGATGAAGTCGCTGCCGACATGGGACGAAGTTCACGCCGGCTTCTATGGCTGGCGCAGCGCCGTCGAAGCCCAGGGCATCGGCATCAAGAAGAAACAGGAAGCCAAGAAAGAGGAGCGCGCATGATGCAAACCGGCCATCTGGCCGACTGACACGCACACAACACCGGCCCTCCCAGAAGGCAAAAGCCTCGGCCGGAACAACGATACGAGAAAAGCCAAACAAGCAGACGACCGGCGATCAACGCCGGCGAGAGGAAGCATCAAATGACGACGCACATCACCAATATCCGTATGCACGCCGCGTTTCTCGCGGTTGCCGGACTACTCTCCCTCCAGGCCTGCGGCGGCGCAACCGCTGCGCCGACGACCGAGGCGGGGTCCGCTCCATCCCAGTACGTGCAAGCAGAGTCGCAGATCGACGCAGGCCGCTATCTCGTGAAGATCGGCGGCTGCAATGACTGTCACACGCCGGGCTATGTCGAAGGCATCATGATGACCGGCACAGCGATGCCTGAGGCCGACTGGCTCAAGGGCGCCGATGTTGGTTTCTCCGGCCCGTGGGGCGTTAGCTACGCCGCCAACCTGCGCCTATCGTTCCAGAACATGGACGAGGAACAGTTCATCGAGATGGCGCGCAAGGGCCAGGGCCGTCCGCCCATGCCGTGGCCGAGCCTGCAAGCGATGAGCGATGAGGATCTGAGCGGGATCTACACCTACATCCATTCGCTCGGCGCCGCCGGCGAACCAGCCCCCGCCGCGCTTTCGCCCGGCGTTGCGCCTGATCGCCCGCACATACCGTTCATTCCGCAGGCCCCCACGAAGCAGGCGACGAAATAGGCTGCAAGGCCAACTAACCGGCGACGCGGAAAATCCGGCGCTGGCAACAAAAAGAGAAGAAGGAAATCTTCCAATGACGACCCACCTCCCCCTTCCCTCCACCCAGGTTGCTGAAGAAGCGACCAAGCCCCGCATGCGCTTCCTGTATCCGCTCGCAGCGGTGTGCATCGCGGCCGTGTTCCTCGCGCCGACATCCGGCGAAGCCCAGCCCACCGGCGCCATCAAGCTGCGGCCAGACCAGCAGCGCGCAATCGAACTTGCGCTGCAAAGCGTCGAGCCTGCCATGCGCCCCATGGCGCGCGAGCAGCTGGCGGCAAGCTTCGGCATGATGAGCGAAGTGCAGATCGCGATGGTGATTGCACAGATGCAGGCGAACGCTTCGGACGCCAGAGCCGAACCCGAACCCGAACCTGCGCCAGCCGCCGACGCGGTCGCTACGCCGGAGGACCTCGCCCACAATCGCGCTCAGTTCGAACCGGTGATCCGCAAGCACCATGCGGTGCAGACCCGGTTCGACAACTTCGCCAACGCCAGGCTCGCAGCCTACTGCCCGGGCCGCGACCAGTATGCCCGGTTCGGCTCCGCCTGGCGCTATGAGCAGGGCCAGTTCACGATGCCGAGCGCGCTCGCGACGTGGAATGTCGAAACCAACGTGCAGGTCGCCAGCGAGGCCTATGCCCCGCAGGATGGGCGTTACCAGTTCGACTTCTCGAAAGTGCGGATGACGTTCGACGAAAAGGCGGTTGATGCTGCGATCAAGGACATCTGCGACCAGGTTCATGCGGCCGGTCGTGATTTCCTTGCGAAGGTCGATCCGGTAATCGCACGCGAGGACTGGGACGGCGCATTCAAGCTGGAACAGTGGGCGCAGGGCCGGCTCGAGCCGATCCGCAGCCAGCTGACGGCGAAGTTCGACAAGCTGAGCCCCGGCGACTTCACCGAAATCCAGCTCGCGCTGATGAACGGCAAGAGAGTGAAGTAAGGAACAGGATCTGGCGGTCGCTCAATCCCCCCGGAGCCCAAAGCCGAGCCACAAGAAGCCGGCGGACCGCCAATGTAACTGATGCGCAGGCCTCTTCCTGAAGGGGCCTGCGCTTTTGTTTTTGCATGAAGCTGCCAGCTACATGAAGCTGTAAGGCTCGACGTCGAGCGTGACGCGCACCGCCGATGGAAGTTTCACACGCTCCTTCCAGGCTGCGAGAAAAGCCGAGAGATCGACATTGCGGTCCGAGCGGATGAGGAAACGGCGGCGATGGCGGCCGCGCAAGATGGTGATGGGCGCAGGCGCGGGGCCCCATACCTCGACGCCTGTTGCGTTGGGCTGGTTCTCGCCGAGGAGGGCCGCGGACTCGTCGGCCTGTTCGGCGCTCGGGGCCGACAGGATGACCGCGCCGAGGCGGCCAAAGGGCGGGAACGACACCAGTTTGCGCTGGTCCATCTCGTGCGCGAGGAAGGCGTCGCGATCCCCTGCCGCCAGCAGCGCGATGGCAGGACTGTCGGGCGAATAGGTCTGGATGATCGCACGGCCCGGCTTGTCGGCGCGGCCAGCGCGGCCGGCGACCTGCTGCAACAGCTGGAAGGTGCGCTCGCCAGCGCGGAGATCGCCGCCGCGAAGGCCGGCATCGGCATCAACGACGCCGACGAGCGTCAGCGTCGGGAAGTTGTGACCCTTGGCGACGATCTGCGTGCCGATGAGAATGTCGATATCGCCGGCTTCCATACGCGCGATCAACTCACGGAGGTTTTCCGGCGAGGTCACAGTGTCGGACGACAGCACCTCGACGCGCGCACCCCGAAAGCGGGTGTGGACTTCCTCGGCCAGCCGCTCGACACCGGGGCCGACGCTGGTGAGCGATCCCTTGGCGTGGCAGTGCGGGCATTCGAGCGGCTTGCGCATGGTGAAGCCGGTGAGATGGCAGACCAGCATCTGGGTGTAGCGATGCTCGACCAGCCAGCTGTCGGAATCGGGCGCCTTGAGACGCTCGCCGCAGGCGCGGCAGAGGACGAGCGGCGCGTAGCCTCGGCGGTTGAGGAAGAGCAGCGCCTGTTCCTTAGCGGCGAGCGTTTCCTCGATTGCTGTGGTGAGATCCGGCCCGATCCAGCGGCCGGGCTCGGGCGGGGCGGTGCGCATGTCCGCCAGCGTGATTGTAGGCAAGCGGGCGAGACCGGGGCGGGCGCTCAGGCGCAGGTGCGAGTAGCGGCCGGCTTGCGCGTTCCACATTGTCTCAAGCGCGGGCGTGGCGGAAGCGAGGACGATCGAGCACGGCTCCATGGAGGCGCGCAGCACTCCGAGATCGCGGGCGTGATAGATGACCCCGTCTTCCTGCTTGTAGGACTGGTCATGCTCTTCATCGATGATGATGAGCTTGAGCTTGGCGAAGGGCAGGAACAGCGCCGAGCGGGCCCCGACGACGATGCGCGCCCTGCCCGCGGCGACCTCGCGCCAGACACGGCGGCGTGCGGCCGTGCCAGCAGCTGAGTGCCATTCGGCGGGCGTTGCGCCGAAGCGTTCCTCGAAGCGGGAAGTGACGGCCTGGGTAAGCGCGATCTCGGGAAGCAGCACGAGGACCTGGGCTTCGGGGTCGCTACGAAGCGCTTCGGCGATGGCTTCGAAATAGACTTCCGTCTTGCCCGAGCCAGTGATGCCATCCAGCAGGGCTGCGCGATAACCGCCGCCCTTGATCATGTCGCGCAGGTAGGTGGCGGCTTCGATCTGCTCGTCCGTCAGGTCCCGGGAGGGGAGTTCGGGATTGGGTTGGTCGAACGGCGGATCGAGCGAGCGTTCAACCTGCTGCAGCGCGCCGGCGTCGACGAGGCCTTTGACAACGCCGGCCGAGACGCCCGCTGCACGCGCGAGGTCTGCCGCCGAAAGCGGGGTTGATGCATGCGCGAGCACCTTCTCGCGCGCTGCGGTCATCTTGTCCGGCAAGTCTCCGGTTGCGACAACCAGCGTTTCGGTGGGCGGCGGCTCGAGCCCCTCGCGCGAGCGCATCGCCATGGCCAGTACATTGCCGACCGGGGCGCAGACATAGCGGGCGGCGCGTTCGATAAAGGCGCGCATGGAGGGCGGCAGGGGCGGCGCGGTCATCACCACATTGCTCAGCGCCTTGAGCTTGCGGTTCGACGGCCGCGTGCGTTCAGCCCAGACGACGCCGATCATTTCGCGCGGCCCTAGGGGCGCGACGACGAAGGAACCGGGCGCGGCCTCCATGCCTTCGGGCAGTTCGTAGTCGAACGGCTCCGGCAGGGGCTGCGGCAGCAGCACCGATACGATTCGGGTGTCAGACGGCATGGGGGCGAGGATGGCCCTGCCCGGCCCCGGGTTCAACCCGATGCGGCATCGACGCGGGGTCCCGGGGCGAGGAAACACCCCCTTAATCCGCTGCCGCCATGGTGCTTTCCATGTCCATTCCACATACGGCACGCGAGGCGCTGCAGGAGTTCTCGACCTGGCTCGAGACCGAGCGCCGCGCGTCGGACAAGACGGTGGAAGCCTATCAACGCGATGTCGGGCATTTCATCGGGTTCCTGGTTGAACACCTGGGCGGCGAGCCGACCGTCTCGGATCTCAAGAAGCTGTCGCGCCATGATGTCGTCGCCTGGCTGGCGCGGCGGCGCAGCCATGACAATCTGGCGGCGTCCTCGCGCGCGCGCGCTGCGTCGAGCCTGCGCGCCTTCTATCGTTTTCTTGATCGCAGGCTGGATGCGGCCAACGCCAAGGCGATGATGTTCGAAAGCCCGCGCAGGCCTCATCGCCTGCCGCGTCCGTTGCCCGAGAAGCTGGCCTCGCAGGCGATCGAGATGGCCGGTGAAGGCGATGGCGAGGATGTAGCGCCGTGGATCCTCGCGCGTGATGCGGCGATCCTTGCGCTGCTCTACGGCGCGGGGCTTCGTCTTTCGGAAGCTCTTGCACTGACCGGCAAGGACCTGCCGGCGCCCGAAGCGCTGCGGGTCTATGGCAAGGGGCGCAAGGTCCGCATCGTGCCGCTGATCCGTGCGGTGCGCGAGGCGGTGAACGAATATGCGAAAGTGTGCCCCTACCCTTCGGCGCCGGACGAGCAGATCTTTCGTGGCGCGCGCGGCGGGCCACTGAACCCGCGGCTGGTGCAACGGCTGATGGAGACGCTGCGGGCGCGGCTGAACCTGCCCGAGACGGCGACGCCGCATGCGCTGCGCCATTCGTTTGCTACACACTTGCTGGCGAATGGCGGTGACCTGCGGTCGATCCAGGCGCTGCTGGGCCATGCCAGCCTGTCGACGACGCAGATCTATACCGGCGTTGATGCAGCGCGCCTTATGAAGGTGCACGCAGAGGCGCATCCGCGTGCATAGAAGCGCACACGTGACGGGCAGATGACTCCAGGACAACCATAAACTCCCCAGTGTCTGGAACTGCTGTCCGGACCGTGAGTTGACGCATGACGCGCCGCTTTCTAGCGTTCGCAACAATCAGAAGCGCAATCGTCGCCAGAACTGACTACAGAACCGAACCACGTCTTGAGGGAGACAATTTCTATGAAAGCCATCCTGTTCGCCGCCGCCGCTGCCACGGCGCTTGCACTTGCCGCCTGCGGTGGCGGTGAGCCCGCGACGCCTGTCGAGCCCACGCCTGCGGCCGACGCCGCACCCGTGACGCCCGAGCCTGTGGCTGTAGCCGCTGCCCCGACCGGCCCGGTGGCGATGCCGGAGCCGACGGATATCGCGGCCTACATGAAGGCGCGGCATGAGAATTACGAAATGCTCGGCAAGAACATGAAGGTGCTCCAGGACAACTTCAAATCCGAGACGCCGGATATGGCCGCCGCGACCGCCGCCGCCGTCAATGTGAAGGCGTTCGCCGACGCAATGGGCGCGTGGTTCCCGGCCGGCACGGGCCCGGACAGCGGCATCGAGTCGGAAGCCAAGGCCAACATCTGGACGGATCGCGCGACGTTCGATGCGGCGCTGACCAAGCTGCAGGCAGAATCGGTGAAGCTGGTCGCCGCCACCGACGCGGCCGCCTTCAAGGCGCAGTTCCCGCCGACGGGCGGTTCCTGCAAGAACTGCCACGACACATTCCGTGAAGAGAAGAAAGACCAGTAGGCTTGGACGACAACAAGCCTGTTGAGTCAGACGACGTGAATGCGCCCACACCTTCGCGGCAGAAGGTGTGGGACATTCCAACGCGGCTGGTTCACTGGGGCCTGGTGATCTGCATCGGCCTGTCCTGGTGGGCGGTCGAGAACAAGCGGATGGATATCCATTACTGGTCAGGGCTCGTCGTGCTCGGCCTCCTGGCGTTTCGGATCTACTGGGGATTTGCCGGGCCGGAGACGGCGCGGTTCGCAAGCTTCATCAAGGGGCCGCGCGCGGTGTTCGGCTATGTCGGCAAGCTGTTCCGGCCCGACTATCGCGCGAGCTTCGGGCATAATCCGCTGGGCGCGTTGAGCGTGATGGCGCTGCTGCTGGCGGTGGCGGTCCAGGTGGGGCTCGGACTATTCGCGTCCGACACCAGCTATGTAAGCTCGGGCCCGCTGAGCAATCTCGTCGACTACGAGACGAGCGAGGACATCACCGACCTGCACGAGGACTTCTTCAACGTGCTGCTGATCGTGATCGGCCTGCACCTGGCCGCCATCGTTTTCTATCTCGTGGTGAAGCGGATCAACCTGGTGAGCCCGATGATCAGCGGCAGCCGGAAGGCGGAGAATGTCGAAGGCCCACCGACGGGCATCGCGCCCATCTCGTGGGTGCGGCTCGGCATTGGCGTGGTACTGGCGGCAGGCGTCGTCTGGCTCATCGCGCGCTGAGGCGACCGCCCTCTTCTCTCCTCAGAACGGGTCCTTGAGAATGTCCTGCCATTCGGGATGCTTGCGCAGGGTGGCGTTGGTGAACGGGCACAGCGGGATGATCTTGAGGCTCCGCGCGCGTACGTCGTGGACCATGTATTCGACCAGCGCCTTCCCGACGCCCATGCCGCCGAGTTCGTCGGGCACGCCCGTGTGATCGATGATGAGAATTTTCTCGCCCGCCTTCGAGAATGTCATCTCCGCCTCGGGCTTGCCGGACACGCGCGCGACATAGCGGCCGCCATTCGCCTTGTCTTCGCGGGTGATCGTGATCTCGACTTTCGGGACTTCGACCATGGCAGCGCTCCTGAACATTTCGGCGGAGCGCCAGTGTGCTTTCAGGGGAAGAACGAGTCCACCAGATCCTGTTCGGCGGAGCGTTCCAGCAGGGACGCCGAGCGAC
>ERZ795061.3614-NODE-3614-length-13378-cov-5.825039_pt1 | contig 13378 bp, 9 predicted proteins | sample MGYA00375145_ERZ795061 | MGnify/ENA primary metagenome ERZ795061 (study PRJEB30190, sample SAMN05720144) | anaerobic digester metagenome | isolation source: active sludge of municipal wastewater-treating anaerobic digesters | place: USA | collected 2014-12-22 ... | reverse complement strand
ACTTCATTCCACTTCATTCCACTTCATTTTACTTCTTTCACTTCATTCCTCTTCATTTCCCCTTCTTCATCCTACCACTTTCTTGCAAGGCTTTCTGTAAAAGAAACTCAATCTGCCCATTAACACTACGAAAATCATCAGCAGCCCATTTTTCGAGCTGCTTGATGATTTCGGGATTGATTCTTAGAACGAAAGCTTTTTTCTCCGCCATTGGCTAGTTATTAATTGTGCAATGTGCCTGTATTGATAACAGGATTTACACTTCTGTCACCGCAAAGAACAACTAAGAGATTACTCACCATCGCTGCTTTTCTTTCTTCGTCGAGGTCTACGATCTTGTTTTCTGACAATCTCTTCAATGCCATTTCTACCATTCCTACCGCACCTTCAACGATCTGTTTACGTGCTGCAACTATTGCTGTTGCCTGCTGGCGTTGAAGCATTGCGTGTGCAATTTCCTGTGCATATGCCAGGTGACTGATGCGGGCTTCTAGAACATTGATACCTGCTGTTGCAAGGCGTTCGTTCAATTCTACGACAAGCATTTCATGAACTTTTTCAGGTGCGCCGCGCAAAGTAATTTCGTCGTCATTACTTTCGAGATTATCGTAAGGAAATGAACTTGCAAGGTGACGGATGGCAGCTTCGCTTTGAATGTTGACGTACATGTTGTAATCATTCACTTCGAATAAGGCTTTTGATGTTTCATTCACCTGCCATACAATTACTGCAGCTATCTCAATAGGGTTTCCCATTTTGTCATTCACTTTCAGGAATTGTCCGTTCAGGTTTCTTGCGCGGAGTGAGATAAGTTTTTTACTCATCAGCGGATTAACCCAAAAAAATCCGTTGTCTTTCACAGTGCCTGAATATTTACCAAAGAAGACAAGTACTCTTGCTTCATTCGGATTTACGATCATGAATCCTGGTGTGATCATAAAAAACAATAAACCGGAAATTATTATTCCCAATGGATATTGCTCATTAATAAAATAAATGCCGCCGATAACAATGGCGAACAAAAGAGCTAACATCAGAAATCCTGATGATGCTTTGTAGTTAATTTCTTTGATCATTGCGGTTGATATTAAAATGATATCACAAAGGTATCACTAAAAAAATGAGAAAGTCAAGTAAATTGGAAAATATTTTTAGGGGGGGGGAAAAGTGAAAAGTGAAAAGTGAAAAGTGAAAAGTGAAAAGTGAAAAGTGAGGAGGTTTGAGGAGTTAAGGTGTGGTCGCAACTTAACAAGAGCGTGGCACCTTAAACCCTTAAACACCTTAAACCAATTTATTTCCAAACTATATGGGAAAAGGAATAAATTTGCCGGATGGATATCAGAAAACACGAGAATTCACAATGGATCAAAGACGAAGCTTTACGGCTGGGTTTTGACTTTTGTGGAATTTCAAAGGCTGATTTTCTGGAGGAAGAAGCTCCCAGACTTGAGCAATGGCTGTTGCAGAATCGTCATGGAAAAATGGCTTATATGGAAAACCATTTTGATAAGCGTCTTGATCCGCGGTTGCTTGTACCCGGAGCTAAGAGTGTGATTTCTCTTTTGCTGAATTATTACCCATCAGATATACAAAATGAATCTGCACCAAAGATCAGCAAATATGCATATGGAAAAGATTATCATTTTGTGATAAAAGAAAAGCTTCAGGAATTAGTTGCTTCAATCGAAGTGAAAATTGGTAATGTTGAAGGAAGAGTTTTTGTTGATTCTGCACCTGTGCTTGACCGTGCCTGGGCTAAAAAAAGTGGATTGGGTTGGATTGGTAAGAATGGAAACCTGATTAATAAAGGAAGCGGATCATTTTATTTTATTGCAGAAATAATTTCAGATCTTGATCTTATTCCTGATGGTGCTGTAGAAGATTTTTGTGGAACATGCACTAGATGTATAGATGCCTGTCCAACGGATGCAATCATAAAACCATATGTTGTCGATGGAAGCAAATGCATTTCTTATTTCACCATCGAACTAAAAGATGAAATTCCAACAACAGTAAAAGGTCAATTTGAAAACTGGGTTTTCGGCTGTGATATTTGTCAGGATGTTTGTCCGTGGAATCGTTTTTCAAAACCACTCACAGAAAAAAGGTTGAATGCCAACAGAGCATTAATGGATCTGAACAAAGAAGAATGGTATGAAATGACAGCAGAGATTTTTACAACAATATTCAGTAAGTCCGCAGTCAAGCGAACGGGATTTCAAGGGATAAAAAGAAATCTGGAATTTATCAGGAGTGAACCTTCCTGAAAGCGTCTATGATAACATCGCTGTATGTAGCGAAAGTAGCTACACACCATAATTTTAATAACCGACGTTCATCTCTTTTAAGCAGACGAAGAGATTTGATCAACTCTTTACGAAAAAGGTTTCTATCGAAACTCACCTTCGTGAGAATTTGCTTTGTGTACTCGAACATGGTATTCGGTTTAGCTTTTGGTGTGTCTAAATTATCATATTCCATACGTAATGTCAAGCGTTTTATTGAATGTGAGTGTTAAACATTTTAAACTGCTAATTATCAGAGATATTCTTTTTTTAACTAAAAAAGACGATTTTCTGTGACAATCGGTTGATAACACACAACTAAAAGGCCTTTTGGCTTCATTCGCTCCAGCGGAATGTGCTCTGGTCTAATCCGGCCAGATCCAATACGCGGTCAATTACTGTGGCTGCAAGGGCTTCAAAATCTTTGGGCTTGCTATAAAAAGAAGGGGAGGCCGGACAAACAATTCCACCGGCTTCTGTGACGGTTTTCATGTTGTTCAAATGGATCAAACTGTAGGGAGTATCTCTGACTACCATTATTAACTTTCTTCTTTCTTTTAATATAACATCTGCAGCACGGGTAATAAGGTCATTTGAAATTCCTGTTGCTATTCTTGCCAGTGTGCCCATACTACATGGACAAATTATCATTGTATTGTATTTGGCAGAACCACTGGCGAAAGGAGCAAAGAAATCATTTTTGTCGTGAATTTTGAATGGGATCTGATCATAGTTTTTATTGCCAAGTTCATACTCCCAGACATCTTTTGCATTACTTGAAAAAACTATGCCTACGGTTTCGATCTGATCTTTCAGTAATAAAAGTTTATCGAAAAGTACTTTTGCATAGATAGCTCCGCTGGCGCCGGTCACTGCAACAATTATTTTGTGTTTTTGAGAATTCATAGTTGAAAAACAAAGGTACGTTGAAAATGTTCAATGATTACCCGACCTGCATTCAAGTTTGGATAAAAAGAATCTGCGAAAAATCTGCGAGTTCTGCGGGATCTGCGGGAAAAATTTCTTCGTGTTTTTGCTCCCGCAGATTTGCGCAGAATGCGCAGAAAATCCGCAGAGACCTCTGCGAGATCATTCAGGTCAATTGAATTCTATAAATTTAATCTTAAAAGAAATAAATTTTATTTCCGGAGGAAACTCTGCGGATTTTCTGCGGAATTTGCGAGATCTGCGGGAAAAAATTGCTGTGTGTTTTTCTCCCGCAGATCTCCCAGATCTCACAGATTGAATTTAGATTTTCATTTTTTCACCATTGCCGGTAACTTGTCTTTTTCCAAATTTCCTGAAAAAGTAAAGCCCAATAAATGCTCCGATAGAATTTGCAAGTGCATCCCTGATATCACCTGATCTACCTATGAAAACGGTAGTCTGAAGCACTTCTACTAATGCGCCGTAAGAAATACTTAACAATACTCCCAAGCGAATAGCATTTGCTCTTAATCCCGGAAAACGATCTTGACGGGTAAATCCAATAATCAGAAGATAACTTTGAATACCAAAAAGGATGAGGTGTACGATCTTATCAGGACGTAACCATTCCAGAAATGATAGTTTTGGGAAATTGCTACCGGGAAGACCACAAAGGACAAGTATCAATATTGCCCATAGAAAAGCAGCCCTATTGTATCGCCAGAACATGAATTATGCGTCTACGCCAATCAGTTTTTTGTAATCAGCAGCAGACATAAGTTCGCCTGCTTCAGCAGCATTACTCATTTCTACCTTGATCATCCAGCCATTTCCGTATGGATCTTTATTTACAGATTCCGGATTCTTTGTAAGTCCGCTGTTGAATTCAGTAATTTTTCCTGAAACCGGCATAAACAAATCAGAAACCGTTTTTACGGCTTCTACTGTCCCAAATACCGCTTCTTTGTCTAAAGTATCACCTTCCGTTTCAATCTCTACGTAAACGATATCACCCAATTCGCTTTGCGCAAAATCAGTGATTCCAATCGTAGCTGTATTGCCATTAATTAAAACCCATTCGTGGTCTTTTGTGTATTTCAGGTTTTCAGGGAAATTCATATTTGTATGTTTTTACAAACGTATATATTTTTTTTCAGATTTCAGCGGCTAGAAGGAAAATCGTGAATAGAGATTAGTAATTAGAGATTTGAGGGTTTCTAATTTCTGATTAATGATCTATTGTCGAATTAAATAAATACAAGTACCTACAAGATCCATCCCACATACAACCCAATCCGTACATTCATATGAGTTTCTTCGAATCTGTCTCCATACCCGAACCGAAGTGATGGTTCTATTATAAAATGTTTTGCTGCTGAATAGCAATAACCTGTAGTTATACCCGGACTGAAGAATTTATTGATTCTGGTGGTGGTAAATTTTCCTTCGTATTTTATGCTTTTATATAAATTATATTCCAGATATGCCCCTCCGTAAAATGACCCATTTACATTCTCGCAAAAATATTTTACTATTTCCGGACCACTTCTGAATTCTGTTCTAGAAAAAAATCTGTCGCTAATATGTTCAGTTCTCGCATGAAGACGAATCGAGTATTTTTTAGCCAGTGAAAATTCCAATCCGGCAGTAATACTTAAATTATTTGGTTCAATCAATGTTGCAAGTAGGTCCAATACATCTGTCCGAATGACAAATGTGCTTGAAACTTTTTTAAAATCCGAAGTCGTTGATGAATCTCCTGATTGAGTTGAACTTTCCTGAGCATATGAAAAACTGCAAAGAGTCGTAAAGACGACAGAGAAAAATATTTTCAAGCGGTGCGTTTGTGTGAGATCCAGAACGCATGTATTTATGGGAATATTTTAATCTTTTAGAAAATTGGTAAGTAGTGAGTGGTAATTGGTGAGTAGCACCAGTTTCAAATTTCAGACTATCATCATAACACAAAAATAGAAAGAGGTCATTGGTTATTTCCAATGACCTCTTTCTATTTTTGTAATGCAAACGATTTCAATTTAGTATTCAGTGCTACTCATCACTCACCATTTTACTGCGCCAACGTAAACCTGATCGCTATCCCCGCATTCGTATACGAAGTCGGATAACTTGTTGATGTAAATGGTTCGTTTGAACTGAAGTCGTAGAAAGCTCTTACATTAAAGCGGTCGTTCACAGGATAATCTGCTGAAACTTTTACACTCAACGTTTTTGTTCCTGCACTTGGCTGATTTGTTCCTTCAATCACTTTACGTAAAATGGTTGTATTCTCGCGAAGGTTCAGATCAACTTTAACAGTCATGTCGTTGCTTAGTTTTTTCTTGCCGCCAATTTTGAATGGAAGTGTTACTCGTTTGAATTTATAACCAAGACCAATCGTGTATTCAATTCCTCTTACCTCTGTCACCTGAATATTGGAATATGCAAGGGTAATTGTCCGGTCACGCTTGATCTCAAATCGTGTCTGTAAACTATTTTTCCATGTCATATCAAAGCCGATCAATGGAGCTAATTGTTCGCTGATCGTAATTTGCTGGATGTCGTATTTAGGAATGAAGTTCTGCGCTGTATCAAGTGCTGATGGGAAGTTGTTCATTTCCTGATACAATAAATTCCGTGAAAATGAATTGACACTGAATACAGAGCGGTATCCATGACTAATCGTCAACGATTGTAAGAACGATTGCACGAATTTCAGTTTCGATAATCCATCATACGTCACTCTCCAGTTTGGCATAGGTATGATATCCCTGAAATTCTTCGTCAACGAACGCGATGGTTGTCTTCCTGAATAAGCACTCAGGAATGAATATGTAACAGCATCCTGTTGCGTCTGACCATAACCTTGTGCATAAGGCACCGGTGTAGCTGACCCCGCAGGATTTGGATTATCCAACCCTAAAATATTGGAGAAGGATTGAATGTTATTTACAAATTGCGTGAAATTTTTATTTGAATAATCAGCCGCATCTGTTACAAAATGTGTATTCCATGTAAGATAGGAAGTAGAGAATGTTCCTGTTTCAGTGGGACTCAATGACTGATATATTCCTTCTGTCGGACTGTATTTGTAATATTCATTATGATTCAACGTAAAGTTTCTCGTCGCTGTTAATTCAATTTTGAAACTCTTGACAGGTTCAACAGTGGCCCGGAGATTTAAAGCCTGAACCTTTGTTGTAGTATAGAATGAATTCAGCGAAGTATCTTTTGTCAGCCAGTTATACCGGATCGCATCGGGTCTGGGGTCTTCCTGACTACCGAATAAGAATCCAACTCCGGGAGCATTTACTCCCTGACTGTAGTTCCAGTCTTGTCCTATCCAGTCTGGTCTTGGTTTGAAACCCGGTAATAAAATACCATTCGTTTCAGAATAACTTCCGGTTGCTGTCTTTATCATCATCAAAGTCTTTACAACTCCTTTGACAATTGGTGCGAATATCGATTCCTTTTTCTCTGTACTGTCTTTAACAGTCTTCAAAGAATCGCTTGGAAGTTTGATCTTTGGTTTTGGAGCAACCGGTTTTGGTGGTGTCGGCGAGTTGATCTTTTTAAGATACGGAATCTTGTTGTAAAGAGTAGCGAATGTCAGACTGGCATTGTATGTCCAGGTCTGAGAATTTGAAATTGTATTTCCCCAATCATCTTCTACAAATTTTCCCGTAGTATCAATTACCCGATCCCTACCTGTCCAGTTATACTCTGCCCCATAACGCACACTACCGGAAACAAAATCAGTCAGCGGTAATTTGTTGAATGGAACATTGTAAGTTGCATTTGAACCATGGTGATAATCTTTCAAGCGACCCAGATTTTTTAGACTTGTACGAATGGAATCTCTTTCTTCTTCTGTATCAATTTTTCCAATTGGTTCGTCAATGATCGCTCTTGCATTTGCGTTGAAATCAAGTTTCAGTGATTTGGTAAGATCCCAGTTTAGTCCATAGGTACGTGTCATTAAAAATGTTTTAATGTACGTTGGAGTTAAAATGAATAACTGTCCGCTGTTGTTTCTGAGTTGAGACTCAGAATATGTTCTGTCAAGTTGTGCACGGAAATTCAATGCGCTTGGAAGCGGATTAATGTTTACATCCTTGATCAGACGGAGCCAGTTTGAGCTTAATGTTTTTGACTTCGATTTTTCAAAAGGTGCAAAAGGTTTTGAACCACTGCTGAAATTATATCCAATTGCACCGGAATATGTTTTTAATAAATAATATTCTGTATTGTAGTTTCTCTGGAACTCTTCAGTGTAAGCGTAATTAAAGTTCAGATTCTCCACATCATAAATATGCGGTTTCGCGCCTTGCTTGGTCTTTACTTTCCGTACCTGAGTAAAGTTGTAACTTTTCTTCTGTGTGTATTCTGTTACTGTCTGATTGATCTTATCTACTGCTTCAGGATTCGGAGCAGCGTCAATAGCTTGTGTAAGCAATACATCAGGATCAAGCGGATTGTATTGAGGCTTTACGATCTCTTCTGAATAACTGAAGAAGGCAGGAATTTTAATTCCTGATTTTTCCGGAAGGAATTTTCCTAATTCTATACTTGTGCTGAGTTCGTAAGATGATTTGTCAAATTTATCTCTCTCGCTAACTTTCGATTCTAAAGCGCCCCAGCCTGCAGTGCTGTGGAATCCTGCAATGTTGAAAGTTCCCAGATCAGCAAGCTTTGCACTCATCTTTGCCGTCGCTGCCCAGCCGCCTTCTTCATTGAAATCAGATAAACGTAATTCATTTACCCAGACTTCTCCGCAGATCTTTTGTCCGGTTCCATTCGGATCTTTTGGATTTCTGATTCCGATCATGATCGATCGAACCGCGGCTAAGTTAGGAGTACCTTTTACGGTAATTGTTCTATCGCCGTCTGCAATTGTGAAAGGCGTAAGCAATGTGACAGTACTATTCGTTGTCATTTCATTGTTACGTCGAAGTTTTGCTGTGATCAGTTTTTCCAGATCGATCTCCAGATTATTTCCTTCCGGCCAGATCTCACTTGGACTAAGCGTTCCTGATGGTGAAATGATCAGTGGTAAATCATATTCGTAATAGTTTTCATTGAAGTCGCTACCAATACGCACAAAGACATGCATATCGCCATTGTTCAATGCAGTTGTATTTACATTTGACTCAGCATGAATAAACATTTTCAGTTTCTTATATGCTCTGAAATCAAACTGAGTATTTCTGTAAGCTCCTCTTGCATCACCATCTTCCAGTTCGCATACACGAAGTGATAACGACTGCTCATTCAGTGTTGCCAATGCAGGTGCGCTCAGATCACGTTCTTGTTCAATTCCCGGAGGTAGAACATAGTTGATTGGTTTACGTGCACCATTTTCTTCAATGCTTACAGATGAAATGTCAAACGATGTCGATCCCGGAGTTTCAGGTGTCGGACTATATTCACCCGGATTCAGCAATGAAAAATTGTATCTTCTCCATTCACCTCTGAGAAATTCAAGTTTTGCAAAACGACAGATGACAGGCGTTTCGAAATCTTTCATGAACATTCTGATGAACTCTACATTCGTAAGTTCAGGTGTTCCGATAGTTTTATCCGGTGTCTTAATTGGAATTTTGAACTGATACCATGTGATCGAGCCGGTTGTATTATTTGCCAATGAAACATTGTTCGTAGTTATGGCATCGGTAATATAATTCTGACCAACGATCATATTACCGGGTTTTAAAACTACTTTATACTGAAAATAATTCTCTCCGGTATTCATGTTGTTGTCACGGTTGATGTCTTCTATATCCGGATAGTTAGTGGCTTGAGAAACTTCATTACCATTTGGAATCGAGTTTCCTTCCATACCGTTCCATCTTTTATATCGTTCCAGTGGTGAAGCATTAGCAGGTGTGTAATCATCTGCAAGGAAATATTTGTAATTATCTGCCGAAGGGTCATCTGTAGCCTGTAAATATGCACCTGATGTAGTTGTCCAACGTCTTTGCACTTCATCCAGATATGTGCTGAAATAATTTGCTTCATTTGCATCACTCAATCCGTCGAGACCAACGTCTTGCTGTTCACGGCTAGTGACATTATTGTCAAATGCATTTACAATGGATTGAATTGTCGGATAAACTCCCCAGGGAGAATTTTCTGTTGTGTAATTATTTGTTCCTGTTGCAGGTAAACCATTCTCGAAGCTCTTATGATTGTCTTTCAGGATATCTTCTGAAAGAGAACCAATATTAAAATAAAGATCGCCACCGGTACCATTATTCAATGAACTGTCTGCAAAAGGATCCATCATCCAGAACTGAATAAATTCAATGTTATTGGATTCAAAATCTACTGTTTCAATCTTCCGCATAATTCCACCCCAACGAGTATCAGGTTCTTCAAGCGCTCCGTTTATATTTAAACCTCTTGAAACAGGAGTTGGAAAAACATCATAGTTGTATGGTCCGCGTTCTGATGGATAGTATGCAACGTTTAAACAAGTAATTGTCTGCGGACCGTTTGGATTGGATTTGTTCGGAAAAATTTCTGCTTGCGGGACTTCGCGGACATAGTTGTTACTTTGGTCATCAGTGTTAATATCAGATGGTGTTGAATTTTGTGTTCTCTGAAATAACGGATCAATGTAATACCAGGCAATTCTTGCACGGTTTAAACCTGATACAACAGTATCAGCCGGTGACGACAAAGAACCCTCGGGAAACATTGCAGGTTCTGTTTGTCCTTCCGGAACACTGGCAAGATACCAGAAGCTCGGTGACTTCATGTCCAGCGGAGTAATGGCTCCTTCAAAATCATCTACATAAGAGGTACCGGCTTTCCCAATCGCTCCTGAGTGGCCCGGAATCAACTGTGCAATTTCTCCACTGAATGTAAGTGTGCTGACTTCCTTTGTACTATAGAATGGAAGTTTGTCAAGTAGTTTTGTAAGGAAGCGGGATTCTCTTCTGTAATTTCCATCTAATCCCCAGACAACATTGGAAGCAGGCTCATCACCAACATTTACTTTTTGTGTAAGTGGACGCTCATACATGTGCATGAATGTTCCACCAATTTGAAAATCTTTGTTGAATGTATATTCGAGTCGTGTCCCTAAAATTGTTTTTGTCTGTAAATTGAAAAGGGAATTACTTTCAAGTTTGATCTCCAAAGGTGTGTTTGATCTGAGATAACTTTCATTCAGGATCTTTACACGGCCTAAAGTATAATCTACTGTGTAGTCAGTATTTTCAACAAGTTGTACAGCACCTGCCATTACTTTTACTGATCCTTGTGGAATATTCACGGCATTCAAAGGAATATCAGATCCTGTAGAAGACTGATAGGTACCTTTCATTGTAAATTTATTTTTCTCGGGTTGTTGTTGTGCTGCGGTTTTTGTTGAATCGTATAAGGCATCGTAGGCATACCTGTTTGGCAGTGTTCCATCAGATGCACAAAACTTTGATCTTAAATACGAACCGAATGGTTCTCGAACAGGAAATATTATTCGTCCGGATTGTTTATTAATAGTTATTCCGTCAACCCAGTCAAATACACCATCAGGTTGAGGATCACCATTTGTATTGATATCGTCGAGATTAAATAGCTTAATCAATGGAACGCCCCGAACATCATCGCAACCTGCTCCGATGTAATTAATATTTCCACCGATTCTGTCATCTTGATAAAGAACATCAAGACGGAAGTTTTCTGGTGCAATATTATAACCTCCTAGTGAATAAATGTTTTTCATCATCAGATCCCATGTATAAACCTTAGGACTGAAATTCGTACTGTGGATCAATTTTACAAAAAGTGCTTCTGTTCCGGAAACAGTTCCATTTGTCTGACTTGTTAATTCTCCAACATGATATGGAACTCCATTGATCGTATATTCAAAAGCAACAGCCAGTACATCATTCGGTTTTAATTTTGAATTCAGGGAGATGTAACCAAGGTTTGCATTTAATGTGTATTCAGAAGCAGCAAGTAATCGGGCATTACCAACTGTCTCATAGTTTTTCTTCACAAGGAAATTTTGTGCAGACAAAGCATTCAGTAAACTGACGTTGGAGATGTCACGAAGTTGTGGAATGTTAGGAAGTACAGAATAGAGATCGTTGGAGTTATCTGATGGTATCGGACTCGCACCAGTTGTGCCTGTTACAAATGACTGTGATGGATCAGGATTTGTTTCGCCTAGATCTGCAAATGCAAAAATGTTTCTGTTTTGATTATTAGTAGAAATGGTCTGACGATTTGTGATCCAGACTTCAATTCTTGTAATGTTCACTGAAGATGAAACACGATTCAGATCCCGAAGGTTAGCGTCATATGTGTCCTTGAAATATTGTGCTAAAAAGAAGTGACGCATATCTTCGTACTGATCTGCTTTGATCTCAAAAGTAGAAGTTTGTGCACCACCTTCTACTTTTACTGTCTTCGCCTGAGTTTTATTTTGCGAGAAAACTCCGGTCACCATTAGCTTACCAAACTGTAATTGTGTTTTCAAACCGAATAATCCCTGCGATCCTTGAATTAACTGCGTTGGTAAAGTCAAAGTGATATTTCCGGCTTCTATCTTTTTGATGATGTCATCTTCATAACCGGTGTATTCGATCTTCATTTTATTTTCGAAGTCGAATGTTGCTTCAGTATTGTAATTCGTTGTCAGTTTCATCTTATCACCGATGTTGGCAATAACATTCATCTGAATTTTTTCTTTGAAGTCGAAAGTAGTTACAGTTCTTTGATCAAGTGGAATTGCAGGGTTCTCGCTTTTGTTGATATTCACGCCAAAACTTAATTCAGCATTTCCTTGCGGACGAATATCAATTGTGTTTCCACCAAATATCCTGTCAAATACAACACTGTTAATTGTGATCTTCGGCGCGAATGCTTTTTTATTCAATTCATCTTCTTCGCCTGCACGTTGTTTCCAGTAGTCTTTTGTAGTCTTTTTAAATTCTTTTTCTACAAATTCATCAAAAGTCAAATAGGATGGGTTACGATAAAAAAGTTCGCCCATGTTTTCATTGATGTTGTAGCGATTATTTTCCACATCATATTGAACATCAGTTTTGATATTCGACGGGTCTTTCATGTACATTGGATTCGAACTCCCATCATCGGAGTAAGAATCAGCAATCCGGTCGCGGAAAGGATAGACTAGCGTGTCAGAATCAGCGGGTGCTATAGTGGATGCAAGTTCGTAATCGTAAGTGGCAGGTTTACTTGTACCCCAGATCATGGTTAGTACAGACAAAGCGCTACCAATCCCGAAAATGACCTTCTTCAAACTTTTCAAGGCGTATTAATTTAATGAATGTTGTGTTTCAGCGTAGAGGTTGGGCTCGATACTTCAATCAATTTTAAACAGAGGGCTAAAAATAGTTTTTTTTACCCATTAAACGATAAAAATTAAAGCGCTTTTAGTGCATTTCTGATCAAATCTTCAACATTCGAAGAAGGAGTAGTTTTGAGCAAAGAATCAAGCGTTTTTTCGACATTATTTTTGACGAAACCAAGTGTTACCAAAGCGGCCATTGCTTCGTTTTTCACCTTTAAATTGCTTAGTGTTGAAGGAATAATACCTTCTTTCATCAGCTTACTTTTTAATTCCAGAATTACCCGCAATGCAGTCTTTTCGCCGATCCCTTTTATGCTTTTCAGCTTTGAGGAATTATCACTCAAAATACATTGCTCGATTTCCTGAACATTCATGCTCGATAACATCATCCGCGCTGTATTGCAACCGATCCCGGAGACGGTAATTAACAAGCGGAAAAGTCGTCTTTCTTCTTCGTCAAAGAAGCCGTATAACGTATGTGCATCCTCAGTTATTTGAAGGTGCGTTAACAATCGAACATTCTCATTGTCACTGAGTTTCGAATATGTATTGAGCGAAATGTTAACGAAATATCCGACGCCGGCGCATTGTACCACAATGAATGCCGGGTTCTTTTCAATCATTTTTCCTTCTAAGGAGGTGATCATTCAGGGAATTTTTTCCGAAAGTAAGAAAATTTGGGGCAAGAAATTCTGCGGCTGGACTTTTTGTGTTGGGGTGTAGTTTGCAGGTTTGTGTTTGTGTTGGGTGAAGTCTGCTGGTTTGTGTTTGTGTTGGGTGAAGTCTGCTGGTTTGTGTTTGTGTTGGGTGAAGTCTGCTGGTTTGTGTTTGTGTTGGGTGAAGT